>Ga0179593_1449980_pt1 | contig 12549 bp, 25 predicted proteins | sample CZODoug2_1_08_16_FD_185931 | JGI IMG/M metagenome (GOLD analysis project Ga0179593, IMG submission 185931) | Vadose zone soil fungal communities from Angelo Coast Range Reserve, California, USA - CZODoug2_1_08_16fungal (PacBio error correction) | ecosystem: Environmental > Terrestrial > Soil >... | reverse complement strand
ATTTTGGGCGGACCCCCCCGTACTCCTCCAAATGCCCCTGCTTTTCTACGCCCTTGCTTTTCACATGACTCGTCGTGAAACCCTCTCTTTTTTTTTTTTTCCTGCGCCAACCCCCCTCACCTCGTTCAGACTCAATCTTCCCCTCATCACGTCCGGTTTGTCCCCCCCCCCCGCTGTGGGCTTTTTGTTCTTTTGTCCCCCCCAGCCCCACCCCCCCCCTTGCATCTTCCCGTTTGCGCTGGCTCTTTCATGGGGATGCCCCCAAGGCCTGCTGGTCCTTTCACTTCAAGCCCCCCCTTTTTTTCTTGCTGCTTTCTTTTTTTTTTCTTTTCAAACTTTTTTTCCGGTTGTTTTTATGCTTTTCGAAAGCTTCATCCACATATGTCGGTGGCCCATGACTCCCTTTCCCCTTGATTTACTTGTCCTTCTTTTGGCATTTCCCCCCTCCTGTTTCGTCCAGTCGTTTCTCCGCTTCAGTTTGACGAGCTGGTTATCTACAGCCCCCCCCCCCGCGCCCTTTCTGCGTTTCCACCCTTTCCCGTTTTGCTCTGCCATCCTGTTTTCTGCTTCAAGTCCCCCCTCGTCGACCCTAATCTCCCCCCATCGTTCACCGCCCCCAGATATAGTCAACTTACTGTCAAGGTTTTCTCCCGTGATCCTAACCTGCCCGGCTTATTAAACAAGACCCTCTTCTGATACGATGACGGCGACTTTTCCCATTCGCCGTCCTTCTTTATGAAAACCCAACTTCTTCCCATTATCCTCGCAAACGGTTTTTCCCCTGTTTTTCCCCCAGTCGGCTTGCCCCCCCCCCCTCTTCCGATTCTCCTCTCAGCTGAGCCCGCCCATTCTTGTTGTCTTTGCGTTTTACACGTCGGGGCCGAATCGTTCGGTCGCAATCCTTCTCCTTTTTTCCTTTCTTTTTTTCCTTTTTGACTACGCCCCTCCTTGACCCCTGCGTTTTGTACCTAATGTTCGTAATGAACCGTCCTCATGGTTCCCTGCTTGCCCCCAACCCCCCAACTCTTCCCATAAACCCCCTCGGGCTCCTCAATAAGTTAATTTCGTTTTGACAACCTTGTCATTCAGTCACTGTTCTGCCCCCCCCTAACCGCCCCTGGCTTCCCCACAGAGTTTTTTTTCGATTTTTTCACAAACCCCTGGCCCACGGCCGCGGCTTCCCTTAAGAATTCCCGTCCAAGCTCTTCCCCTCAGAAATAGGCCCCACCGGCAAAACAGAACCCCATCCCCTCTTCATCGTTTTGCCACCCTCAGTGAGGCCCAACGAGTCCCCCCTCTTCTTTTTTTGTTTCTGTTCAATAAAATCCCCCCTGGCCCCCGCCCTTTCCTTCTCGGAAAACCCTGTCAAACACGTCTGACCCATCTGGCCCCATCGCTCCACCCGGCCCATTTTTCCCCTCCCTTTTCTTCCCGCCGCGTTTCATTCCTTTTGGTCTTTTCGTTTGCACTCGTTCCGTTGCAACGCTAAATAGTTTTTTCGCCCGATGGTCCGTCCTTTCCTCCACTTCCCCAAAAAAATCTTAAGAAATCCTTCGTTGTCTTTATAAATGCCTTTTTCCCCCTTTCCCCCCATGGGAAGCTTTCATTTCCCCCCTCACAATCGTCCCATGCTCAAAGGTTCCCCCCACTTCTTTTCACCCTTCATGCATCATGACTTCGCACTCCAATGCCTTCCCCGTTTTTGATGGAGGCCGTTGTCACTCCCGTGATCTTCCTTTTTTCTAGCCTTCCGCTTCCCAGTGTTTCATTTCCCCGTGCATTCATGGGTCCCATCCTCTTATTTTTCCCCTCGCACCAACCCCCACCACTCATTCCCCCCCCCCACCAACTTTTTTTGAGATGGGTCTTCTCGGATAACCAGAAATGCACCCCCTCGGTTTGTCCATAGGAAGTTTCTTTTCATTCTTTCCCGTGTTTTGTTCAAGAGGGACAGGGTTCAGGTACCCTCGGCCTTTAATGTTTTTCTTTTCCTCCCCTCTGTAGAGTACCTTTCCCATTTCCCTTTCTTTTCCGTTTTCCACCCTGTTTTTTCCAGGTCTGATTCGTAACCGTCCTTAAGTCTTTATTTTTTTCCCAAGTTGCCTTTCCGCTTCACTTGAGGCTGATTTATTTGATGACCAAAGCTCCTTTTTCGATCATTTTTTTCTTGATTTCATGGATGTCCCCGGAATCAGGGGGATTTTCCCATTCCCTAGTTCTCACACGTGGTGTGGTTTTATGTTTTTACAACCCGAACTTTGGACCCATGTTCCTTTTTCTCCTCAATGGTTTCCCCCCCCGTCTCCCATTTGGTTTTCCTTTTTTTCCTTTGTGACCCGCTTTCCTTTTCTGAGTGTTTTCCCCCGATTGTTTGACTTTTCTTTTTTGAATTTGGGATTCTTTCCACGCCGAGTTTACCGGGTCCTGGAGCTCCCCCTTTAAGATTGTATCTCGTTTCCAGGGATTTTTTTTTTTTTATACTTTTCTTTCTTTTAGGTTGTGCCCTTTTCTCCGGTTCCTGCTGGATTTCCCTGTTTTTTCCTCCCCGCCTTTTCGGATTGCCCCCAGTCGTCCAGCACAACGTTTCCGACAAGTCCCCCCCGTTCCTCGTTGTCTTTTTATGTCCCCCCAAGTTTATTTACTTCTTGCGAATTCTTCTGATTTTTTTTTCCTTCAAGTTACTTCCCTTCCCTGCTCGCCTCCCCTCCCTTTTCGGTCCCTTAACGCCAATCCTCCTGGCGGATAGACAAGCTTGTTGTTTGAGCCTTTTATATAGGGTCTTCCACTTCCCCCTCGTTTCGTCCGTGCCCTTTTCCGTTCTCACCCCCGAGTCCCCCCCTTCGTATTTTAGCAAAAGCTCCCCCGGTGTTTACGTTTTCCGCCAGTTTCCTTGGTACCACCCTCCTTGACCGTTATGTCCCCGTTGTTTCACTCCCCAAGTTTCGCGGGTTTCAGTCTTTTGATTCGTTTCCCCCTTTCCGCCTGGTTTGGGGGCCGTGCGGTCTTTTCCCGCTTTTTTTTGCCCTGCGAGAGTTCACTGGGCTTCGCAAGAAATCAGGACTTCCTCGGCAACCACCTTCCCCGATGCTTCCCCTCGATTTTTCCCCACGAGGGGGATTTTTTTTTGTCCTTTTCTTCCCTAGCGAAGATTCCCCAGCTGACCAGCCCTGGGCAGACTTAAAGTATCCCCTCGATTTAAATCCAACTTTGTTCCTTCATTGGAGATTGCAGTCCCCTCATCCCGCTACCTTTGGTTTTTCCTTGTGTCTGTTTTTTTGCTTTCTTTTTTCTTCTTTTTTCCCCTCCTCCTACCTTTTTGTTTGTTTAGATCGTCCCCCGCAGACCTACCCCATGAGATATTTCCTTGCGGCTCTCCCTCTTCGGTCGTATTTATCTTTTTTTGCTACTTGGTTTCTGTTGTCCCTTTTCGTTCTCTTCCTCTATATTTATTCCCCCTTGTGACCCCACGCCCCAACTTCCCCCTCTTGTTTCAAAATCGGCTGTCACTCCCGTCTTTTGACGAGAATCTTTCGTATTTCGGCTTGCCATTGAAAAACCGTCTTCTTCGGCAAAGTTTTTTTCCCCCTTTTTTTCCCGTTGCCCTTTTTGCCTATTTGTTGCGGCTTCACCCTCGGCCTTCCTGTTTTTTTATTTTTTTTACAAGTTGACCCTTTCTTTCCTTCCGCTGTTTCGTTCACCTTCCCAACGCCTTGGGGGAAGCGTGGGCGTTTCCCCCGATGCCCCTTTCTTTTTTTTGACATGAAACCGCTTTTCACGTTTGTTAACCTTTTATTTTGAACAGATAATATTTCGGCACAACAAAAATTCTGTTTCTCCCTGAGCTTTTGTCGTTCCCTTCTCTCCCTGAGCGTAGATGTCATTTCCCCTTTTTTTTTTTGTTTTTTTTTTTGCCGTTCTTTACGCTTCACCACTTGTCTGAGCAGGTTCTCCTCTTATAGCTGTTTCTTCCTTCTTGTCAGGGCCTTCTCAAACTTTTGGCTGCGACTGGAACTACCCATTCGAGGCCATGTTTGCCCGCTCCCTCTCCTGACAGTTCCCCCCAGCCCCCCCCCTGGAATGGTCCCCCCCTTTTATCGAACCAGCATCCCCTGTCTTAAACAAGTCCCTGGACTGTGGCTGCTCGGCCCGGTTTCACCCCCTCCCGGCGTGCTCCCGCCCCAGGCAACGACTTGCGTTTCTTTTGCTGGGGGGTTTGGGGTTTCCTTCGTTTGCCAACTGGCCCGCACGTCCTCCGAACGCTTTTTGCCGCGGTTAAAAAAAATGTTTTCTCTGTCGGACCCCCCACGGGACCCGAACCGGCCCTCACTGGTTTTTTGTTTCCCCAATGTACCCCGTCGCGGGCGGGCTTTCCTTTAAGATTTCTTCCTCTTTTTATCAAAGGTTGCTACATGTTTTCGCCGCCCGGCCCCGAGGTTTTTTTTTTTCCATACAACTCGTATTTGAGGGCTTTTTGTGTCAAATTGCACTCTGCCCCCCCCCCTCCCTTGGACTCCTTCCGTTTGATTCTTTCTCGATATTGACCCCTTTTGTCCCCTCGTTTTCTTTAACTTACATTCCTGAAAACCACTTCCGTGCGCAGGTCTGCCCCCCTTCCCCTCGTTCACCGTGTGCTCTGTCCCCCCCAAGGCGGCTCTTGCTCTTTTAGTTCCCCATTCTTCCAAAACCCCTGTTTTGCCCCGCTCAACTTTTTTTTCTGTGTAAGAACCTTACGCTTGGGCCCCTCTGCCGCATGACCCGTGACGGGTCCCTTCGCTGGCTAGCCTAAATCCTCTCTGTTGGCTCCCCCTTGTTTTTCCCCCCCGAGGCTTGTAAGATGCGTCGTTCCTTAGTGTTGCCCTTTTTCAGTTTCCCTCAGTGGAAACTTTGAACCCTTTATTTTACTGGCCCAATGTTCCGCCTTTTAATTGTGCCCCCCCCCGTGGAAAGTCTTTTGCTCTTTCTGAGTGATTTTCCCCCTAGTTGTGAATTTTTTTTTTCTCGGACGCCCCTCGCGACGATTCACGGTCTTGCCCTTTTTTTCGTCCTTGGATTTCCGCCCCTCCCATTTGAAGTCACGCGTTCCCCTGTTTCTTTTTTTTCAATCTTCTTCGGGTCGCTTTGGCCCGCTTTTTTTTGCCTTTCCTCTTTGTTGAGGTGTAAGATGTTTTTCCTCGATCTGCGGTGGCGGTTAGTGTGGATTTCCCCTTTCCCCGTGCTGCCTTTTTTCCTTCGGTTTCCCACTTTAGGATGGCTTCCCGGGGAAGTGACTTTGCTCTTTTGTTTTTTCAACCAGCCCGCTGCGGGGCCGTGTTCCTGATTCCCTCTCGTTCCTTTTATTTTTTGTTGAACAAGTCTCCACCACACCCCCCCCTCTTTTTTTTTTCGTTTGTTTACCTTTGCCAGCCTTTCCCTTCGGTTTTCTTCCATTGATTGCACGGAGTCAGGCGTCTTGGTTTATTGCTATCGTGTTCCCCTCCTTCTCCCTCGAAAGGTCCGCCCCTCACCATGAGGCCGCCACATCCAGTGGCATTTTTTCTTTTGTCCAAATAGACTGACCCTCCTATCGATTTTTCTGTGCTCTTTTCGTGCCCCCTTGCAGTCTAATTCTCCCCCCCCCCTTCTCTTTTCGCTTTGGCCTCTCTTTCTTCTCCTGGTTCTTTTTTTCTGCCTTTTGTCAAACCCCCTGCCGTAGTGGTTGGATTTCGATGAAGCCTTTTGGGCATCCTTTTTTTCTTCTGGACCCCCCCCTTCTCCCTATTCGCCGGCATTCTATTCTTCCATCGTTTGTATTGGCCGGGTGCTCTCTAATGTTAATACTGTGACCTTGTCAAGGTGACGCTCGGCTTGTCATCCCGCTTGATCAGACGGCGAGTTTTCCCTCTCTGGTCTGTCCCTCTGTGTGTATTTTCTTTACTCTTTCTAGGTCACGTTTTCCCTTTCCCCGCGTCACCTTGTCTCTTGTTTAACTACAGCGCTTCTCTTCTCGGGTACCCGAGGAACTCTGCTGACCTTTTCTTTTTCTTTTGGCTTGCAAGATGGGTGTTCTTTTCTTCTCCCCCTCCGTCACCCATTTCCGGTGTGCCCCGCCTTATGTTGCTGCCCCCACCGAGTTTCTTCCCGGCATCCCACCCCGAACCCAAGTTTTTGACAAGACCTTCCCCCCTTCTTCAGTGTCAGTTGTTGCATGGCAGTATCCCATCTCTTGTCATCTGGAGAGTCCTAAGGTCACGACATTGAAGGTTTGGGTGATGGTTTCATTGGCCTATCCCCCCAGTCTTGTTTTAACACCGTGACATCATGTCGTATTTCCCGCTTCCTTGCTGACCAATGGTAGCTTTTTGTGCTTGTTGGTAGGAGGCCTATTCCTGTAGCATTTGTTACGACCGTTTGGCCTTGTCCACAGGCTATCTGGTCTTCTTTCCCCCTTGCCTTGTTCGTTAGGTTCCTCTTCTTCATATCTTTATCTTTTTTTTTCCCCCTCCCTGCCATCAGTTTGTGTTTCTTTTTTGCTTCTCCTTTTGGGGGGTTCACATTTTATTCTAGAAACAGGCCTCGTTGATCTCTTTTCCCTTTTTTTTTCTCTGTTCGGATTGTGGCAACCCTTCTTTCAATGTCCTCGATTTTTTCCCGGACCCCACCCTTGCACCTGGGAGCCCCGCATCCGGTTCTTCACGTAGTTGTTCCACCAGCTTTTTGCTTGCACCCATTACCATTTTTTCACCCCCCCCCCAATTCCCACATTTCGTGCCGGGGTGGCGTTGCGGGGCTATCCATGGTGATGAACCTTTTGTTTTTCTCCATTGCAACTCCCCCCCCAAACTTCCCCCCTTTTCGTGGTTTTCCGTTCTTTCAAACCACTGTTTCCCTGGGTTTTTTGATTGCTGGAGAAGATGTTTTTCTGGCCCTCTCCTCCTTCTTGGCAGGCCCCCTGCCCCTTTCCTCGTTATGTCTTGATCTGAAGATGTTCCCCCCCCAAGGACTTCGCAGTTCCTGTTCCTCGCACCCCGCTCCCCCATTCGCCTACGTTCTTTTCTTGTTTTTTTTGTCCTTCCCAATGCGTGCTTTCGTCTGGTGCGTCCACACAAGGTTCGTTTTGCCCCGCCTATCTGTCGAGCCCTTTTCCATTTTTTTTTTCTTCTCGGAACCCGCCCGCTTTCTCTTCATTCATCGGAGTTCTTTCCCACCTCAAGGTTTTCAAGGTCTTACCAATTGATAGACGGTCCAACTTCACCGCACTTACCCCCTCTTCTTTGTCCCTCTCCGATTGCCTTCCTCCTTGCATTCGCTTTTTCCTTATCAACCAAGTTTGATTGCCCAACTTTTCCACCTTTTCTCATCGCCAATACTTGCTTTTTTTTTTCCGTCACCGCTCAACCCGCACCAGTCTCCTCTTCGTTCCCCTTTTCAGAAAGATACCCCCTTTTATGGTGGCCGCGCCCCTGATTTGTCCGTCCCTGGACTTTCTGGTTTTTCCCCCCTTTGTACGGGTCTGTCGTCAGGTTTTCCGAAAGGACCCTTCCCCTGTTTTTTTTTGACCTTTCCTATGTTTATTTTTTTTATCGTGGGTTTCAACCCAACCCGTTACCATTCCACCCTGCTGCCCTTTTCCTCTGTCGCCAGAGGATCGGAACCCCTGATTGGTTCTTGCCCCATCACGTGCCCCCCTTTTCCTCGTCCCCCAACGTCGGTTTGTTTTTTCGCTGTTTCACAAAACGGGTTTTCCCACCGGACGAGGGCAGGCTCTTTCCATCCTTTTCCGACCTTTCCCGGTCAGGCTGTTCCCCCCTCTCCATCCGGCCCGACCGCCTTCTTTTCCCCCCCCCATGTGCAAACGATGGCCGCCTCTCCAACCAAGGCGCCCCTTGTAAAATCACTCCTTCCTTTTCGACCTCTCTTACAACCCCCCCTGTTTTTTCAATCACCTTCCTTTATGTCCGGGCGCCCGTCCCCCCTTTTTTCCTCACTCCCGAGCACTCCTTCTCCCTCGTTTCCCTTTTTCACTGGAGGCTTTTCGGACTCCTTCCCCGTTTTTGGCCCCTCTCACTCGTCGCCGATTTCCCCTTTCCAATCTCTCCCCCCCCGCAAAACTCTTCTAGAACTCCACTCCTTTCTTGTCAAATCTGTCTTCCTGGGTACCCCCTTTCCCAGGTAGTTCCCATTTCTAGCGAATAAAACCTCTCCCTCTCCCAAACCCCCGCCTTTTTTTACCTTCTGCACCGCAGTTGCTTTTCTCATTCGGGCCCATACATCTGTGCTGTGAGGTGGGGCAGCTAGTTTTTTCTCATCAGTGTCGAGGTCTCCTAGCTGCGAGTGGATCTTTCCCCCATGTTTTTTCATGAGGCTCCCTGTCCCCCCTCCTTTTTTTTCGTTTTATTTAACCTTTTTCGTGCAAAACCCTTTTTTTCCTTTTTTTCTCAACCAGGTTTTTTGCGGAGTGTTTGCTTAATCGAAAGTCTTTTGGGTAGAATGAGTGGTCATGACTCCAAAGTGAAGTGAAGAGAAGGAAGGACACTCGGCGGCACATATGTGTTTTGTTTTTTTGGTTTTTGCTCTTCTTTTTAGCCGAATCTTGTTCTATCCCATTTTGCTATTTGATGTGATTTTAAATTAAAGCGGGCCCAGTGAGTTTATTTTCAGTGCCCCATTGCAGTTTCGATTGTTTAGGAGTGTTCCCCTTTCTGTGGGGCCAGCCGTCATGATCTTTATTTGTCGATTTCTGATTCATTTTACTTTCGAGCATGATGGCGGTGTGGCTTTTTCTCATCTAATCTTCCACTCGTTTCCGGGCGTGGCATATCGTTTACCCCATTCCCCACATTGAGGGCATTTGTCCTCGTTTTTTCTAAGTAAGGTGCCCTCATTTGTTCCCCCGCTTGCTTTTCCTTTCAACCTTCAATTTGCCTTTGGATTTCCACCCCTTATTGGCCGGGGCCACCCCACAGCTTCGTTGGTCCTTTTGTGATTTCCCCCCTTCTTTTTTTTTTCCGTTGCTTCTTTGTGCCAACCTTCCTTCTTGTTATTGTTATTTTGCCGGGTTATGATTATACTTTTTCCCCTGCCTTTGAGTCAGGGGGGTCTTTTTTTTTGGTCTCGGGTGTGTTTTCGTTCTTTCTTGGTGGCCCCTCTTGCAGGCATTTTCCGTTTCCCCACGTTACTAGTTGGTCCAGTCGCAGCCCCCCATGCCCTTTCCTCCCAAGCGGACAAGTTGACGGCGGATCTCAGCAAACAAACGGCGAGACTTCTCTTCTCCCCTGGCGTTCCGAGGTTTGTAGCCAGTACTCCCCCTTTTCTTCATTACCTCCTGCCTCCCGTTCGACGTTCAACGCAATCTTCAGTCTTCTTAGAAAAAGATTTGTTTTTGTGGTCGCGTGCGCTGATTGCTGATTGACGTCGACCGATCGGTCGGTTCCCTGTTTTTTTCTTTTTCCTTTGCCGAGTCACCACTACCCCCCAAAGTTTCTTGTTTTTTTTGGTTCAAAACTCAGTTCTTTTGTCGCAAACACCTCTCCACACCAGTCCGTTCCGCCTGCGGACGTAAAAGAAGTTGCCCATTTTATGAACAACCCCCTGTCCCCCCTTACCGCCCTTCCTGGTTGCGGGTTCTGGGCTGCCCCCCTAGTCACCAAGTTTGGGCGCCTGGGTTTTTCCCTTTATCCCGGCCCTTTGAACGCTTTGCACCTTTTTTCGACTTCCCTTTTTCTTTAAGAAGAGGGCGATCCAGTGTTTTTTTTGCCCCCAACCCCCCTCGCATGGCTCAAGTCATCCTCCCTCCTTTTTTGTCCCTGTTTTTGACTTGTTAGTTCAACCAATAGCCGTTGAAGATCCGCCGACCTCGTGACCTTTCAAGAAAAGTTATCGGGCTTTTTTTTTGGGTAAATCCGACCAGTTCTGTTGAGGACTCCGCAGACTATCTCTTTATTTTTTTGGTCTTTTTTCTGCCCCTTGATACTCTTTCCTTTTCTACTACGACAGTTTTGTGTTTTTCTTATTCGATTTTTTCTGTGAAAAAGAAAACGCCTTTTTCTTCTTCTTTTTCGGTTTTTTTCCTCTTCCTTTTAGAGTGAGAGACTTTTCTTTCCCTGTCCCTCGCCCCCCCTCCTTTTGACTTCCTCCCTTTGAATTTGCCACAAAAAAACGGCCCCCATAGTGTGTTCCAAGCCTTTTTTTTCCCCCTTTCTTTCTTTGTGACTAGTCACGCGGTTTTCCTAGGTCCCACGGCCCATTCTCTTCCACAAAGGTTGTCACTTGGCCCGCCGGCAAAACCTTCACGTTTTTTTTTTTTTTTTTTTTTGTTCCTAGGGCGGACGCGGCCCCCTCCTTTCGCCTTTTTTTTTTCCCATTTTTGTAATACCCCCCTTCCCACTTTTTTTCCCCCGCTGCGTTCGGAAACCGAGGGGATGAGTGTTGGCGCCCTTTTGATGTTTCCCTTTTTGTCGGGGGCTGGGGGAACATGTTTTCCCAACACTTTCCGGCCTTCCACGTTCCATGCGTGAGTTTGCTCCATCTCGTCGTTCCAAACTTTTTCCCCTTCTCCCTTTGTCCCCCGTGGAGATTGGAGTCTTTCTCCGGAACAGCTGTGGAGCGTAGGCCTTGAAGTCTCCATTTTTTTTTCTTTGTTTTTTTCACAAAACCTGCGCGCAGGGCGACCCCGAGTTTCTCTCCTTCCCCAATTTTTTGACCTGAGCTCTCAACGCGTTCCTGTCTTTTTCCTTTGTCCTGTGTAATTTACCTCCACCTGGGCGGAGGAATTCTTTCTTACCTGACCCCGCTCCCCCCCTTTCTCACCCTGGCGTCAAAAAGGCTTCTTACTCCTCTTTTTCCCTGCTTCTAGCCACAATTTTCCCCTTTTTGGATTTCTCCTGTTTCAACTCCCTGTCGGTGACCCCAAAAGCCACTTCCAACCAACTAACAGGACCGTGCGCCGGATCGTTCAACCTGCCTTCTCCCCCTGCCCTTGTGAGTTCACGCAGATGGGTCCCCCCCCCTTTGCTCCCGTTCGGGACTTAACCCTCCCTTGCCCATGCCCTCCCCAAGGGGGTTCAAATTGTCCCTTGTGCGCGTTTGCTCCTAGTGTGATACAATCTGACGTTTTCTTTCTGCTCATTCTTCTCCCCCGAAACTTCCTCTTGGGGTTTAGATTGTTTCGAGCTTTCTTGATGCTTTCCATGTAATTCGGCCTGCCTGGCTTTCCACTGCCGCTGGTTCCGATATCTGATGTGTTTCCCCTTGTCCATTTGTGGTCGGCTTCCCCAACTCCCTTTTACAGTGCAAACCCACCCCCCCATTTTCGTGGTGCGCCCTTGGTTTTTGCCTTTCTTCTCCCGTTTCACTGGCTATGGCCAAGAGTTCTTCCCCCCCTCTTTTTATCGATACTACAACCCTCTGCAACCCTTTTTTTTTTCCCTTGGCCCACGGGAACTACAATAAGCTTCTGGTGCTTGCAGGCCACCAGAATGACCTTGCCGTGTTTTCCGTTTTTTTTGTTTTGACGCCTACCTTCCCCCGCTACAGCTGACTTCTTTTTTTCATGATTTTTTTGTTCTGCAAGGTGCCTGCTTTTAAGTCTTTCCCGTCCTGTGCAACCCTTGAGACATGGACGTCTGGTATTTTCCCGTTTCTTTCCCCAGGGGTGTTCACCCCCTTCAGTGGGTTCATTTCTCACCGTTTTTTGAGTTCTTTTTGTCTTTGTTTAAAGGTTTTCTGGATGGCGTTGACCCTTTCTCGCGACTCTTCGGGCTTGTGGCACGTTTGCTTTTCCCCCCCTTCCAAAGCCCTCCTTTTCATTTAACCGGCCCGCGGGAGCTTGTGTTAGGTTCTTCCTCTTTTTTCTTGGCCTCACGATTATGGTCGCTTGTCCGTTTTCCTTTTTTTTTGTCCGGGTGTTTACACGCCGAAGGCGGATTCTCTTTTGGCGTTTAGTTTTTTTTCCCTTGCGCTGATGTGGTTCTTCGTTCTCTCCGTTCTTTTGCACTCTGAGTGATTCTGGGCGATTTTTCCGTGTTTGAAAGCTTGTTCTTTTTTCATTTTCCTATCGAGCGTCGTGTTTTTCGGTTGGTTTTTTGTTTACCCCCATGTTTAAGGTGTTTTGAACTCTTTGGTGTCCTTTCGTGGCCGCTTATATGGTTTTTTCCTCTACCTTATTCGGACGAGAGGCTCTTTCTTTCTTTTAGCGGTTTTTTTTTTTTCTGCTGCGAAAGGTTCTCCCCCTCTTGCCGAAAAATTGCCAAACTCCCTTTTTCAAGGCTGTCGTCTCACCTTGCCCTCCCGCCAGTCCGGGATCGATTTCTCACCCCCCCTCTTTTCCGGTTCCTTTCTTCTCGGCAAGACCCCCGGCTCTGGTTTCTTTTGTCGATTGGAGTTCGTCTCGTTTCATTTTTCCTGTCCCGGTCGGGGCTGGTGTCCCCCCCCCGTTCAGGCGCTGGCGGATGAGTTAGTCCTTCCGCTTAGTGGTTTATTCACCGTTTTTTGTGATTGTAGTTCCACCCCCTGGCTGAATTGAGGGTTTTTGCCGGCATTTAGACTGCTTCAATAGTCGTGTATTCGGAAGTT
>Ga0179593_1695773_pt1 | contig 12550 bp, 21 predicted proteins | sample CZODoug2_1_08_16_FD_185931 | JGI IMG/M metagenome (GOLD analysis project Ga0179593, IMG submission 185931) | Vadose zone soil fungal communities from Angelo Coast Range Reserve, California, USA - CZODoug2_1_08_16fungal (PacBio error correction) | ecosystem: Environmental > Terrestrial > Soil >... | reverse complement strand
CTGATTTTTTTTCCTTGCCGACTCCCTCCCCTATTTCTTTCCCACCTTTTTCCCACAAAACTTCTGTGCCCCCTTCTTGTAAAAAGTTCCAGGCGTCGGACACAAAATTTGCCGCCCCACGCCTACGACCGCGCGGGAAAATTCTTCAGCCTCCTGTTTTTCTAAAAACTTTTCCGGCCGACCTTCGGCTTTTCTTGCTTCATTTCGTCTTCCACACTGGACCCAGACCGCCTTCGGTGCTTTAGGCGATTCAGGCCCGAAACTCCCGTTTTCCAATCTTTCGCCCCCCCGCCTGCCTGGGAATTTTCCTCTTGCCTTTCTTTTGTCCCCCCTTTAGTTTTTCCTTTCGCCCACCGTTCAAAAGGGGATGTGACCGCCCCTGAAAACCACTTGCTCTCATTTCCTTTTTCCCTCCCACCCTGGGACGGGTCCTCGTCTGGCAAAAAATCCTTTTCCGCACACCCCCCTTTCACGGACCCGGTGCAACACCCAACCCCCCCTCCCTCTCCGGGCTCGGAAACTTCCTTCCCAAGACCCACCACCTTGGAATAGGTTTTCGGTCGCGTCCCCGAAAAAAAACCGGAAAACAAAAAAAACACTGCCCCTCCATTTGGCCAACCCCCCCCCAGGACTGTTGTTGTCCCTTCTTCCCAGTTAATAGTCGATTCGGGGGTCCTCCAAAAAAACCTCTTCCTAATAACCCCACATTCCTGTTATTCCCCTTTCTTGGCGTCCTTTTTTTTTTTTTGAGGACAGGCGCTCGGGAACAATCCCCCTCTCATGTTTTTCACCAAAAACTCCGAAAACTGTCTCCTTTTTTGTTCTACTTCCTTTTTGGCAGTTTTCTTGCATTTTTTGCAAAATCAACCCCAGCTGTTTTGTGCCTCCCCCTTTCTACTTTTTACCTCGGCCTGGACTTGGGCGTTTCTCGCCAAATCCTACTTTTCTTTTTCATTTCAGTGTCCCACACTTTTTCTCGCTTTTCAACTTTCTTTTTTTCTTTTTTTTTAAAACAGAATGCCAAAAAACCTTGGCGGTTGTTTTTTTTTTTTTTTTTTGTGCCATCCCCCCACCATTTTGCCCTCTTTTCCTGCCCCGGGACCCCCTTTCGGAGTCCTGTTTTTGGAGACCATTTACCGGCCCCCCCTCCGGTATACCTTTGCTGCTTGAAACCTTTTTCCTCCCCGCCTTTCACATTTTTTTCTTAACCCCCTTGCGGGCCCTTGGCGGGGGGCCACAATTTTCTCGATTTTCATTTTTTCGGTTTTGAATGAACCCCGCCGGATGTGTGGATTGCCAGGGACTTTTGTTTGAATCCGCTCCGAGTCTTTTCGTTTGATTTTTTTGCGCTGTTTTTGGGCCGGCGTACGCTGCGAGATTTGTTTTTTTTTTTTGCTATTTCTCCCTTTTGACCCCCGGCCGGTCTTTTCATGCAACTTCCGGTGGGTTTTTCCCCCTCCTCTTGGGAACCGTCTGCACCCCAAGTGAAAAATTTTTTCAGGACGTCCCCTCCCAAAAAAAATTTTACCCCCTTTTTCCCCTTTTTACCCCCCCTTCCACCCCGGTTTCTTCTTTGACAGATGGCGCACAGTCAAAGTTGATCCGTCCAAGATTTACCTCAGCGTGTCCTTTCGTCCCCCCCCCTCCCCTTTGTTCCCCCCCATGGGGCACATTCCAATCGGATTTTAGTTGTCCCATTTTGAATGCCACAAGAATCTTTTTTCCGGTCGTGTGGAGGTTCTTACTCGTCCATAAAATAAAAGTTTTTGTGCTTCTCCACTTTTCCCCCCCGTGACCTCTGCTGGCGTCTTCCCAACCAATTTGCCGGGAATAGTGTCCCCAACGCCGAGTGCCCCCTTCAATTGCACCCCCTTTCTGCGTTTGGTCCCCCCTTTGCCACCCCTTGGAACAAAAGCGGGGGGGAACCCCAACGGACTCGAAAACAACAAACGTTGCCGTTTGTTTTCGTTTTTTTTCCCCCCCCAATCGTTTTCCCGCCATTTTACTTCCCCCCTTCCTCCTCTTTGTTGTTGTTTCTAGAGCTTGCGGTTTTTTTGGCTTTTTTTTCCACGTTTTTTTTTACACGAAACCTTTCCTGGTAAAAAACAACTTGGCACGTTGTTAGTTTTCTTTTTCCTTGGTTGGAGGTCGCTCTGTAAAAAATTGTTCCTTGCAAAAAATGGTCCCGTGTTTGGTCCCATTCCTTTTTTTTTTGCACTCCCCCGCTCGTTGTTTGCACGATCCCTGGCCGTCTTTGCGCTTAGGCTGGGGACTTTGTTCAGAAATCTTCTGATGAGGTTTGCTTTTTTTTCTGTTCGCTCGATCCCCCCCTCTGCCGTCCCCCTTTCCCCAAAACTTCGATGTCTTCGCTTTGGATTCCATGGTCTCATTCGGGTTGATTGTTGGGCCCACTTGGGCCGACCAAACCGTTGAGCTTTTTCTTTCCTTCTTCTTTACTTTTGTTTACAAACTTGTCGTTCGCTCAGACTGGGCACGGCATGTTTTTTGAGGTGAACAACGACAAAGCCTTCCCCTCACTTTGCAGCCGTGTTTTCTGCCTTTTTCCCCCCCTTTGTCTTCGTTCCCAGCGGCGGCCCCGGTGCTTCATTTTTGGACACGCCCTTTTTTCAGGCACACAAAACGGTGCTCTACGATTACTCTGTTTCGTCTCCACCTTCACTCGTCTCCGCCATCACCAACATTCTCAACTCGAGCTCTTCACAAACACCCCCCCAGTCTTCAATCCCACCAACCTTCCCAGTTTTTCTTGTGGTGCCCCCGGCCCCGAGTTCGCAAGGTTTTTTCCTTTCCCCATGGAAAACCCCCCCCCCCGCGGTAAGTTCCCCCTGTTCACGGTCTACCCGGTGGTCGGTATTTCTCCCAAAAAACCTTTCTCGCACACCTTGTTTTTTCCGTGCATTTTTTTTACCAGGGGCGATATTACAGCATTTTCCGGTCTTGGTGCCCAACCCCCTCCCCCGGGTGTTTTTTAATTTGGGGGTCTGTCAAGGGACAAAGGGCTTTGTGGGGCATTCCTCGGTGGTTTCTTTGGCACGGAATGTGCACTTCCTGTCTGTTTGGAGCCCCCCCCCTTCCCCCTCTTTTTACCCCGGGGGACAGGGTCTAACGTGCCCACGTGTTCTCTGTCATTTTTTCCCCGACCCCCCCACATTCGGTTTTTTTGTTTCTCCCCCCCCCCCCCTTCAGGGAAGAGTTCGTAAAGTTATTGACCAACTGAGGGATTGGTGTTTTTTTTTTCCCTGAAAGCCTTTTTTCGGTCCTCCTATTTTTCACTTACCTGCCAATACCGTGAGGTTTTTTCTAAAAGGTCCCCCCTTTTTTTTTGGGGAAGTTCCCTTGGAATCGGGACTACCCATTAACGGGGGCTCCTCCAAAAAAACCCTTTTTGATTTTTTCCCCCCCTTTTTTTAAATTTTTGGGCGGCCGACCCTTCACTTTGTGCCGGGCTTTCCCCGGGACCCAAAAGCTGCTAGGGTTTGCTCTTCCTACGCCCCTTTCCTCTTTTCTGCCGGGGTGCCCCCAGGCATTCCAAGTTTGTTTTCTCTTCAATTAAGACTGAGCGTGTTTCCAAAACAGGTTTCTTTTTCCCTCCCTTCCCCCCCAATTGACAACCCCCCAAAAACTGAACGGGTCCAGATCTTGTCCCGGTTGTCACTTTTTTTTCTACCCTTCTTGTGCCCCCTGTCTTTTTTTACCATTTTTTGATTGCACCGATTTCGCTTGTGCGAACCTCTCGGCTGCCCACCCCTGCAAATTGTTCTCCACCCTTTTTTGAAGGTAGGCCGAACGATTTCGTCGCTTTCAGTTTTTTCTGTTTTATACCCCCTGTTAGCCTGAGAGTTCTCCTTCCCATGTGTGGTGCTTTCAATTCGCCCGTTTGGTCTTTACGAAGTGTTCAGAACATTTTTGGTTCACCCCCCCCTATTTCTAGCGGTGGCCTTCTCATTCCCCTCCTACTTCCGTTTTTCGTTTTTTTGTGTTTCGGATTCGGGGCCGCTCCGGCACTTTTTTTCAGGCGCTATTTGTCCACCCCTCCCCCCAACCACCAACCTTCCCTTCGTCCCTAAAGCCCAACGGGCGGCCCTTTGGGCGGCCAAAAGCTTCCTCCCTCCCGGTTTCAAGGGCACCCGCCGCCCTTTCTCGCTTTTTATTATCCAAAAACTGCTCGCCCCCGTTTTGATCTTTCCCCCTTCCCTTTTTTTTTTTTTTTTGTGACTGCACTTTCGGTTCTTGCTTTCCTCTGGGGTGGCTGGATTTCGTGTCAGTCCGCTTCCTCCTTGTTCCATCCCCCCCGCCCGCGTGTCCCTTTTTCGGCGGTCGGCCTGAACCGCTTCTTGCAAGCTTCGCCCCCCATTTTTTTTCTTTCCACTCCAGCGTTTGTCCCCGTCCGACGGGACAACCCCATAAACCCGTTTGCGCTTTTTCTCGTTTTTTTGAAAACTTTTCGTTTTGTTCGGAATTCTTGGCACAAATTTCATCGGGCACGACCCCCGGGCTTTAAAGGACTTTACACCCCTTCCCCTAGTCTTCTCGTTTTTTGCCGGTTCCCAATCATTGACATAGTTCGTTTTTCGCCCCTCTCAAAAAACCCTCCTTGGTCCTCCCCCCAAAATTGTGTTTTTACTTCCGTTTTTATGTTCCCCGATCGGGTTGGATTTCCCCACCCATCCCCTCCTAAATTCCTCCCAGTTTTTTTGAGAATCTCCTGATCCGGGTGGCGATCGACCCTCCATTTTTCACTTCACTCAACTTCCTCTGTCTTTTGCAACGGTCTTGTTTTTTTGAAAACTTCTAACTTTCCGTTTTGTTCACCCCTGACCTTTCATGATCACTTTTCTAAATCCTTTTTTACCCCCCGTTTCTGGTCCCTTTGGAAGGACTTTTTCTAGTCACCATGCATACGTTTTCTTTTTTCATTTCCCCTCCAATTTTTTCCTTCACCCTTTTCTTTGCTACCCCCACCATAAAATAATTTTGGGCAAAAAAACCTTGGCCGGTTGTTTCCCTTAAACATTCAATGATTTATTCGCCATTTCATTTTCGCCACACCTTTTTTTTCTTTTTTTACGGTTCTCTGCACCTCCCCCTCCAAACTCCCTTTCTCACTAGATTCTGAAAAAAAAAAAAACACCTTTGGGTTCTCCAGCTGGATGTTTTTATTTGGATCCTCTTAGGGGCCCCCCCCCAACCCTTCCACGATCTTTTCTGCCCCCCACGATGGGGTGGAAGATTGGAATTGCTCTGTGGTCTTTTTCACCCCCTTTTTTTTCTGCCCGCTCTGTGACTTTTTTTTGTTGGCGTTTTTCTTCCCCTCGTCGCGGTGAGCCCCCTTGCCGCGAGTTTGAATTGAGACTTTTCTCCTTTTTTTTTTCTGATTTCTCCCTTTTTACCCCCCCCGTTTTGGCTGCTTGGACCCGGGGCGGCTGATACCTTTTTGATTGTTTTTCTTGCCCCTGGTTCCGGTTGAATTGGCCCCCCAGAAGACTTCGAAATCTCTGTCACCCCTAGAAACCTATGTTTTTTTTTCCTCCCCCCAACCAATTCTGGCTGAGGGTGAGCTATGTCAGTTTTGGTCCAACCTTTCTTTTTTTTTTCCTCCAGCCCCCCCCATTCCTCGTCTTTTTTTCTGTTACCCCCCCCCTTTGGGGGCACATTCGCCCGTCTGACTACAATTGAATTCCGTGGGAGAAGACACCCCCCCCCTCTTTTTTTCTGACCCTTTCACACTCCTTTTTCTCTTCCCGGGTCCCGCACGGGCAGGGGGGTCCTGCTCAGAGAACCCCATTTATGAAGTTGTCCAGCTCAATGCCGACTCTTCAAGGGCCCCAAACCTTTTTGGCGATCCCCTCCCCCCCCTGCTTTTTTTTTCAAAAAACTCCTGGAGTTGGGACCGGGGGGCAATTCCCTGCCCGGGGCATTTTTTTGCCATGATTTAGCCCCTTCCCGTGTGATCGTGTTTTGTTTTCCATTCACTTCTTCCTTTTTCGTTCTATACCCCACTTTTTTGTTTGTTTCCCCGTGCCCTTTTCCTTCCTTTTTTTTTTTTTTTTGACGATTGATGCGGTGTCCTGGGACCCGCCACCGTAGTTGTATTAGCTTAAACGAAAGGATTTCCAAAAAAAAACCCGTCACTGCCCCCCTTCTTCTTGTTTTTTCTTTCTTTTTTTCTGAGCTCCCTTCTTGGTGCCCCTCCGGGCGGGGTTTCAACTCCAGCAGGTGTGCAAAATTGCGGTGCCCGATCGGGTTGTCCCCACCTGTCCCTTTTTTTTCTTTGCGTTTCAGAATTCCCTCTTCGGCTTGGCCTTTTTTTTTTTTCTTCTGTATGACGGACGGATTGGTCGTTCTGTCTGACGTGTGGTCCCTACGTCTTTTTTTTTGGCCCATTTTTTTTTCACATTTTTTCCTTGGGCTTTTTTTGTGCCCATGGTTGACGACAACGGGTTTGGGAGGTCTGTTTTCTTTAACTCTTTTAAACAACGAACTTTTCCTCTCCTTCCTCCTTTTCGTGTTGGAGGTTTAAGACCAAGGGTCCTTCGTAATTTTTCTTTTTTTCCCCAGGATTTCGACGTTTCTCGGCTTTGCCCCAACCTTTTCGCCTTTTGAAGGGCCCCCCTTTTGGGGGCACCCCCTTGGTAGGTCAGCCCCAAAAACGGTTGCTACCAATATTCAATCTCTTGCCTTTTTCTCTGTGAACCCCCTTTTTTTTTTAACTTTCCCCCCACTTTCCAAACCCCTCTTTCCGGTTTGACTTCCCCCCAAAACAAAAAATGTCCATCACCTCCAGGCCTTTCCCCTTACACAAAACCATTCCACTTTTTTTCCCCTTCGTTGAGCTTTTGTCTTGGCCCTCCGGTGTAAGTCCAGTAATGGAAACCAGCGGCGTCGCAAAAAACTTCTTCATCGTCCTACGTTTCTTTTGTCTCTTTTTCAAACCCCCCTTTTTTTTTTTTTCTCCGAAACCCTTTTTCCTGTGCCATTGCGCGATATACAGCAAATTTTTCTTTTGATGGTCCAAACGCACCCCCCCTGTTTTGGTTTTTTTTGGATTTTCCCAAGCTTTTTTCTTTCGTCGGGTTTTCTCGGCCAATTTTTGAATTGACCAACCGTAGGATGTGCCCAGAAACCGCTCCCCCCCCCCCTCTTTGGTCACCCCCCGCTACTTTCTGAGGTTTGACGGGCATTGTTTTTTGGGGGGGGGATTGACACCCCGAAAAAACCACTAGTTTCGGGTGTCACATTGGGCGCCATTTTTTCCGGAACTTTTCTTTTTCAAAAACACGGAGGGGTTCTGGTCGGAGCGCCCTCCCGCGCCAAACCCTCGAAAACTTATACAGTCTTTCTCTGATGTTTCAGGAATTTCTTAAGTCACCCCCCCCCCTCACTAAACATATGATTATTAAAACCTCCTTTGGTCATTTTTCTCCATGTGCCCATTTTTGCTTTTTTCCTTCTATTTTTTTCTTTTTCCTTTTTTGGGCCGGTTCCCCTTCCCGTGGCAATGTCCCTCTTTTAGGGGTTTTCGTGCGAAAGCGTTCTTTGGACGTTATGCTGTGTCCCTGTTTTCCACTTCCAGTTTTTTGGCTTTCCCCTGGAAGCCCCTAAAACAGGTTATGGTTTTTTTTCCTCGGGTCAAGCTTGGGTGGCGGGTTGGAGAAAAGTTCCAAACTGTTTTTTTTCCCCTCTCCTGCAATTTTTTTTGCATTTGTGTCTCTGCCTTTTGCTTCCGAAGTCTCGCACCGGGGGATCCGCTGAGACCCCCTCTGCACTAGCTCCCCGTGGTATTTGTCCCAAAGGTTCCCGGGAAGCGAATTGGCTTTGTTTTTTCCCCATGTCCCCGGATTTCGGTATGTGTTTTTTTTCTTTTCTTATTTGAAATCTCTTCCTAGTTCCTTCCGTCCTATCGAGGGGGCTTTTTGTTGTTCAAAATTTCTCACATTTCAGTCTGTTGCAACTCTTTTTTTTTTTGAGTTCCTAAAATTCCTCCGGGAGGTCCTTCCAGAAAGGATTTCCTCTATCAATACTTCACTACTTTTTTTTTTTTTTGTGTCATTTCTTTTTAGTCTCGTTTTTATAATACCAGGTGGCCTTCCTCGGAAGTTTTTTGGTTTCACTCCCCCCCAAAACCCCCCTTGCCCCCCCCAAATTCCCGGCTGGGAAAATTTCTGTTTTTTGTCCCCAGAGCTTGGTTCCAGATTTCCCCCCTTTCCCCCCGTTGTTATATTGAAAAACTGCACGGACTGGATTTTCTCCCTTTCTTTGACCCCCCCCCTCTCCCCCCCCCCCCCCCATTTGATTTGAGTTCTTTCTCAGATTTGGCGCTCGGTCAAGAGGAGGTGTTTTTTTTTCCAATTCTTCCCAAATCTTCTCCTGACTCCCGGCAGGCTGGCCTTTTGCACCTCTTGCAGAATATTGGGCACTGTTCCTCCCTTTTCCCGTTCCTCGTGTCACCCTCCCCCTCCAAAAACACCTAAACTGTTTGCCTTCAGTGGATTAAGTGTCCCTTGCCCCCACTTTCCTGTTCTTTTCTGCCCTTTCCTTTCAACCAAAACCTCTGTCTCAACTTTTTGACGCTTGCTCAACCCCAGTAAATCGTTCTTTGACACCCCTTTTTCCCGGTCTTGGCTGTTTTCGACTTGCTCCATTTAGTTACCCCATTTGACATCCAAACGATTGTGTCCGTTATGTTTTGTCTCCTTCCCCCAAAAACCCCCCCCCCCATTACTTTCCCTATCCACATTTCCCTAAATACTGTAGTTTTCCCCTTTTTGCTTCCGTTTAGGGTTCTCGAACCCCCTTCCTGGTTTTAACCACTTCCGCACCTTTTTGGGCCAAAGTTTTTTTGTCCCCCTGTTTTTTTTTCTTGCCACTCCCCAAGCCTTTCCCTTTGCTCTCCCTGGTTTTCTTTTTTTAAAAGTTTCTCTGCCTTTCTTTTTCTTTTCAAAAATTTTTCTTCCGAACCCCCCTTTTAGCTCTTCCCACCCTGCTTTTTCTTTCAAACAAAAACCAGTGACACCACCCTGGTTGTTCCACTCTCTTTTCTGTCTTTTCTCCTTCCATTTTTCACGGGGGCCCCCCCACCCCCGTTCGTTTCAAAAGGTTTTGGAGCCCAATTACCTTTCCTCTCTGAAATTGGTTTTCTCATGTTTCCCCTTTTCCTGTCCCCCCCCCCTTCTTGCCCGCGGGGTCGTTGCACAATTTCTTAAACTCTACGAGTTGTTCCTCCGTTTGGATTACTTTTGTTTTTTCTCCTCCCGTCTTCTTGTTTTTATCCCTTTTTTTGTGGGCATTTTTTGAGGGCGTACGGCTTTTCTCCGAAATTTTTTTTTTTTGAAGCTTTCCCTTATGGTTCATTCCTTCTTTTTCTTTTTCCTTTGACCCCTACCCGAGGTGGGGAGGCCTTCAGGCTTGCTTCTTTTTCCCCTTTTTCTTCGCCCCCAAGGGTTTCCTTTTGTCATCCTCTTGTCGTCCCTCTGGCCAAACGACGTGAATTTTTCTGCAACCCACCTCCAGGTTTTTTTCTTGAGTGAGCTCCCCCCACCCTTTTTCCCCTTTTGAAATTCCTCTCCCACGATTAATTTGAATGCGTAAGTCTGCCGTACCACCTCCCCCCCTTTTTTGTTCGGCACCAACTCCACTTTCCCCCTTGCTTTTTTCCCCAGCGTTCCTGGGGCAACATGTTTGTTGGACAAACTGGATTTCCCACTTTCGCCCCTACCGCACTTTTTTCCCCTCCTGATCAGTCTCCTTTTTTTTTTGAGGGGCTTTCAGCTATTTCCCCAAGGACGGCTTTCGTCAACCCCTCGCGTTCTTTGCCTTTTTTTTTTCTGAGTTTCCTGGTTTGACTTTCCCCCTTTTTTGCCACAGACCCCATTTACACTGCGACATTTATCCCCAGTCTTTCTTACCCCTACTTGGCCTCTCCTTCCTTTTTTGGTACCTTTCTTTTCTTTACTATAAACACTTCGTGTGCTTGTTTCCCCTGCGCATCTCCTCTCTTTCCCACTTCCCGTCCTCATCTTTTTTTGGGGGCTTTTTTGTGTATCTCCCCCCCCCCTCAACCTACCCTCATGGAGAAACGGCCCGTTGTCGTTCGATCTGAGTCGACGCCTCGGGAGACTTTGGCTTCCCTTTTTCGTTTTTGACACTTACCCCTTCTGCGATTCTCTTTTTCCAATAAGACTCCGCTGGTTGAGGGGGGAGCTTTTGCCGTGGCTGCGCTTGGCCGCCTTTGTTCCAAGGGATCCCCCAATCTTTTTCTTTTTCTGCGGGCTTTTTCCAACTGGCTCCCTTTTCGGGTCTCGGGCCCATTGGGGGTTTGTTTTTTTCCCAACTGGCCCCTATTTTTTCTTCGCTTTCCCCCTCTTTTTTGGTTTCTAACATTGACTTTTTTTTCCCCCCCCCCCTGCTTCAACTGACAGCGGAATGTTTGAGGTGAAAAAAAGTTTTTTTTATCGTATTCATTATTTTCCTTGGTTTTTCCCCTCCCCACTTGTTTACCGTGAGCCCCCCTCCTTGGCGGCACCCCCGTTATCATGTTTTTTGCACCGCCGGGTAGGTTTCCTAAACATTTTTTTTAACCCAATCCCCCTTCGGCGCGTGTGTCGTGTCTCATTCCGGGCCTTCAACCCCTCTTTTTCCCCACAACCATTTTATCACCTTTCCGTTCTTTCTCATCTCCATCTCTCCTATTCCTTTGTTTTTTTTTCGCATTTGTAGCCCCCTGGCCCCCCCCCCCCCCCCCGAAGTGTTTAATGGCCCCCAACAAGTAGGTCCTTTTTCTATTCCGTCTTTTTTTGTCTTTTTTCCCCAACTTTTTTCCGGTTTTCTTAAAATGGCGACTCTCCTTTGAATGGGGATTTTGGGCCCCCAACCGCCACACCTGTTTTTCCTTTTTCTGTTTTTTTTTCTCCCACCCTTGTGTGGTTTCTTTTGGTTTTTTTTTTTTTTTTTTGGGAATCCCCCCTAAAACCGTCTTCATTGTTGTCGAGACCCCTATCCCCAGCCCGAAGCCTTAAAAACTCTTTGAGCTTCGTGCTCCTTTTTACCGTTACACAGGATTTTTTTCCCCCCCCCCCCACTTGGCGACCCCCTCCAGTTCAGTTTCTTTAAGTTCTTTTTTTTGAAAACCCTTCTTTTTTTCGCCTGTCGCTCCCCCCCCTCTTTTGCGCCCCACTGTCCTGAACTCCTTCTTGGTGGTTTGTTAATGTTTGCTTTTTGTTTTGCCCTTCCCCCTTGCCCACGGCAAAAAACATTTTCTTTTCAAATGTTTTTCCCTTGAGCAGTTTTCACCTGGGCCTCCCCTGAATTTCCTTTCTTGGCCTCTCTTAATTTCAGTCCGGTTTTAAAGTTCCGTTGCCCGCTGGAGACTCCCCCTGTTCCCAAGTTGTTTCGGTTTTTTCCTTTTCGACTCTGTGAGCCTTCCCAACATTGTTTCCTTCCGGCTTGGTTTTTGTTGGAAACCCCCCTTTGACGGTTTTCTTCAAAGTCAGATAGGTCCTGAACTGCCGGGCGGCTTTTTCTGACTTTTGGGCTTTTTTTTCGGGGGCCTAGCGCGGAGGTCCTCCGATGTCTGTCTACCCCTGGGGATCCCTTGAGGTTCCCAGGAAAACCTTCCTTACTTCTTTTTCTTTTATCCTTATTAAACCGAGAGCTTGTCTTTTCCCCACCAGGATCCCTCGGTGTTAGTTTCACTTTTTCTCCTATGTGGAACTCTTCCTTCTTTGAGTTCCCTAACAACGGGATCTGGATTTTGGAGGAGGGTTTTTCGCTATCTTCTATCCCTTCCTCTCCTTTCCTTCCTGTTAGACCTTTTTTTGCTTTTACTTCTTCCAGGAGGCTCCGCAGTCCAACTGTTTCTTTCCCCCACGCCCCCCCCCAAACTTGCCACCTACAGCGTTTTTTCGGCTTTTTCCGCATTTTCTGCCCCAGACTCGTTTTTTTTTTTTTTTTTCGGGCAATTCGCCTATTTTTGTTATACAGTCCCCCCAACCCAACTTCTTTTCGTCCACAGACGACCATTTTTTTATATTATTCTTCGTCACGGACCTTAATATCTTGGTCTCCTTTTTTCTCTGGATTTGGGGGTTTCCTCTTTGTTACAGGCGAAGTAGTTACACAAATCTCGTTTTTCCAGGCAGCAAGGATTTGGTTTTTTTGATCCCCAGCTATTCCTGGTCGTTTTTTCCCACTTCCCGACAAGTCCCTCTTTTTTTGGACCGTTCTCTTCCAACCCCCAACTTTTCTTTCACACTTTGACCCACCCACCCCCTTTTGTCAGATCGCGCATTTTATGGCACTTTCGCAAAGTTTCCACAGGAACCCTTTTCCCCCCCCAATTTTTTCTTCTCCCGCCCGGTCAAATTACTGGAATAGTCGTCGCTGGGTCCTCAAGACCCCCCCTGATTAACTTCTCTGATTTTCCATACTTTTATGTTTCCTTCGTGAATTCCAACACCCATTTTTAACTTCCTATTCCTCCCTCCCCCCCCCCTGTCTTCTTTTTTTTTTTTTTTGTTTTTCATTTCTTTTG
>Ga0179593_1571435_pt1 | contig 12550 bp, 17 predicted proteins | sample CZODoug2_1_08_16_FD_185931 | JGI IMG/M metagenome (GOLD analysis project Ga0179593, IMG submission 185931) | Vadose zone soil fungal communities from Angelo Coast Range Reserve, California, USA - CZODoug2_1_08_16fungal (PacBio error correction) | ecosystem: Environmental > Terrestrial > Soil >... | reverse complement strand
AGTGACCTCCGCTTATCCCCAATCCGTAAGAGCCACAATGAAAATTACTCAAATCTTGAACGGAAAAGTTCGCCCCCCCCTGTAACAATTAGTTACTCCCTATTCCGTTCCCCCCCCCTGCTCTGGTCTGAAGATAAGTCACATTCAGGCAGCCTCCCTCTTCTGATACCAACCGTTGTACCCCCTTTCGCCCCGAGATATTCGTCGTCCTCATTCCTTTTCCAACCGCCCCCTCAACCACCACAATAAATAGCATAGAGTTATCCCATCTTCTCTGCCGGACTACATAGTTTTATTTTCCTCCCCCGAAAGTCACCCCCAGGTCAGTCAGATCAAATACCACCTTTGCCTTTTCTCCTGGTTTCCTCCTGAGGAACTGGAGAGTAAAAGACCCTGCTTTAATCGTTTCGCCAGAACGAGAGCGTTCTTCTTATTTCTTTTCCCCTCCTGCATTCTTCCTCGTTCATCTACAGAAGATGCCTTCGTTCTTTACCATTGTCGCCCCTCGACCTAAAATCATTCATACTCGGTCGATTTTTTGTTCCCCTTCTTTTTTTGTTGGAGATCTAGACGCCCCCCCAACTACCATTCCTTTGTTCTCGAGCCACCCTTGCCCCCCGGCCATCCACCCGGCGCAGAAAGAACGGTTTTTTCCCTTCCTTCCCATTTTCCCCCTCTTCACTATTTCCGACATCTCCGATTTAAAACGCCCCTGCGCAAAAGTCAAGTTGAGCGATCCTCTTTCTCCCCTTGTTGCATCTCTACTTTTCCTTCGTCAATACCAGAAGGTTCCCCCTCCTTTGTGCTCCGCTCTTTCCTTCCTTCCCTTGCGCTCCTGTGCTAGTCACAAAGGCGCATTCCGTTTTAAATATCTCATGTAGGATCATTGTGTAACCTCTCCAAGGGATTCCCAGAGAATTTCGTATTCTGGGGGATAAGCCTGAGTCCTCCTGACCCCGACAAGTTCTCTTTACTTCTTCCTTTCGGCCCCTCAAATCCCCCTCCGGTTTATCACTCTGACTTAGGACAAGCCCCCCCCTTCTCTCCCCTCCTTCTCCCTCCCCGCCCCGATGCGAAACTCTCCGCTGAATCCGCAGGTGTTCAAGCGGCCAAGGCCCGCCCTCACGTTTTGCCTTTAAAACAACGCCCTTCGAAACTCTCCCCTCTAATTGCGAATCTCCGTTCATTTGCTCCGGCCGTATCGTTCCCTTTTTAATCCCCAAAACCGATCAAATAAAAACGATACTCGTCCCCCCTTCCATTCTGTCCTGTACCTCCCGCTGCAAGACGGGCGGCGATAATGGCATCGCCCTTTTTCTGCCCCCTCCACTTTCCTGATAAGATAGTTCTTTTTGAAAAAAAGAAAGCAGACAGGCCCTCCCCACCCCTAGAGTACGACGCAGCTATGCGCTTGCCAACCCCCTGCACCATCCCAAGGACAAGCCCCCGTGGCCCCCCCCTCCCCGGCTTTCCCCTTCTTTTCTCTAAGTCCAATCGGACAAGCGCACCTAATGTCTGTCCTTCCCTCGCTGTCCTGTCTCCGAAATGGATCGAGTAATTCGCGCTCGCCTTGCCCGCGATTGTTTCCCAGTTTCCTCCTTTCCTTTTTTGATAGAGATTGCCTGTGAAATAGCATAGCGGGAACCCGTCTCGCTTTTCATTGATGCCTCTTGTCGATGAACTTCTCGAACTGAAGAGTTAAGACCTGAATGGCTTTTCAACGTGCGTCCGCAGGTGCCTCTCATGGTTTTCCGCCCCTTGGTCTTCTTGGATGAATTCCTAAGGATGGCCATTTTTTTCGTTATTTTTTCTACGCCCTATTTGCTGGTTTTCTTGGCATGGGATGGCGTGGTCGACGATCCCCCTTTTAATTTGGTGGCACCGTGCGCAGATGCACTTAGCTCCCCCTCCCCTTTTTCCTCTTCTCTATGGGTCCGATTTTTTGTCGATAGAGTTATTGTGTCTTCTTTTTCCTTGAGAAGAGTATGTTTTCCCCCTCCCTAGAGATTGTCTTCTGTCTCTATTTCTTTTTTTCCCCCTTCTAGATGGGGATATTTTCGGTCTTCTTTTTAATGGAACCTTATTTTTTTTCGTTCTTGCTCCAAACAAGCATATTTTTTTTATTACTTGCCTTTTCTTCCCGTTAGTCTGCTTGGAGGCTTATCCTTTCAGATGACGATCCCTCTCTATTCAGACAGCATAACACTTTCCGTGGTTGGATTTAGGACGTCCTTCACTCGCACGAGTTTTTCCCCACTGACTACGAAATCGTTTCCGGTCCCCCTCCGGACCCTTCGATTCAACCTTTCTAATCGGCTTCCCTCTTTTACACATGCGACAGCCGCCTTTTCTTTAGTGTGCTGGCGTCAAAGTGTCAATATGGAATCGGCTCTCACGATCTTCCCCCCACTTCACATTTTGTATTGACTGGACCTTCCCTCGCAAAGTATGCAGATTTTTGCGGCTCAGCGTTAGACCTTCCAACTCTTTTTGTCATTCGTTTTCGCTTTATTTTCCCCAAGAATTCTCAATGAGCCAATTGGGGGCAAGCCTTTCTCGCCGTTCTTTCTGGCTTCTTTTTTTCCATTAATATTGCATGGAGAATACTTTCCCCCCCTTTTCATGGTCGAATAATCTGTTCGTCAGTTTCTCGCAAAAACATGCTCGCGGATGATTTTTTCTTCCTTTAAACTTCTTGTAGGAAGGATTATGTCGAGGGAATTGGTTCTCTAAAAATATCCCCTTTTCAACAGCAATTCGAACTAAATCAGTGGCGAGCACCGTCGATCTCCCGCCTCCCCCCGTGTATCATTTAACGAAAGGTTCCTTCCTTCTTTGCTTCAAGCCTCCATGTTCACCTGCTTGGTTTATTATTCTGAAGAATGACCCTGCGTTTTTCCTTCTTTTTGCGTGAGTAACTTTTACTTCTCCTTCCCGTGGCCATATTATGTTACTTGAGCCCCTCCTTTGTGGGTGGATGGAGTACTTTCTCCCCCTCCTGAATTTCCCGGCCTTGTCCGCTAATCCCTGCGAATTGGACTGGGTCTCCAACTTTTTCCGGACCTCAAGATAGTTTCATCTCCCCCGCGAGACGTCGTTCCTCAAAGCGCATTTTCTGCAGACATATTTGGCCGAGCTGATTTCCCACGTTTCCTCTTATTTGCATGAAGACTTGCAGCCTTACGAGTGTTTCTTTATATTTTTTGAGGAAGGCTGATCAAAATGATCCCTCAGGCTGCCGAGGATCCTTCCCCCTCCCCTCTCTCCCTTTTTTAATTCCTGATATGGATTCCGTCCGTTGGCACTTTTTCTTTTTTTTTTCTTCTTTTTTTTTTTTTATGTCTGCGCCATACAGCTTGCTTTTTTTGCGATTCCGTGCGTCATTCCTCGACTTCCCCTTAATGCTCCTGGAACGAGTCCTTCGACGAAGTCCCTCCCCTGTTTTATGCTTTTCTGTCCCTTTCCGCCTTTCCCCCCTTTCCAGGACTTCTCCCATCTATATTTCCCTTCTTTTTTGTTTGTGAGAGTTTTTGTTGGCAAAAGCGTGAAGGATGCTTATGAGAATGCCCGACATACGGCCGGCCTTCCCCACATGTTCCCCTGCGAAAAAGAAGAATAGTTCTTCTATGTTTCTGACTCAACTGATCCTCTGAAGGGGCATGTTCAAAGCGTTCTTTTAAGGCGTATTGCGAAGACTATCCGATTCCCCTCCCCATACCTCCCTATTTCCGATAGAGAAGCAATCACCTTTGAGCCCGGCTCCTTGATTGTTCGCCTGTGACTTTTAAAAAACATATTCACCCACCTTACCCTTCAATTTATGCCTCCCCTCCCTTCTTTAGCCTACGATTCCTACAAATAGTTACGCTTTAACGTATTTTTTTTCACTCTTTCTGACGCTAGGCGCGCTTAATGGCCAGTATTTTTTTCGTCCACCACTTTTTCACCATCGATGAGATATCGTCTCCGACCCCAATGTAAATGCGATCTGCAACTCCCCGCCAGAAACCAAAACCCCCCATCTCCCATGGAACCCCCCTCCCCATCTGTCGGGCGTCACCCAAATGGCTTTCCCCACCCCGAATACAAGACATGGTTTTCATCTCGCCCCCAACTGTAGCCCCTTCGTAGGGCTTAGATTAGAAGGATTAGCCCCTCCCCTGTAATTTTCCAAATGAGCCATCCACCTAGCCACTGTGCGCACCAAGCGACACTTTGATCCAGCATGCTGCTTCTTCTTCCTGTAGATAACATACCCCGCCTCACCCCCCCTGAATTTGAGATTCTTGTTTTTAGTTGTTAATAATCCTCGGCAGTGGCGACCCCGCAGACTCCCCGTCTCCCACTAACCATCCTGTTGTGTTGTCTCTCTAGTCGATCCAACGTTAATGCCCCTCCATACAAACTCAGAAAATGTAAGTAAATCGCTGCAGCGACCCGGGCTCCCCTACCTATTTCCCCACCCAACTCCCTCCGCCCCAGTAACCTGTCCCAATTTTCTATCCTCCGGCGCTTCCGCGAAATAGTTTTCGCTTACGTGTTCTCTCCCCCCTACTCCTTCTAGTTCGCTTAGCAAGCAGCGCTTGCCCTTACCTTCCTTTGATGTGATTTGCCCCCCACCCCCAGCCTTGCGTGGACTCGCTGGATCAATCGCCGTGTACGCGGCCCCGGACCACCTCCTTTAGTCTTTTTTACTCCCTTGTCTCTCCGTCCCCGTCTCGCAGGAAGTATGCTACCCTGGCCTCTTTAGGTAGCCCCCTTTTGGAGTTCGCGCCCCCCCGGCTGAAGAACCGCCCCTCACTTCTTTGCGCGGTTGCATTTTCTTAGCACGAAACCGCCCATCATGCCCTGCACTGTGTCCCCCCCCCCCACCGCTAACTTGTCCTCGCGCGTTTCCTTGGCTCTGTGCCCCGTTGTTTTCTTTCCTTTCCGTCGCTGAAGCGGCTAAACACCCCTCTTCATCCCCTTCCTCCCAGACACTTAGGAAACTTGACCAATCCAGCAGCCCCCTACTTTACCCTGGGGCCAGGCCACAAATTGCCCGCATTTCCTTGCCCCCCTCTTTTTCACCCAACCGAAAACCGTAAGCGAGCAGCACTTCCCGGCCCCCCACCGCCCCCTAACGCGCGTTCCCCCCACCCAGCGTTGAAACTTTCCCGGTAACCGGCGGGACGCTTGCTCCTCCTCTCAACCAAGAATTCTTTTCACTATTCCTCCCGGAACCGACACTTCTTTTTACCCAGCGACTCCCTCTCCGCCCGACCTTTATCTCTCTTTTTTTTGTTGAGGATGAAATGTGGAAATGCATAGTGGCCCAGTGGCTCTCGCGTCTCTTATGTTTCCCCCGTTTCGTCGAGAAACGACTGGAAGATTCCTAAATTCTTTTCACCCTTTGCATTGTCGCTTTTAATTCTTTAACCCAGTCCTTACGAGCCTTTTACGCCTGCTGCCGGTGCTTTTCCTTGAGATGGACCGTTTCGGTTTTTTAAGATTCCCGATTTTTGCGTGGTGGTGCCTATGCGGATGGATTGTTTTCCTTCGTCTCTTTCCTTTCCTTGCTTTGGAACATTCTCCCCCCCGATTGCCCATTTTTGGCAAGCCGTCTCTCTTTCGTTTTTTCTTCACGAAAGGGGAAGATGCGAGTCCACTCGGTTTTTTTACTTTCAGAGCGGAGGAAAGACTACCCATATGGCCTGTGAATGACCCTGATGATTTACAGTGGCTGGCGGCTTGCGGTTGGTTTTCGTGATGATTTTGCCGCTGACCCTTCCGTACAGTTTTTTTCACAAGTTGGCCTCCAGTTCCGAGCCTCTCTTTCATACACCCCTGCAGCCAGCTTGCTCACAACTCGTCGTGGGCGGTCTTGCATTGTTTTCCTCTTGACCCTTCGCGGATCTTATGCGCGCAGGGCTATCCCCCCTGACTACTCACCTTCTCCCCCCTTATCGTGGGATACTGATTCCCGGCTGGATTACAGAATCAGCTTGAGTCCCCCTCCCCCCTTCCGAAACCCTCTTTCCAGGTCAAGACCTCTGATTGCCTAACTCTGGCTCCCCTGTCTGACTGACTTCTGATACCTTCAGATGCAACTGAAGAGATCGTTTGCAGTCTTTAGAACGTTTTTCCTCCCCGGTTTCTCTTCCTGTTCCCTGATATGTTTTCGGAAATGGCCTCCCTTCGGCGCGGCCACTCTTTTTTTTTGGGATGATGGCAGTTTTGGCCTTACCTCCCCTCTTAGTCACTCCCCTCCGTCACACAAAGGAAGGTTCTTTCAGGCTGATTATTCCCCCCCAAAATGCCGCGGCTAGTATTAACCTTCCAAAGTAGTCCCAATGCGGGAGGTTTTTTATTGTTCTTCCCAGTATCGACATTCCCCCACTTCGTTTCCCTGTTTTTTTTTTCCCTACATCAGTGAGATCTGTGTAGAGAAAAGTCTGACTCAGCCCTTCTTCCTTCCTAAAGCACGTCCCATGTTTGCTCTCGACCTCGGTGGCTAACCTTTGATGGGTTATTTGATTCTTGAGTGGTAACCATGGGCGTGTTTCGTTTTTTTTTCGGACGAGTATTTTTTTCTTTCAGCCAAGCACCTATTTCTGGTTCATCTCATTGAGATCTTTTCTCGTTGCACTTTCTTAAGAGTTGCACATGCCTCGTTCATATGCCATGCAGGCCTTCGGGCTCTCCCTTGGGCCTGGCTGTTTTCCCCTACGCCAGATTCAGTTCTCTTATCTCTCCGCACTCTTCTCATAAGTGATTCTAAGGCGTAACTATTTGGGGTTGCTTTTTTTTTCCCCGACGTTTCGTACAGTATCGAGTGCTGGCTCCTCTTCTTTATAATTTTTGGATAATCTTTGTCCAAGGATCGATGATCCCCATGTCCCCCTGGACAATTTGGTCAGCGGTGCCCTTTCATTTTCTTGTTTCAATTTTATAGTTTCCCTCTCCCTTTGCGGGTTCTTGGCGGCGGTGCAAGTCTTAAGTCGGATCGATTTCTGCTCCTAAATCCGGGCATACGAATTCCTAGGCGCGTTGAAGTTTACTTAAGTCTTCTGACCCCCCCCCATTTCGCGTAAACTTTTCAAATTCTAGAAGCCTCCGCTTCCGGTCACCGCCTCCCCATCTTTCCTTTTCTCCGGTTGTTTTTGAGAGAGTGTGGCCCTTGCTGTTTCCTTTTTTTGTGGAGTATCCGAGTTGACCCTTCCCGACTCTTCCTCCCAACTCACCCCCACACTTCTAGACATGCGCGCAGCCTCTTTCGTCTTTCCCCCTCCCTTCTGCTGAGTTGAAAACGTGAATCGTCCCCCCGCTCCATTTTCTTTCTCCCTTTTGGATGCGCTACCCCAGTTTGCCCGCCGCCCCCGCACGCTCAGCCGCGCAATTGTGGAATGGAATAATACAGTTATAGCCCCCCAAATCTAGAGAACAACTCTCTCCCCCGGTCCCCCTCTTTTCAGAACGTTACAGAGCCGCCGCGCTCCACTTTATTAGATCATACGATAACGGATTTCAGATGACAAGCGCCCTTGTTGTTCTTCCCCCCTTTAACCTTTTCTCCTTTGCATGATCTTTCGTAGAAGAAAAATACCTGCTATGTTTCCCTAGCACTCCAACCCCCACTCTCCTCGGTCACCAAATGCTTTTTTCCCGTCTTCGTCCAAACCCGACCGTTCCACTATTGTCTATTCCCTAAACCCCCCTCTTTTGTGATCCATGCAGATTTCGCGATTAGCATGGTGCTCCGCCCCCCTTTAAGTTTTTCTCCCGAAATGAGGACAGAACGAGACCTGCCTCTACCAGGCACTTGATTGTTCCTTTCTGCGTCTTCTTTTTGAGATTTAAACATTGTAGTCCCCTCAACCTTTTTCACACTCTCCCATTTCGTATGCTGTTTCGCGAGTTCATTACTCATCGTTTTGACGCCGCCGCGCCCCCCGATCTTCCTACCCATTCCTTGGTTGTGACGATTCTGCCCTCTTCCCCGTCTTACCTTTCCTTTTCCGAACCCTGAGAAGAAATAGTGGCCCTTTCACTGGTCTTCCATTAACCGATTTTAAGAAAACCCTCGATAACTACAGTAACATTTTCTATTGCTTTCCCCCCTATCTTCCTCCTTCTGTGCTCTTTTCTGTCGCGTAAGTAAATAAAAGAATGTCCTTGCTCGCCTCGTTTCATATGCATCTGCCGCTTTCTACTTGCTCTCAACTTTAAAATTCCGCATGTGGTTTACATTCGTCATCAGCAGTCTTTTTTGCCTCCCCCTGTCCCTTCCTCCACCTGAAGAGAATTTCTTAGTCTTTCTGTACCCCTTGCCTGACTCTCTCGACCCTGTACGAGCCGACATACCCCAAGTAGGTTGCCGCGGGTGCCGGCATGTCTCTGCTCTCCTCCTGCTCATTCCCCCCCCTCCAAGCTGTAACGTCGCGCGATTAATCTCTTTTAAGAGGCCCGGCCCCCTCCCCCTTCAACCGCCTCCTGTGCCCCCCCCCCCCCCCACAGACCTGAAAATCTCCCAGCTCCCCCCGCCCCCCCTTTGTATGTGCTGGCTCGATATTTGTTTCCGGCGCTCAGCCCGGCCCATTTCCCACACGACCCCGCCCTCGCCATCGTGGACCTTCTTTTTTGTGAACCCCCGCGTCCTCTGGCATCGCCACCTTTGCCATCTTGTTTTCTCCCTGGCCACATCAACCCCCACCGCAAAATAGGTTCCTCCGAGGTTCATCTTTTCCCCCACGTCCAGCCGGCTTCCCTCCTGCGCCTCACCCCCCTCCCCAGCAATGCCATCCCGCCCGGCGGGACGCCAGTGTCCTCCCCCTCCTTCCCCCTCTCCTCCTTTCAAGAATTTTTTTCGGAATTCGAAACCATGGATCGCGCATAATTCCCCCCTCGATCGCCTTTTTTCCCCCCTGTTCCCAGTTCCAAATATTTTATCCTCTCCTTTTGTTTGTCTGCGAGTATTGAATGTTAGGCATAGCGGGCTCATGGATGCGAGAGCCATCGATGACCTTTCCGAAGGAAGGTTGTACTTTCTTGCCAACATGAGCTTCTTCGATTCCTTTTTTCCACTGTGCCCCAGAAGAGTTAAGAGGACTGAAGAATTCTTGCCTTGTTTTGATTCCCCTTCGATGGTTGATGCAGTTTGTGACTGTGGTTGCGTCATCTTCCCCTTTTGACTCCCCTTTGGTCCCTATGGGTGGCGTGTGGGGACTGCGTCCCACAGCTTTTCTTTTTCCACCTTCTTTTCTTCCCATTAGCGACGCATTCTGTTTCTGTCTTTTTCGGACGGGTCAGATGGTCGGGCTTGATATTTTGTCTGTTTCGTTTGAGGCCCTCTTCTTCTCGGACGAGAATAGCGAGGAAGGCTTGATCCTCCTCTTTTTTCGTGTTTTCCTTTTTTTTTTTTTAAATGCAGGATGGGAGTTTTTTCCCTTTTTTGGAAGACTGCCACCGTTTATTCCATCGACGTTAGAGATGGTTCTTTTTTTTTTCCGGGAGCGCGCTCCTCGCGTCTTCCTCCTCCATCTTTCAGCCCTCCCTGTACTGGGTGTTTCGCTCTTACGAGAAACTCCAGTTTTTTCTGTCTCCTAGCCCCTTTTTCCACCCCCCTTTGTGGTTTTATCGTCGGAAAATGATCCGATTCCATCTGTTTTGACTTATTCAAAAGAGACTTTTCATTCCCCTTGATCGTCGATGTCTAGTCACAATGCAGGCGCGGTTGCCGTAGGTTCCTTCACTTTTTTATTGTTTTTTTTCCCTACAAGTAAGCTTTAACTCTTTCGCAGAAGACCCCACTCTCGCTTTCTCATGACTACCCTCTCTGTTTCTTTGGTATTTCTGAACCTATCTTCATTCTGCGCGGCCTATTTTCTCCGCCGGTTTGCTCTGGGCGATTTTCCCTTTTCTGTTCCCCCTTTTCCGCTCGCACCCCCAAAGGACTTTTTGAGAATCTGTTTTTTCAGAATAACCTCGGTTATTCTCACGGTCCCCGCCCCCAAGGGGGTTTGGCGGGAGTTGTATTCGTCTTTATTTTCCCCCTCCCAGCTTTTGGCGAACCCGGTGAGGATGGTAGAGAACTTCTAAGCGCCTTCTTACTGGTTTTTTTTCATTTCCCGAACTCTCCATGTCTTTGCTTGACATGATCCCTGCATGGTCACGCCTACATATGGCTTTGGATTTCTTCTCCTCCCCTTGGTTCTTCTTTTTTGGGGCGCTTTAAGACGAGTATTTTTCCCCTTTCTGTCTGGGCTTTTGCCCTTTTACCGAGGTCTTCTCTTTTGTGGATGGCCCCCGCCATTCTTTTGCGGCGACGCACGACTCTTCCCTCCTCCCCCGGTTTTTTTTTCCATCCGCCAGCAGGGCGTGCCTCTGCTTGCCGTTCACCTGTCCCGCCACAATCGTCCCTAGAGACCCTTTATAAGTCTCTTTTGTAGACGAGTTGTCCGAACGTTTCGTTCCAGGTATCATCCGATGTAGACTGGCCTTTTTTTATTTGCTCTTTTTCTTTCTGATAACCCCCAGGCCAACTACAGGTTTTCCGCTTCTCCCCCTCCCTTGTAGAGGCTAGGATTTTTCATAACTTTCTTGCTCTTTTCTGCGGCCTTCTTATCGTCGAGAGAAAGCACATCGCAGGGCCTTCCTCCCCCTTCATCCAGTTTCATTTTATCGGACTCCTCTCCGGTATAATGCTCCTCGGTTCCTTTCGACTTCTGAAAATTTTTTTTTCTTCTTTCAAGGAGTAGCAAATTTTCGCCTTAAGCTCCTTTCCCCCTTTGAAAATCTCTCTCTTTTCATACCAACTCCTTTTTTTGTTTCTTTTTCTCTATTTTGTTTGAATTTCTTTCACGGATTCTATTGCGTCTTCCTTTGCCCCTAATAAGTGGAAAGCCTAACACATTTTTCCTCGTCTCATGATTTTTTTTTTCTGGCGGCTGCCATTTGATGAAATACCCCAATTCTCTTAAGGGTTTTTTGAACCCCTCGCAGTCCTGCCCAAATCGCGAACAGAATTGCCGCAGCACTTCCCTGACCCCGCATTTCCTTTCTCCCCCCATTGTCTTCCCCATAATCGGAAGCCGGCTTTCCTTTTCCTCTCCCAAATGATAGACCCCCCCTTAATTTGCCCACCAAATCTCAAACGGAGCCCAAGCACGCCTCGTCTCCCAATTTATGTCTCCTCTTGTTCTATTCCGCTTAAGGATGCTTCTCTTCTAAATGATCTGGCTTACTAAACCCAGTTGGCCAGGAGCTAGATTCGCATACCAGTTGAATGCGATTTTGATCCCCCTCGCTCCCCCCCCCACCCCCCCCCCCCTCGCATCCGCAATTCCCAGGCTCTTGACAAAATCGCCTTACTCCCAAAACCCACGACCGTCCTGTACAGGCGTTCCCCAATTAACCAAGCCCAAATAGTTAGCGGTGATCCTCTGATTTATCATTGTTTTTTTTTCCCCTTCCCCTCCTTCCAATGTATGTTTCCATGCTGCGTCGGTCTTTTTGAGTACGGCCACCCGCGGTTGTGCCAAGTCTTTCTCTCTTTTAGAGGGCTACTTTTAATACCACTTCGCCAAATCTTCCCTTGCATTAGTCCGGTGGACAGCTTTTTCTTCCCATCTCCTTTCTTTTTTCAGCTTCCTCCCCCGGACTTCTATGGTTTTAGCTGCCCCAAGGTTCAGGCCCCCCATCCAATGTAATCACCGCTCTCCATCTCCCGCGCCTTCCTTTTTTTCCCAAGATTTTCTTTTCCGCACCCCCAGATACCCCCGCCCCGTCTTGCCAACGTTTATATCTTCAGTTCCGTCATCGTCGCCATAGTTGCCGGTTCTGTCCGTCAGTCTCCCAGAATTTCCCTGCTCTCTTTTTCCAGTCCGCGCCTCTATATTGACCTTGCGACCTTTTACTGGTTCTTCGCCCTACCCCTCTCGCTGAGCTGTTTTCCTTCTGTTAATCAGCCGTGGTTGTAATCCCATTTTTCCCTGATACGAGAAATTTCGTATTTTTTCTAATCCTCGCGCTCCTTTTTTCTCTCCGGAAGACCACGTAAATTTTCAAGAGGCTGCCGTGGGCTTCCCTCAGTCGCGCGCTCTTCCCTTTCCTCCAGGACTCACCTCTGACGCGTCGCCCCCCCTTTCCGTTCTGCAGCGGCCCCCGCCAGAACGGAAAAAATGGCCCCTCTGCCTTTTCCTTTCGCTCGAAACCCCCTCCCTCCACTGACGGCTTAATGCCCTGGATGTTCCGCGCTGCTCTTGAAGCGCCCCCCCACTTCCCCCGTCCCTCTTTACCAGGTTAAAAATCCAGCGACACATATTTCAATGTTCCTTCGTTTTTTCTTTCCAGCCAAAATTAATTTCTGTACTCTCGCCGTCCCCCTCCTCTTGCCACAACCCGCCCAATCGAGTAATCGTATCTATTCTCCTTCCATCCCCTCTGGACCTTTCAGCGTCCAAATCAAACAAGGAACTTTTTGCAACCTTCCTTTTATACCTGAAGTTGAGACCACTTCCCCAGTCGTCCCGCATTCTTCAAAGTTCAGACACTGGCTTGCGATCAATTTCTG
>Ga0179593_1516813_pt1 | contig 12550 bp, 20 predicted proteins | sample CZODoug2_1_08_16_FD_185931 | JGI IMG/M metagenome (GOLD analysis project Ga0179593, IMG submission 185931) | Vadose zone soil fungal communities from Angelo Coast Range Reserve, California, USA - CZODoug2_1_08_16fungal (PacBio error correction) | ecosystem: Environmental > Terrestrial > Soil >... | reverse complement strand
CTTTCCTTTTTTTCCCTTTTTTCTTATGTCCGTAGGTGTATAGGGACCTCGCCTTTTTTTTCACGAGCTACTTCTAAACTTCCCCGATCCTCCTTTTCTTTTTTTTCCCCCTCAACTCGTCCTTCACCGACCCCACACACCCGACCAGCGACGACCTCACCTGGCATGAGCACCGATGCCAATTCGATCTTCTCCTTCTCTTTTTTTTTCTTTTTGTCTTCAAGGATCTTCGAAGTTCCCCTTTGTCGTGGGGCGGAATTCAAAGCGCGCAATGCTTAGCTCAACACGCCGGCTCTCCCCCCCTCCCCCCCCTCCTTCCCCAGATCGCTGACGCCACGATGCGATCATCCCTTTTTTTCTCCCGCTTTTTTCCCATCGTCAAAAAGCATGTCGCAGGACCTCCCCGAACCGGTTTTTTTCGAGGAATAGTATATTGGCCACCTTTTTTTCCCCCCCTTCTCTGCGTGACCCGAGCTTTATCCTCGTACGAGCAAAGGAGGCTTCCTCTCCCCAAACTCACCGGCAAGAGGATAGAATTTCTTTTTTTTTTTTCCTAGTTTGCGAAGTGGACGGTGATCTTTCTCTTTCATCTCCGCGTGAGGCAGGTTAATTTCAAGCTTCTTGTTCCCTTTCTTTTACGGATTAGAGATAAAGGGCGGTTGCTTCTTCCTCTTTTTTCTTACCCACTGGTGCTGTTGTCGGTTCTTTTTTTTTCCACGTTGAGGGAGGGTGAAGAAGTGTTGACCGCTTTCCTTCCTTTTCTTCCTTTTTCTTTCACAGTTGAGAAGAATTGGACGACGGCTCTTCCTTTCTTTTTTCTCCTCTGAACGGAAAGCAGATTGACGATCCTCTTTTTTTTCTAGTTCGGTAAGTGGGAGCGTCGCTTTCCTCTCCTCCCCTTTTCCCCTACGGTGATGGTGTCGATGGGTTTTCTTTTTTTCCTTTTATGGCATGGAGTTGCGGGACGGTTGTTGCCAGACGGTGTTTAGTCGACAGGAAACTTTTCTTCTTTTTTTTTCGGTGCCTTTCCCTGTTTTTCCTCCCTAACGTGCTAGATGACGTCTTGACCTGATGCGGCTTCTTCTTTTTTCGATTCCCAGGTAACGGTGAAGGTTCTTTCACCAGACTGGCTAGTCTCGATGTTTTTCCTCTTCCCCTCCTGCATGACGAAGGATTACTTGAAGCTCTGTCGGCTCGGAGTAGTCCTGGATGGAGAGTTCCCTCTTTTCGCGGACCGGCCCCCGGGTTTTTTCCTCCTTAAGAAAACGGGGCCCTCCGACCCGTTTTGAACTTGTGTCGTGAGAGACGGAACGGCGTCCCTTTCTTTTTTATTTGTTGAAGGTTGTGCAGTTCTTTTCTCCCGTGCGGTTCGCTTTGGCGACAAAGTGCTGCAGTTTTTCTTTTTTCTTTTCTTAGACAACCGTAATCTCCCTTTCCCTCGTTTCTCACGGCGCAGTCGGGGGCAGGCGCAGCGTGATCCTTTCTCTAGGACAGACGGGGACCTTCCCCTCTTTCTTTTGTTGCTGCCTTCGGCCGTTTTCTCCTTTTGGGTTGGCCGGCCGGGATCAATTTTCCTCTGCCCCTGAGGGGACCTTCTCGTCGCAGCTCCACTTTTTCCCGGTAAAAGGAGGTGATCTTTTCCCTTCATGTAGTCCCCAAGTCAGACGGATGGGACGATTCTCTTTTTTTCTCTTTTTTCGTTCGGCTCGGGCACCACCTGCGAGTGTTCTTTTATTCTTTTCCCTTCCTTTTTTTTTTCAGCTGACGGGCGGTGCTGACGTCGGCTTCTCTCCCCCCCCCCAAGGTTACCCCTCCGTTTAGGAGACGGCCGGTTCCTCCTTCTTCCCTTTCGGGTGACAAGGTCTTTTCTGTCGCAGGAACGCGACGCTCGCAGCTGTCTTTTTCTTCGCCATGCGTTTGACCGTGGAGATTGTCCTTTTTTTCCCCCCCTGCTCCCGTCGGGCGACCAGGTCTTTTCCCCCCTTTTTTGATCGAGTGCGGGTTGATTGCCATCGCCCCCTCCCCCGCTGAGCGTTTCGTTGTAGTACCTCTGCTTTTTTTCTTTTCCCCGCTAGGCTCGCTGGCCCCATTCTCAAAAGGAGCAGCCCCATCCTCCGGGTTCCCCAGCACAGGTTTCCCCCCCTTTTTTTTTTTTTTTTTTTTTTTTGGGTGGAGCGGGCGGGGTGGGGGGGGGGGGGGGGGACGGACTTTCTCGTCGCACAGTCGGTTGACGAAATAGGTCTGGAAAAAAAGCCACAACGGGGTACACAACCCAACAAAAAAACCCCCCCCCCCCCCCCCCACAACCCCCAAAAAACACAAACAAAAAAACAAATTTTTTTTTTTTTTTTTTCCTTCCCTCTTTCCTACCCCCCTATTTTAGTGATTGCCGTCGTTTCTCCCCGCGGTTCTCCTCTTTCCCGTCAAACTTGTTTGGCAGCTGAAGTAGGCGTTCCCCCCCCCTCCTTTTTTTTTCCTTTTCTCTACGATACGGGCTGAGTCCGGCTTTCTCAGCATATAGGTTTCGAATCTTCCCCACGTAAGTGTCCGTTAAGAACTCCCTTTTTTTTTCCTTACCCCCGATCGGGGGTGCCTTTTTCCCCCTACCCTCCGATGAGGCAATTCGTTCCCTTTTCTTTGCCTGCGCAGTCGAAGAGACCGCTTTTCCTTCTTCTTTTTCTCTCACAACACGTGAGACCCTTTCGACGTGGCTGCCCCCTCCCCCCGGAAAACCCCACCATCGTCCCCCATTGCAACCCTCGTCTCACTCGCACGGAAGCCTCCTCCCCTTTTTCTCCCCCGTCCGTGCGCGCCTTTTTCCTCGGTGAAGGGAAGAGCCATGCTTTCCCCCTCCTCCTTGAATGCTCTCGAACCCCCCTTTTATTAGGAGCCCCATTCTGTTGTCCCTTCTCCCCTTTTTATAAGGAAGGCCATGCTCCCGGTCCCGCCCCAGGCAAGGATCCCCCTCTTCCCCCCTTCCCCCGGCTCGGACGCCGGCGCCTTTTTTTTCTCCTTCCCCGGAAAAGCATCGAAGGCAGTGCCTCTTTCCCCCGGTTTTCGGCGCAACTACGCCCCGAGCTGTCTTCCCCCTTCTTTTTTCCTTTCGCGTGCCGACGACTTGCGCCAGTGTCTTCTTCCCCCCCTTTTTCCCCCCTCTCCCATGCCTAGAGGCGAATGCGATAGGCGGCTGGAATTTCTCCCTTTTGCCGGAACCCTACGGTAATTCTATATCTTTCCTCTCCCCTTTTTTTTTCCCCCCTCGATGCTTTTGCCGCGCAAAGGTCTCTTTTTTTTTCTCTTTCCTCCTTGTCCCTCTGGTCGAGAGTTGATGGGGCGAGCCCTTCCCTTTTGTGACCCCCCGTCTGCGAAGTCGTTCGGCACGCTCTTTTTCCCCCTTTCTTTTCCCCTGAGTTGCAGCGCTACCGAGATGCCGCGACTGCCCTTTTCCCTTTTACCGTCGATTAATTGCACTCCGCGGGCGAGCAGTCCGAGGAAGTCCGTGTCCTTTCCTTCCTTGGTGGCGGGACGTTCGCCTTTCTTCTTCCTCTTCCCTCCTCCCCCCAACCGATGGGGATCCGAATCCACTTCTTTTTCCGTCGACGTCAAGAAGCGCTTCCCCCCCTCCCTTCCCTCCCTTTGTGACGACGCGCGCACGGACGGTTCTGAAGAAATCCCCCAGCGGGCGGATAAGCTCGTGCGCTTTCTCGCGCCGGGGCATTGGGGGGAGAATGGTGGGTTCCCTCTTTTCAGGGAGTTTTCCTTCTTCAAGAGGCTCTCACGTGTTGGTGAGCTTTCCCTGAGAGGCGGAAAGTTTTCTCCTCTTTTCTACTTTTCTTCTTTCTTCCCCACCCCAGGGAACTCTTCATTCGTATTCTTAGTCCGTCGGAAGAAAAGAAGATGTACTCTCCGCAAAGGATGGAAGTGCTTTTTCCCAGCCTGAAGTGGATTTTCCCCCCTTTTTTCCTTTTCTTTTCTCCTCTCGATAGAAGGAAGGCATCAGTATAGCTATTAGAAAGATTCTTCCTCTTTTTGGGATGGGGTTTCTTTTTGTGATGAACGCCGACGGCATCCTTTTCCCCTTCCGCAGTTCCTTCAGCGCCTCCTTTTCCTCTTACGAGCGAGGTGTTTTGTAAAAGGACTCTCATTACCGTGTCGCCAGCTCCTCTCCTTTTCCCCTGTTGGGCGGGGTTGAACCGGAAGGGGCCTTTTTCCGGTTGAGGCAGGGCTTTTCAGAGAGGTGAGTGGTCGCCCGAAGGGGAGGCCCTTCTTTTTCCCTTTCTTGTCAGCGTATCGGGAGCGATGGCCCTCCCTTTTTTCTTCCCCTTACGGTAACATCTGGGTCTCCCCTCCTTTAGCCTGCTTTTCTCGCGCAGGAGACGGCCACCTCACCCCTGCCCCTCTCTGTCCCCTGAGAGGCGGTTACAGCGGGCCTTTTTTTTCCTTCCTCTCTCCCCTCTCTCTGTTAGATAGGGAAAGGCCGGATCCTCAGCACCGACCTTTCCTCTCTCCGAAGAACAGCAACAGCCACGTCAGCTTTCCCCTTCTTTTCTTTCTTGGTGGGCGGGGCCATTCCTGGGGATCCTCTTCCCCCTCTCCTCCTCCCCCCCCCTGTGCCCCAAAGTCGACAATAGACCAGCCGGTCTTCCTTTTTGTGGCTTTCTTTTCGGGAACGATCACCGCCTTTTTTCCCTCCCCTGCCGGTATCTCGATCGTGAGCTGCGTCTTCCCCCCCTCTTTTATCTGGCACTTGATTCCGCCCTTCCCCCACCTCGAGTTCGCTCCTTGCAGAACAGAAACAAGTTTCCCCTCCTTTTCCGGTACCCGGATGTCCTCCCCCGAATCGATCAGCTGAGCCTTTCCCTCTCCGTATACTTTTCTCGAACGTGACGATCGATTCAGTGAGCCAGATCCCAACCCTTCTCCCCCTTTCTCATTTCGTCACGGCCGGACTTTCTTTCTGCAACACCTAAAAGTATACGCGGCTGACCCCTTTCCTCGGTCGTTTCGCGCAGACCACGTCACCTACCTTTTTTCCCTTTTTTTTTTTTTCTTTCCTTTTTACAACCCCCGGCCGGCGCGATTTTTTTTTCCCTCCCTCCCCTGCTAATACTGAGCGACCCTTCTTCAAGGAATCCTCTTGAGTCGGAGATCAAGCCGCCGTCCTTCTTTCCCCTTCTGAGTTAGTCACACATTCACCGGCCGTTCCTTCCTCTCTCCCCCCGGTGACAGTAGATAAACGGTAGTCGGCCCCCCTCCCTTCTCCCCCCCCCCCGAATCGCCCTTCGACGGCGCCTCATACCTGCTCGGAGCTCCTCTTCCCCCCCTTGCAAAAAGAATCCCCGCAAACTCAATGCCCTTCAAAGTCCCTCCAAGGCAGAACCAACGGCGGGTCCCCCCTTCTCCCCTCCCTTTTTTTTCCCCTTTTCCGGACGACACGAAGAGCTAAGTGCTTTTTCTTTTTCCTCTTCTTCCTTGCCTTTCAGCGGAGGAGACAGCAAAAGGAGAAGCAGCGCGTCCCCTCCGGGAAGACCCTGGGAACCGGGGCACAAGAATTTCCCCTTTCCACTTCCCCGGGGTCCCGGAGGAAAAGCCCCCTCCTTTGCACCTTCCCACTCCCCCAGCCTTTCGCCTGCACAGTTCTTTTTTCCCCCTCCCGCAACGCCCGTACGTCGAATCTTTTCCTTCCCTTCCTCCCCCGCTGACGCTCAAGCTCACGGAACACCAACACCCATCGCCCCCCCCTTTCCCCTTCGCAACTTCAGCACTGCCTGGACCCGCAATATTCTTCCCCCCCCCCCCTTTTTCCTCTCTTTTTTCTATCCTGAAGCTCTGTGCTCTTACGAGTTTCTTTCCCCTCTGGGTTCCAAGAGATATGGTTGGCTGGCGACCCTTTTTCAATAGGGATTTCCTCGCTTAAACCCTTTTCTTCTTTTTCCCTTTTCCTCCAAGCGGAAGGATAGTGACCTTTGTTTCCTTTTCTTTCCCCTTTTCCGTCCTCGATATTATTCTAGTTGGATTAGGCTTTCTGATCCGCGTTCTAATTCCTCATGGAGCGCTTGATCTCCTCTTTTCTTTTTTGATCCTTCGAAGATCTTGAGCCTCCATCCCTTTCTCTAGCAGAAGTATAGAATTGGAATCGTGCTCCTTTTCTGCCGTCGGGCTCGCTGTCGGGGTGGGTGTGTACTGGGAGGCTCCTTCCCCTTTTTCCCCCTCTTTCCTGAAGTAAGCGAAGCCACTTCCTTTCCTTTTCCTTTAGCCGTGCAACCCCTTCTTCTCCCCCCCCCCTCATTCCCCCCTCTTCTTTTGACTTGAACGTCCTAGAACAGCCCGGTCTTTCCCCCTTTTTTTTTTGTGTTTTGCTCGAGACTTTTTTTTTTATGAAGGGCGTTCCCTTTTCTTTTTTTCCCCCTTCCCTCCCTTAGTGTATCGTGACTCGAGGTCCCCTTTCCCCCCCCACCCTGCGCGAACGTGAGGGGGCTTCGAGGATTTTTAACTCGTCATTCCCCCCTTTCCTTCCCCACCCAAGTCGCCCCCCCCCAGAAGACCCTCTCCAACACCCGACGGCCATGAGCATCTTTTCTCCCGACTAGTGCGAGCATCTTGTGGATCTTCTTTTCTCCCCCCTAGCTGGTAGAGGGCGGGCCCCTCTTTTTCCCTTCTTTTTTCTCCTTTACGCCGATTGAGCTCTCCCTCTTCCTCTTCCTCACGATGAGATCATCCTCATTTCCCCTTTCGCATGTCCCCCTTCTTTCATGCGATTGCGCCAATAGTCCCCTTCTTTTTTCCTTTTTTTAATCGAGGACGGTCTTGGCCTTTTTTTCTTTTTTTCCTCTTTCAGCATGGAAGACGCTTAGGGCGATCCTCGTACGATCCCCTCTGCTTTTCCTTCTTCCCAAAACCTCCTTTCCAGCGGATCGGAATATGATTTTTGCTTTTTTCCTTTTTTCTTTTTTCCGAAGTGGAGGTGACGCGATGGGTGGTTGTGGCCGTAGCTGGAGTTCTTTTTTCCTTTTCCTCCTTTCCCCCCCTTTGTTGAAGGATAGAACCGTACCGTTCTTTTGCGGTCTCTGTCTAGAGGTTGGCAGCTTGCTTTTTCCTTTTCTCTCCCCTTTTTTCTTTTTTTCGGTGCACGAGCTTGGTTGCAAGTGAGGGCGGTTCTTTTTTTTTTCCCCCCTTTCTTTCGAAACTTGAGGGGCACCTTTCTCCCCGCATTGGGTCCGTCAGGAAGCCGATGATGACTGAAGGGGTTCCTTCTTTCTCCCGTTTTTTTTTCCGGTCGAGAGTTCAGTGGAGAGCGTCGGTCGCCGTCGCCTCCCTTGCATTGGCTCGCCCGGTTGCTGTGTTGCTCTTTTTTCCCCTTTTTTCTGCTTCCCGGTGACAGGTGAGGCATGAGTTGCTTTTGGTGAAGCTAGTCGAAGGAACCTTTTCCTCCTCCTTTTTTTCCCCGTCGCCGGGAGAGGCTCTTTCTTTTCTTCCCTCTCCCCGTGTTCGCTGACGTTGATGATGGGCTTCCGGCGTTTGGCGTGGTCTCCCGGTCACGGTGTCTTTCTTTTCCCTTCTCTCCTTCTCGGTGCAACGCCGGCTTTTTTTTCTCCCTTTCCCTCTTTACGTATGGTCGGCGCATTCGTATTTCAGGTGTATGAGCGCGTTCTTTCCCGGGTTCTTTTTCCTCCGTAAGCAACGGTGGGCCTCCTCCCCGGTTATGGTGAAGGTGGTATGCCTCCTCTTTCCCTTGTCAGTCAGGCAGCGGTATCTCCCTTTTTTCTTTACTCGAGGGGAGCGCTATCCGTCCGGTCGCATTCTTGAGAAAAGAAACTTTTTTCTCTTTTTCTAGATTTCTTTTTTCTTCCCCTTCTCTAATTGTAGTAGACTTCGCCGTACGTTTCGGCGCAGAGTGATCGTAGGCGGAGTTTCCCCTTTCCCCTCCCTTTCTCCCCCCCCCCCCAATGGTTGATGTTCTTCTCCCTTCTTCCCTCTTCCTTTTTGGTTGACCGGAGGAGATCAGGTCATTCCCCCCCCTGAGGGGACGTGCAGTCGAGCTCAACGATCGTCTTATCCCCTCTCTCTTCTCTGTGTGTTGACGTTAACGGAAGGTAGCCCCCTCCTTCTTTATCTATTGTAGATAAATGGGGGAAGCCTTGGGGAGGCGGATCGGGCACCCCCTTCCTCTTCGGCAGACCCTCTTCTTTTTTTTTTCTCCTTAAGGAGGAGATCGTCCAAAGGTCTTTCGTTCATGAGCCTTCGGCAAGAAGAACGCATCTGGATAGGGTTTTTTCTTCCTAGCTGAACGCGCCGCCGTCAGCTTTGCTTGCTGGCCCTTTCTTTTTCTCTTTTCCGTCGCTGCGAGAGGAAGAGAACCCTGCTACCTTCGTTTTCCCCTTCTTGAACGTACGTTTCTCCATGTGATCGCGTGCGGGTTGCTTCCCTTTCTCTCTTTCCCTCTTTTTTTCTCATGCGAGCCGGCTCCCGTCGCGGAGACTTTTCCTCCCCCCCTTCTAAACGGCGAAGACCACTCCTTCCTGGTCCCAAGCCACAGTGCAGGCCCCTTTTGCGAACAGATCGTGTGCTTTCCTCCCCCCCCCCCCCCCTTCCTTTTTTCTCTCGGAGCAAGAGTGTTTTCTCGTGAACTCAACTGCAGTCTGGGTCCTCTTTTACTTTTCCTCACCCAGTATCACACGCCCTACCTTTTTTCCCGAAGACGATACGGGCGCCTTTCCCGTTTAACCTCCGGCGCGCTCTCGGTTCGAATCCCTCCCTTTTCGTTCCGCACTGCAACCTTTCCCCTTTTTCTGCTTGGAAGTACACGCCCTCATTACGATTCCGGCACCATTCGTTCCTTTTTTCCTAAGTAGAAGAGAACTTTTTCTCTAGCCTTCTCTCTCCTTCCCCCTACACTTCGACGGGCGAACAGCAAAGACCGGGACTCCCCTCAAAAAACCCCCCCCCCAATCGCCACAAAGTGAAACAGGCGCGATCCCCTCCCCTCTCCCCCTCTCCCTTTTTTCCTAAACAGTCAGTGCAGAGAGGTTTCCCTTTTCCGCCCTGGGTGGGGGGTTTTTTTTTGGGGTTTTTTTGGGGGGTTTTTTTTTTTTTTTTTTTTTTTTTTTTTTTTTTTCTTTTGGGGGGTGGAATCTTTTTCTTTCCCTTTCTCCCTTTTCCTTGGATAGGGAGACAAATCGTGGCTTTCTCCCAGAGTCCCAGCTCTCCCCCTTTTGAGCGAAGGCATGCGACCCCCTTCCCCCTCTCTTCCCTTCCCTTCCGGCTCGGACGTCCGCGCCGGCTCTTTTTTCCCCCCTTCCCCTTGCAAAGAATAGGACGGCAGTTGCGGCTCTAGGTAGCGGCTTCCCCCCTTTCTCCCTCCTCCCTCTCGGGAAGAGAGTAGCGTGAAGAAGACTTTTTTCCCCCCGGTAGAGGGCTCCTCCCCCCCTTCCCTCCAATCGCCCTCAGAGGTCTTTTTTTTTTTGCTCTTTTCCCCTTTTCCGGCAAATCTCCGATTATCTATCTTTTACTCCTCCTCCGTTTTTCTTTTTTTTGATCTCTTTTTTTCCTTGTCCAAGGTATAAGTCAGTCCCTTCTCCTCTTCGTGGTCGTCGAGTGATGGGGCTTCCCGACGCCTTTGAAATAAACGCGTTCCTCCCTTTCCCCCCTCCGATGGGTCCTCTCTTTTTACCCCTCTCTTCGTCGACTGCAGGAGATGCGTGCCTTTCCCGTCAAGGAGATTCTCCCTGACGCGGCGGCGGGCCTTCTTCTCTCTTTTTTCCTTGCCGGGGGAGGACGTTTTTTTTTTTTCTTTTTTCTCTTTTCCCTTTTTTCTCGAAGCCAACAGATGGGGCTCCGATCCACTTTCTTTGTCGAGAGACCGTCAAGAGCGCTTCTTTCCTTTTTTCTTTTTTTTACGCCGACTTTTTTTTTCTCCTTTTCCAATTAGCGGATAAGAGGCAAGCGGCGGAATTTCCTGTGCGAGGGCGCCCGCGGTGGAAAGGGGGGGCGAATTTTTTTATTTTTTTTTTTTTCCCTTGCAGTTTGCGGTGCGCCACGTAGAAAGGAATTTTTTCTTCTCCTCCCTCAGCATGAGATGATTAAAGATGCCGGTTTTAGACTGTGTTCCTTCCCCCCCGGGATTCATAGTCTTCGGCATTTGACGTCCCAAGGCAGCCCCTCCCTCCCCCCTGATGGCAGTGCGGAATCTTCCCTTTAATTTATTCGAAACCCTCTGATCCGACGCCGGAAATGGTCGCTTCTTCCCCTTCTCCCTCTGTTTGGTAGGGAGGGATATGGTGATGAACTGCCTCCCCCTTCCCTTCCTCCGTTGAAGTTAAGAGCGAACACGCGGGTCGCAAGATTACGAGACGAGGGGTAACCGCGCCCCCCCCCCATTCCCTTTTTCCCTCAGTCCGCTCGGATGCCTGGAAACCTTTTTTTCCATTCCTGTCGGGGCGGCGGGCTTTCATCCCAGTGTATGTCAGACGAGCCGATCTTTCTTTCTTTTCCCTCGGTACGACAACGGAAAACTTTTTCGCTCTGTCAGCAAACCAGCACGCGATCACTTTTCTCACACTTCCGGCCATCCTCTTCCCCCGGGCAGAAGGGGGTGCTATTCTAGCGGCATCCTCCCCCTTCCCCTCCCTTCCCCCCCCTTCCAGTAGCAGCTGACGAGCGGCGCGTCAGCGACTTTTTTTTTTTTCCTTTTCCCCCCCTACGCTAGAAAGATAGAGTGCCCCGATAGGGCAAGCCCCCTCCCTTCCCCCCCCCCCCCCCCCCCCCCACAGCCCTTTTTTTTTTTTCATCAAAAGCCACGTCAGCTTCCGACCCCTCTTCTTTTTTTTCTCTCCTGGGGGATCCTCGCCTCCCCCCCCCCTCTCCCTACGCACAAAGGATGCCCCCCCCCTCGTCTCCGCAAAGCCGTTTTCCCTTTTTTACTGACGGGACCTCCTTTACCTGTGACTATAGCGGTTCTCGGTCTTTCCCTCTCTCTGACGGAGACTTCCATACTTGTGGGCCAGATTCCTTTTTTTTCTCTTCCCCTTTTCTTCGACTGACGCCGAAAGGCAGAAACAGAAACCAGGCCCTGTTGAGGCATGGAGTCTCCTCTTCCCGATGCGCATGCCACGGACGGACGCCTTTCACAGCAAGGTCTACGCGGGTACGATCGATTACGGTTTTTTGTCCCCTCACACGTTTTTAGCCAAGGGCGCACCTAGGGTTCAATCTCTCCCGATCTCTTACCTACAAAGTAGGGATGCACCCCTTAAAGATAAGCGGCGTGACGACGCCCCCTTTCCCTCTTCCCCCCCTCCCACAATAACGGGTAGGAGGCCCACTCCTTTTCTTCTCCCTATATAAAGATGACGCGGCCTCCCGTACTCCTAATTCATGCAGCCTTCTCTTCCCCATCCATTTTCAGATAATGAGTAGGCGTCCCCTTTTTCCCTCTTCTCCTAGCACAGTCTGGTACTTCCCCCCTCCCCTCTTTCCTTTGTCAGACGAAGCTTTTCCATTCTTTTTCTTCCGGAACACCGATTATTCCTCGACTTCCCGGCGACGAGCGCCTCCTACCTTTCTTCTTTTTTCTTTTTTCCTTCCTCCTTACCGCGGCACCAGTCCGCTTTAGCCCACTTTTCCATCCGCAGCCCAAAACGGAGGCACATCGACACCCTCCTTCTGCTCAAGCGCGTCCCGGCGACGGGCGACCGACGCGATCCCCTCTTTCACCCCCCTCCTTTTTTTGAATCCCTTCTCCTGGCCGGTCAGCGGATTCGACAGCCCGTCCTCTTCTTATAAATTTTTTTATCGCCTCCCCCTTTTTCCCCTCAAGTTATACATCAATGTCACCTCTGCAAAAGTTCCCCGCCATACTTGGCACCAAGCTCGTCCCTCCCCCCCCTCCCCCTTTTTTTTCTTTTTTTCCCCCTCTCGTACACGGAACGCACCGACTCCCTCTTCCCCCCGAAAAGAGCTGGAAAGGAACCTCCGCATGAAGATCAGCTCACGGACACAACCCCCCTTTCCTCCTCCCCCATGCCTGGACCCGGAAAATCGATTCGATCCGTCTTCCTTTTTTTTCCTTTCTCTTTTCCTCTGGATGAAGCAATAAGCGTATGCCAGGCTCCCTTCTGGTAACTCCCGATATGTTGATGGCGACCACCATTTCCCCCTCTCTTTTTTTCTCCCTTCGAACAGGGAGGGGACTCTTGCGAACACTTCCCCCTTCCTCCCTAACATGAGGATGATCGCATCCTTGCGTCCCGTATTTATCATTCGTTGGCTTAGGATTCTCTCCCTTCCCTTTCTCTCCTTCTTTCTTGGGCGATTTGAGAGGCCGCCCCTTTTTTTCCTCCTTAGAAGATCCTTTCTCCTCATCACCATATGCTCGAACTCTCCTCTCCCCTTCCTTTCCTCGGCTTCATGGCCTTTTTCTTTTTTTTTCCTGGAGGAGAAGGTCGGGACTGGTCCTAGTAAAGAGACCCGAGTGCAGCCCCCTCACGTTCGCTCTTTTCCTTTTTTTCCTTCGTGTACGGACACCAAAATGGCTATTTCCCCTTCCCTTCCC
>Ga0179593_1534471_pt1 | contig 12551 bp, 18 predicted proteins | sample CZODoug2_1_08_16_FD_185931 | JGI IMG/M metagenome (GOLD analysis project Ga0179593, IMG submission 185931) | Vadose zone soil fungal communities from Angelo Coast Range Reserve, California, USA - CZODoug2_1_08_16fungal (PacBio error correction) | ecosystem: Environmental > Terrestrial > Soil >... | reverse complement strand
CCCGTTTTCTAAAGTGATGTGCGTTTCATCCCTCCTCCTCTCTCCTCCTCCTGATTCCTTTGTATGTGTTACGGGGTCCTCCGATCTATTTTTGTTGTTTCATATTTTGTATTTTTATTCTGGACCTTTTCCTTTCAGTCCAATTCCTTATTTCTTCTTTTTCGCTTTTTTCACAAGCCATCCTAACCCCTTAAGGTATCTGTTTCCCCCTTCGCTCTCTCATCCAAATTAGTATTTTCGTGTTTTTCTTTCCCCATTAGTGCCTGATTTACTGCTGATGGAGGCCTTTTCCCCGATTCCCGATCCGATCACTGGTTTCCAGCCAATCCCCGTCACGCTCCCCCCTCCCCCCTGCTTTTCCTTGCGTAAGTAACCTCGGTCGGTCGCCTTTCTTGCGTGTTTTAGCGTGAACGGCACGTTTTGACCTTCCACCTTGCTGCCCTGTTTTTACAATGACGTCTTAGCAGCTTATGTTTGTTCTGTCTTACCCGGACGGTCAAAAATTTCTCTAGTCTCTTTCTTTTCCCGTCCCCCCCCTACACTGTCTCCAGTTCGCCGATAAGAACACTGTTGTCCCCCCTTTTTGGAAATTGACATCCCCTTTTGTCCTTCTTTTCCCCTTCTGGCGTCCTTTTCTAGATGGAAGGCCTTTGCGACTTTTCCTCCTCTTGTTTTAAGCTGTCCTTGCAGGATCAGGAAAAGCGGGTGCGGGGCCCCTTTATGTAAGAAAGATATAGATGTCAGAGTCCCCCCCCCCGCTTTCCCTGACGCGTTTCTTTCGTCGAATCCCCTGCCCCCCCTTTTTTGACTCTCCCTCGATAGAACCCCCAGGTACGGTAGTTCTTTCGCGGCTTTCTCTTTTAGATCTCTAGAATTACCACCTTCCCCCAAACCCCCTACCTTAATGATCCAAAATAGAGGGCATATGAAATTGGTACCTTTTCCCCTGGTCCAAATTCCTCGTCCCAGAACATCTGCCTTACACTGAACAACCAGCTTTCCCTTGTACATTTTTCCCAACTAGGATGACTCTCTTTTTTTTTCCCCCTCCTCCTTTTTTTATAGGCATCTTACATTGATGGAAAAATGCCCCTTTATAAATATTTTGTTGAAGTGTAGCAGATATTTGACCTTTCTTTCATCAGAATCTCTGCCATTGATTCATCTCCCTTCCACTTGATTATATTCATGCACCTTTTCTTTTCTGCTGGGTAGTTCTACTATAGCATTACTTTTTTTCCTCTTCCAAGCCCTCTCTGTTAAGTTGTGCCGAAATTCGAGGAGCTCAGAAGCGTGTCATTTGAGAGAGGACCTTTTTTCCCCCTGTTTTGTATCGCCTCTTACACAGTTCTCTTCTCATTTTCACCCTTTTCCTCTCCCCTTGATGGGACGATTCCCCTATGACGCTTGACGACCTCCTCCTCCCTTCAATCCACGCGCCGCCCGCAGCTAAGATTCCCCCGGCATCGCGCTTGCCCCCTTCCTGTTCTTATTTTCCCCCTGTGTGTGCAAGGGAGGTTCTCCCCCCAACCGATCCCTGACTTTTGCTGATACACAGATGCTCTTTGCGACGGATCTCTCTTTTCCTCCCCCCCCTTTTGCATTCGACTCACATCTGCTTCGAACTTAAGGGCCTAGTCGTTGGCTGTTGTGTGAGAGTTTGTCACAGTTTTCTTTCCCCTCTTCCGCCTTGTCTCAGTTTTTTCTACCTTCCCCCGGAAACAAATGGCACCCCCCCCCCTGGTTCATCTCCCTTTTTACTTTTTTTGAAGTCGGAGCTTCAAAGGCGGCATGCGTTGCAAACGGATCCTGAGAAGGGAACTTGAGTTCCCTCTGATCCCTAGTTAAAACCTAACCTTATCGCTCTTTGCCTTGATAAAACAGTCAAGTCAAATTTATTCTCTTTTGTCTTGAATGATGGTTTTTTCTTGCCCTTCCCTCCCCACTCCCTCGGTAGTATCCTCACCGCATGACGATCCGCTCTGGTTTGAGCACGGCTGGAACTGATTTCCCTCCCTCTCCCCACTCAGGACACTTAAATCTTTCTCCCCTTTTTTGTACGTGATTCCAGGCGATCCTTAGTATCCCGTTGCGCCCCCTTTCTCGTTCATTTTTCCCAAACATTAAAATTTTTGTTCATAACGCCAGCCGTTCCTGACTCGCCTCACCAGGCCATCCCCGACAGTACTTCCACAGTCCTGATGAACAGCAGCCTATGTATTACCTTCTTTCCCTTCCTCCCTCCTTTTTAAGTCACGTGTGCTGAAACAATCGTGTTTTTTTTTAGAATCTTTTCCTGACTGGCATTTCAACTCTGCCTTCACTTTTTTTCTTCCAGACAGAAGTGGCTCTCCTGCCCCTTTTCCACTCCGCCGTTCTGGCGAAAAAAGAGTCTCCACGACTGCGCGTGCAGTTCGCTGTCTTCCAAGGTGCTGAAGGTTGTTCCCCCCAATCCACCCTTTTGGCTTCACTACAATAAAGAATAAACCTTGCGATGCCCCCCTTCCCGTCCCCTTCGCTCGATCCTCGAAAATCCGCCCGCTTACCGCGTAGACCATCGTACTCCCTCTCCCTTCCTGTCCGGCGCTCAGACGTGTAGTCTTGAATTGTCTCATACACGCTTTTTCCGGAATTTAAAAGCCTGTGAGTAAAGCCTTCCCCCGTCTTTTTAATGTGCTGTCCTGCGCGCTCACGGTACATCAGTCACTCTTTTCCGTCCCAAGCTGTGTGTTTTAACCCGTCCCCTTTTTTTTATTATTTGTTAAGTGCATTACCTTTTTTTCCTTCTCTTCCACGTCCGGTTTAACCCTACAAACTTCGGTATCACCCTCACTATTATCGGTTCCTTCTTTTTTCTTCCACGATACTTATCTTCGTGCCTCCTGCAGTTGTACTTTTCGTAATCACCATGCCCCCCTCTAAATTCTCCCTTTCTTTCTCGACCTTATGTGCAGCGAAGCCACTAACCCGCCCCCTGGAAGCCGTCTCTCTAGATCCCCAAATCAATTATGGAGCGAAATATGTCCGGGTCTCTCCTACAGCAATACTATAGCTTTGTTCACCGACAATACTGTCGCCTTTATTGTTTTTCCGAAGACTACGCGTCAGTTTCTTCTTTTTTTTCCTTTTACTCGACCCTCTTTACTCCTCCTCCGTTTGTTGCTCCCCTTCCTCTTCCCGCCAGAGTCGTAAAATGCCTGGTCATTTTTTTTCCATACCGTAGCTGCAGTTTTAGTGGTCACACGACGGTGCTCCCTCAAAAGAGGTTAGTGATTTTTGAGTTTTGTCTCTTCTTCCCCCTTTTTATTCACACCGGATCATATTTGCGGCGCCCTAACCGGCTTGGATGTATATTTGCTTCACGGGCCATTGGTTTCTCCGTGCGAACTTTCTCCCCGTGAATGCTCCTTATTCCCGAGTTCTTTCGGCGAACCTTTTTTGTCTTTCTTGCAGCCTTTCCACCCCTCGTCCCCTTTCTTCTGCATCCTTTCCGGGCGGCTGGCTCCGTCTTTGTTTGCTGGTATCCCCACCTTTCAAAGTTGTATTTTCCCTCTTTCCAAATGCCTCCCTGCTAACCGGTCCTTATCCTATCCTCTTACAGGCTTCCCCAACATGTTTCGTTTTTGCTGTCGCGCACCTGCATTACGGATCTCTGCACTCCGTTTCTTCTCTACTCTACGTTAGACTGTCTTACGTTTCCTTTTTTTCACCTTTTTGTCATCAGATACCTTGCCTCCGCTTCCCTTTCCCATCGCGTCTTACACTTCGAGCTTGAGACAGCCAAGCTGTATAATCCCTTACGGTCCTACTCTGGGAGGCCTTTCCAGCTTCCTTTAGTTCTTTCTTCATTCGACGACCTTTTTTTTGTTTCCCTCAGTACGGTGATTCTTCTCGATTTTCTCCTTATATTAACTCACCATCTGTGTGGTCATGCAGGATTTTTCACTCTCCGTACACCTTTTGAGATGAGACACCCTCCATTTCCTTTCTCTTTTGATGCCCTCAGAATTTCCGTAATATCCTTCGTGATTCCTCCCACACATATCTCTTTTTTTCCTCTCTTCTCCTTTGACGTTAATTCCCGCTCCTGGCACTTCCGCGGCCTCCTCGAATGGGTGAAGAGTTTTTCCCCCTTTGCAGTCCCGTCCTCTTCGCTTAGCACTCAATCTGTCGGGCCCCTACTTTGCCAATGACTTGATCTGACCTTGTTTCTCCTCCTTTGTATTATTTCTTCTTGTGGTCTGCCCTCTTGGTTCGAGCGGACGAGCTGTTGTCCTTGCCACTCGTATCCTCCTGGCGGTACTCGAGGAATTTCCCTCCCCTGCTATTATATTTGCCCGCTTATAAAATCGTCTTCTTTTTTCCCTTTTTTTTATATTTTGTCGAGAGTTGCTCCCTAAGTTTTCCCTCCCTCTGTCAACGCACGCTCTTCGAGCAGCGTCACGATGTTTTTTGACATTGCAGAGATAGTTGATTCACCCTCGGTCCTCTCCCCATCCTCGATTGGTTACATTATAAGTTCTTTGGCCTCTCTCTTTGCTTTTTTCTCCCGGCATTGATGGCCTCACCAGGTCCCTTAGGGTTGTCCCCGTCTCTTCTTTACCTCCGACCTGTTTTCAACTTCTAGAGCTCTTCTTTCTCCTTTGAATTCTTGTTGCTCCTTCCAAGCCACCCACTCCAAGGCCGGATTTGTTTTTCCTCCACTTAGTATCGCTATTCTGCGCGGGCCGTCAGGCTTTCCAGCTCCATGATTTTTTGGGACGAACCCCCCCTTTCTTCGGTGACAGCTCTTCCATCCGTATAGCTAAATCCCCCTCCTTTCTTCGAGGCTTTAACTCGGCATTATCTTTTCTTCCTCTTACACGGGATAGCCTTGTCAAGCTTGTTGATCCCCTCTTCTTGGTCGGTCCTCTTTCTTCCACATTGATCTGCGGTCTTGCGCTTTTGACTGTGGTGGCAAACTCCCTTATTTGCCAGTTCCGCCGGCTTGCTTTTTCTTTTTCATAAGCTTTTCCGTGTTGAAAGGAGCGGTCCCCCTTCGGGCTCCTTTTTCTCTCTTTCTTCGGTCTTTTCAACCCCGCCGCTCATCGGCGCTCTTGATAGGATGTCCTGAACAAGACGTTTTCTTCTTTCCCGGGGCGGCTTCCTTCAATCTACTTCCTGCCGAGACCCCCTGATACACGGCCCTTCGTCCTGGCTTCTTTTCCCTTTTTCCTTTTTTCTCAGATATAACTGACTTCTTCGGATGTCTTCCCTTCATTCGGCCTGCTTTCCCTTCTCCGTTCCGCGACATGGCTCCCTCGATACTTCGAATAGTAAGCCCCTACCCCCCCTCCTCCCTTCCCTTCCAAATCTCGGCCTATGAAAGTTGGCCTCCAAATGTTGCAGATTGTTCACCAAGGCCGCACACCCAAAAAATCAGATAACAAGAACCCCTTTTTTTTGTTTCTCCATTAATCATTTTTCATTTTTTCCTTAGTTATTTCTTTTACTGCCGCTAGTTGTTTTTCTTAGCAGCTATCACCCTCTCTTTCCCTTTTCGTAACCCAGAACATTCATACTTTCAGTGCGGCGCGCCCCTTCCTTTTTCATTGGTGGGTATGTCGAACGTCCTGGGAAATTACTCTTTCAATGCAAACTCATAGGCCCTTTTTATACTTGTTTTAGTTTCGTTTCCCTTTAGCGGGGCCTTCAGCGCGCTCATCTCCTTTTCTTCCTCCTTCTTTCCTCCTCCGAACTTTCAAGAACCGTGGCCTGCAGCTTCATGCTGCTTGCTTCGCCGCTTTGGTATATTGTTTCCCTTCCTGTTCAGTTTCGTCGTGAAAAGATATGTTTGTCCTTTTTCCCTCTTCTATCTTTCCTACGCTCCCCGCTGTCTCGTCTGATCCTTTGGCCTTCATCTTCATGACAGATGCGCCCCATCCTCCGTTCCTCCACTTCCTTCTGCTCCCTCCCTTTCCGCTGTGATGAACCCTGTGCTTCAGATTGCCCCTTACCGGCCCAGCTCTCGTTCTTATGCTGGTTTTTCGAACTCCCCCCCCGTCCATGATTCATCACCATGTTGCTTCGTGGGACCAATTGTTCCCTTCCCTAATTGCAAACGAGGCTCCACGTTTTATTTCCTTCGCTTTCTTGGAATTCAACAACATTTTGTCCCCTTCCACGTCAAATCGTGCCGACGTAACGAATCCTCCTGACCCTAGCAGGATGGAGGGTTGATTTTCTTTTTATGTTTGTTCACCCCCCTGAGTTCTCTGCCGTTTCTGCGCCTTTCCGGCCATGCAACGCTATGTCCTAGTCCCGGACCCTTTCTTTTTTCTTTTCCGTCTCTCTCGTCAACTTCTTGGGTAATAACAGGTCTAGCAGCCAGTCCCTTTTCAACCCTTTTTCCTTGACGCCGGCCAAAAATAGTGAAACTCTTCGGCCCCCGACGATTTTCTTCAAAGAAGAATCCCTGATGAATTTTTGCTTCCTCCTTCTCCCCCGTTGCTTCGATTGTGCAACGCGCACTCACATCGACCCGATTGCATCACCTCGAGCTGTTCCCCCTCCACAACTACCAGCTACGCTTTATGATTCGTTGGATCCTTCACCCTTAGGTATCTAGTTGAAATACGGTCCTGACTCAGATTTCGAACGACTCAGCTTCCTCTCCCTGTTTCGCCTTCGCTCGTCCGTCTATTTTCCCATTTAAATACTCGAGAGGAAAGTCGCCTCTTGCCTCTCGTCCCACGGAGGTAGTCTCCCCGATTCTTCCCTTTTCAAGTAGCCCTTTCTTTCGAAGCCCGATGCTGCGCATCTTTTCCCGACCTCAAGTCTATGACCGGCATCCCCCTCTTCATTGTCACCTTACCGTCTTCCCGCCTATGCGGAGTGTTCCTGCGGCGGCCTTCGTTCGGCGATTTCTTCCTACTCCTTTCCAAGTTCCGTATGTGCGTGTAATCCACATTCTGTCGCCTTCCCCCGAAGTTCCGGCGAACAAACGCCTTAACTTAATGCGCGCTTCATTTTGTTCGACCTTTTCCCTTTTCTTCATGTTCTTGGCCAGATTTTGCCAATCTCTGTTGGTTCCCCTAATCTGCTGTATTCACCTTGAAGACCCTCCTCCAACATTGGGCCATTCTCACTTTCCCCCGTCTGGCTCCATCCGTTATTTCCAGTTTTTGAAGATTATCCCCCCCGACCTTTTCCTTTCCCTCTGGTCTCCGCGAGCCCCCGTTTTCCGTCATCCACAGTCAATGGTTCGTGATTCTGAATTGAGAAAATTTCGTCATCCTCTTGCAGCTTCCCTCCACAAGTGCTCTGTCCGTTTTCACTTCACCCCTCTGCGTATCAATGAGATACACTTCTTTTTTTCCCTCCTCCTCCTGTTACGTCCCGGTGATTCACAACTTGTATAGAGTGCCAGGCCTTCTTTGGTCCCCTTCCCCCTCAAGTGTTGTCCTCCCCCTTTTGTCCCCCTCGCCTTCCGCCGATGGACATGCATTCTCTTTTTCTCACTTCCCAGCGTTCCTTCCCCCAGTCCGCCAGGTCTTTGAATTACCGTGATACGGACAGAGCTTTTCCCTTTCCATGAAATTTGAATCCCTTCCTTTTGAACTCAGAATTCCCGCGAAAACTCCCTCTTTATATTAAAGGAGAATTCCCTCTCCTGTCTCCCTTTCCCTTTTCCCCCCCTTCTCCGTTTCCCCGCCTCTCTTACCGGAGCAGGGCTTCTGAGCCCATGAATTCATCCCCTCTTCCTTTTCCCTATTTCTACTCCCCCCTCGTCTGTTGTTGATTCCTCTCGGACCCTCCTTTCCAATGAGGTGAATACGCCCTTTCTTTTCTTCTTATCCTGTTGTTTCCTTCTATTCCTCTTCCTCAGTTACACCAGATTGCCCAGAGTTTCGTCACGTTCGACTTCTTTATTTTCGCACGTCCTCCCTGGTATCCTTTGGAACGCTTTCCCATCTTCTTTATCCGGCTTCTCCTTCCTGGCTCTTCCTCCTCCCCCTCTTTGTCCCTCTGTTGCGGTGTAACGTCCTTCTGCTCACGAACCCGCGCTTCTGCCTATGTTTTGTCCAGCGGGATTCTTTTTCAATAGACCGTCCCTTTCGTATTTCCTCTTTCCTACCATGTTCCTGGTTAATAGCCGGCGAATTTTGTTCTTCTTTTTTTCTTCCCTTCTCACTGGCGAAGGTACCCCACCCTTTGTTGCCGTCAGCTTGGCTGCTCCACCGATATTGACGGACCTGATTTTCACCTGTAGTTCCTCCTTCCTAAGACGTCATTGGTTTTTTTTTGTGCCATGGCTTTATACTTAGGAACTTTCTCCGAACATTGCGGGCGGCCCTTTTAACCGCGGACCCACTGTCGCTAGAGTCCTTGACGGCCTTTTTTTTTCCCTTTCGTTGCCCCTGTCCTCCGGTTCATTGTCGCTCCCCCATTGTCGATGAGCTCATTGTTTGCCCTTCTCTTTCCCCTCTTCTTCTTGCCATAAAGCAGGTTTGTCCCCAACCTGCGGATTTTTCCACATACCGATCTGCTGGAGCGAATTAGTCACTCCCCCCATTGCAGCTTTATGCCATTCCCCCCCCTCTTCTTTTTTTCCTCCCCTTCTAAATTTCTCTTGATGTGATGTCTTCTTCTTTTTTTTCCCCCTCTCATTTTTTTCTTGTGATTGCTCCCGATTCCCTTCTCTGCTGCATTTTGGACACAGTAATTTCCCGTCAATCGACCCTTTTCTTGTGTAAGACGTTGTTTCCCTGCTTGGTGGGTTTGGGGGTTTGTGTGGACCGGGTTTTCGGATGCAAATTGCCCTGGCTCTACTTTGTTATCTTCGGGTCGGAACCTGGTCTCTCTATGAGCCTTCTGCTCATGCACCCATGAAGTTTTCTTCCTGGTACGGAACTTCCGTGTCTTCTTGTACTTCCTCTCTTGGCCTCTTTTTTCTCTCCTCTCCCTTTGATCCGTTTTTTTTTCATTTTCCTCCGCTGTCCCTCAGGTCTGCCACTGTGTCTTCTCCGCGCTGGTATTTGGCGGTTGCCCTAAAAGCATTAGTATTCCTTTTCTCTCTTCGCCGGACCCCCTTCTCTTGCTTTTCGATTTGCTTTCTCATCCTTACATTTAGACACTTTTTCCTCCCCTTGCCAGTCGGTTTCTCGAATGCGAGGCGTGGTCCCTCTTTTCCTTTATACGCTGATCGTTGATGCCGAAGAGTTCTTTAGACCCTTCTTTCCTCTTCAAAATTCTGTGCTCCGTTTTCTTGCTTTCCCCCGGTCCCTTCAAGCGTGTACTTTATTCCCTCCCATTCTTTCTTTTTGCAACCGGCTTTCGTCGTGTTCTTCGCCTCCTGGGGTTCTCCTTTAGTGCTGTACGGTTCGACCCTCTTCCCCCTTTGATCATTTTCTTCTCTTTACCAGCCCTCTACTCTCCGGGGTGACTTCCGAGCCTTTTAACCCTCCCTTTTTTCCATTTTGGTTTGCAATAGGCGTTGACTTCCCCCCTTGCTGCATTTTTTTGGCGGATACGAGTTTCACCCTTCTCTCCTCCCCCCCTTGGAAAGTACCCCCTTCTTCTCAAAAACCCCCAACACGCCTTCCTTTTTCCCCTTGCCCTTTTTCCCCTTTCCTTCCCCTACGCTTTTTTGTTTCCCCCTTCCCCCGAGTTCCCTATCTCTTTTGCTTGAGTGTGATCAAACCTTTATCTGGTCACATCTTTCCCTCTCTTTGTTCTTTAGCACCGCTCGTTGAGGATGATTGTTACTCCTCCTTGCCCTCGCCTGGCCCTTCATCTTCTGTGCTCCTATGGTGGCAACCCTACATCTCCTGTTTCCCCCCGGTAGCATTTTTCTATGAAACCCTGCCTCTTCTTCTTTTCCCTCCTCGATTTCTTCTTAATAGGCCTTTTTTCGGCCGCTGTGCGGTCCTTGGTTATTCTTTTCTTTCCCGCGGGAAGGTATTTGGAACCTGCCGGAGATTTTGAGCAGGTCGGAATCAGCTTTGGAACGGGCCCGCTAGTCCCGTTTTCCGGCTTTTTCTCCCCCCCCTTTCACGGACGCGGGCGGACGAGCCCTTCCCTGACACACTTGCGGATGATTAGACTGAGAATTCGCCAAGCCGGCAGAAGGTTTTCAGTGTCCTTTCCTCCCTGCGTAAAGTAGATTATCTCACCCCCCCCCAATTGCTATGTAAGATCTCTCCTGAAATTTCATTTCATTTCTAGTCCCCTTTTTCCTCTCCCCCCCCCCCACCCTCATCCAAAGACATCCCCCTCGAACTTGACACCAATAGATTATATCCCTTTTTCCTGTGTTAAATGTAAGGCTCGATGCCCCTCCCATGTTGTTCGTGGCTCTTCTTTCCTTACATTTTATGAAAATGGAAAATTCCCTGGGTGTTTTGTGTCGCGCGTGTCTTTTTTGTCTCTCTTCATCTCTCCTGTTGTAAAATCTGAAATTCTCCCTGCCAATTGTACCATAGGACCCCTCCATCCCCTCATGTCAAATTTTTGGGAGGGGGTTGGTTTTTTGAGATTCTTCACCCCTAATTGAAGAAGACGGCCCCGCTTTCGGCGACCGTTGCTCTCTCCTTCGTATTTAGATTTGCAGTTGATGCTACGTTCCCCTTCCCTGTTAACTCCCTTCCTTTCCTTTCCCCCGGTAATATCGAATCCTTCGTCTTCCCCCCGCACCCTCTGTTCATAGTGCTTTTCTTTCCAGGAACCTCTTCTCAGCTTCGAGCTTCCTTCTAGCCAGCCTCACCTCCGGCAATCCGCCGCCGACGATGTCCTTAATATTGAAATTACGTCTTGTTTTTTAGGGAATCTCTTTTCGATCTTTCTGGGTCTGTTTTGAAGTTTTCCCCCTCGTCCCCTCTGAGCCTCCGATGACAAATTCTTTTTTCCTTCCTTTTCAAGAGTCCTTTTCCCTCCAGTCTTTGATCGGCCCTGATCCTTTTCACAAAGGTTCAGACCTCCCTCTTCCTCCTCTCTTCCTCCCCGTTTCCATGGAATCGAAGGACTCCTTCCTCCCTCTCCTTTTCTCCCGCGGAATTTCTGGCCTCTTTTTTCCCCACTCTTTTTTTCTCGTTCCCTCTTTTCGTGACGCCCAGCCTGCGAAACGTTAATTTCCCTGCACCATGCCCTAACAGGCCTCCTCTCCTTTTTCTCCCTCACATCCGTGGATTTGGGCCTTGTTGTCCCTCGTCCTTCAGAAAGAATCAAAGTGTTTCTTTTTTTTCCGGTTTTACGGAACAAAGTTTTCTGATTTCCCCAAACCTATTTCCTTTTACAACGACGATAGTTTCCTCTAAATTATTTCTCTACCTAGATGGTTTCCCCTTCCTATCCTTCCCCCTAGTACAATATCTTAGCACGATTTGTTAAGCTTCATGGGCCGAACGATCGGCATCACCCTCTCCCTGAATTCCCCCCTCGCATGCGCTCTTCTCTTCCTCCTTTGAACGCTGTTCCTGCATGCACCCCTGGCCTCCTTAGATGAAGACCCCATTTCCCCCTCTCTAGCGACGGTTGCAGCCTTGCGCTCTTCCGATTCAACATCACTTTCTTCTTTTAAAGAGAGACTCGGCTCGCGTCCCCCTTTTTTTTTCTTCGTTAAGGATAAATTTTCCCGCGTTTCTTCTTTCATGCTCAGCGCTTTTCCTTGCGCATCTTTCTCACCCTCCAATGACAAGTTGATTCCCCCCGGCATCTTTCGCACACTTTTTGACGTCGCGGAAGTTCCCCCGGCGCGAGAGGCCTGCTCCCCCCTTCTTCCCTCCTTGACTTTTCCTTTGTCGTTCCACGAAAATTTCCTGTAAGGTTCTTTCCCAAAGAGCTCACGATTCTGCCCCTTTTCTCTAAAAGGCCGATATACGCCTTCCTCGTTTCCCCAAACTTTTCCCTTTCCTGAACCAAAGAAGCACCCGGTTTACCACTTTCTTTCCCGTCAGTCTGGACAAATGCCCCTTTGCCCCCAGCGCGCCCTCTTTCCAAGACGATGTACGCTTCCCCCGTTCTCTCTTTCCGCGCTTGTTCCCCACTCTTTCCCGCTGGTCGGTCTGATTTCCACCTTTCCCCGCAAGGAAACGATTTCGATCTTCCTCTCCCCCCGCACGTAATAACCCCTCAGGTCCGTAAGAACGTTGTTTCCCGCGTTGAAGCACGTGTTGTCTCCAGTCTGATTTTCGTGATTCACCCCCCCTGCATCGATTGTCCCCTCTCTCCTCATTGCTCCTGCCCCCAACCTCTTCAGGTCTTGTTTTTTTCATCAAGTGGTTCTCTTCCGTCTCCCCGCCCGTTCGCGGACAAAACCCCTTGAAGGTCGCCGTTAGTGCTCTCTTCCGCGTTAAGAAAGAAAGCCTTTTTATTTTTTTTTCCCGCGCCGTCCTCCGCCTTCATTTTTTCGAACTCCCCCCTCTAATGCAACCCCCCATTTTCGGCCCCTCCACTGTCCACTTTATAGCGTATTCCGCCCGACAACTCGATCCCATTGGTTTTCCCCAAATTTCCTCTTTTGGAAGCCAATACATCCCCTCTTTTCGGTCTCTTCTCCCCCCTTTTAACGTAAT
>Ga0179593_1525207_pt1 | contig 12551 bp, 9 predicted proteins | sample CZODoug2_1_08_16_FD_185931 | JGI IMG/M metagenome (GOLD analysis project Ga0179593, IMG submission 185931) | Vadose zone soil fungal communities from Angelo Coast Range Reserve, California, USA - CZODoug2_1_08_16fungal (PacBio error correction) | ecosystem: Environmental > Terrestrial > Soil >... | reverse complement strand
GGACGGACAGCTTGCGCGGTTTTCCGTGTACCTACTCCTGGCTTTCCCACATGATTCCCCTCTTCCCAGCTCTCCCTCCTTTCGATCGCCTCCGCTGTCTAGACTTGAAGAGCCATATACTATACCCATTTCCCCCTTCCAGACGCTGACTACTCTAACCTAACAACCCCCCCAACCCTCTGTTCTCTGCTTCCTCCCGCAGGCTCCCCCCCGCCCCACGTCACTGAACTTATCGAAACGATAAACCCCAGCTGTGGGGTGTTGCGTATTGAGTTTTAGGTAGTTTGTTTCACGCACTGTCCCACCTCGCGATCCCTTCCCTCCTCTTGAGTACAGCGCCACCCCCACCTCCCAATCACCCCCTCTATATCGGACACCCCCAGACCCTCCCCCTCCTCTTTCGAGCCTGGGCCACTTCTCGCCTCTTCCTATTGTCGGATGGGAGATGACACAACACTAACCAACCCACCTTATCGCCCCCCACCAACCCCCCCCCACACCGACCCACACCAACCACCGGTGGCGGGTCGACCCCCCTCCCCCCCCACCACCCATGTCCCCCCTCCCCCCCCCCCCCCACCCACGGAGTTACGTGAACACCTCTTTCCCCCTTGTGCTTCGATGGACTGGACGAGCCCTTTCCTGTTGCTTTCGCCACGAACCTGTGTTCGGGATCATTAGAAGAGCGCTATCACTTTTATCCCGATCGCCTTCGATTATGACCCCCTGAAGGATACCCGTTTTCTTATCCGGCCCCTAAGATAGACCGCGTCCCTTGGAGTCCAGGTAGAAGGTGGTTTCTCCCTTACTCTTATAGGAGATTTCCCCCGGAAGCTCAGTCCCCCCCACTAACACGAGAGATCACCGCAGGAGCTATCCCTTTTTGAGCGCAGAAAAGGCCTCTCTTTTTTCTGCGATTTCCCAGGAACGTTAGTTGCCCGGTGCTGGGAGATAGCGGCGGGTTCAATCCCTTAAATCTCCTCTTTCTCGTCAGTTTTCAGGTTTGTCTTTCTCCCGGAACCGTTGGGAGCCCAGAAGTCTACACGAGCGGCAGGATTTTCTTTCCGATCGCTCTGACCAGTTTTCTTGACTGCCTTTTCGTTCCCCTTGTTCTTCTCCAACACCCCTTGCCAAACATAGTTTCCAGTTCTGAGCGCCTCAGGGCCACTTCTACCTTAAAGACGTTCTGCGCGTCTCCCCTCTTTTAGTGAATCAGGCACTGAAGCTAGACGACTTTCTCAAAGAGATAAAGCTTTTGAGAATAGGAGAGGACTCGGAGGAGGCCAGCTTTCGCAAGTAGGGTTTTCATGAAATGGTGATCGCTCGGAGCTATTGTTCTTTGATCTTCCTAGCCTCCCCCCATTGCTATTTGAGGATGCCGGATTTCTTGAGATTCTCGGGGTCCTTCGTCGGCTTCCCGAGCAACGCGGTGACTGTTTTTTTTTTAATTACGCTCGGAGTATTCAGGGTCGCGGGTCGCTTTTCTTACTCTCTTGTTTTAGCCGCTCCAGTAGCAGCGGCGAGAAGCTGGAAGCTAAGCTTCCTCTGATCCCCCCAGCTCTACCTTGGTTGACCACCCCTGTGGCCCGGACGCCCCCCGCCAGCCGCCCACTCCCCACGTCCGCGTCTTAGGTTTGGTCTTTTCTCTGACAGCATGTCCTTGGACTGGCAGGCCTCTGGCCAATGTTGCGTTGGACCCCTCCGCGAGGCGCTTGCGCGCAGCTTCACTCCACAAAGCACGGCCCCCTCCGACAGAGCCCTTCCCCTCCGACGCCTACGGCGATCGGCTAGGCCCTCACCGGCACTCTTCCTAGCGAAGCGAGCGGGGCGAGACCCACTTTCAGGTCAGGAGTTTTCCGAAGCTTTTGGGTCGGCGTGCCCTTCATGAATGACGAAGTTATGCGGCAGCCTGAAGGGCCCCCCCTCCACCGCTGGGCGCCAGCCCCCCTTCTCAGGCGTAGGTGGTCTTTTCCTCCCCACGACTGTTTAGTTCGGCCACTGACCTTCCTTTAAGGTTGTAGACTAGTTTTCTGGGCCGGCAGTAAGGCGTGCCTCTTGCTGTAAAGAGTTGCGAGTTTCCCTGGATTTTTTCCTCCTTTCGGAGGGGGTCCCTTCTATGAGAGGGTAGTCGACCTTCTTTCTGACCTGGCGTTTACTTCCCCTCCTTTGAGCGAAAGCCTTTCTTCACTGTTCCTTCCAATGAGCCGATGTCTACGCTTGCATCTTAGGGAGTTCCTTCCATTGGGGCTTCCCCTTCTTTCCGAAGAATCCCCTTTTCTAAGAGGGCCGCCACCCAGGCCCCCCATTTTATTCTGAGAGGCGCGCAAAGAAATCTTTTAAAGAGATTTGTATTCTCCCTTGTCCCATTTCTCCCAGTAGCAGTATTCGCCCCCCCCGCAAGACTCCTCCTTATGAAGAGCTTTCTTCTTCTTCAACGAGCCCTCCCCCCCCATCCCGCTGTTGTCAACACTTGAGTAAAGTTAGTCCCTCCAAAGGGAATTCTTTCCCCCCTGCCGCACGTTCATCTATCTAGGCGGCATCTTCCACGCCTGACCACTTTAGTTTTCCACCTCCCTCCCTTGCGGAGGGATATTCTCCTCGAAAGAGGTCATCATCAGCTTTCCTTCCTTTCCTGGGCGGAGCTGTCCCTAAGCGTTTCTTTTGGCCTGCGAGGCTCACCCACTCCGGCGCTCCTCTGACCCCCCCGTTCGGGTGGCGACCCCGGGCAAGAAGGGTCTCTCAAAACTGCGGATCTCTTCCTCTCTCAGGATGGACTTGACCCCTTTGTCGCTCCCCTTTCATCCAACGGACCTTATATATCTAGCCTTTGTGATACGCCCCCCAGGCGCCTAGGCGATGTGGCCGGCTTTTGCCTAGATTACTGCCCCCTTCACTTTTCTTAGAGCGACGAGCCAGAGGATTTCGCTCGCGTTTTTCATGAAGTTCTTTTTTCCTTTCCACTTCACACCCGGATATATAGCCGCCTTCACCGGCAGACCCTCCCGCTTGTGTTAATGACTCTCCCCACCCCTTCCTTGTTCCCTACTGGCGGCCCGATCTTCGTCCCTGTTGTTCAACTCCCCCCCAGTCGGGACTACGAGTTTTAAGATAAAACGTTTGGCGAGCCTTTTTTCCTTTTAGAGCCTCATCTCGCCTTCTTCCCCCGTCGCATTCCGCATTAACGCGATTCTCTTCCTTGAAGGACAATCCTCCCCCCCCTTACAAAGCCTCGCCTTCGGGCCTGCTTTCTTTCTAAAGAGACGAGGAGCCTGCCGCGCGGCTACTTATTCACTATATCCCGATCTCTCCCCCTTTTCATGTTGTGCTTCATCTGGAAGGCCTATCGCCGAGCATCCCCCCCTTTTTGAAAGGGTAACGAATTTTTCAGGTCCTGAAAAAGACCCTCCCGGCTTCCTCCCCTTCGGGAGTCTCTGAATCCATCCGCCGCCGACGAGCGCGGCTTTTTCTCCCTCTACTTTCTCTGAACTCCTTGCTTCACTTTTCCGACCAGTATCTCTTTTCCCTTTCCTTCCTCCGTTGTGTATTTTTTTTTTTCTGAGAGATAAGGTGGGTGGGTTGGGTGGGTGGTTGGGGGGGTGGGGGGGGTCCCCGGCCAGTCGCGCCAGCGTCAGGCTTCTTCTTCTCCCCCTTGTAGACAGCGTAGGGCTCCTTTGATCCTCCCTTCCTGAGCAGGACTTGGCCTTTCTTTTTTGACGAATAAAGATTAGCGCCCCGTGGCTGAGGATTCTTCCTTCGTCCAGAGTTTCCCTTTTTTCAGTGGAATTCCCCCAGCGACGTAGAGAGTCCTCCGACTCAGAGAGGCATCTCCGCGTGATACTGGATACGCGACAGGCCAAGACCCCCTCATGGAATTTATCGCTTTCTCCCTCTCAAGTCGCGCTTAGCTGCTTCCTAGGAAGGTTTCTCGGCCGCCGGAGATCCGTCATAGAAGCCTTCTCCTGAGTTCCTCTGCCAGTTTCGCTCTCTTCCTGTGGGTGAACCATTTTTCCGTTTTTAGGAAAAGAAACCGCCCAGTTCTTCCGGGCGCCTGAAAAGACATCCTGTCGGGTAGGTTAATTCCCCCTTCCCAGAGTTGTTGCCGTGGTTTTGCGATCCGGGTGCCTGGATTCCTGCATTACTGTGTCCCCCCCTTAATTCGAGACCGCTCCGCCAGAATCTGCTCTTAGAGCGAAATTAAGTGGTTCCCCTTTTCTGTCAAAGTATTCTCAGCGCCTTCTTTAGTAGCCCCAACGCTAGAGCTCGTAAGGGTGGGGGTTCCTGCCGGGGAGGATAGGTCCCCGTGGGTACTTTCCCCCCTACACCCCCAGCCTTACGTTGTCTATTTCAGCATTTGAGGAAGAAATTATTGTCGTTTCTTTGTGTCGAAACCCTCCTGGAAGGGTCTGAGGGATTTTTTTTTTTTCCTTGAGGTTTCGTACGGCCCGTATTCTTAGTTTTTTTTTTGATGGGGGCATCCCGCAAGGGCTAGAACATAGATGTCCTTTCCTCGGTCATATCACTCCGCCCGCCCCCCCTGAGTTGAAAACAGACCATTGGGAAGCGGCTCCTTTCGAAGTTTTTCCCCCCTTTCGAATAGTTGGTAGTGATCTCGACGAACTTTTTTGACGTCCTTTTTGGAAAAACTATTGGGGTACGCGTGGATCACGGGGCGGTTCTTCCCTTCCTCCCATTAGACTTTTTGGATTGGAACTCCCCTGAGAAGGCCCGAGACTTTTCGCGAGAAAATACTTCCTGATGGATTCCTGAAGTCCTTCTTCTGGCCAGGTGGGCCTCTCACTCGAGGTAGGAGTTCCCAGGGGTCTATATTCTGGTCCCCCTTCCCCTCCTTCTATGAAAAATTTCCAGGTCCCCCCTGATTCCCCCTCAGTCGCATGGTTCCAAAACTACTTTCCGCGACAGTTGCCCTCGGCTGGCGACCCTTCGAAACGCCTCCCAAGGCTACTACCCCCCGAGAAGAGCTACTCCAGCTCGTCAAGAACTTTCCTCCCCCCCGGTCGAAACCTCCCTCTTCCCTTTCCAGAATAACCCTTCCGAGCCGCCCCTCCCTTAGGGCCGAGAACCCTTTACTCGTTTCTCACTTTTGGCAAAGACACCACCTGAGGAGAATGAATCCTGGCGCTTTTCTCCCATCTTGTGGCGGGGTCTCCTCCTCTTGCCTCCTGCGTGCTCATTGCCTTCGGTTCTCCTTGTGTCACAGGCACGTTCCTTTCCTGGATCTTGCGGGCTTTCGCCGGAAAGATTGCCGGACGCCGAATTTCTCTTTCTGGCTGGACTCCCTAGGTCGGCTTTTGGATCTCCTTTTTCGCCCGAAGAGGAGCTGAGCTTTTTTTGCGGTAAACCGCGTCCCCCCCCTCATGGGCGGATGCCTTTCTTCTACGGACCTCTAGCCTTTAGGCCGCTGAGCTGGTCGCCCCTTTTCTCTTTTTTTTGCCGGGGAGGCCCTCTTGTTCCCGCCACGACCGTGTCTCTGCTGCGGCGGCTGGACCGCCTCTTCTCCTTCGCGGCATCGGCTTCTGCTTTCGGGCGCAATTCAGGATTCGCCGCGTCCTCCCCCCCTCGACATGGACGACGCCCCGCGTCCAGGCCCGCTGCGCGTGAGGTTTTCCTCCCCCCTCAGAGCTCCGTCCCGCGCCGTTCCCGTCCTTGCGGAGAAGGTCTGTTCCGAGATTCCTGCTGGGCGACCCCCCCCGCTCGCCGTTTTTTCCACGGGAAGACTTGACCTTTCGCCGCCTTCTCCCCGAAAGAGTTTTGTTAGGCACGCGTTAGCGCTGGCGCAGCTTCCCCCCCTTATCTCCCGGTGAGCCCCGGCCCCTTCTGCGAAGAGATCGCGTTGAGATTCGCACCGGCGGAGCTCCGCTAATTCTTTCCCTTGCTTTTTTCCCTTTCGCTGGTCGCCGTCCTTCCCGAACGGGGCCGGCCAAGACCACACTGATCAGCCTTCGCCGTCGCGCTGCAGTCTTCTTTCCGTTGCGTTGGCCTTCCTACAGTCCCAGCCTGCACCCGGACTGAAGCTGGTAGAGGTCCCTTCCGGCGGCTGAACCTCCTTTCCCCCAACTCCCCTCCGCCTCCCCGGTTTCCGACAGGGGAGCAGCGGCCTTCTGTCTCTTCGAGGGAGCCGCGTGTTGCTGATGGCAGAGCTCCCGCCGCAGCTCTTCCGAGCTCCCCCCCTCCGAGACTCCCATTCGACGCGTGGGCGGGCTTCGGGCTAAGGACGGTCTCCCCTGTCTGGTGTACCCTGACGCGTTCGAGACCCCCGCGAGTTTTCTCTGCCTCTAGGGCAAAACATGCGCCAGCAGCCACGCATCGCTAACTCCCCTTTTGACGGCCCCCTCTCCCCTTAGGCCGGGAGTTCTCTGGAAGAAGATTCCCCGGACCAGAGTCCCGAGCTATCTTGGAAAAGCGACCTCCAACCACTTGCTAATCGTATCTTCCCGGATATTCTTATGTCCGTGAAGAAACCTCCTGAGTAGAGGTCCCGATTGGTGTTTTGTTAGCGCCCTCGTGGATCGAGAGCGTGAGACAACCCGGAGACCTCCATCCTCACAACTGGTCCCGAGAGCACTTTATGTAAGTAGCTCCTTTTTACCCATACTTGTTGTTTTTCTTCTCAGATATCTTGAGCGCCGTACCCCCCCCCCCCCGGAACAAAGGTTCCGTTTTTTTCAGCTTTCGGATTCAATCATAGCGCTCTTGGTAGAAAAGCTCCTCCACGTGACGGGCGAGTACGAAAGCTAAGAAAGATTTCTGCTGAATGACCCCTCCATTGCATCCTCCTATACGCTTCCATGTGATGGAGAGGACTTCGGAATGGACATCCTTACAAAGATAGCTCCCACCGACGTCATTCCCCAATATATGGGAGTTTTACGGCTCCGGTCGATAGATTCCCAAGTTTGGTGGTTTTGAGGAAGGTTCCCCTACTAGAGTTTCCCTAGACACACCCCTTTTGATCCCGATTAAGTTTAATTCCTCCCGGTGTGCTGACCACTCCCGTCGTTAGCCTCCCGTGGATGGGCACGCCCTGGGCGAGTTTTGGATAGGAGAGGCTTTGAAGAGATCCTTCTGCGGACGCGAGGACCTCTCCCCCCGCGAGCTTTCTCTCGACTCCCCGGCCTTGTCGTGTTTAAGTTGAGGAACATTTGAAGAGAGTGTCCTCTCTCAAGGGCTTTTTTAGTTAGAATGCCCTTAATGACTTTCCGGGTGAAGGATTCATTCTCTGTGGTAGATTCCGAAGAGGGCGCGCCAGAGACACCATGAGGAACGGAGATGGATTTTTCTTCCCCCTTCCGGAAAGGATCTTCAGGGACTGCCGGCGACCTTCTGGTAAACAACGAAGCCTCCCAGCGAGACGTTATTTCGGAGCCAAGGTTCCTCATATCAGCTAGACCCTTCTTGCAGGACGGTCGGAGTTCTAAGGTCCAAGAGGGCATGCGACTAGGCTGGAAGGAGTCCTAGGCCCCTCCATTCCATTACTCGTTTATGATAGTTTCCTATAGGGAAGGGAGCCCAGCAGATATTCGATCTCCTCACCCTCCTGGCGGCTTTGGAACGTTTCGTATCTAGGGAATTTTCGCCCGCGGAGGACTCACTCCCGCTCCCCTATTTTCCCGCCGGCCAGTTTTCGTCAAGAGGCTTCCTCCTTAGCCTTGCTCCCGTTTAGCTCTCTCCGAAGCCCTTCCGCGCGATTGAGTTCATCCCCTATGTCCCCTACATCCGCCGAAGCGAACTTCTTTTTACCTATTTCCTCCGAGCCAGCCGCCAGTACTTGCAGGAACGCAGAGGGACTCTGTCGATGTTTTGGTACTTCCCTTCCCCCGAGGACCTCGAGGGGCCACTCACTTTGAGTCGAGGTCCAGAAAAGCCGCCTCTACGCGCGGGGCGGTCGAGCGAATCCCGCCGCCCCCCCGAAATCTTCGTACTCCATCGGCTCTAGGATAGGACTAGGCTTCCCCCGCACGCGATCTCCAGCAGCGAAGCTGCGGTCCGGCGAAACCTTTCCTTCTACGAGGTGGCTTTGCCCTGTTTTTTTTGTTGGGGTTCAGACAGCACAGCCGACTGCCGCTTTGAAGAACCCTCCCCCGAGGTCCCTCTCCGGATCAGGTTTTTTTTCTTGCCACCCTGCCGGTGCCGGCCTTGACTTTAGCTTCAGTTTAAGGCTGGAGGCCGTTTCAGGTTTCGTCGCTGAGGCTTCCAGAGTTGCTCTTCTTTCTCCGTCACGGTTTTCAACGTTCGGGCCTCTTCTTTTTTGGGGGTCAGTCGCGATAGAGCCCATGGTAGTCGCTAATTGGCTGTGAGCCCGGGCGTTTAATCTCCTCCCTTGCGCAATTTCTTTAGTGTTCTTCCCCCCATGCGCAGGATAGTCTCTCGCGCTGACCCCTTTCTCCTTAAACCTAGTCTTTTTTCTTTTAAGCTTAGAAACCTTTCCTCTCCCGAGAGGAGCCCCCCCTGTCAACTCTTTTCAGTAGCCTCCCTCGGCCAGCGGTGTCTTATCAGGCCAAGCTTCTAAGTTTAGAACAAGCCCCTGAAGAAAGAAGGCCCTCTCCGGTGGAGGCATTCCTCCCCCGCGCACCTCGTCTTTAGGGCGTCTCCCCCCAGTCAGGGAGCCAAGTTAGCCGTCAATTTTTCTTGGTCACTACCCCGGTAGTTCCGCTCTCTGACCCGGATAAACAGGATCCGAGAAACAAATGGTACCCCCAGAACTCTTCCTTAGGCCAGTTCCACTTAGGTTCTTAGATGTCTCTTTCCATGGAGGGCCTTAAAAGAAAAACCCCTGAATCGTTCAGAGGACGCCTCCCCCTCGTTCCTAAAAAACCCTCAAAGACTGGAGACAAAACTTTCCCATCTTTTATGCATACAACCCTGCGGAGAGCCTCTCTCCTGTCGTTTTTTTTGGTCAGGTAATCGAACGGCATCCCACGGATATCCTAGACCGTTTTCCGAAAGAGAATAGGCTCTTTTGGAAGAAGGATCATCGAATAGAATCTCCCCCTCCCACTTCCACTGATTTAGGATGCTTTTTTTTGACATGTGAAAATTTCTAATAGCAAGGGAATTCTCCACCGGATTCTCTAGCCGCTCCCCCAAGAAAGTTCCGCGCCCCTTAATGACGCCTTTCACTGGATTTTAAGGCGCCCAGCCTGCTGGGCTGCATACACACAACGATCGAGACCCCAACGCCAAACAGTTTCCGAGCGCCTTAAGGGCCCGGGCGAGCCTAGGTCTCTGAGTAGCGACCGCGATGATTGACTTCTCGCCGGCGGAACTCACCGCCCGCCCTCTCTACCGCTCCTGAAGGCCCCTCCCAACGCCAACTTTCGTCTTTGGCAGGAGCGAGTCCCGTTTTGAAGATAAGCGCGAGTTGGAGGATGTCCCGCTTTTCCCCCCCTATTGTCCCCCCCCCTATTCGCCTTGGTCCAAGGCCCGACGCTGGACCTCCTCGCGCAGACGAAGTCCCAAAGGTTGGCAGTTCCGAAGATGTTTCCACTACAGCCCCCCTCATCGCTTTTTTTTACTTTTCCTCTCGGTCTCCCTCAAGAAAACTGCGCGTTTTCCTGATAAGACTCCCTCCTTAACGCTTTTTTGCTCGTGGGCCGTCCTCCCCTCATCTTTTTACGGGTCGGCCACGTTCCAGAGTTTCATTCTATTGCGGCTTCCCTTTTAGTGGTAGGAGGCGTAGGGTCGGAACGCTCTTAAGTTGCTACCTCGATTGCGTAAGCCGGCATTGCTTTTTCCTTCCAGCTTTCCCCTTCTGACGTGTCGGTCCTTTGCGACTCCCGTCCCAGCACCCCTCCTCTAGGGATAGAGGCCTCCTAATTATCAGAGCGGATTATCCGCGCGTTTCTTCGCGCCTTTTTCTCTCAGGCGATGTTTTTTCTTGATGTTCCGGCACGTCGGCGCTGAGGACTCGAAGCGGACCGTTTGCCCCAGGAGCGATCTTCCCTCTGCCGGCTCGAGCGACGAATCTCCCTTTCTCGCTCGTCCCGCGTGGGCGTTCCCGTCGCTTTGTTGGTTGTTTTTCTTTCGTTGGCCTGTTTTCGTGGGTTACCCAAGCCAGGGACAGCGCGGTCATTTTAACATCCCGCTTTGCGCGTCTTTTAGTGGCTTTGCTGCGCTGGCCTTTTCACGGTGACAGTGCCCTTATTCGGAACGCTCTCTCCCGTCATATGCCCCCATTAAGTTTACGAATTTCTTAGGTCGTTTCGAAGGCTAAAAATGCTGGCGATGGTCTTCCCAAACACGTCTTCGAGGTCCGTTCCTCTTTTGGAGGTCCGCCCCCATGTATGAATCCACCAAAAGAGTCCACGACAAGTCTCTCTTCAGTCAGCAGTTTTTTCTCCTCACATTAGTAGCACTTTTCGCAACCTCCGGCTGGCGGAGCTCCCCTCTTTTAGGCCCCGGGGAGGCCCTGCGTCTCCCTTTCCGCTTTTTTTTGGGCCCCCAGGGCGTGCACGTACCCTCGGAGATCCTCCTTGAGGAGGTAATGCATTCAGGCAGGAGGCGTTAAAAACTCCATTGGGCGCCCCCCTTCTTCCTTTCGGTGACTAGTCTGGCGTCGTGACTCATGCCCTTCCGCCGAACTGGCCTCCTTTCTTTACACAACTCGGGCTTGGGGTCGGCCCGTGGATAACGGCTCCGTCTCCCCCACCTTCCCTCTCTTGTGTCAGCGGGTTTTTCTGACGGCCATTTTTTTTGCGAATCCTCTTTCTTGCTTGCGGCTTCCTTTTCCCTGTCACGTGGGCCTTTCGCGACCTGTAGGTCTGGGCCGGGCTTTTTTTCGTCTGTTCTTTTCCCCCTGCTAGGTTCTCAGCGCCCTAGCCGATCGTCCGCATTTTCACACTACGCGTCCGCGTCCAGTTGCAAGACGTGTTCGCTCCAATATGCGCCCCCAAAGCAGGAGTTTACCGCGCATTGCGACGGACCCCCTTTCCCCTCGTAAAGAACGTCCCGGCCCAAACAGGTCGTCCCGCCCGCCTGCCTGCCTCCTCTGCCGCCGGCTTCGACCCCTGAAGTCTTCCGCCCTTTCTCTAAAAGGCATAGTGGGGTTCAACGGCGTGGGAAATACCCCCCCCGCTGAGACCTGATCTTTTTCTTTTTTTTCTGCCACATTTTCTCCGTCCGCATCGGGACTGTCGTCCGGCACCCAGCAAACGGGCGCCCGAAGACATGCTTTTTTCTCCTGCCCCCGCCTCTTTTTTTTTCTCTTATGTATGTTCTAGGCCAGATCTCGCCAGACCGACTGGCTCTGTCGTGGATGGACCTTATCTGTCGTAGATCTTTCTCTCAAGAAAAGACGCTCTTTAGAGGAGGGGATTCACCCGCGGCAATTCTTCTTTCTGCTGGAACCCTTGGGTACTTTTCTTTAAACCCCCACACAACCTCCTTCTGACTGGTTAGCCCTTCTTCCTGGAGCGTATCAACGACTTCGCTTTCCTTGGATGGAACTCTTTTTCCCCCATGGAGGAATAGGCGCGCTCTTCTACGTGGCGGAGACTACCTCCTCTTCAGTCACTGATCAGGTGTCTTTTCTTAAAGCCCTGAAGCTTGTGTTCTCTGCCTCACCGACGTCCTATAGCGGTCCAGAGAAGAAGACGCCCTCTCAAAGAGGAGAGGTCTCGCAGAAGATCATGATGTTTTTCCTTCTCTCGAAGATTTACACAGACCCTATCTCTATTGCTCCTCCGAAGGAATAGAAGCTCTCATGAAAGCTAATGCGACTCTCCCTTAATTCGTACTCGATTTTCTTAGGCCCCGAGGTTTTCCTCCTCTAGATAGAGTGTCTCTTCGAAGGCAGGAGGAGACCTCCCAATTGACAGTTTCCTACGTTGTCCCCTAGAGGGTCTCACCAGGAAAGAAACGTTCCCGTCACTCCAAAAAACTTTGCCGGCCGCGGACTCTGAAGCCAAGAGCTTTTTTGAGGGAGTTCTTCCTGTTTACCCAGAAGGACAGTCCCCTTGAAACAGGACGATCCCTTGGTCGGGAATTAGTTCTGAACAAGAATTCCAAAACCTCTCTCACTCTTAATGTAGAAACGTCAGACCTCCTACAGTGAGGAGAATAAGAGGCTTTATCTCACCTTCTCTTTCTGATAGTTCTGATGTCCCCTCAGATTTTCTGCCGCACCAAAACCTCTAATGCGACTAAATAGCCGGTCGAGGCATTCATCTGGGCTTATTCTTGCTTGTTTCATCCCCCCACGCGAATTCCCCTTTTCCTCGATCCTTGATCCCCTCGAGGTTTCTAGGGTCCCCTCCCACCTCCTTTAAACCTCAACCTTTTGGAGATCGAAAGGTACGCGAGGAAGCCCTTCTTCCGCCGCGGAGTTTAAGGAGTCCCTTTTTCGCGGCCGTCTCCTCCACTTGACCGGAGCAATCGTCCCCGTACGCACGGAGGACGCCCCTTCTCCTTGCTTCGGGGCCCTTTTTTTTCCCCCCACCCGAGTCTTCTCGCCAGAGTAGTCTTTCAAACTCTTCCCTTTTTTTCAGCAGCCGCCCGCATTCATCTCCAAACGTTGGCACGCTCCTCTTCCTTAG
>Ga0179593_1503116_pt1 | contig 12551 bp, 12 predicted proteins | sample CZODoug2_1_08_16_FD_185931 | JGI IMG/M metagenome (GOLD analysis project Ga0179593, IMG submission 185931) | Vadose zone soil fungal communities from Angelo Coast Range Reserve, California, USA - CZODoug2_1_08_16fungal (PacBio error correction) | ecosystem: Environmental > Terrestrial > Soil >... | reverse complement strand
CCCGCGCACATACACTCCCACTGAATCCACTTCCCGCCGGGACTTGAGCAGCCGAGCCAGAAGCGGGGTTAATCCCTGGCGCAGCCCTGCTCCTCTTGAGCATTCTCCTGCTTCCAAGGTAACCGCACCTTTTCCCTCTCCCCCCGTACTTATTCCCCAGCCCCTCCGCCGGACGAGGAACCTCTTCCTCGATACCCCCTCCCATATCGCCTGGCAGCAAAAAGACGACCTCTCGAGTAACATGCGCGGCTGATCACGGCGACGCGTGTGATGAGCCCGGCGACGAAACATATCCCCTCCTCGCTTTCCCTGTTGGCCGCCGCTTTCTCCCTGATGCTGACGCGTGTGTTTTCCCGTTAGGGCGCGTCCGTGCCTGGAGGCAGCTATTACTAGATAGTTCAGGAGCAGCTTTTTGTAATGATGCTCAGCTTCCGCTCCATTGGTCCTCGATTTTGAATGCCTGTTGCTCCCCCTCTTTCATCCCCCCTCCAGCCTCCTCGACCGAAGGCCCATAGATTTCTACCAAAGATACGATGTTCTTCGCTGGTGCGGCGTGGTGCCCCTAGGGCAAATATGATAATTGTTATCCCACCGCTTTATTTACCGCCTTTCCTTCCTGCGATTTCCCGCCCTGACTCCCCCTTTTCCCGTTCTTATTCTTCGCAGCGCGTGGCAGGCCGCGAAAGCGCGGTGAATGCGGGTTTCTTTTAAGTTCTAGTTGAGGGTGTATTGACGTAGCAGGGCCGTGACCATGAGCACCCCCTCTTTCCTCAGTAGGTTGGCTGATTTCCTCCCTCTCTTCTCCCGTCCCAGTGGTACCAGGGAGCGTTCCCCGGTTTTCCCCTCTCTGTAAACGCGACATTCTTCTTCCCCGCCGTATCACTCCAGGGTCAGCGCTTCCACCCAAGTTGTTCTTTTCGTAGAGGTCGCGCGGGAGGTCTCCCTGAAACCAACTCACAGGCACCATCATAACACCTATCAACCCTTTAAACCTTCCCTTTTTCCGCTTTCCTTTTTCACCATTCTTGGTTTAACCTGGGCACTGAAAGAGCGACCCTCCCGAACCGCGGTAAGGGGATGGAGAGTTTTGAGTAATGCCCCCAGGAGCACCAGCGTTTCGACACCTCCCCCTATTCCGTTTCTTCCGACGTTCCCTCCCTCACGATTCCGTGATTTTTCCCCGGCGACTGAATCTGGCGGTTTTCGAGTCCAAGGCGATTAATTACACATCAGCGCGCACCGAAAGCCCCGTCCAGTCCCTGCATCCGACCCTCCTTTTTTTCCCTCCCCTCTGTTGTTCCCTATTCATGCTGACCTATCAAGCCGCCCGTTTCAAAGCCAGGGGATCTCATAGGCAACCCCCCATCTGACGCGAGCGAATCGCCCCGGACACGCGTCTTTTATTTTTTTTCCCGCCCCATCCTTCCTCATGATGACTCCGTTAACCCACGTCCCATCGACGTTGAGGGAATGTGTACAAGGCCCGCGTATTCCCAGAAAACACAGTCCGAGACAGCGGAATCACCCGCCGGCGTGCGATGCCCTGGGTCCTGAGTGGCTCCGATTTTCTCTCGCCTTGACAGGAATTGTTGTCACTTTTTCTTCGGTGCTTCTACTTCCTTCATTGTCTTCTCTTGAGTTGTTAAACGGATCCCGGCAGCAGGACGAGCAGACGATGTTTCGGCCCCCGGCGCAGCTCTCCAGCCGATGTCTTTTCTGCGCTCCCACACGTCGCATTCAAAACGAAATATTCCTCCAGACGTTGATAACCGTATCACCCTGGTGGAGCTTGCCTGTACCGGCATTGAACGCCCCTTTTTTTTTTTTCTCTCCTTTTGCTTTCCATCTTTCAGTCGTAAGGAAGGGTGCGGACTCACGCGTCTTATGGCATCCTCGAGCTCCCGACCTCCGGCGCATCCTTCTGTGTACCAGGGGCACATCCACCAATCCTCTTCCTTTCTTCCCTCGGTATCCGCTCACAGCGCTTGAGTGAAATGGGAGCTGCGGTTTGGTCAGTTTAATGCCTGGCTTACTCGTTCAGGACCCTCCGTTCTTCCTGGTCTTAAGCCCGCGAGTCGAGGAGGAGAAGTACCGAATAACCACCGGAGCTCTCTTTTTACCATGTGTTGTTGATACGAGATCGGGTCCCTTTTAAGGTTCTTCTTGTACCGGCACATTAGGCACATCTCCGGTTTCTCGATCAATACTACGAGGTGGTACTGCACTAGGTATCCAGGTCATGAGAAGGGTTCCTCCCAGAAGTTTCACACGGGCACTCAAGCGTGGCGTGGAGACAAGAGGGGCGACAACAGCGGATGGATGGCCATTGTCACAGACGGATGCCGCTTTCCCTTTCTCCCGCTTATCTTGCCGACGGAAGACTGCACTCACTCCGGAGAAGTATAAGCGGAGGTGAAAGCGCCCGTGTCTATGACCTCCTCATCAAACAACTGATGTACCTGACTTACTACTGCACGCCCCCCAGTGTGGCTTCTTTTAGCACGGACATGAATTCTGAGTGTTTGAGCCAATTGTGTCCGAGAAGCTTTTCATCTTCTTTGATTCCCAGCCGTTTCCATCCCTTTTTGAGCCTATTCGGCTGCTGCAAGGGGTGGGTTTTTTAAGTTCTCCTTCCCAGATCTTCAAGTGAAGTCTTCCTCTGACTCCACCCAACCAATTTTTCCCTGTTCCCCTTCGTCTTCACAGTAGAACTAGTACGGCAGTCTCCAGCTGTCTGTTTACGTCTGTCTCCTACGATTTTGTGTCTTTCTCGCGGGCGTTTGTACCTCTTGTCTCACTCTCTGGGCTTCAAATTCATCATAGAGCGGGCGGCGAACCGTACGTTTCCGGAGATTGCTGCTCCTCGTACTCATCATGGTGTTTCCACTTTATGGAATCGCCCAGGGCTGTGGCTTGCGTCGCTTTCATTTCCCAGTTGCGCATGAATCTCTCCTCGTGCGCCCCAGTCTTTCTTTTCTTTCCTGGAACTTTTTTTCTTCTGTTCCTTGTTTATTTGTATTTTCCCTTTCCGGGCTCGCGGAGCCCAACCTCTAGCCATTCGACGGTAGGGACCGTTCTCGTGTTTTTACGTCGAGTTTACTCCTGTCCTCCTCTTTCGCGCTGTTCCTTTGCCCTTTTTTCTCCACAACCCTCCCCTGATCGCGACCCTGACCGCTGTTCTTCTGCTTGCAGGGTCCCGGGTAACCCGGCCTGGGACCTCTTTCCTCGGACAGCCGAGTTTTCTGTGGTTGTCTCAAGTTTTTATTCCTTTTGTTCCTGTTTTCGTTTTCCCTTCTATTCCCGCGCGACCTCTCTTGACCGAGCAGACGCCAGCCGGGACAATGTGGATGGCGTGGATCTTGCTGTCCTCCCCTTTACCCTCCCCTCCCGGTTCTCGCCCCTTGGTACACTGGTTTTTGGTTTTGGGGGGGGTGGTGGTTTTTTTTTTTTTTTTTTTTTGGTTGGGGTGTGGTGTTGTGTTTTTGGTTTGTTGTTTTTTTTTACTTGATGCATCCGGCCTTAAATCGCTCAAGACTACAATCTTTCCTCTCTTTAGGGGCAGTCACTGCCGCACCCCTTTTTCCCTCCGCAAGTACCCCAAACTTCCTTAATCTGGAATCCCGCCAGTAACCGCGCTTTCTCTTTCTTCCCCCCCCCTGCGCTGTGCCCTCAGCTCCAGAAAATGCACGAGCTGCATCCGGCCTTTTTCAGAGGTAGAGGGAGGGAAGCGGGTGCATACCATCTCGATGTTTCCTCTCCGCTTTTCGCACCACTCCGATCTATAGGATTTTCCACTGTTCCCTTTCTTTTTGGCTCTTTCTTGGGCCCTGCGGTGCTCCATCGTCCCTCCCGGCATTCCGACCACATTTAGCGGAGAAGGAGAAAAATCCCAAGTCCCTCTTCTCCGGTTCATGACTCTACTAGTCGTATTATCTTGCCGCTTTTGGCGCGGACTCCTTCCGTCTTGACCCTCCGCGTCAGCCCGCTGCGCCGCGAGGCCCCCCCTGCTGCCAGATGGGAGAGGTTATATGTTGAGCAGTGCCTGGCTCGGCGCTTCTCCGCCGTTCCAGCTCTCCGCCAATCCGGTGCTCTGGCGATGGATCGGCATGTGCTTCCCCTAGCCCTTTATTGCTGTTTTGCAGAGTTCTCGGCCTCTTCTGGTGATGGATACGTAACGGTTCATGCTTTCTGTTTGTTTCCCTTTCCTTTATCGCCTTATTCAACCCGGCGGAGCTGCGCAAGGTTCGCTTTGAGATAGGCTGGATAAAGGACCTTTGATCGTGGTCTATTTTTTTGAGTGGTGGGGCGCGCGGTTCTCTGATTCCGATCATCGTGTTGTAGAGATAACCCGCTCCCATCCCATTCCCCGCTCTCCTCTCACCGACAGGCGGGAGCCAGCCGAGCTGCTCTTTTTAATTTTTTTTTTCTCCTCTTTTTCTGTCGTGACACGAGCCCACAAGACCCTCGCCGTCCAAGAAAAATCATAATCAGAACGGCTCGAATTCCAAGATCTGCCGAGGTGATCCGAACCAGTGACCAGTCCTGCCAGTTCCTATTCCACTGGATTGCGCGCTGCTGACCCTGCTTTGAGAGCCTCTCCTCTCTTCCCACTTTGCCCCCTCCACCAACATAGAAGCCTTATCAGAAGGGCTGAAGGCGGAGGGAGGATGACGCGGTGTTAGGGCTACTCCCCGCCCGTTCGTCCGCGATCATCGCCTCGTATCTTCCTTTTCGAAGGTTTTCCCCCCATAATTATGTTATCGCGCGCCGATCCATGTACGAGATGAGGGTGATCTGATAAACGGACAGACTCCTAGCCATTGCACTTGAAAAGATCGATCCCCTGCGCTTTGCGTGAGCAATCAGTCTCGCTTTTTTATGTCCCACCCGTTGCTCCCTCATTTTTTTTTTGCGGCTCTCCTCCGCCTCTGGCGTTTAGTATCTTTCCCTCTGTTCTTCCCTCCCTAAAGCGCTTTACTGCGGGGTCTCTTAGTCTTTTTTCCTTTAGGGATCGTGGCGTTGACCATGAGCCCTTCACCCTAGGGGTGCAGGAAGGGTATTGAGAGATTAAGCCGATGCATCCCGTCCGTGGTACCTTGTTCTGACCCAGGGTCGATTCTTTTTCCCCCTTTCCCCCTGCCTACCCTCCTCCCCCCCCCTGTCACCGGAGCTTCCACACCAGGAGAATGCTCTGGTGAGGTTTTTTCCTTTTTTCGCCCGGAAAACACCCCCAGGACCCCCATAGACACCTCTGTCGAACAACCCAGGCCCCCCGTCTGTTCCTATTCGGTGTGCCCCGGGGTTTTTACCCTTTCATTTTGCCCCCAGCTACCGAGAAGAACAAGCACCACCCCCCCCCCCCCCCCCGTTGCAGGTCGAGCTCAGGCTCCTGTTTGCTTACTCGGCCAGGAATGCCCGCTTTTTTCTTAGCTTCCTTCTTACTTTCCCCCAAAAGTGAACGCAAGATCTAGGATTGGGATAAGTAGTGGAATGGACCGGTTGGTTCTCCGCGATCCTAGTTACTTACACCTCAGCAGGTTTTGGACCCTTCCCCCTCCCACTTTCCATACAGCAAGCCCGCCCTGGTGAGCACGATGGTTCAAGTCTTTAATGCGCATGTTGACTGATTGCACCACAAGCGCCAAGCATGGCTGCTCTCCTATGGCCCCCTTCTGCGCGCGTTTCGCGCCTCTTCCTTAAGCGTCTTTCGAGTTCGCCGCGCCCGATGATGACTCCTCCCCCCATCGGAAGTGACGACAGCTGCCCGAAGGCCCGCTCCCGGCATAACACAACCGTCTTCACATCGGAATCCCCGCTTTCTGCGGCTTTCCTCGTTCTCCGATGTGGCCAGAGCCGGAACCCCATTCTTTGGAATTAGTTTGGTGATTGATTCTTCCTCTGGCTTTGCTCACTCGTCGGACCCACGGCTCCACCCCTGTCGGTCGGGAAGAGGAGCACTCGGTGCGGACCTCTAATCTCTCATAAGATTTGATCTGCGCTCACCATGTCCCAGCAGACACGGCAAATTGAAAGCACGAACACGTTTCTTCCAACCCAGCCCCCCCCGGTGGTAGAGTGTTCTCTTGAAGGGACTAATGTTGTGACGAGTATACTCCCATGCAGTTTTTCCCCTTTTCTCTTTCCTTCCGTACGGGCCGGCGTTTTTCGTTCCCCCCAAGCTCTTCCTCGGCCGCGAATTCGCGCCCTCAGAAGAGCCCACGTATTTGTACCCAAAAGCAGATTTTGAGGCCCCCCCCCTGGTACTCCCCTGCTAAGAGTGATTGCGGTCTAATTCCTTTTAGGCACCGGAGCAGAAGGAGTAAATGATGGGGATCCTGAGGACTGGTACTCGAAGCCCGCGAGTCTGTCTCATTCTTTCCTATTAAAGAAGCGGGAGCCAAGAGATTCTTTCTAATCCAATTCGTTTTTTTTTAGAGATCGGGCGGCTCCTGTCTGCCTTTTCATATCCAACCTGCTCGGCCTCGAGGCTAGAATCCACATAAGAGGACTGTCCGCCAGGACGGCCAGTCATCGACGTGGTCTCCACTCAGGATACCCTTCCCTTCCCACGAGGAGCGTGGAGACATGGCTCCCACCGGCTGGGGATGTGCCCTTCCTCCCTTCTCCCCCCCTGCTTCTCGCGCGCGCGTAATTCAAGTGTCAGCACCCCTTTTTCACGTTCCCCTGAATCGCCGTCAGCTGTAAAGCGCACGTGCTAAGCTCGCAAACAAATGGTAAATGAACGACAAGCCGGCTCACTGTTTTCGACCCTTGTTTCATAACGGGATGATCAATTTTTCTTGGCTTCTGACCTTGTGGGTTCCGGAACCTCTCATCTCCTCTTGATTGATTCTTCCTACTTGGGCCGAACGCGTGAGCAATTAGCTGCCTCTTGAGTGTGGGTCATCGTCTCCACTGCTCCCCATGAGTCCTTCATACAGGCAACCTAAGAAGAATTCCCCCCCAAAATTTAATTCTTCTCGAGCTAGAAATAGTTGTTTCGCAGCTGGCCCCGTGACTTTTCTCCGATGTTTGGTTTTTTTCTGCAGGGCCTTCCCTGGGGTCTAAATGCCATACGTCGAGGTAGTTGGATTCATCATCTAGCTGGTCTTCTCGCGAAACTCTCACCCCTCCTCTGGGAGCCCTCCTCGAGCGTCAGGTGGAATATGAGATCTGATTTGAGTCTCTTCAGGCTCATGGCACACGGCGAGACCCTTTTTTCCTTCACCATCGTGCGCACCCGGAGGGCTTTCCCCCCAGTGATGCTGTTTGGTTTCTTTCTCTTTCCAGCTGTGGTTAATCTCAGGATGAGACCAACCCGCCTCGGCCATTCGACTCGCGAAGGCGAATCCGAGACTGTTTTTCTTTCTTTCCTCTCTTCAATTCCCTTGAAGTACGTTTTCGCGCTGTTTTGGCGAGTTCCCTCACACATGTATTGCTAGAAAACTAAGATGTTTATTCGGCGGGTGTTGTCCGCTGCAGGTTACCGGCCCTGGCGACACCTCCTTACCAAGCCGAGTTTCCTTTGTTTTTTTATCCCCCTTTCTTTATGCTTTTTCTAATTTTGTTCGTGGTTAAGAGAATTCCAGCTCTTAACCTCAATTTCTTCGCCTCGGTTTTTTGCTGATCCTTTTCTTGTGGATCGGCATTGGCGAAGTTACCTCCTCTACCCTGGTCGCTCCCTGGTACACCACTGACGTTGCACATGGATCCCCCTTACCCTTCCCTCCTCTGATGCAAGAGATGTCGGTTCATGGTTACGGCACGTCTGCTCTCCTCCCTTCCCAAAATAATATTGAGAGAAGGACCCCTCCTACCGCTTAGTTCCTGTCAACTCTTTCTCCGCTATCCGAACGGCCCTATTCTTTCTTCTCTCCGGTGTGCTTTTAGGTTACAGGAGGTGTGGCTCACCAGAATGTGTCTTCGCCCTCCGGAACGCGGCGCCAAACGAGGGATGTAGAGATTTCAGTTCCTTTTTTTTTTTTTTTTTTTCCTTGGCTTCTCTAGGAGGCCTGTCGGTTTTTCTGCCTCCTTTTCTCACGCATTCTCGAGTACCATGAGCGGGCGCGGCGGCCTAATGAGAAAGGAGCTCGCCCCCCTTTGACGTTCCTTCCATCCGCGTGCCGCCCTTTCGCGCCGCGCCCCCCCCCTACCCTGCCTTTAACAAGCGCGTCAGACCTCGAGCCGTCCGGCGGCCTTCTCTCGGCGTTGTTTGTTCCGGGGCATCGTTTTCCACCGCGCACCCCCCCACAGCGCCACGGGCACATCGAGTTGTGCTAGAGACATGTGCTCTACGCTTTTTCTGCCTTGACCAGCCAGACGTTTCCTCGCCCCTACCGCTCTGCTGGTACTTGGAGCGTCGAGATTCGCTTTCGACAAGCACAGACACTTTTACAGACTTGAGCATGCGCCGGGCTTCCACCCGCTTTTCCTGTGTCGGTGCTCACGCCCTGCTTATAGTGTCGTTTCGTGTTTTTCTTTGGTTTCTTTGCTCTTCCCTCTCTTTCTCATAGGTTTGTTGTTGTTTGAGAATAGCAGCGCACCAATCCACGATCACGATCACCAGGCCGAGGAGCCAGCCCCACTGCTCGCGTGTCTCACGGCGCGTTCAAAGGTTTGAGTCGAGCATCATGTCCCCCGACAGGGAACCCAGCACCATGACCGCGCTGACGTCCCCATAACAGCACCACCTCCGGCCTGAGAAACTAGCCTCGCAACAGATAGCCGGATGATTCCAGTCCCCTGTAAAAGATAGAGCCTTAGAAAAAGGATTGCTCTCGAGGATCCTTCCGCGCCAGTCGCGCTTCTACCCCGGCGCCGAACCATAGAACATCGCCTCGCTCAGCATTCTGCTTTTTTTTTAGGAGAGAGGTCTGACGCGCGGGTTAGGTGAGTACGCCCGTACATAACCCCGAATCTAGCGTTCACCGACCTCGAGAATTTACTTGCTCATGACTTTTCGCAGTTCGTCCCGTCTCCATTTTTTTGGTACTCGAGAATGCGTGTGAGCCACGATTGCATCCACTTTTTCCCAGGTTCGCAGAACCTTATCTCTCTCTCTCTGTCATAGCGCGTGGGAGCGGTGCCGTTCGACCCCCCCCTGAGTCTTTTTTCCCCTCCGTTCATAAAGAAGAAGCTGCAGGCGCGGCGCGCCTCCTTGGCCTTGGCGGCGCAAGCTCGGCTAGACCGCGCTGTGACTGTGGGTTCTTTCCGGATAGTGTTGTACTTGCGGCTTCCTCTTTTTTTTTTTTATTCGTCCCCTTTTTTTTCCCAACAGCTCGCGGCCGCGGAGTGTGCTTCTTCTCTTGGCCTCCCTTTTTTTGTCCCCCCACGATCCGTCAGTGGTACCAGTTGAGAAAGGGTCACGATGCTCACGGCCACAGCATATCACTCCGATCCCACCAGGTTAACGGATCGCGCTTTCCCCCCCCCCCCATTCGCATTCTCTTGTTCGTCGCGGTAGCGCGGGTTTTTCCGTTTTTTTTTTCACCAGAACCAGGAACAACAGTGAAACTAGAACCAAAAGGAAAATACTGTCTCCGAGGGGTGTCGCCAGGGCCTTAACCTGCCGTATGCCCTCCTCCCCCGAAGAAGACCCAAGATCTTTGGCTATATCCCGGATAAGTTGGAGCGGACAGGAAGAACCAGAGCTCCCCCAGTGTACTAGACCAAGACCGACAACGATTCTTCTTATCGTTTTTCGGCGACGTCTGGCGCGGTTGGTTCGCGATCCCGGTAATGCCCTCCCCCACAGCATACGGGAAACAGTCAAACCCCCTCCAAATGAAAGTCCTCCCCTCCCCTGGTGAGAAGTGATGGAGTTATGCTGCCCGGTGGCCCCTGAAGAAGACAAGCGAAAAGCATGATCTCAAGGCCTCTGCTCCGCGGAGTCGCTCCCCCAGTCCCTCTTATTTCTAGTCTCCCATCGGCGTGATGAACAGCAAGACCCTTTCTCCTTTCGGGTTACAGATTTCAAGAAGCAGTGCCTTGACCACCCCCATTATTCCCTCTGACATAACAGAACCGAATGGCACGATTGCGACGATGGTCGCCCGAGACAGGAAATTGTTGGGTTTCATGTATGATGACTCCTCATGATTCTCTTGAGCGCACGGCTGACACCAGAGGACAGCAGCCGACAGAGGAGACTTTCCTGCCACGAGCAGCTGGCATCAGTTGACTTTCTCCTTCCCCCAAGGTCTGAGATTCAAATGATAAGACCCCGTGTCACCATTACACGTGCGTGCGCTGTCCTTCATGGACAGCCATTGAGAGTCTGTCAGTGCGCTTTATATAGTCTTCTCCCTGTACCACGGTGTGGGCTTCCAAGTCTTCTTGCAGCGAAGGATCCCGTAGCATGCGTCGTAGTTTTCCCTTTTCACTTCATTCTCGTGGCGTTCCTAAGTATACACTCTCACCGCTTGAGTGAGTTCCCTTTCTTGTCTTACCAGGAATGCGGCGTTAACTCGTGAATCTTGGTTGACTGGGTCCACTCCTCCCTCGATTCCGTGTCAGGTTGACTCCCGAGCCCCCAGCCTCTTCTATATTACATCATCTCTGTTGTTGATACTAGATAGGTTGGAATTGGCTGCTTCTTGCAAACCTTGCTCAGGTCTTATTTCTCTACCAGCTCCCCCTTAGTACTTTTTTCTCATTTTGGTACAGCTGCGGACGGGGTCCCATCCTTATTTAATTCACTAAAGCGCGTGAGCGCTCCGAGGGTCTTTTCAAACGCCTGTTTTCTTGCCCATTTTTCCAGTCGGATGCGGACTGAGGTCTCGGTTTCCCGAACGACGAACCGCGTGAAGAAAGAAAGATCATCTACAGCGCAAGCCTTCCAAGCTTCATCTCTCGAGGACGCTCGCAAACTTTTGCAGTCCCCTCCCCCGTCCACGTTGGATACTGTTGTCCGTTTAGGGTAATTTGCGTGGCGCTGCTCCTTGCGTCGCAAGATCTTCGGGATGCAGATTCTCCGGGGCCGAACGTTTTTGTCCTTTTTCGGGGGGGTAAGACGTTCCGCGACAAGATAACTCTCCTTCAGTTTACATCAATCCGACTGAATCCAACAATTCCTTCCTTTTTTTTCCCGCTCCATCCCGTCCTCCCTCCTTCCCGGCCATTTCTCCTCTGGGCATTCCGCTGCGTTCTTGTGGGGTTGAAAGGCCTTCTCGGGCTTGCCTGTTCGATAATAAAAGTAGTCGGGTTGGGAGTCATCATATAGTGCTGGGCGGCGATATGCATTTTTCCGGGCGCTATGCTCCGCGTCGCAGATGGAATTTCTCAGCCCTGGTTTGCGCTGGTGGCTCGGCCACTTCAGCCTTAGGTTCAAAATCGGAGCACCCAGGATTTGTTCGCCGACCATGGGTTTCTGGCTGTTCCCGCCTTTATGGTGTAGGTGATCGGGATTACCACCCTCGCCTCGACGTCGCAGAGCAGCTCCGTAGTTTGCGGGATTTCAATCTACTAGTCCCAAGCGAGTTTTCCTCTTCTCCTGCCTAGACGCAACAATTATCCTGCTCGACTGTTTCAGAGGTGTTATTAGTTAGGCTGGAAGGCCAGCTTCGTTACCCCGGTCCCACTGCGCGACACCTTCCTCGGTCCGACCCCTCCTTTTTGGTTTTTTTTTTTTTTTCGTTTTCTTCAAGGTGTTATGCTGTTGTTACTGTTTCTTTTTTTAAATTCAGAGCGTACGACAAGATCCTTTCGATTGAAGGCTCCTTCCGGTGAACCTTTATCGGTTCTTGAGCGCTGTTCTATCCCTTTTTACCGCATCTGTCCCCTTGTCGTTTTCCCCTCGTGATAGATGGATTGCTACCGCAAGAAGGAACCTTCCTTGCTCGATTGGTGAGGGCATCGGTCACTCACTCCCCCCTGCTCCGCCGCAAGTACCACCCTCAACTATCCGGAAGAGAAGCTCAAACCTGTAAAAGAGATTTAGCTTCTTTCATCTTTTCCCCGATATCCGAACGGTAGAGCTGCATCGCTATGTTCCGTTGGTTCGAGTGTGCATCAAAATCTTTTTGCGACCGAGGCGTGCCCCCCCCCCCCCTCGCTCTGACCTCCTCCTCTTTTCATTCCTGTGGCTTCAGGATGTACGGTGGATCCCATAGTTCACCGAATTTCGATTCCCCACATGGCGGCGAGAACATTCAAGGACAAGAGGTCGAGTTAGGTCTACGAGGCGATCCTCTCTGAAACGACGGGTCAGTCGGACCCTCTCCCTCCGCTTAACACCCCGCCCGTCCCTCGGCTTGCACCGACAGCTGTGAGGCGATGTTTCGAGTGTTCCGTTTGTGCTATTCAGTCGGTGATCAGAGCGCAGCAATCAGTTATCAGGCGCTGGCTGTTTATCTCACCTCCCCCTCTTCTGTGCGCTTGGCTTTTTCCGATGTCCGATTTTCTCGTTCTTTGTGATGGCTACGTCTTTTCCTCGGTCATGTGCGTTGTTTCTCTCCGACGGACGGAGATGAGACCTGGGAGTCAATCGCTGCTCGCTTGGCTCACGGCCCTGGCGTTCTCGTGGAGATTTTTAGTGGTAGTTTCTCGCTTTG
>Ga0179593_1296614_pt1 | contig 12551 bp, 19 predicted proteins | sample CZODoug2_1_08_16_FD_185931 | JGI IMG/M metagenome (GOLD analysis project Ga0179593, IMG submission 185931) | Vadose zone soil fungal communities from Angelo Coast Range Reserve, California, USA - CZODoug2_1_08_16fungal (PacBio error correction) | ecosystem: Environmental > Terrestrial > Soil >... | reverse complement strand
TTTTTCCCCGTTTTTTCCCCTTCGCCTAGGGAGTAGACATTCTTATTTCTCCCCCCGATCTCCTTTTTTACCGTTATTCCCTCTCTATCGTGATTTGTTCTGCAAGAACTCCCGGGCAACCGGTCCCCCCTGACCTTTCTTGGGTTTTACATTCCTTTCTACGGCCTTCTGCTGGCACTTTCCTCCTATGGCCAAGTCCGTGAGGGTGTGGCGATCCCCCCTACCGCTGTTTCCCTTCTGGGTCGACTGCCCCCGCTCATCTCAGTATTTCCTCCCAGGCCAAGCTTGCACTAAAGCCACACTTTTTTTTAGCTATCTTAAAGACTTGACCCTAAGGGAATTTCCGTGCGAGAGGACGCCCACCTTCCCCTCTCCTCCATTTTCCTCCGTCTACTTTTTTTTCCCAATAGGGCCCTATTTGCACCTATCTTTTCTATTCTTTTCTCGAATAAGACCCGTTGGTCGTTTATGAAACCTATCAATCGTTTCTCTACTGCGCACTCTTTCATTCCGTTCTTTTCCTTTTTTTCCTGGCTCCGTCAAGAGGTTGATCCAGTAGGTTTCTTCTTGAGGATTTATGGATATTTCCACCCTCCAAGGGATCGAAGATGTTCCACAGTCCCCCCTTTCTGTATAACACTTCTTCCTTTATCACTTACATCCGACGTTCCCCCAGATGAACCTTTCCTTTTCACTCCTCTTTTTTTTTTCCCTTTGCTCTTCTGCTTCGTCTTTTGCGACCTGGTCGCCGCTCTGCCGCTCTCGATTTATAGGCTGCTTCCCTAAGAGGCAGGTTTTGACCAAATCCCGGCGCGGCGACCCTGCTGCCCTCCCTCCGTTGGATCTCTGCGCGAAGCCCGTTACTGAGGTCGTCGATCCCCTAAAACACCGTCTCCCCCCCCCAAACATTTTGATGGCCTTTGGGAGGCAAGAGGAACGATATCCCGGAAGAAAGAGATCACCTTTTTGTCGGTGCTGGGCCACTCGTCTTCCCCTTGTCCCTTCCTTGGAACCAGATCTGCTCCAGATCGTTGTTTTCCTTTTTTGTAGCCCCCCTTTTCCCGTTTTCGCCCCTCCACGTTCCTCTAGGTTTTTGGAACCGTACCCGTTTTCTCCGATTTCCAGACTGTGCTGGCTCCCCCCCCTCCCCCATTCGGGAATAGCGGGCCTTTCAGTCGATTACCCCCCTACTTTGTGCAGAGGCCTTTTTCTCTCTTCTCAAGCCATCACTCGACCGGCAAGTAACCCCTTCTTTTGCCCCTTGAACACTTTTCCCCCCCTGCTATGGAAGACAGTCCTGACTTCTCCCCTATCACCGTCTTTGGTACCTCTCTCCCCCACCCCTTGAGAGAGCCCCCCCCTTCTCTTGTTGCTTCTTTCTACTGAAGGCGCCTTTACGCCACACGTCCTGTCTGTTGTTCGATCTATGAAACCCGAAAGCCACGTTGTTACCCTTCTGTCTCTAGCGATTCTTTCTGCTTTTTCTGGCCACAAGCAGACAATTCATTTTCCCGAGCGCCGTAATCCGCAGTCCCCTCGTTCCCTATCTCTCCTCTCCACACGCGCAATAACAGCCTCTTTCATACTACACACAGTTTTCCCTCGTCTTTATTAGCCCACTACAACATGCTCGCTATCAGCGAGTTCCTTTCCCCTTTTCTCCACTCTGGGTTCCGTTCTACTTCGGGCGGGTCGAAGACCCCACCTTGCCCCGAAAAAGTTCCCAAGCCATACAATCGTTTCTTGCTTTTTTTTTCTCCCCCCCCTGAATTAAGATCATTTCCCCATATGATCCAGAGCCCCACCCCCTCCTTGAAGCATCGCTCAAATCCTGCACGACTTCTAGGAAAGCGACTATTTTTCCCCCCTGCAAAAGAACCCCCCCCCCCACCCGCCTCTTTTCCAGTACAATGCCGGTCTCCCCCCTTTGATTTGGGACGTCCCCCCGGTATGCTCGTTGTCGACTTCCCCCTTCACTTTTTTCTTCCGTTCTTCCTATCTTCCCCGAGAAGGAGTTTTTCCCTTCCTTTTTCAGGCCGGCACTCCTCCCCCCTCACGTCTTTGATTTTCTTCCCTTTGCTCCTTACTTGGATTCCGGTCCTTTTCCCCGACTCCCCTTGGATTATTAGCCGCCCCGGCGTTGTTGCGCCTATTAAACCCTTCCTAAACCTTAACCCGAGCTGATTTTTTGTTTTTTACACATTTTTTTTAGATTTTCCTGCCATCCCCGCCCCCCCCCGTACCCTCCAGTTTCCCGCTCATATCTTGCTCCTTCTCAATTTTTTTCTTTTCTCCCCTCCTTTAATACCTTGACTTTTGTCACAATATGTTCCGGAGAGATATCCTAGTTGTTTTTTCTCCTATGCCGCGAACTTAGGGCTTTTTCTCCCCCCTCCGATCCTCGGCTGTTTAGTCTCCCGCGCTTTCCTCCTCTTTCCGCGGTGAATTGCGTAGCCTCGCCGCCTCTCTGGTTTCTATTCTCTCATCTTGGTCCTACCCAGACCCGTATCACCGCGCAATTTTGAGGCCGTCCAACTCTCTCCGATTTCCCCGCCTGCTCCTTTTCCCTTAGACCCCAGACTCCCCGGACTTTCCAATGTGCACCCCCCGCTGTTCTTCTTCTCTCCTACCTCTTTTCTCCCCCCTCCACCCCAGATCGCGCATTCTCCCCTCACGCTGTCTGGGTCCGGATGTGCCTTTTTTGCTCCCTTTAAAAAACCCCCTCTAGCCACCATTGCCAGAGTTTTTCCCTTTTGACCCCACTGGAAGTTACCTGCGGCGACCACTTTCTCCTCCTCCCCCCCCCCCACCTCCCCGACATGTCTCCCCATTTGCCTTTTGCGTGTTTTGAAAAAAGATTCACTAAACCTGGGAATCGCCTTTCTTTCTCCTGGGTATGCCGAATCATTTCTTGGTATAAAACTTCTTCCTTTTTCCCCGGCTCGATCTGCCTCTTCCTCCTTGCCCACATAAGAGCTACTCCCTAAGAAAGTTCCCTCCTTCCCCGGGTTTCGTCAAGAGTAAGACCCTCGCCGCTGTCGGTGTTCCCCCCTCCCCAGTTGGATCGATCTGTTCTCCCTCCTCCGACACGATAAACGTCAGCCTCCTCCGCCATAGATTTCTTTCCCCCCTCCGTTCCCTTGCCTTTTGCTTTCCCTTTTTTTTGATCTTTCTTTTCTTTTGGCCGGGAGACATCCTGAATCCAACTGTCGTTGCGTTTTTCCCTCCCTCTCCTGATTGTCCCGATGCCTTCTGCTTTTTTTACACTTCGGATGGGCTTTTGAGAGGGTAAAGGGGCCCCCAAACTTTTTGTTTTCCCGCGAGACATCTCGACTTTATACCAATTGACCTAGATTAGGACCGCTTTTTTCTTGTATTTTTCTTTTAAGTTAGCCAGTGTTGATTGGCCGATGGACCCCTCCCATCCCTGTTGTGCTCAGATTTCTACCCTAGATTTCTCCGACGTTTTCGCGCATACCTTCTATGTTTTCTGTCTGCACTTTGCGGTGAACGCGGTTTTCTTTTGAGTGGGGTTCCGATCAAGGACCCCATTAGCCGGCCTTTTTCTCCACCCTCTCCCTCCCCCCCTTCCGGCGCAGATTATGGGTGGTTGCTCTTTCCCCCTTCTGATTGGATATTGTAGTGAATTAAGAGGCGCCCTTTTGTGAAGGGTTCCAAGAGCGCTTCAGAAATTCCTCCGAGTTTTGTTTTTCTGGCTCCCTCTGACGCCGCGAAGCATCCCTTTTCCCCAAATGCTTGGTTTGGGCCTTTAGTCTCGCCTCTTTTCATACCCCCCCCCCATCTATGTGAGTCCGATGGATCGCACCCGCCCCCCTGTAACGTCCCTTTCGAAGCTTACCCGCTGCTCTTTCTTTGATACAGCGTTTCCCGTCGCGCCCGGCGGTTTCCCTTTGCGACACCCCTGGGCCTCTTTTAATCGCATCTTTCTTCCTTGCCCCCCCTGGTTCCCTTTCGTGACGCATTTTTTAGTTTCGAATCTCACCGTTTTCTTTCTCAGCTTTTTTCTTTGCCGTTGGACAGAAACCCCCCAAGTCACTCCCCCCAGATCATTTTTTTTTCTGACCGCTTTCCGCCAGTTGCCTCCCCCCCCCGACCTCGGCTCGCTTTTTCCCCCTCTCTGTGGCTTGAGACTTCCCCGTGAGACGTTTCCCTTTGCCAACGAGCGCCGTTTTCCAATCGGGTTGGCAATCGGCACTTCCTCCCCTGCATCCGTGACTCTTTTCACCTTTCCCCGAGAATGGAACAACCTTTTACTTGAGTACAGCTCGACTCCTAGCCAGATATTCGGACCTCCCGCCCGTTCCCCTGGCGGCGACTACCTTTTTCCCGTTGATTTGGACCTTTGCTTTGGCCCTGTTTCTGACCTCCCCTTTTTTTTTTTTTCTTAGGGCCTGTCCGTCTTTGATTTGTCTTTTGTTTTTTGGACTACCCCTTTTATCCTATGTTGTTTCCTCTTTGCATTTAGGTCATGCTGCAACGACGATTTGCGATTCTTTCCCTTTTCTCTTGGGCTTTCCTCTTGGTTTTTTTCCTTAGAAAAAACGACTGTTCGACGGAGTGAGATTGCCCCCCCTCTTTACTTTGAGCAGGTTGCGTGCTCGACGTTCCCCCCTTCCCCCTGGCGTTTTTCCGTCGCGGGTAGTAATCTCACTCCTGCTTATGGGAGAGTTTCCCAGCGTCTCGGGTTTTGTGATGCCGTGTTTTTCCGGGGATGCTCGATGTCTCTTATCCCATCGGCAAGATCGCTTTCTCCTCCTAGCCCCGTTCCCGCGTGCCCACTTTACTTTTCCGTGAAAGGTCCCTCAACTTATGGCCTGTCCCCTGCGCCTCCCATTAGCAGCTTTCCCGGCGACCCCCCTTTTAAGCGCGCCTTCGTAAGGAGCTATAGTTACCAGCCCCCTCCCCCGGTCTCTTGAGATAGGTTTAACTTTATTCTGCCAGAGATTTGTTGACGCCCTTGTACTTGTTCAAACTCCTCGGATAGGTTATGAAGGTTAGGCGGGATTCCGTCTTTCTCCCTCTCCCCAACCTAAGCCAAAATGTTCCTCTTCATACCCTTACCGAGTATGATGATTTTTCTTTTTTCTCCCTCCGTCCCTAAAAGATGAAGGGCCTCCCTTTCTCCGTTCAATCTATTCTTCTTGGCGATCAGCGATGTCTTTTGGTCCTGCCGCGCTATAGCCCCTCTCTCCCCCCTTTTCGGGCCATGTCGCTTTTCCAGCATTTAGTTGAGTCCCCCCTCCCTTTCTTCGACAAGCCGTATGATCTCTTCTCTTTTAGCTGGGAATATCTCCTGCTCCCATCCCCGATCATGCTTTTTTTTTCTCCCCAGTCGGTTTTGTTCCCAGAACCTCCATTCAAAGCTTGCTTCTAGGAGGTATTTAGTGGCTATTTCGTTTCTCCGGTTTCGGTCGACCGGGCCTCCTTTTTTCCTTGCCTCCAGGAACTTCTCCCTACCCCTTTTTTTAATCGCGATTTGGCCGAGGCCCACATTACTCTTGACTTAAACTCCCTCCCCTTCTTTTCCCTTACTCGTCCTCAAAGTGTCCGTTTTCCCTTCCCCTTAGATGTCATGATTTCCTACGATGTGGCTAGTCCCTTGTCTTCCCTAATTCGCTACGATGATCAGCCCCCCCCTCCACCGCCAACTAACACTTCAAAAGGGCCTGCTGCCATTTTCCCCCGCCTAGACCCCGAGCACTCGGTTTTTTTCTCTTCCTTTGTAGTGCCAGATTTGTGAGGATTTTTCTGAGGGGACAGCGTTGACTCAGCGAGGCCCGAATTTTTCCCCCCTTTGAGTCTCTTGACGCGAACATCTATGTTCCCTTTAGTAACGGTGGGTTTTGACCCCCCCTTCCCCTCTTACGGATTTTCAGTCCGTTGAGCCAGTGCTTGGATTATTTGTCAGATTTTCTCTTTCCAGACCCCCTTCTTTTTTCCGGTATTCTTTGATGAGGGGATTTCTTTCCGGGAATCGCGCTTTGTCCGTATTCCGTGAATCGATTTTTTTGCGGTCTCCCGCACGCGTAATCAGGCTAGGACTGAACTGCCCTCCACCGGTAGATGCCCCCGAGTTTTTTTGCCGCCCGTTCTTACCTTTCCCCGCCACCCCCCTTTCCTCCACGGTGATTCCCCCTCTCAGCGGGGATCAAGAGGCCCTTTTCTGTCACTAGCCAGGAGTAACCCGCTTATAGATGTTGCCCCCCTTTGCGTTGCTTTTTCTTTCTTTGCCCATAGCATGAGTCGCATGGTTTTCCCCTGGACCACTTTCGAGGTGGATTACTGGTCATTTTTCATGCCAGTGCACTTTTTCCCTTCCTGTTCACTCCCCCCCAACCTTTCCGGAGCGTCATTTTTCTCTTCATTTTCCTCCGGGCCAGTTTCCGAATTGACCCGAGGCCCCAGATATTTGCGCGCCTACCTATTCAGTTCTGTTGGTCCCCGCTCTGCCGCCGCTCTACCAGCATATTGAACGAAAGCCATTGAATCTTCCCACGAACTCTGTGGCAGATAAGACTTCCCGGGAATGGATCCTTCTACTTTCTTGGTCAGAGCCCGCCCCCCCAATCCCCTTTTCTCTCCCCCTCTGACGACTGTCCTCTTCCCCCGTTCGAAATTCTGGACATCATCTGAAGAGAACTATTTCAGCATGCTCTCTGACTCAACTTACCTCTTTCTGAATTCGCCCCTAGTTCCTAGGCGTCGCTGGAGGCCCTGTCACGATCGCCCCTCTTCCCCCTTTTCCCCCCTTCGTATTTATTCTTTCTGGCTTACCTCGGGCGAACTCTATCCCCTTGACTCAAGGTTGCGACAACTTCTCCTCTTCACAACGGGACATTTACTCCTTCCGCGTTCGAAACTTTTCGTGCCCGAGGACTGACTCTCCCTTCTGTTGCTTTGGGCTCAGCTTCTTTCGGAGCTATTTTTCGCACCTTGCGATCGTTCGATTTCTTTTTTTCTCCTAAGCTCTCTTTTTTCCTGCAAAATGCGGGGGCTTGATCTTTTTTCCCTCTGCGCGCCCGAAGGATCCTCAGCGACTGTCCCCCAAGATAGTCTTCGTCTTCCCCCTCCGAACCCTTTTCCTTCCCCCCCCCCTCATTTTCTTCGTGGTTGGGAGCGAGGCTGAGATTTCCCTCTTGACCCCACGGGGAGATTGTCGATCCATCGCCTTGGCAGGTATGCAGAGTTACAAGTCTTTCAGCTTTTCCTTGGTTCATTTTCTTCTTTGTCGGACGAGGCCCTCGAGTCCCCGGCCTCATGATTGGAACCGGATCCCGGATCCGTCTTTCGACCTGTCCTCCCAAAGAACTCAGTTCCCCGGTCCCGCGTCCTTCAGGACACCCTCCTTTTCTCGTTTTTTTCTTCTTTTTTTTTTTTTTTTCACAAAGCGCCCCGATCTCACTCGCCCCTTCTCCTTCATATATTTCAATTCAAGACCACGTGCGCAAGCTCTGCCTTCCTTTCCCTATATCAGCTTCCCCTGTTTTGGACTCACCCTTTCTTTCCTTCTTTTCTTTGTCGTTAAGATCTTTGCGACTATGCACTTGGGAGTCACCGCCCCCCTCGATCTTTTTTTGTCCGTCCCCTCGATCAGATTTCCCCCCGTTTCACCGGCCAAGTTTTTGAAACACGGTTGTCTGCGCTCGCTCTTTTGACAAGCAGCCCCCCCCTTGCCTCACTGAGGCGCTTTCCCCGCAGACCAGGGCAGCTTTCCCCCGCCCAAGCAACCCCCTTTCTCCTTACTTAAGGCGAGTCAGCGCCATTTTTTCCGCTTTTTTAGTCAGCACTACAACAGGTCCCTTTTTTTTTATCCCGAGCGTCAAGCGCAAAGTTATTCAGGCCGTGCTGCTTCTCTTTACTCGACCCTCAAGATCAAAACGCATTTTCCCTTTGACAAATCCTCGTTTTTGAGATCACTTTGTATTGTTCAAACCCATTTTCTCCTCTCTCCCTTTCCGGAATGCCCTCCCCCACTCAAATCAACCCTGGACGCCCCTTCCTCGGTCTTTTCGAAACAGACAATGTCCAAAGATGTACCCAATGCATTCACCCCTTCTTTCCTCTCGGTAATATATGGCCGCATCGGATCTCCTCAGATTCAATTTGTTTTTTTTTCTAGCTTGCTAAGTATTTCGGTCCAGTAAGGATTCGAGTTCCCACACTTCAGTCTTTTGCTTTGGCTCCCCGGACCCCCCTCCTCTAAGGGGACCCAGGTTCCTATCCCCCCATTTACCAGCGACGGTTGTCCGAGCTTCTTTTTTCCTCTTTCTGGAGCCCCCTTCGTTTACCCTCCCCGCGCTTTGGGGACTTCTCTTTAGGCTGTCTTAACTCCTACTGTCCCCCTTAAGTGTTCCACTTAGGAACGAGGTTTTTTATACCTTTTTTTTGTCCCACGATGTCATACAATATCAGGGCGGATACACTCGTCCTTCTCTCTTTGTTGTGAGCGAATGCTGTGTCCCCGGTCACCTTTTTCTGGCTTCCTGCCGAAAATAAACTTGCCGATTCTGCTTCCCACTGCTTTTCCCTCTCCTCCTTCCCTCGTCTCTTCCTTGCTTCTGTGGTGGTTCGCACCTCGGAGCTCATTTTGAACTACCAAGACCCAGCCGTTCCGCGTCCCGCGCCCCTGCAGAGAACCGTCTCCTTCCCCCCGGCGCGATCTGTCCTGGCTTTCCCTTTCTTTCCCCTCTTCTGTTGCAAGCTAGGCGATGTATCTCCGAAGAAACTCCACCCGATCGCGCGGGTTTGCATTTTCTTTTTTCCGATAGGACGGTTCTTTGATGGGCAATTTCTTCTCCCACCCAACACTTCCCTTCCCCCCTCCACATTGCCCGCTTTAAGGCCCCATCGGCAGTTATGCTCGACTTGCTTCGCCCACCAATACCCCCACCCAATCGTTCCCGACGTTCTCTTTTTTTTTTCCCCCCGCAAATAACCCACCTTCATATGTCAATGAATCTTCATATAAGAGCTTTCTAAAAGACTCTCGACATAGCTTCTGCCCCCCCCCTTTTCCCCCCGCGTTTCGACCTACGATTTCCCGACTTCCTCGGGGCGCACTCGAGCTCGGTTCAATAAGCCCAGTTTTTTCGGGAAAGCCACTTCACGAACGAGCTCGGTATCTCCTCTTTCTCTCTGTTGTTTTAGAGAGAGCCTTTGCTCGTGAGTGTCGTGATGGCCGTCGTACTCCCCCCCTTTTTTTTTGTCTAGGTTGGTCGCTTAGTTTTCTGAAGCTTAAGCATCACTTTTTTCGTCGGAACTCGTTTTCAGGGTTCAATCTGCCCTGTGCTGAAGCTTTTTCCGTCCGGTATTTCTTTATACCCCCGACTCTATGATTAGGACCCGTAGGCAAGTCTTCTTCTTTTTCCCCATGATTCGAGGGTCGGCTTCCCTACATCGAAACCGTTTTTTCGATGTGAGTCGCTGGCCTTTTTGGTGGTGAGATCCTTTTGCCTTCCCCTCCCCCTTTTCCTGATGGTTTTTTCATTCGGCCATTTTTGGACCCGGGCAGAGTTTCCTTTTTTTGGGACGAATCTGCCTTCCCCTCCCCCTCTATTTTGAAAAGAAGACACCTCGTTCCCTCAAGTAGCGCTCTGATTTCGGAGATGTTCTTCATTCCCCCCCCTCTTTTGCTATTTCTCCCTAGTTGCTTCCTTTGCCCGTCTTGGGACAGATCGCGCCGTCTATCTCCTTTCTTTTTCTCTCTCTCTGGGTCTGATTCCTGCTTGGCCACCCTTGCGGGTGGTCTTCTAATTTGAGAGACTCTCGCTCAACTGTTCCGGAGCTCCCTCTGCTATAGTCCCCTTTCCGTAGTCTTCTGATCTTCATAAAGCCCCCTCTTTCCCTTGATTGCCATTTTCGCGCTTAGTTGACGATTCCCTCTGTAGATATCTTAGTTTTATAGTTCCGGGACCGTATTTTTTGTTCCTGATAATTTTCTCGTGAGACCCTCCCCCTTCTTTCCTCCCCTCCCTTTGGCCTTTTTTCTGTCCGATGCCGTGCGCGTCGATGAAAGCCCCCTTAGAAGTTTTTACCCCTACGGTTGTCCCCGCCGCCCCTGCGCCCCCATCTCGCGGATAGGCTCCTCCTCCCTTCCGTTTACTTTGATGATCCCCCCCCCTTCAGATTTCTTTGCAAGTCCAGACTAAGGGGGAAGTGTTGGCTTATAGCATTCAATTCGTTCCCGCCCCCCCCGATGTCTTTCCCCCCCAAGCGAAGGCCCAAAACTCCCCTGTTCAGACGACTCGAGATACGGCGGCCTCACCGGTCTTTTGTTTTGCCATTTCTTTCAGAGGTCTTGACGGGGCTTTTTTTATCGACTAGTTCTCTTTTCCTCCCCGGTCCCGGAGGTCCCTGAGCCGTTGGGGTTGTGGAAGGTATGTAGGGTTCTGTTGGTTGATTCCCTTTTATCATTGTCTTGCCCTGTCCCAAACACGATTGATGGTGTATTTTTTTGTCCGTTAGAGTATTGGTGGGGGGGCACGCTTTCTAGACGTAAGTGATTTCTCTCCTGCTTCTTTCTGAGAGCATGGTTATTTCCCTCCCGAAGACCCCCCTTACGTTCGCGCGGCCGTTGGATGCTCAAGTCCTTCTTTTCTTTTTTATGTCTGTTTGTGCCAAAGCTTCCTCTGGGATTTACTTTTCGATACATTTTCCTTGCTACGATTTAGGTGTCCAGCCCATTGCACTCCTTTCTTTTTCCCCATGGACCGAGAAGTTTCCCTCCCCCAAGCTGTCTTACCCCCCCAGTTAATCGATGAGGCTGAAGCCCCCACCTCTTGGCCTTTTTCCCCTGATTCATAGTCCTCCCCGAGCTCCCGGCCCTCAATGCGCCGCTTCGAGACTGAGAGAGTACCCTCCCCTTTGTCTTGCATTCTTTTCCTCAGTCCCAGAGGGCGGTTTTTTCTTTCTGTCCTGTCCACCGCTTTTCTCCCGATGTAGGCAGGGCCGTGATTTATCTCTAAGAAGATAACGAAGCTAGACTCCTCGTTCTGTGGCCTTCTTTTCCTTCTTTCGTTTGATCAAGCAGCCCCCTTCATCTGCAGCGGTAGCCTCCCGGGACCGTTACCCCCCCTTTCGTGAGGGGCGACAGTCTCTTTTCCTTCTCTGCGCTGACCGATCTCCTTTCCACACTTCTGGTTTTTAGATATGGATTGGATTTAGTGGCCAAGTCTTTTCCCCCCATCTCTCCCTTTTTTCTGTCAGAGCGGAAATCGCCCGCCCCCCGATCATGCTTTTTTTTTTTGGGTTCTTTTCCGGAAACGAACTAGATTGAGATCGCGGCGTCTCCCTCCCCTTGCGGCGGTTGTTCCACGCCGGGTCGGCCGGTCCACTCCGCCTTTTGCCGTCTTCCATGAAATCTTACCTCCCCCCCGGACTGGCTCTTTTTCGTTTAAAAAGTTTCTCACTTGATTCTCCGCAGAGGAGATTCACTAGACATATCTTACTCGGCCCTCCACTTTCCCCCTCCTCTTTTTTCGTGTAATTGATTCGCCTTTTGTTTCTCCCGGGCCCGGATTTGTCTTCTACTTACGATGACCCTGACATCCTAAATCCTTTTTTTAATGAAAATTTTTTGTCACCGGCGCCCCCGGTCGGAATTTTTCCTTCGCCCACTCTTTCTTGCGCCTTCTTTCCTCCTTTTCATAGAGATTGGTTCGGCTGAAGAAGTGATCACTTAGAGCCCCTTATGCAGGACCCTAATGGTTCCCCTTTTTCTTCCTGTAGTCCTCCCCATTACCCTTTCCCTCGCGAGAACGTCGGCGTTTCCGCAAGCTGCCCGGATGATCCCCACATTCCCGTTGGCAGTTATATTGCCACGACTTGTGAGTTCTATAAGAGAAAGGCAAACACCCCACCCCCCACCCCTCCCCACTCCCTCCACACAAAACCCCACCCACACCACGTCCCCATCCACCAACACCCAAAAAACCCAAACACCACACAAAACCCAAAACACCACGACACCACCCCACCCCCCCCCCCCCCCCCCCCCCACCAACCCCCCCCCCCCCCCCCCCCCCCACCCCCCCCCACCACCCACCCCCCCCCCCCCCCCCCCTTGTGGATGATGGTCGTCGAGCGGCGGATATTCTCTTCTCGCTGGTCCTATGCGTTTTGCAAACCTAGACTTGGGGTTTTAACACTGCTCGCAGATTTCCTTTCTGGATGCCTCAAACCATGACGGCTTTTCCCCCGGTTTAGGTTTTGGCCTAAAGGGAATTCACTGAAAGGACACTAAACTCCAATGGATATAGTAGAGGTCCCCCCCCCCCATAGCCACTGATCTCGGAGTCCTTCATCCTATTACCCTCGTTGTTGTTGCGGATTCTTGTCTTTTATTCCCCGTATTCCTCTATGCTTTTTCGACAGGAGTGTTCCAAGCAACTATTGAAGCCAAGTGGATTCATAGTTGTTGTTCTTCCCCTCCCCCCTTTTTTTTCTTAGTCACGTGCCGAGGCTCACCCCCCCGATTTCAAGTGATGCGGCCTCTTCACGCCCTTACTGTAGCCGCGTTTCCCCCGACCCTG
>Ga0179593_1614481_pt1 | contig 12552 bp, 16 predicted proteins | sample CZODoug2_1_08_16_FD_185931 | JGI IMG/M metagenome (GOLD analysis project Ga0179593, IMG submission 185931) | Vadose zone soil fungal communities from Angelo Coast Range Reserve, California, USA - CZODoug2_1_08_16fungal (PacBio error correction) | ecosystem: Environmental > Terrestrial > Soil >... | reverse complement strand
GCCCGCATGTACCACCCTTTCTTTTTTCTTTCGTTTCTATTTTTTTTGCTAGACTGCTTTTGGGAGCCCCGTAACCCCCGCCAGAGGCTAGACGCAGGTTGCTAATCGCTCTTGTGCGGGCGTAGGGCGGTCCCTTCGCAAACCATGCAACATGTTTTTCGCCCGATATGAGTTTTTCCCCCCTCTTTCTTCCCCGGATGGGACTTTCTTTCCGATGACCCCAACGTTCTGATTTCCTATCATTGTGAAGCGCCGGTGTTTTTCGCGTATTGTCGGGGACCAGATGTCGCCCCTCCTCCGCGAAGTCGTTGTATACAAGTCCGTCTCCTTTCTTGCCCTACCGTTTCCTCCCAGGACTCCTGCTCGAACATGACTCCGTCAAATGAAGTTCCCTCAACTCCGTCATTTCGGGAAATTCCAGACAAGCTAGTTTGATCCCTCTCGCCTGCCTATGCGAGCCGTTAATCCATCGAGGTCTTTTCCCCGTTTAAGGTTTTTTTTTTTTTCCCCCCCCTAGCCCTTTCTTTTTAAGGATTTGCTCGGCCATTCAGTTTCAGTGGCGTCTGGCTTGAAGCGCCAGAGGTTCCGCCCCCTTTCCACCCCCCTTTAGCGAGTTGTTCTGTCTTCCTCTTTCCCCCTCTGACTTTATTTTTGGTGGTTTAGTTATGCGTGATCCGTGGAGGTCCCTGGCGCTGTCCCCCTCTGCTCCCCGACTCAGCCTCGCGAAAGGTCAATAGCTCCCTTTGTCCGCAGTGGATGGTCAGAAATGAAAGTTTTTTTCGAATTTTTTTCCGACTTTTCACTATCCTAAAGGGAGGCTCAGATGCTTCGGATTAGCGGCAGAACGCCCATGCCAGCATCGCCCTGGCTTGAAAACCTTTTTTCCAATACGACGCCGTCAGTCCGTTTGCCTCAAGAACTCTTTTCCACCCAGATTGCGTCCCCCCCCTTTCCTTCTGCCGTCCCTGTGGCCGCTCCAGGGGACTTCAGATAGAAATTCCCTGACTGCGATTGTTGGCGCAGTCATGTTCGACTTTGACAGGACAGGTTTTCTTTTCCCGATTTTTTTTTTCCTAGTCCCGGCGCCGCGCCTTAACCAGGACCTGCGACTGGGCTTTGTGTATTTTTCTCTTTTCCCGCGTGCCGGATGAACCCGAGACCGATAACTTCCCTTTCTCTTAAAGTTGGCGTTTTCGTTTGACCATCCGGGAGGCCGAAGAGAATTTTTTCTTTCAAAGCGAGGAAAGACCCCTTCGTCCGCGCGGGCGATATGCGCAGAGGGATCCCTTCTTTTTGTTCTTTCCGATCTGTGCCGTGTTTGGTGGGTGTTTCGTAAATCATGTGTCTCTGTGATCTTGTCTTTTCTCCGTTAAGAACACGTTCAAGCATTCCTAAACCGCCCTTTTTTTCTTTTGGTCCGCTGAGTCGAGCGGACCCCAGGTGGCTATGCTTTATCCCCTTTTTCCCTAAACCGCCGCGGTTCGTGGGAGACCTAATTCCCTCCTTTTTTTCTTGATCTTGGTCCTGATCAAGTAAAATGCGTGACATTCCGCCGCAGATTAAGACGTTCCCGCGGAACGTTTAGGACACGGACCCCCTTGATCCCTGCCCGTCATGCACCTAAGGAGTAATCCAGGATCGACTTCACGTCCGGTGGCACGTGTCGATAGTTTTTCCTTTTTTTTTTCTTTTCCTTCCTTATAAGGGAACAATAGAGTTATCCGACACTTAGTACCGGGAAAGTCCTGTTGTTTGTCATTTCCCAGTATTAATGTGTATCCAAAAATAACCCGTGAATGGACGGATAAGGGAAGCATGAGCAGTCCTCGGGTCGGATCCGTTTCAGATTGTTACTCTCTCCTTTCCTCTTTTGATCTGCTCTTTCCTTCGTTCTTCCATCCAGAGGATCGATGATTGAGATACTATGCCCTCCCATTTATTTCCTTTACTCTCTTTGTTCGGAAACAGGAAGACGGTTCTCCGGTCCCTCTGGCATGACTACCTTCCTTGTCCTCCGTGCTGAATCTTCCCTTGTCCCGCGTATCATTCGCTTCCTCCATAATTCCAGCTACAAACCCGAAACCAAGGAGTTGGTTTGATTACTCTCTCTTAGACGCAGGGCAATGATGTCGTAACGTCTAAGCATGGCAGATCCCTGTCTAAACCTTTCCCGCTGTACTGATTAGGATGATATTCTTGTCCCCTGGTCACGCCATGTATTCCACGGACATCGACCTTTCCCTTCCCCCATTTCCGGCCTATAGACACACAGATCCAGTCGGAGTGTGATACGTTTGGGGTTTGCGTCTCGCTGGCATGAATAGCCACGCCTCCTGCAGCCCTGCCGCTTGACCGCAGTCAATACACTTGGAGCGAGTCTTTTTTCTTCCTCCTAACATATGTTTTTCATTCTTTCCTATGTCTCAACGAGCACATGAAGAGAAGAACACCCCCAAACAAGACGGCGAGGACGTGGTTTGCAGACGGTTTTTTTTTTTTCATTTTATATTCATAGCCCTGAGCGCTAAGTGCTCTAGAGCGATTTAGTTCCGTACCTTCCTGCTCCTCCTACGGGATGGTACCAGACATGACTTGCCCTCCCCCTTCCTTTCTAATTAGTTCTTTGTGTGTCGGGTTCGCCCCCCATCTGCACCACGTATGCCCCTCTGTCTCCATGTATTATATTGTCTGCCTCTTTTCTTCGTTCCCCCCTATCCCCCCTGCTGGATTTTGGACAATGGAAACACTGCTTTGGTCAGGTACGACCATGCCTTGGCAATTCACTGCGCAGTAATAAATCCGGTTAGATTGGAAATTCTCTTTTTTTTCTTTTTGAAAATCCGACATCCTGGGTGGAACGCAATCAATCTTCTTTCCCTTGTCAAGGGTCTCTTCTTATTATACAATTGTTTTCGATATATTCTTTTGACTGGTGTGGCTAATCCTTTTTGACTTCTTTCCCATCCGTCGAGATAGTTGCACGGCGTCAATTCCCTACTTTTTCCAAACGTTCGGCTTTTGGGAGTGAAAATCCCTTCTGTATCCCCTTTGTCATTTTTCTCCTTCTTCTTGGCTCAGCGACAGCGACCCGAATAAGAGTCTTACCGTATCCCTTTTTGAGACAGCAGGTGTTCTGCTGCTTCCTCTTTTTTTCAATATTATCTGTGCAGCAGCCCTTCTTCCACCATCAAACTCGATAATTGTTACACAGTTCACCGGCTCTCTTTTCTTCCTCTTTCGCCACTGCACCACTGTTCCCCTTGGCCGAAAAAGCAGTCTCTCCTAGAGAGGTACACCCTCTGTCTTTGAAAGACCCCCCTCTCCCTTCCCCTGCTGCTTGCTCGCCTTTGTCTAGATGACGAGCTTTTCTAGAGGTTCCCTCCACACTGACGTAGTGATTTTAAATTCCTTTGACCTTCCCAATTTGTAGTTTTCTCCCTCTTTTTGGATCTGGCTCGGAGGCAGGGGCGATCGACCCTTATATTCTCGACGTGGTGTATTGACAAATACTTTTTCGCTGATTAGAGACAATATCGCAAACTCCCCTCCTTCCCCCTTTCGAGTACACACCTTTCTCTTCTTCCCATCACACGCTCTGGTTTCAAATCCAGTCGGAAGCAGTCGGATTTCCTCTCTAATTAGGCTGATTTCTGAAAGCACAGTGTTTTTCACGGTGGGCAATTTTCCCTTTTTCTTAGCGATCACCCACCTTTTTTTTAAACGAACTCCTCTTTCTTCCTCCCCTTGATGGGCGGGTTCGGGTACGTCTTCAAACAAAGGAAGTAAGACCAAATTCTCCCCCTTTCGCCTGGCTGGAACTTGTAAACCGCCTGCCCCCTCTTTAGTTCTCCCGGTCATACGTATTCTTTCCTCTTCTTTATTACCCCTTTTGTGAAGTCTCTCCCATAACATCACCTCAGGCTGGCAGTTTAAGTACCGCTCGGTCTCTTCTCTTTTTTTTTCTGCCGGTTTAGGGGAAGCCCTTCACCCGAACCCGCCAAAGAGGTTTATCGACTAGTGGGGGAATCTCTTCTTTTTTTCCTCGGAGTGATTTTCCCTTTCCCACCCCCCTCCTTCCACAAGTTGCTTTCCCTCCTATCTGCGAATTGTGATCCAGTCTTGACTCCTCCTGGTTATGAATGGGATTTGAACCAGCGCCCCGTTGCTTTCCCTGTTTTTCAATCGGACGGTTGTGTGGGTTTTTTCCCCTATCGTCGCCGGGAAGTCGTTTAAACACAACATTTTCCTCCTCTTCCTTTTCTTTGAGCAGTCCACCCGTTTTCCGCGCCGATACCTCTCCCCCTTGCTCAACATCTACCCAATGCCTTTCCCCTCACCTAAGTTCAGTGGCGCCATCTCAGCAAGATAGTTATACTCTCCTTCGATTCGGACGTTTAATTTTTACGTATTCGTTTTACAGTGGTCTTCCCATCTCCCTTTTGGATGTTCCTGGCCAGATTCAGTGCCGCCTTTGTAAGAGAGCTCGTTTTCTCCCCTTTACAACTGAGCGAGTTGAGGTTTCTCCTTTTCCTGCGCAGATAATTTTTCCCCCTCTTGCCCTCAGCTCCCTTTGCCTTTCCTTCCTTTTATTCCCTCTAGGCACAGGATTAGAGGATCCAATCTCCTCTGAGCGCCAATGGCCATTTCCCCACTGGGTTTCTTCTTTAACATCCTCTTGAACGTTTTTTGAGAAGATTGTAGTTTTTTCGCCTGGGAACTATCCAACCTTTCTTCTTTTTGCACCGATTCGGAGCGTTTTCGCCCAAACGAAACCCAATGACTCGTTCCCAACGTTTTTCTCTTTTACTCGGAATGAGAAGTCTTAAGAAGTGTTGGCTTCCCCCCCCCTCCCTTTAGCCCGTGTCCGTCCTGAATGCAAATCTGTGCCTAGTCCAGGCATTCCTGAGTAACAAGTATTTTAGCTTTTTAACTCCTTCCGGGCATTTCGACCTTGAAAGAAGACAGGGTAAATGCCTCCGCTGGGTGCGGCCCAGGCCCGCGCGAGGATACCCTTCCCTCTTGCGGAAGGGTCGTACGTTTTTGTGTCAGAGTTTGGCCTCGATGAACCGAAAACTGCTCTCCAGGCCCGGACAACGCCGGCGTGGCGGTCCTGTTTTCATCCCGTAGCGTCTCCCGGCATTTCCCTTTTTCGTCCTCGCTCCTACGCACCCGGAGCCTAGAGTCCCTTTTGAGTTTCACATATGCGATAGTCTGCACACCCCCCCCCCCTGTTTCAGATTTTTACCGACGCTTTACGCTGTTGGTGGGTTTATAGAACGGTCCGTGCTTTGACATCTTAAGCCAATGCATGCATAAACCGTCTGTAGTGATTCCCCCGATTTCCAGACTCTAGAACCCCTCTCCCCGCCTGTCTTCTTACAGGACCGATAGAAGGAATTTTCCTTTGGAAGCGCCTCGGTGCCCCTCCCCCCCCCGCGCATATTTTTCTCCTCCCCACTGTACAGTGACACTGCGCTCTGTAGGTACCGAATGGCCCCCAACCTGACATTGCCGACTTTCCCCTTTTCCCAAGTTGCCAGCCGTGCCCTCGTTGCAGCTTCCCTTCTTTCTTCGCTTTCCCACGCAAGGCTTTCATCCGAAGGATTTTCCGAAATTGCCGTTGGCTAGTTTTTTAGAGATAGCTGTCTTTTCCTTCCTCCCCGTTTCTAACCTCTTCCCCCTAGATTTTCAGAAAATGTAGAAGGTACGTTAATGTTTTTTTTTTCCTTGCAATAAAGTCTTTCTTCCCGTTCTCTCCCCTTCCATCGTGCGCCGGGGAGGCTTTTTCCCCTTGTCCTCTGGATGGCTATGTCTGATGGCGAAATCTCTCTCATTTTCATACCTAAGTTGTTGTTGGTAGTCTTCTAGTCGACGCCATCGCCGGTCCTCACCACGTATGATTCCCCCTCTCTCCTCTGCCCGCCCCCTCCTGAAAACCCGGAAGACTCGTGGACACCCCCAAGGATGACGGTACAATTCCCTGTCACGACGACCTTTCTGTCCCACGTGTCGGAAAGATACGGTGGTCCTTCCCCTCTTCCATTCTCCTTCATACCCCCGCTACCACCCGCCACCGTGAGTAAGATCGTTTTTGATGAAGCCTTGCGTCCCGGGCAGTACCTTCGCCTCCCCTGGCACATCCTCCCAATGCGGTCACGGTCTGACGCAACCGCTGCGAGGAACTTCACGCATGGATGCCCCCCCCGAGTCACGACTACCATCACTTAGGTCTTCTCTTGAACCAACCCCATGCCCTTCCTTTTTTGCTTTGGCACCGATTCCTCTTTCCAGCCAGGGTTGTCCTCCCGCCCTGATCCTTCACATCCCCTTGCCGATGTCTCTTTTCGCGAGCTGCTTTCCGGAATACGGAATCCCCCTCCACTAGTGTTTATTCCTACTGAGTCGTAACCAGAGCACATTGACTCTGGACCACCCACAACAGCGGCCCTTTTGGGACTCCCTTTCCTGGAAAACAGGAGGTTGGTGAGGGACTATTCAATTTTGTGATCCATTCCCTCTCGGTTTCTTTTCTTAGCTCGTCGGCCATTTCCTGCCTACGGGTTGGTAAACAGCAGGCCGTCCCTCTGGCCGGCGCATTAGGACATCTTTTTTTTTGGGGGTTTTCCTCTTCCGGCAACCCCCTCTCTTCCCACCACAGACTCTCAGGAAAGACGCGCCATAGGCCCTTGTCTCTTGTCCTGTGCGCGGCCCCCGCTCGGAGGTCCTTTCCCCTGCGGTCATCCCCTTTTCCCCTTTCAGGCCTGCCCGACAATCGAAAGCCGTATCTCGTGCAGTCATTACCCCCTTTTTTCATCCTCACGCTTTTCCCTTCCGGAATTTCCTTCAGCAGTTAAGTGTTTTTGGCCCTTTTTTAATTCTTAGTTATGCGCCGCTTTCTTCGTAACAGGTTTCCGCTTAGATGCGGCCCGTTTGGCCCCTTCCCCGCTTCCCTAATCCGCTTTTTCTCTTTCTTTGCACGCCCCACATCCGTCAAAATCGTAGAAACCTTCCGGCCTTATGGTGTCGTTATAACAACCTGCTTCGCCTCTAGTTACTGTTTTTTGTTTTTGCGTGGTTTGAGACCACATTTTCTTCCGGATCGTCCCCTGCATTTTTCATCCCAGGTTTTTTTTTCTCGGATTAAACGCTTCTCCCTCCCCTCTATAAACTCCCCCCCCGCTCGTTTGTTAGCACCGCACCTTCTCCTAGATAAGACACTTAAGCTGCAAACTTCTTCATTGCCGAGCCCCTACGGTCACCATAGTTCTTTTTTTCCCAACTTTTTTTCGGATTAACCTAGCCAGTGTACCCTTCTCTTTCCCCGGGCATCAGAAGGCGAGATACCGCCCTTACCCCCGAGCTTGATGAGATAACTTAGCCAATTTCAGTAGTTATTTGATTTCCGTGTCAGGCCAGGCTCTTTCTCTCCTTTCTGATTGTTTTAGGAGGGTTATTCTCCCTCCTCTGGATCGGTTGAAGACAACGACTCGCCGTTTCTCCGAAGAAAAAGGTAAACTACCTCCTCCTCCCCACCCCACTTCCCTTCTCATCGGCTGATTTTCAAATCCAGTCATAGGAGCCACCTTAGAAACCCCCATCTTTTGGCATCCTAAATGTCTAAGTTGAAGAAATAGGCACAAGCCTCCTACCATGACCTATATTGTGTTAGTTCGTTTTTCCTTTCCATACCGTTTTTACCTTCTACGTTTCCTTCAACTGGACCCCCCCCTTCCCTCCGAGTTTTCTGTTTTTTTTTTGTTGGGGCCTTTGCTGCTTTTCCTAGAACTTCCTAATATTTTTTTTTTGCTGATCTACCTCTTTAACATAACCTCCCTGGTCCTTCCCTCCGCCGAGTTTCCTGCGAGCTTTTGGCGTATTTCGGGCAAGTAACCCACGACCCGAACAGCGGGCTTAGCGACGGGCATCTCTTTTTTGCCTCCTTGCTAGGGCGGCCCCCTACCGTCCCACTTTTTTCCCTTTTCATAGCTTCTCATTGCTATGGATCCCTTCCCTGACCCAGCGAAAGGTTGAGCTGTTTTCCCCCCCGCCTGGGCCCCGGTGTTTTTCTTCTCCTTTTGCACAGATTGTTTCGCACTTCTGTCTTTTTCCCCCGCGATACCTCTTTTTTTTTTTCCGTCGAGCAGCCGTCCCCCCCCTCGGCCTCTCCCAAAGCATACCTCTCGCCATCGTCCGCCATGCTTTCCATCTCAAACGTCTGACGACTCTCCCTGTCTGCGGACTCGGCGTCATCCGTTACTCAGTTCTTTGCCCCCGGGACAACTTTGGGGACCACCCTCTTTTATGTCCGCTGCTTTCCCTTTTCACTTTGCAGCCAAGTTTGTCTTCCAAGTCGGCATCTGGTACAAACTGAGCGACTCGTATAGACGTATTCTTTGCACCGACCACTTCGATCCCACGGCTTTCGTTCATTGCCCTTTTACTATGCCCGGCTCTTTCTCTTCCCCCGATCATCCGTCCCCTCTCCCATGTTGACTAGACACTGCGTTTAATCCCCCTTGGTTTCACGAACACATTAACGTTTTAGTCGTTGCCGTTCCTCCGGATGTCTTCTTTTCCTTTTGAGCGTCATCAAGTCCCCGCCAGCATCGCTTTCACCCAGGTTCTCCATCCGAATCATTCGACCTTTCTTTCAAAGACCTGCTGAACCTCCGGTGCTTTTTCATGAACAACCCGCCAGGTAATGACGCGAGATTTTAATTGAATGCAGTTGCCGGCCCTTTTTCTGTTAGAACCTTGATCCCAGAGGTTTAAATTTTGCATACTACATAGGCAGCTCCCACCGGCTCTTGCGACGATCCTACAAGGCCGTATGGCTGCCCCCTCGGGAGAGTCGTTTCTTCGTTTCGACCCCACTACGACTTACCCTCCCTTTTATCCCGGCCTGCTGGTTGCCCCTCGTAGGTAGGCTTTCCCTGTCCCCTTTTTTCCCGACCTCGCTGCACCCGTTCGGCTCCGGCAGGAGCATGAAATCCGTTTCTCCACACCCCGCGTTTCAATTGCCTCATTGTGTTTTGGTTTGAGCGAAAGAATGTTCTCCGTTTGATTTTTCATTTTTTCTTTGCACGACACGAGTTTCTTACCTCCGCAGCTAGCGGCGAAACCCTTCCTTTCCTCTGCCTTCTGAGCGCGGTAGTGGAATGTCGGCTTTCCAGAAAAACCGCCGACTTCGTGTTTTTTTGTCAGACTTCTTTCTGTTTGGTTTCCGTTCTAGTCCTTATACTTTTCCCTGTCCCGAATATCTCAGCGTTTCCTTTTTGATAACTTCCGCATTCGTGCAGCGTCAGGCACGTACATTTTCGGGTCCTTCCGAAGGTCTTGAAATCCCCCGGTGGTGTTTGTAGAGTTTTAAGCTGGTGGTTGTGCAATGCTCCTTTACTTACCGAGATTCTATTTTCCCCTTTTTTCAAAGTTAGACTTGAAGGTAGCTCTTCCCTTTCTTACCGGTCATTTCTTTTTTCTTCTCCCATAAAGACGTTGCCGCTCCCCTTATAGAGCGTTATCATCTCCGTCCTCGTTCTAACTTGCCATATATATATTTCGTTTTTGTTTTTTCTAGGATCATGTCCATCGATTTTTCCTCCCTCTTGAGAGGACAGGATCGCCGCATTAGTCCTCTCCCCTGTCCATTCTTTTGATCGACGAGTAAACAGGGAGAACTTTTGAGTTGCTGAGGTAACAGAAGGGCCCCCTTCTTACTGTATAAGCATTTTCCTTTCTGCTGAATGCGATGCAAGACCCTTCTCGCTACCAGTTCCGGCGTGTCTTCAGGATTACGCGGGGATCACGGGATGACTTCGCGCCTCCTATGTCTCCACTATTAAACGGACGTGCCTTCCTTGCCTCTCCCCCGGAATGTCACGTTTACTACGCCTATAGCAGCCTCACGGTTTGAGACCCCGAGCGTGTTGCTGAACCTCCGCCTCTCAGGTTAACTGATTTTTGTTTGGAAGTCAATCCTTCTCTTCCGTTTTAGACGCGTCTTAGCTGACCCCCTTCATCGTCCTCCTCCATCGGGTTTTTGCATCACACTGGCTGGAAGTTCGAGAATCCCCCCCCCCAGGACACAGGTTGTTTCCTCCTTATTCGCATTGAAAATGTTGGTACGGAATAAAGCTTAATAGCTGGACCCCCGGTGGCGTTCTCCCAGTTGATTTATGCGCTCTCTTCTGTGTCAACCAGAAGGCGATGACTTTTTGGGGGCCGTGCAGTATAGGGGTTTTTTTTTCACGATTCCGGCCAACTGCATCTTTAACACTGGGACGCGCGCATCTTCCCCCCGTCCTATTATCTCGGCCGTAGGGCCGGCACCAGACTATGAGCCTTTTCCCCCATGTCGAGTTCAATTTTTACAAGGAAGGCAGCCAAGTTCCCTTTCCCCTATTTAGTATTTATACGAGGTGCCCTCCCCCCCTTTTCTACTTCCCCTATTGAAGCAGGCACTTTGCGTTGGAACTATCTTGCAACCGGAATTGAATTTTTAACGTTTCGGCTTTCCCCCCTTTTTTGGCTCCTTTTGCTGATGCCCCTCCACGCTCAGAGCCTCTGCATACGCATTGGCTCTTCGTGAAAAGGACAAGAAGCTTAGCACCCTTCAAATGGTTTTGACAATAGGACAGTGTATCCTTGTAAAGTTTCCTCCGATTTCTGTGGATCTCCCTGACCCCTGCGCCTTGCATATAGGCCTCCCTTGAGCCCCAGCCTTGTGTTATTCCGGCTTCCAAGTCCAAATTTATATTGGAGAAGTCCTCGACTCTCCCCTCAAACTTCTAGTTAGACAGTTTCCATTTTGCTTTCCCAGACTCCCTGTTTCCCCCTTGAACCCCCCTTTCTCTCTGCCTATCGACCGTTAACCCCCTTGATCACGTTTCTTGCACGCCTCGCTTCCCGGATTAAACTTTTTCTGTCAATCCGCTTTCGAGATCGAGAGCGTTGTTTTTTCTTTTTCCCCGACTGATATGGATTTGACCGGCCGCGGTCTCTCCTTTTGCGGCCTTTTTGCGCGTGGGTGCTGATATTGATTTTGTTTGACTGACATTTGGCTCGCATCTTCCCGACTCCCAAAAAAAAGTTTTGGCTTTGTCACCAATGCTCGTCAAACGTTCCGCGGGTCAAACATAGGTCCGTCTTCTCCCTCAATTCTCCCAATACGGGCTCATCTTTTATGGCAAATTGCCTTTTCCCCCCTCAAGTTAGAAAATGTTTTTATGTAAGGCCGCCGTGCGTGCGGGTTTTACGGCTCACCAATTACCCGCACCCCTTTTTCTGTGAGCAGTTTTCAAACTAATTGGATTTGACTCCTCGGTACTACTCATCTATATCGTTGGTTGTTGAGGATCTGTTTCCTCCCCTCCCTTAAGAGTTACGTTAAGTTGCCTTGACCTTAGCTTTTTGCGTACTGCCGGTATCTCTGTAAACGCCCCCCTCCCCAGAGGTCGATCCTTCCCCCTGGGTATATTGTGTTGATTGCTTGACCCTGATTTTCCCACCATTTCCACCACGTTTTCCTTTTTTTCCTTCGTTTTGCATTCATCTTTCGTTCCCTGTGCTGACTATTTGAACGCGACCTTTATCTGTGGTTATAAGTTTTAGTCATGCTTTTTTCCCCAATTTCTCGAAGCCCCTTTTTTCTACCCCCCTCCCCGCTCCTCTTCTAAATAAGATCTCTCCCCCCACATGACCTGCTCGACATTCGCCTTTGTGTCACCTCGTTCCATATACCTCAGTACCCCCTTTTTTCCCCTAAAGACCCGTTTTCTCTTCCTGCGCTTATCCCTTCCCCCAGTTACATGCCTTCGCTTTTTCACCCCCGCGTTCTTTTTTGAAAGTTGACTATCTTGCCGTTCAGGTCTTAGAGCGCGCCGGCGGTGAGACGTGACCACCAAAAATCTCTTTTTCTTCGACGGGTCTGGCTCCTATTGACCCCCCCCGATTGCCCGCGGCCTCACCCCGGCTGCTTTTCCCCTTTATCAGACGTAGCCCTTCTTCTCACGATAAGCCTTTGCGCACGGACAAAGGACCCTTTCGAAGCCTTCGTTTTTTTTTTGCCCATTCCACTTCCTTTTTTTGCTCGGCTTCCCTTTGCCCTATCGCAAATGGGTCTCCTCTTTTCTCCCCTTCAGTTTTTTTTTTCGGCCGACAAAAATGCCAGCATCGCGGCTCAAACCATTTTAACGTACCGACTCTGACCCCTGTGCTTGGAGTTACCCCCTTTTCCTTTTTATCGGTGTCGGCTCAGGCAAAGCGCACCTTTTCCTGACGGAACTTAGTGACTGCGATTGACCTTGCTTGCTGCGTAGAACTTACGCTCCCTCCCTTTTTTCCACTTCCTCGTGGGTGACGCACCCGGCGCCTCCGAATCCAGGCCGATTAGACGAGTTTCTCTTTTCGGGGGCAGATTTGCTGGGATTACCAGAAGAGATCCGGAACAAGTCTTTTTTTTTTGACCATTCTGATTCTTCTCGGGACCTCCTCCTCTCCCTCACTCACCGGAGCGCTCTCGCGATTCCAAATAGTTCCTTCTTTGACCCAACC
>Ga0179593_1595513_pt1 | contig 12552 bp, 13 predicted proteins | sample CZODoug2_1_08_16_FD_185931 | JGI IMG/M metagenome (GOLD analysis project Ga0179593, IMG submission 185931) | Vadose zone soil fungal communities from Angelo Coast Range Reserve, California, USA - CZODoug2_1_08_16fungal (PacBio error correction) | ecosystem: Environmental > Terrestrial > Soil >... | reverse complement strand
TCTTGAGCTGGAGGGCCTTTCTGCCTTCTAACCGGCTGCGTTTTCAGAGTTTCGGGTTTTTGTTCCTACCAGATTGCGGTTTGTTCTCATCAACCTTTCTGAGTAGGGTCCTTCCTCAGTTCAAATTCTACGTTGCCTAGTTCCCCCCTGTTACTTGACTTTGGCGCGCGCCGGGGATGACAGTTTACCCAAAACCCTTTAAACTTCCGCGTTTCGAAAATCTTTCCCCTTCAGATATAAGGTCGTCTTTCTTCCCCCGTCGGTTCCAACGATGCCACCCTCAAACTTGCTTTGATATTTTCCCCATACCTTCCTCGTTGGGCGTTGTTTGATGTTAGCTAATCCCTGGCCCGACCATTCTCAGTCTTCTTTGCCCTTCCCGGAAAGAACACGTCCCCCCCCCCTTTCCTTTGATCGCCTTGCGAAAAACCAGTCCGTCCCCTTTTCGCACAGACAGTTGGAGATTTCGCCACTATTGAGTTCTTTGCGCGGTTTTATTTTTCTTCCCCCTGTCTTTACCCCCTTTCCTCACCCCTTTGGGCCAGCCGTTTCGCTTTAGAACTCTAACGATTAATCCCCCCTTTTATTGAAATGTTTTCAGGTTTTTTAAATCATTTGGAAAACTTTCCTCGCCGGGAATTATGAAGTCCCCCCTTTTGCCTTTTTCCAGGCGGCCACCCCACGTTGGTTTTTGGTTACCATTGCCGGTTTTTTTTTTTTGCCCAAGTGGGTTATCGTGCTCGTTTTTTTTTGCCATAGCCAACGGGCGTTGGCGCATCCAAAATTGCGGCTCATTAACCTTTCCCTCCCACCCAGCGTTTGCCCTGGGTCTCCGCTCGCTTTTGTGACGGACCCCCCCCCAAATTTCCGGTCTCCTAAATTGTTTTTTTAAAAAATTTTACCCTTCTTTGTGTCCCGTATCCTGTTTTGTCTTGCTCTCTTCCATCAAAATTTCCCCCATGGCGAATCTATTCCCCCTCCTTTTTTGTCTAAGGCAAAGCCTCCCCCTTCCTCTTTCTTGGCCAGATCTGCAAATCCCCCCATCCACTACTGGATTGTGGACACTATTTCCCTGCCGCGATCCCCCCCCAAAACTTTTTAACACAACTTTCAGGCCCGGCCGGCAAACCCTTCGCTGGCGTTTCCTCTTTGAGTCCTGTCCCGGGATTCCCTCCGGTGGTCGGAATGTGACCCCTTGATCTTTTGCCAATCTCTTAACGCTCTATTCGGGATGTCCTAGGAGGAAAAACAGGTGGGAGGACATTCGCCTTTCCGACGTCAATCCCTTCCCAATAGTTCTGATTTCGCCTCCCCCCCTACCGCGCTTTGTTTGGCCAGGTTATTACAACTCCTCAGAGAGAATTTCCCTGGTAATTATCGGGATTCTTGATGTTTTTTCCTCCGGTCCGGCGCCCCCCCCCCTTCCTTGGCATCATCGCCATCCTCTTTTGATTTCTTTTTCATTCGCCATTTTTGCTCTTTGCTTTAAATGCTTGGATAACGCGTTCGCTGAAACTCACCTATACCGCGCGTTAGTTCCTCCCTACCCTTTCCCGAAGATTCGGCCCCCTTTTTGACGATCAAGCCCCCCTCCGTTACTGTGTCGGGCCGTCTCCCCCCTTGCACCCCGCTGGCCTTGTTTGAGAGCTCCATCCCTTTCGTCCTGCCCCCTTGAAGGGAATTTTTCTTTTTCATTCGCCATCGTTACCCCACCCGTTATTTTTATCCTGGAAAAAAGTTGGGTGCTTTCCCCCATCTTTTCCATTCTCTCTTTTCCCTTTTTTTTGTTTTTTTCATTCGGATGATGGAGCAGGGAGTGTCGTGGTTCCGCCCTATTGGCCTTTTCTATAAACAACCCCCAATGTTTGGGTATCCCCCTTTTTCCTTCGAGTGTTTTTAGCGACCCAAAAAATTCCCCCCCCCCCCCCTTTTTTTTCAGTGAGCCAGTTTCCCTTGACAAAAAGTTGGACGTTGAGATAGTAATCACCAAAAAGGCGGTGGCTGGGGGGGGTCTGATCGGGCACAGTCTTCCCCCCCCCTCCTAATGTGGGGCTGCTTTTTGGAGGCGTCGAAATTCTTCTTTAGGTACAGGGGTGAACCACATTCCCCCCCCCGGGACTCAAACCAGCGCGGACCTTTTTTTTGTTTTTTTTTTTTCAAATTTCAGCGTTGACCTCCGTTTTATCACCCGTTTGGAAATTCAAAAGGAAGCTTTCCGGGGCTTTCCCTAAAACCCTCCCCCCACTCGCGGGCTTCCCTTTTTTCCAAGGGTTCCTTTTGTTTTTTCGCCTGGTTCCACCCCAGACAGCAATCCCCCCCCCCCCCCTCCATTTCCTGACCAGGATTTTTTGGAAGACCCAAACCTCGAGAGGGGGGCTGTCCCGTTATTTTCGGCCGGACCCCAGCGGTCGTCATCTTACAGGCAGTCGAGGTTCTTTGCGTTTTCTGCGGTGAATTTCCCTCCATTCCATGGGCGCAAATTTTTTCGCCGCGGCTTTCCTCCCTTAAACCAAGTGCGTTTTTCAGGCGATGGCCCTTTACCCACCGCCTTTCAGTGCCCTCCCCCCGTGTGAATACGGTCCAAGGAGACTAATCGCCCCTGGTCCCCTTAATTTTAACCGCACGGAAGGTGTTTGTTTGGCCTGATGCGGTTGGAAGTGTGGGGGCGGAATTGTGTGTCAAGTTTCTTCCCCCCCTGAGGTATGCACTTGTTTTCCAGAGGTCCCAGCTGGGGCTTCCCTTATCGGCACCTGAGTCGAATGACCTTCAGGCGTTGGGCCCGGGCCGCCCATTGTTCATGGGGGCAATCCTACTTGACTTCCCCTTTTTTTGAAGTCGAGCCCCGTTCCCCTTTGGACTTCATAAATACGCTTCCGTCCGCGGGGGCAAGAAAATCTGACCCGTCACCCTTTTCATGGATTGACCTTCATCTCATTTTCCGACGCACCTTTCTTTTGGATGCTAGGAGGGCAACGCTTTTTTCCTTTTCCCCTCCAAAACGAAGTCCTTTAACTTTTGTAGGGTTTGCGCAGCGCAACCTCCGGATGGCAGTCTTTTTTCCCCCGACCCGGGGAGTTTTGAAACTGGTTTTTTTTACCTCCGCGCCGTTGGTTTTTGGTTGTGAAGTCGGGATGTCCTGCGCTATTCCGCCCTATCCCCCATGTGCTTTTATTGAGAAAACTTCCTTTCCCCCTTCCTTTTTTCTGAAACATTGGAGAGAAACTGACTGTCCTGAAAAGGGCTTTGCCTCGAATTTACCCTTTCCCACCTCCCGGTCTGGGACTTTGGCTGGGCTTTTGGCTCGCTTTTTATCCAGGGGGTAGCAGTTAGCGCCTCCCTCCCCCCCCCGCATTACGGGAAACCAAAAGCTTCGCGTCTTCTTCAACACCGATCGGTCCAAAACCTTTTTCTGAAACTTTCGCAGGCGTCCCCCCCTTCCCCCCCCAATGGGTTTCGTTTTGTTCGTTTCCCCCTGGTTCTCACCCCCCCCCCCTCCTCTCGAACAGGAAGTCTGCAGGTAATTGATGTTTTGGGAAATACCCCACCCAACACGCCGATCTTTCCTTTCCCCCCCTCTCATGCCACTTTTTTTTTTTGAAGGGCTGTTTTCTAGTTTTTCCCCCCGTTTAGGAAGAAGACTTTATTCGCACCCTGATTGTTTTCACTCCCTCCTGGGAAAAGGGGTTACCCCCCCCCCCCCACGCCGCTATTTTCCTTTTCCCGTCCCCCTTGCTTTTTTAGCCCCCCTTTGTCTTTGGGAACTGTCCAATTCGGTCGCTGTCCTCAATGGTTCCTGATAGGGCCCCGTCGCCGACCTCGAAAAGTTCGGGTTCACTTGATGCTCACCCCCCTTCTGCCAGTTTTTTCAATTCTCGGAAACACCCTTTTGCTCGCCTTACTTGCCCCCTTAGTTCAGCGCCGCGGCTCTATGAGGTCGGCCAAGCGCAACTTTTTCTGTTTGTGCGGTTCCCCCCCCCCAAGGTTAGCCCTATCAAAAATGGGCACGGTTTCTACCACGCCCGAATTCTTGTTCCCACCGCTGCCTGATTTTGAAGACGTGGGACCCCCCCCCCCCTGAGGGTTTTCCGTATTCCATCGGATGTTTCAATCTCAGGATTCATTCCAGCTTTACCAGGGCAACTTTTCACTTCTTTCTCCGATTCCCGTTCACTTTTGGCGTGTTTGTCCCCCCCCCCAACCGGAGGATGTTTTCCCTCTTCTTTTTGGGGCGGTGGGGAGACGTCACGCCTTTTGGATCCGCCTGGGATACTTTTACGGTTTTATTCCTCTTTCTTCCAACCTTTCGGCACGCGATTTTCTCCCGATGGGGACAATTGTTGGCTTGCGTTTGCAGGAATTAATTCCAAATCAATTTTTCCTTCGCCTTCCGTCCCTTGCAGGCTGTCCCCCCAACGGCCCCTTTTTTTTCCTTCGTGAAATAACCTTTTTTTTCCCTGAAATAACTTTCGGAGAACGTGATCTCAGTCTTGAAGTGGTTTCATGGGGATCCCGAAGTTTATTTCCAACCTTCCGCTGATGGTGCATTGGGTTCCCCCCCCCCCTGATAGTTTTTTTTTTTTTTCTTGCACTGCTTAAAAAGGGAGAACGTGTGGTTACCTACCTGTTTACATGGGCCGGCGCCCCCCCCCCCTCCCAACTATTCTACCGAGATGGACTCGTATGTTTGAGCGACTTGATCTCTATCTTTCACTTGTTTGATTTGAGATTTTTCACCCATTCGGCCCAGGCCCCCCGAGGCCCTCTTGGATTTGACTTCCTTTCGTCCAGGCGAATTTTTTTTTGTCCGGTAAAAAGTGAGTCAACACCGCTCCCAATTGGCGAAGGGGATAGTCCTTTTAATGAGGGGGGACCCTCCCCAAGGTGCCACATTCCCGGCCTTTTTTATTTTTTCCGGCTTCCAGTCCTATTCAGGAACTTTCCGAGATAGTTTCCTTTTTCCTGGACCACTTCCCATTTTCTTACGACCTTGTTGGCCTTTCTAATCCTTCCGTAAATTTGCGGATTCCCCAATCCCCTTTTTTTTATATCCCGGCCCCCCTGAGCGGTCCGTTGAGTCCGATGGTCCACCATAGACCTTCTTTTTTTCAAGGCTTGATCACCCCCCCCCCCCTATTGTTTCCCGCGATGGAAAAATAAGTGCCCCCTTCCTTCTGTTTCCGGCGGTCGTCACTCCCCACCGGGTGACCGATGATCCACTAATAGGTGGTTCCCACGCCTTCTCATTGTGTGAAGTTTCCTTCTTTCTCCCTGGCTGTCTGAATTTTGTTCCACTCTGAAATTATGCGACCTCGATTACTCCTTGCAAACTGCTGAATTTTTCCATTTTTTTTTCACCGCAACTTCTCGCCGGGGTGCTGTCGATCACGTGGTCCCCCCCTTTGATCAGCATTTTTTTTTTTCTTTGGGCAAGGTTGCCTCCCCCCCCCCCCTTCCTGGGTGGCCTGATGAGTCGCGGCGTTCGGGCCAAGGGCACTATCGTCAGAGGTGTTCCGGCACCCCCTGAAAAAACTGGACCTGCGTTTTCTCATCAAGTACCTATTTCGAGGTTCCTTTTTTGACCCCCTTCCCCAATTCCCGCGCCGCCGTTGTAAACGGGCCACTCATTTGGGTGTTCGGCGACGGCGAAGGCCCCAATTGTACCACCTTTAATATTCCTTCCCTTCCATTCATCTTTCAGATATAAGGTTTTTCCCCCTGTTGGTTCAAACGAGTCCAATTCCAAAACTGATTTATATTTTTCCTTCCAATCTCGGTTTGTGGCTTTGCTTTCTATTCACTTCGGTTGTTGCGCCTCGTGTCCTTCTCTTTCCACGAAACACCATTGGGCTTTTGATCCTTTCCTGGCTCCCCAAAGCGGACGTCCCTTTTTTTGCCACGATATTTGGAGACCCGTAGCTTGTGTTCCAGTGCGTCGGGTCTCAGCATGTTTTCCCCTGTCTACAGCTGCTGCCCCCCCCTTCCCTTTTTTTGCCTGCTTGGTGAGTATCACTTTTTTTCTCCTCATGGTTCTCCTATTTGTGAAGGTTTTAAATCAATATGTTGTAAATCTTTTTTTTTTTTTTTCCCTTCCCGTACGTTGACTTTCGCCACAAGGCTTTTCGTTTCTGTACCCGCGGGCAACCCCTCCCCCCCCTTTGTTTTCGGGCTTTCCTCGACAGCCCTTTCTGTTGTCTGGATATCTTGCAGAACCCTATCCCTATTTTTGCTACCTTTCGTTTGCTCCTCCCCATTGGCGTTGGTCCTGGGCAGCTGCTTTTTTCCCCCCTTTCGGACACCTTCTTCTTTCCTTTCCCCATTGAAAAATCGTATTTTCCTCCTTCTGGGTGATTTATGGAGTCTTATTCTTCTGCCTCTCAATTTCAATGGGTTTGAACTGAGTTCCCTTTTTTTTCCTTTTAAGGCACAAGTCTTCCCCCCCCCCTTTCTTCAATTACCCCACCTTCCGTTCCCCTGCCCTCCTCCCCCGCCTACATGAAGTGCGGGCCCTAACCTCCGTTCACCCCCCAATTCACGCATCTCCCGCCACATCCTTCCGCCCGTTCCTTTCCTTTTGAGTTACTGTACCTTCTCAGGCACGGTTTTAGGGCCATGGGACTTTAATCTCTCCGTTCCGCCTTCGGAGTGCCCGCCCAAAATTTTGGGGGTTGCTATTCGATTCTTTTTCTTTGCGACGTTCAAAAGAACATAGTCGTTGCGTTAGGCCTTGGCCTCTTTGAATTGTTTTTTCGCCACTTCCTCGACGAAATTTTCCTTCCGGTCGACCATTTTCCTCTTTATGAGTCCTTTTTCACGCGTTTACCAAACACATCCCCCTTTTCATCGCCCTTTGGAGATTGAGGGTTATTGAATTTGCTTTCTCCCTGCTCTGCTTTGTTCCCCCATGCCGTCCGATTCCCCACCCGGTGAAGTTCTTTTCCCTGTTTTTTACGTACGTCCCGCAACTTGATTTCCCGCCGATTTCCTCTTCCCTCCAGCTTTCTTGTTTTTCCTTGTCTGGCCGTCATCCGTCAAACCCCCCCCCGCTTTTTTTTCGACGCAAGCGATGGGTACTTGTTTTTCCTTTTCCCGGTTATTTCCCTTTGCCTCCGTTACCCAACCCCCCCTGTATTTTTCTATTAAAAAGGGGCTGAGGTGGTCACAAATAGCACTTGATCTCTCCCCCTACTTCAGTGTGTTTTCGGGCCTTTCCCCTTGGAATGTTCCTGCCTTCTTTTCATGATTAACAATAACCCCCCCGGTTCTTAAAACGTGGCGTGAGTGGAGGCCCTTAAAAAGGACCCCCCCTGTTTTCTCAGTTTGAGCACAGGGAAACTTCCATTGCTTTGCTGGGCTCTTAAAAAAGGTGTGGGTTTGGCTGTGACTCCCGTTTCCCCACACCACAAAGCCGATCGCTTTGTCTTTCACGGGCCTAGACATCTTCGTCGGTTTTTTCTTTTTTTGTTTTCCCACCTGGACCCCCTTACCTCCAAAACCACGCGTCGACGTGAAATTTTTCATCGGCGGCAAGGTTTATCACCCCAGGCCTGGTTGGAAGACCAAGTGGCAAGGAAGCGTCTTTTCCCCCCTCCTAACCCGAACCCTTTCCCCCGCTTTTTTAATTTCCCACAGGGCTTTTGTCGATTTTTACCGTCCGGACACAGGCCTTCCAGATTATTCGACAGGCAAATTTCTCGAGGGCGTGTTCTTCCCACTTCGGCAGTTTCAAGCCTTTCCCGTCTCTCAGATACTCCCCATTTTTTTTCGGACCGGCGGAGTTCCCACAGTTTGAATCGAGAGTAGTTTTGCAACCCTTCCTGGGTTACCTTCCCCCCCTTTTCCTTCCATCCTGAATCTGGCCAAAAGTCCTTTGATCTCTTTCCAACCAAGGTTACCGCTTAATTCCGGAACCCCTTGCTGATCCCCCCTTTGGACAAGGACCTGGACCGGGGGAAAAAGGGGACCAACTTTTTTTTTCCCCCCTCCTCTTGAATTTTGTTTTGTTGCCCCCCAGAAGTGGGTCCCCCTGGCGGTGGAAGTTGGGGCGGCCCCCCCCCCCCTTTGGGTTTCTTCGGCAGTGCTGAGGCTTGCCTTGGCCTTCCTTTTTGAATGATCTCAGTTGGCCAACTTCCCCCCGTTGAATGGGTTATCTAGATTTCGCCCCAATTTGATTTTTGATTCTGCCAAAAGCTTGGACTAAAGGCGGTTCCCTCCCCCCCCTTGGTTTTGAACGATTTTTCAATTAGTTTTTATTTTCTCATTTCCCGACTTTTTTGACCTCCTTTTTCTTATTCTAATCCCAGGGCCCTGTTGGTGCGGGGTCCCTTCCCTTTCTTTTTGAGCGGGCGTTAGAGATCTTCCCCCCTACACAGGGAGTATTTCGAGGTCGGCACGATACCCGTTGGTCTGTTGCCCGGGTAATCCGCGTGGTTTTGGGGCGGTTTTTTCCCCCGCCGTTCTTCGCGTTTGTATGTTTTTTCAAATTTTCACCTATTCATTGAACCAATTGGTGAAGAACATGATTGAGTTTCAGAGCAAATTTACCCCCTCCCCCCCCCCAAGGATGCGGGGGCTTTGCGGAAGGCTTTTGAGAAGGGGGGTTCTCAGTTCTTCGCTCCCCCAAAAACCGAAGTCAAATTTCCCCCAAGCTGTTTTGCGCGATTTACGGATCGTTCCCACCGTCCCATTCGCAGGCGATCAAAAGCCCCCTTTTCGTGTTGCCGGATCACCCCGGTCCTTGCGCGGACCCCGAAGTATGTTCATTTTTTCCTCTGAGGAAATCACACCCGCAAACTCTGGTCTTTTGAAAAATATCACTCCCCATGGAAAGCGGGGATTTCTCGTTTGGACCATCCCCCCCCTGTCAAGACTGGACCCCTTCTCTTTTTCTTATCATATGACCCCCAAGATTTTTGTCGACCCCTATGGGAAGGTGCCCCCCTCATTTATCATTTTCCCTCTTGGTTTCCTCCCTTCCCCTTCGAGGTGGCCCGTTTGTTCCCCTTTTTTGGGGTTTTTTTTTTGGCGACTTTTTTTGCTCCTTAATAAAGAAATGGTCAATTTGCCTGCAGTTTCGTTTCTAGCTCCTCACCGCTGTTTGAATTCTTGCTTCCCGCCCTGCCAAGTTTTTTCCCCCGCCTCCCTCACCACCATATGATAGCCTCACAGTGCCTGTAGCCGTTTTTGCTAGCGGCTCTCTCCGAATTCCCCCCTTTCACCATGGGGTTGGGCAATTTTCCCCCTCCGCAAAGACCTTCTGTCCCTTTGGGCACGGTGATAGATCCCCCCCCGAATCTGCCACGCGTTTGCCTACGTTGGGTGAACCTCCGGTTTTGTGAAAATTCAGCAGGTTTTTTTTCCCCTCCAGGCGATGGATCGCGGTTTTGTTTTTTGATCTTTTCCTCCGTTTGACCCAGGGACAAAATCGTCAACGTTTTCCCAAGTGGCCTCTGTCCACGTTTCACATCTTCGATGTCTTTTCCCCCCCGGTATTCCGTGGACAACGTCCAAGCTTGAGTGTTCCCGACCGGGAATTTGACGTGGGCCATCGTGCTAGTTTTCCATCTGCTTCTTTCTCCATCTGTGATCATTTCCTGATTGTGTTTGCTGCTGTTTTTTTACATTGGGCTGGCGTTCCTTTTTATTCCTTTTTGGTTGGAATCTCCAACGGGATTTAATCCAGCAGGAAGGTGGCTGAGGCCAACCAAGCAGCCTTCTTGCCCCCCTCCCCAGGCTCTTTTTTCAAGGAAAAACTAAAAAACCTGGAGCGGAACCTACTCGGTTTTTCAGTTCGAACGCGGCGGAGGTCCTTTTAAAGGATTTCCCCCTTCTTCTGTGGTCCACGTGGGAACATTTTTGGGGCTTTCGCCACCTTGAGAAAGGAGACGTGCATCACTTTTACCGGACGGCCCCGAATTTGGCGCTGGACCGCAAACGGGATTTCTTTTTCTCGATTGCGGGAGCGAGGTGATTTCCATCCTCCTCCGTTGTTGTTGTTGCCTTTTTTTTGTCCCCTCTCACTTTTGCACTCCTAGCATATCCCCCTTTTTTATTCTTTTTTTTGGCAATCTGGGTACGTAAAAAGCAGTGCCAAGTCGCCTCTATCACCTTGGCGGAGGCTTTTCTCCTTGTTGGAATAGGAATCCCCAACGTTGCACCCCCGTCGGGAAAGTGTTGTTGAACTTTTCCTTTCTTCTCCTCGGGCTTTCAGAAAATTCGAGATCGTTTTTCGCGCCTTGTTTCTTGACCAACACCCCCCTCCTTGGACTCTGGGCCACGACGTTCGGGCTTTTTTTTTTGCCTCAGAAGCACGCGACCTTTCCCCAATGCGGATCCCCACCAAAAGCTTTATCATTTGACAAGGGCCACATGACGGCCTTGCAGATTGTCCCCCCACGCAAACCCTTTCGCGTGGCCGAGTTTTTTTCCCACATCTTGGCGGCCTTTTCGACAAAAACCTAGGACCTTTTGTTCCCGCAACCGTTTTTTGTCGTACAATCCACGACCCCCATAATGGGTCCACACCCCACTGGTTGTTTTTTTGGGGCCCAATCCTTCGAGATGTGAAACGTGCCATCGATGCGCCCCTTTTTTTTGCCCTTGAGGGACCTTTTCCCCTACGATTCATCCGCTGGGTCTAAATAATGCCAACCTGTCTAAGTTCCACGTCTTTCCCCGTCCCCCACCCTTTAGCAGTGCGCATGCCTCGAATCCCCGTGCCCACCTTTGATCTTGTCCCAGGTCCCTTTTTTGGATTCGCCCCCCCAGTTCCCTGGGCTGGGGGGCGTTCCCAGTTCTCTGGCTTTTTGCAGCTTGCGAAAGGCACTTAGACTAGGTTGTTGGTTATCTAGGAAATTGGTTTCGTGTGCAGCCTCAGTACCTCTTTTTTCCTCTCATTTCCGAACTATAATCAGTTTTCCCCCACCCTACCCTGCGCCCGGGCGTGCAAACGGTACCTTTCGACTGTCGCAGAGTTTTTGGAGGGATGAGACGGTCAAACCGCGGTTGTACACCTTCCCATAGTTCGAAATTCGTTCTTTTTTCCGACTCCGGTCGTCTAACCGTCTTTCCCCCCCCCCCTTTATGAATCCCCCCTCCCGTTTACCCCTTTTCTTTATATTTTTCCATTTCTTTTTTTGGGCGTTGTGAGTCCTTTTCAATAACTTGGCCGACTTGGCCGTTCGGCTCCCGGCGAACACACCCCTCCCTTGCTTTGAGCCTTTCACCCATTCGACAGGTTTCCGCAACCTCCCTGTAAGTTGAGATCCGATTCAGTCCAGGCTTGGTTAAAGTTGCTGGTTTCTATCGGCGAATTTCCCCCCCCCCCGGGCAGTTTACAGCTGTTTGCCCTTTTGCCCGCCGGCCGGGCAGCTTGTTCTACATGTCTTCACTCTCATTTCATGTTCTTCCCTTGTTGAAATTTGAAGTTTCTCATACATGGGAAACCCTTTCCCTTCGTTGAATACCGAGACCCTTTTCCTTCCCTTCCGCGCAGTTTTCTTTTTCCCCTCTTTTTTCAACGTAATCGTTTTTTTTCCTCTCCGCCTTGAGGGGAGGAGGATCATCTTTTTCCCTACCTTTTCCTGCTTCCCCTGTTTGCCCCCGCCGTTGCTTTTTTTGCCCCTGTTGCTAGCATCACTTTTCCTCCTGTCGGAACCAATGAGATGATGTATCCCCCCCTAATGAAAAATCCCGTGACCTTCTTTTGCTATATTCAGCGTATTTATTTTCGCGTGAAGACATTTTCTGATCTTCCAATTCAATTTTGCTTGACTTTCTTTTTCCTTTTTTTTGCCTTCCATCATTCGAAGCCTTCCGCTCGGGGCACCCGGCCTCCCCATCGTCACCTCATTTTTCAAATACATCTTGAACCTGGCGGCCCAAATTGCCCCCATACCCCTTGCCCGCCGTCCTCTGCCGCAAACACCTTCCGGGCGGTTTTTTTTTTCCCGGTTCGAGTCCCCTTTCCCCGGATCGGCACAGTTTTGGGGCGGTGTGGAACTTTGCCATTCCACGGCTTCCTTTTTTGATGACCGGCGACAAACCCTGTTGAAGTCTTTCTCCTCGGTCCCCGTTCGCAAGAACCTCAGGTCCTTTAGACGCAGATTTTTTGTGGGGGCCTCGACTTGCACCCCCTCTAGAAATTCCCATACTTGGTCGAACCTTCTGATGTGGCTTTGTCTTTTTTTTCCTCCAAAACCGCCCATTTTTCAATCCCTCTCCTTCAGTGTCTGTTCACTTCTTCCTGAAAGTCCAGGGCTTACTTTCTATGCTTTGCCCACTGTTCCGCTGCCTAACGCATCCGTTTGGCGCGTTTTTCCCTTCCCGTACCACTTTGTGCGGGACCATAAGCTTTCTCCTCCGCAGATACTGAAAACATCTCTTTAGTTGACTGTGTCCGGGCGTAAGCAACCCCCGCTTTACCCCCCCCCGCCAGCAACGGCCTTTCCACTCTTTTCCCCCCTTGAAGAAGTTTGCCTTTCCGGTCTCACATTCCGCCAATCCCGTAACCTTATCTTTCTTACCAGGCCATGATTGTGCCCATCTCCCCCCCTT
>Ga0179593_1527298_pt1 | contig 12552 bp, 11 predicted proteins | sample CZODoug2_1_08_16_FD_185931 | JGI IMG/M metagenome (GOLD analysis project Ga0179593, IMG submission 185931) | Vadose zone soil fungal communities from Angelo Coast Range Reserve, California, USA - CZODoug2_1_08_16fungal (PacBio error correction) | ecosystem: Environmental > Terrestrial > Soil >... | reverse complement strand
TGTGGAGGGAGTGACTCTCCGCTCTTGCGCCGGCCCGGACCCACCTACACGTCTTCCATACGAAGCCCGTTTTTTTTTTAACCCTCCTCAGTAATTTTTCGCATTTAGATTAGCAGCTTCCTTTCGGTTTTTCCTTTCCGTCTTCCAGGGGACGATGACATCGATTTTCTCTTCCACTGAGATCCCTTTCTAGTCCGCGAAACCCTGTTCCCAACGGACCCCCTTTCTGACTTTCCTTTCCGAAGACGGGTTTTTTCCAGTGAGGAGACGATTTAGTGGAAGGCTCCAACTTTGATGTGACGCGAGGCTGTTCCCCTCTCTCGGTTCATTTTCCCCGGCGTCCCTCGTCCGACGGTAAACCCGAAACTGCCTTTTTTATTTTTTTTTCCTGGTCAAAGGTTTTAGTTCTAACTGCCCCCGAATACGAAGCCATTTCTGTCCCTGCCCCCCAGAGACCCTTTCCTATGTTTTTTTTCTTTGTTTTGTGAAGAAGATTCTAAGGGATGTCCCCTTTCATCGGGTGGATGTCGGTTGAAGGCGCTGGAGTGCTCCACTTCATTGTCGATTTCTTTTCCAGATTCGCTTTGAATCGGTGATGGCTTTTCCAGACCTCTGAATTACCCGGGCCGACGACGAAAAATATCGCTGTTCGATTTCTTTTCGTCACAGACGCGGGGGATGAGGATTGTAGAGCCCCCATTAAAAAAAGTAGACAAAGTTTTTGGATAAAAGAGTCTGTTTTTCCTTTTTTCTGAATCCTGAGTGGATGGATGCCTAGGATTTCCTCCCGAATTGACGGTCAGGGCGATCAACGGTTTGTCTTCCCCCCCACCTTTTGGGGTCTATTTACTAGTACGGCGAGTGCTGTTTGAGCATAGAACGTCAGCCGGCCTGCGGTCCCCTCCCCTCTGCCGTCGCCCACGCGTAAGCGTGGTATATTTAAGTGGCTTATATGTGTCTCTCCGAAGGAGAGACCATTTGCTTTTTATTGACTTTTTTTCTCTTTTCGTTTTTTAATTTCGAATGGAAGCTCAGCAAAGTCCGCTTTGTTTTCTTTCTAGCTTGGATGGGAATGTCCGTACGGCGAGATTTTGTTATCCCGTCGGACGAGCGCATCCTTCTTTTTCTTGAGCAGCAAGACTGTCCCCCGCTGGGCATAAAATCCCCTTCCCTTAATTACGTATCATGAACCACATCACCTGTATAAAACGGAGTTCCCAACCCCCCCCTGCGTTCGGCGTACACATTTTCTAGGTTCTTAACTCGAGTTTTTGCACACGAGCAATCCGCTGAAGGAAGCTCGCATAAATGCCTCTCACGAGGTTGACTTCTTCAGGAGATTCTCACCTTTTGACCCTCGGGTGGTAGTTAAGAATCTTTTCTCGAGCTGCTACGTTTTTTTTTTTCCCTCCGTCGACGACAGAGGAGTGACATGCGGCACTGTTCAAGAACTTTACTGAGCTTGCGGGTCGCCTCTTGCGGCGTACTGACAGCGAGGATTTTACCGCCATGTCTCTCTTTCCCCCCGGACTTTTTTCTTTCGTTTTCGAGGGAGGCATACACGGATCTCCTGAAAAGCGACAAGAAGACATTGTGAGCTTTCATTTAAACTAGTGCTAGTTATAGGTTCCCCCTGTTCCTGTGACACTCTTTCGTCCGTCCATAGCCAGGATCCTTATGGTTCTTCTTCATGTTTCTAGCCAGGCCAGCTTTCCACTTGGATATCGATGGCGGTTTTTTTTCCCCATAATGAACAATCGTGGTGAACCCCCTGAGCGCGGATGAGGCTCGATCCAGAGCGCGTCGTACGCAGTTCATGCGACCTCCCATTTTTTTTTCCCCCAGAGGACTCTGAGGTATTTATTTCCCCGTCCATCCCCTAGGGATTGCAGTTTTGCCGGGCAGTGTTGAGTGATCTCTATCTTTCAATACTAAGTTTTGTTTTTGTTTTTTTTACAAACTCAATGATGCGTCTCCTCCCATCTCCTGTGATGGCCGTGTTTTGCCTCCTGATTTTTTGGTTTGGTTTTGGTTAGGCCTTTTTTTCTTATGAAATTAGGAACTTATTAGGGCGAATCTTACTTCTCGCGTGGGTCCTCAATGTTGCCGTTCCCCTGCTCTTTTCTTTTCGGAAACCCGGGGCTTGGGTTGTGGCGGCTGCCCCATGCTGTTCGGTGGCCGATCCCTCTTCTCTGAAGCGAGAATTTTTTTTATGTCGGAACATTCACTTTCATTTTACTCCACGCCGCTTCCCGCTCGGCTTCTCGCGTTATTTTTTTTCTTGGCGTGGTACAGGAAGTCCCGTCAGAATGCGTGTCCAGTGATTCTTTTGATCTGCGTGCGTTGTTTTGGCGGGTTCCTCTAAGACGTTTTTTCTTTTTTCCCGCACTTTCAGTCAGGTTTATTAGAAGTTGACAAATGCGCTCGTGTTCCTTTTTTTTATTTCTCGACGGCCGTGTTTTTGCGATTCGGCTGCTCTCGGTCAATTACTTCAATCCCAACTTAGTCGCTTTGGATCCAGCCCCCCCATGTTCCCTCGTGTTGGTCCCGGCTCGGCTTCGGCTTACTCGTTTCATCGGAAGCTCGTTCCGCGCTGGATCTTTGAGATACCCTGCCGGTTGGCCCTCCCTTTGCGCGCTTGTGTTATGTGTCGTTCGGACTTTGTGTTCTCCTTACCGGTCTGTGATTTTCGTTTTTCCCTGGTCAATTTGGTGCTTTTTGAGGGCCTAGATTGCTTTCTTCTTCAGCAGTGGTCGTAACTCCTTCCGAGTACGTCCAATCCAAAGTTTTCGAGAATCTTTCCTTGACTTTGCCATTGGACTTCGCAATCGCTTCCGATGCCGCATTCCTTCATTTTGTTTGTCTAGTCTTTCTGCTTTTTGAACCTCCCCTTCCCCAATGAACTAAGACCTCAACTTCCGGCGTGTCGCTGGCCTAGAGTACCGACCCCTTTTTTTATTGATATTTAGGGATTTTTGCTTCTTTTCCTACAGCACGCTCGGCAGGAACTTTTTTTCGTTTAATAAGTTGAGATTCCGATTTTTGATTCCAATTCTTCAGGAGGCCGACCTTTTCAGGCCCCTCTCAAATAGTCATCTAGTCAAACGCCGACCTTGTAACCACTTGGCCCCCCTCAGTGGTTTGCTAGTTCTACAATCCGGTCGTTTCGTCGGGAAGACACTTCCCCCTTAACACCCGATCTTGGATTCTTTCGGACTGGATTCGGAAGATCTTCCCCCGAATCCATGTTTTTTATGGCGCCTTTAGACAGATTTTTCCGTGATATCCCCTGTCCCGACTGACGCCTAGACGCGAGCTTCGGTACCACGGTCTTCCCCCCTTCCCTGCGATTGAAGCCTTGAAGGAGTTTTACTCCCGGGATTGACGTTTGGAAGTCTCATTTTTCCAAGAGGGGCATGTCAGGCCGACAGGTACCCTTCCTCAATCTTGGGTCGGCTGTCTTGCACTGTTAAGTCTAGTTGTTATGGCGTTCAATTTTCCCTTCCCCTCTTCGGCCCTCCGCTGCTTCCCCCTGTGTTTACCCCTTTCTATTCACTTAGGCCCCCTCGGTTTTCCATTGTGACTTCGAGATGTCTCGTATTCACAGTGACGTCTCGCTTTGTATGGATCCTTCTGCCCTCGTCCAGAGAGAGGAAGTGACCTCTTTCCCGGAGCTCATTCGGAAACTTTCCCTGTAAAGAACGGCCCCCCCCCCGTCTGCCGTGTCGTCTGAGAGTAGTCCTCTTTCATGTTGTCCTGTCCCCCCCCCTGGTTTAGTGGTTTGGTAAGGAAGCGCCCCAACGCAGGATGGGATTGTCTTTTACAGAATCCAAGCTCCCCCCCCGTTTGTTGTTAGAGCCACCCTACTCTCTTCTGCTTTTTCCCCACTCCCCACTTCTCCCGCGCTCTCACTCCCCCCCGCGACAAATCGACGGGACCGACCCCCGGGCCCACTCCACACCAACCCCCAGACCCTCCGCATCCCCCCAACTACGAAGCATTCTCATGAAAGATTTTTGTTTTAAGTTCCGTTAGTCTTTAGCTTCAGCTCAGGTACGAAGAGGTCGTTTTCCAGAGGTTGATCCCTGCGACGATGTGATGCCGGAGTTGAGGACGGAAATAAACTCTGAACTCGTTTCCTCGGGCGCGACATCGGCTGTCAACCGGAACCCGTGTCCGCGTTCAGCCACGATAACGGACAGGGAAGTCTTTCCTTTAAAACTTTTTGAGGGCCGTCCCGGCCTTTATCCGAAGATTTAGCATTGCCCAGTCTCCCTTTCAGCCCGCCCATTTTCTATGATACCATGGCCCCACGGTTCGTTACCTGCCTTACTACTCTTGATTAGCCGTCCTAAACCCCCAACCATTGAAGAAGGCACGCTGTTTTTCCTGGCGTTTCTTTCCTCCTCCCTCCTACGGTTTAAAACGAGTAAGAGTTGTCGCCAGGACGTCCCTTGGCAGATCAAATCCTCTGTCCTGGCGACTTCGTCCCCCCTGACTTTTTTTCTCCCCGTTTTGTCGGAGGAGGGTCCATTGTACCCGGCCGCCCGCCAAATCAATCCATTCGGACGATATGTCACTTTTTCTTCACCGTTCCAGTGGTTGGGTCCTTTCGCTGTGATAGACCTTAGAAAAAAGTAGGAACGGCTTGGCAATCTTTTTTTCTCCGACCCCTTGATTTGTGTACTCCTTGACCGGAACATGAACTAACCCTTGATTTTAGGAGCCATCAACTCTTTTCTTCTTACCATGTTCCCGGACCCCAAATTTAAGAGTTTAATTGGTCCCCAAGCAATAGAAGACCCTCCCTCCCCCATGCCCCCCCCACGCCCTTTTTTCTACCAGATTCATCCGCCAGCCCAGTCGAGTTTCCAGGTTTAGAGTTCAGGTTTTTTCCTTTCTCGTTTAAGAGACGTGACTTCCCGCTCCAGATCGCATCAGGTATTTCCTCCGACTGGAGATCCCCGCCTAGTTTTCCCAGTCCTAGTGCACGATCTAGCACTCTTGTTTCTGCGTCCCCCCCGTATGGAGTCTAGCAGAAAATGCCTTCCCTGACCTCATCTATTCACCGCTGCTCCCCTGTCTTGCGAAAAGACCCTTATTCCTCAAATTTCCCCAGAATAATGCTTTCTGTTCCCCCACCTACCTCCGCACCCCCGGGTTACACCTACCCAATCCCGAGCCCCTCTGTAGCCCAGTCTTTTTTGTGATCTTACAAAGTCCGTTCTCCCCAGAGACCTGCCTATGAAGCTCTTTTCATAAAGCCCGCGTAGCCTCTGTTGCCCCCTGAGAAGGATGATGTCCCCACCCCCCACGATTTGTTTCTTGAGCCTCACAGGGATTATCGAGCCGGCCTATGAAATCCAGACCCTAAGAGACCTCCTCCTGTTCCAGATTGGTAAGTGCCTTCTTCTCCACTTAGCCGGGTCCGACTCTTCGTTTTAGAGGTTCCACTTCCGTGATACTACCCAGAATTAGATCTAAAACGTCAGCACCACAGATTGTTCCTTTCCCCTGTCCAATCAATCGTCTCTGTCCAGCCCCGACCAGCCCGTTAAATGATTTCCATCCTGTCGCATCGGTGACTTATACCCTCCCCTCTTTTAGACCTAGCCAGTCCTTACTGACGCCCAAACGTTCCACCGCATGGGCTCAGCCCACCCTGGGTTAAAGCTCCCTCTTCCATGAACTACCCCTGGTCGGACGCTCCGATGGGCAGCACGTAACGTTCCCAAGCTCGCCCTGAACTCCTTTGCATTTTCATGCGGCCGCCCATTTCCCGTCATTCCTTTCTTAGGCCCCCTCGCCCCCGGACATCCCCCCCCTCTTGCCCAGTTTCAGGTATTTCTTTGTGTCGTTTTGTCTTCTCTTTTTCCCGACTCGTGTTCTGAGATCTACCCCCCCCCCCACTGTTCCCCGCCCCCTTCCTCCCCCCAATCGACGGTCTTTGGGCGCCCCGGCCTACATACGAGTCCGTTTCGTCAATGTCGGGCGCCCCTCTTAGTGACGATCTGGCGATTTTTCTTGAGACACGACCAGCTGGTTTTTTTCACCCTTTGTTTATGTTCATGGAGTTTCGCCCCTCTGAACCGGTTGGTTCTTTGGTTTTTGTCCTCACAAATGGGCTGTTAAGAATACGATAGACGTGGCCCTTCCCTCCAGCTTTCGTCAACTTGAAACACGATGCTCCGGTTCTCACGCCGCTGTCACTGAGCTTCCTCTTTCTTTCTTACCAGATGCGTTAACTTCTCCCTGCTTTACGTTCATGTCAAGCTGTCTTCTTTTTTGAGATCTTCTTGCTTCTAGTAGGATTGTTCGGTCCCCCCTCTGCGCTCCCCCCGATCGTCATTTTTCTTCCTCATGATGCTTTGTTCATCGCCGTCGAAGGAGTTTTCCTTCCGTGGGTTTTCTTTCCCGATTGCACTCTTCCCCTCGATGTTTCTCTTTTCAAAAAACCCCTTTTTCTTCAGTGTTAGACCTACCCTTTTTTACAATCCTTGGTCGGTTCGGATTATGCGTTACTTTCCGTCATCGTTTCTTCGGCTGGAGCCCCCTTTTTGCATACCCCGCTTTTTCTTCCGCCGTCTGGGCCTTCGTTTATTGTTTTACTTGCACTTTGTTCCCCTTTACCGGTGATGTGGTACTTGATCCTTATCATGCAAGTGTCTTTCTTTTGGGGGCTCGGGCCTCTTGCACGGGGGGTGCCCTATCCCTCCGAATGCATGAGTAGACACTTTTGATGATATTCCTATCCCCTCCATGCCGCCTTTTAAGGCCATCCACCTCGTCTATAGTCCTACGTTGAAATCAGTTTTTGAATGATGGAGCGTCCCTTTCGAACTTCGAGTCTCGCGATGCGTTAATTTATAGGTCTTCGTTCTTAGCTCTTGAGTCAGACAAAGTCCCACCCCACTAACAGAAACACCGAGAGCTTCTGAGAAGGAGTTGTCCATTTTGAAAGCCCTTTCTACGTTAGGATATTTCCGCTTTTTTTTTCACTCCCCACGGACCCCCGGGAGGCGTTGTGCTTTATCCCCACTTTTCCGCTTCCATCGGCTTTTTTCCTTTCCGATAGCTGTTTTACTGCTTACAGAAATGCCCCCTCTTCATAACGGGTCCCGCGGGAAAAAAAAAAACCCGAGTTCCCCACGCACCCCCTCCCAGCGTGGGTGTAACCTCGCCCCCTCCTGGACGCCCATTCCTGACTCCTTTTTTTTATACCAACCCCCTTCTTTCAGCCTTCCCCCCCCCGGGTACGGCCCTCAACTGACACATCCCCTTCCCCCTCTATGATTATGTCGCCCCCCCTGGTCCCCCGCGTCCGTCGGGTCTTACGAAAATCCCTCTTCCTTTCCTCCGACAAACCCCTCTTCGTACCGAAACGAAACAGTTTTCATCAGAGGCCCCCGATTTTTTATCTTCTCCAGAGCGTAATTCACGACCCCCCCCCTAAGCTCCCTCACCTTTCCCCGTTTTCAAGTATTCTTTTCTTTCTTTAACTCCCGTTTGGACCAAGCGTTCAGTTAGAAAGGGCTTGACCCTTCTCCTTCTTTCGACTTAGTTTCTCTCCCAGTCCTCCGGTGCCCTTTCCCCCGCTTTGGAGTATTTACTCGTTTCTATTTTGACAGTGCTGTCCGAGGTGGAGACTGGATCTTTTACTATTCTTTTTTACGCCTGACGAGTCCCTTGCTACATCGTATTATTCCGTACTTCCTCCCCTTCGGATTATTATAGGAGCTGCCCTTCATTTCACCCAGTTGGAATTCCTTGATGTAGCGATTAGTCACTCCGTGCCTTTTTTTTTAATACCTAGGTATAAAGTCACCTAGTCCCTTCCTCGCGCCCCTTCACTCTATTTCCTGGAAACTTCTCCTTCCCTCCCCTGGAATTAAGGTTTTAATATGGGCCTCTTGTTTTTCCCTCTGTTCTCCTTATTCGTGTGGCCCGGCCGCTAACGCGCGATGTTTTTTATTTTCCCTCCTCTCCATTATCCTATTCCTCCTCAGCAGTGGTTGTGGTGATTCTTGCCGTTGCTTCCTTTCTTGAAGATCTCCCCCCTTAGCGTGGAGTCTTCCCGCTCCGTTCCCCTACCCCCCTTCTTTGACCAAGCGCGACCCGTGTCTTTCTTAGTAGGGATTCCTGTTCTTTCTTCCCTGTCATCCGCAAAGAGTCTTCCTGTCCTCCCCTGTTCTCCCCTGTTGACTTTTCCCTCTACTCTGATTTCCCTCCCGATCGTCTCCTTTTCCCCGTTTTTCTGACTCACTATATGACTTTTTTTTTCCACGCCCCAAGGTCGAGTATTTTCCCTCCCTCTGTCTTCCTCTTTTGACCTCCCTCAGGATGAGCCTCCTCGGAAGTTTGCCTCCCTTTGATGTTCCTCTTTCGCCCGTCTTTATGATTAAGATCGCAGCACCTTTGTAACGGTCACAATCGCCGTGTCTCCATCTCTGAATGGTGCTTTCCTGTCGGCTACGCTGAGTCCCCTTTTCCACCTGCCTTTCTCTTTTCAGTACCTCCGTCTCCGAACTACCCGCCGGCACATGTCGGGTCCTCCCGTTCCCCCTTTTCCCTTGACTTTCCCGCTACGGATTTTGAAAACTGTATATTGTCTTCCCGGCGTTTCTCTGGACGATTATGGAGATTTTTCTTCCCAAGATTCTTTTATGCCTCCTCTTCTCTCCTATTTTTCGTTGTTGTTATGTATGTCTCGCCGTTCTTCTTCTCCTCCCAATTCCGTTGTTCCATCAATCCTAGAGAGGCCGATCCATTTGTTCCCTTGTTTCCTGTTTCTCTTTTAATCAGGTTTCTTTTCGACGCAGGTCTTTCTCTCTCCCTCCCCCCGCCTTGCTTTTTTTTTTCCTTCTTTCCCCTTTTTTCTTCAACGGATGCCTCGCTTCGCTGGAGTAAGGGTTACTTCCTGGTCAACTTCCACTTTCACTTCCCTTGACTTTTTCTTCCCCTTCCCTGCTCTCTCTCCACTCTTCCCCCTCCCTCCCCATCCTGCGCGTTCCGTCTTTCTTGTTCCTTTTCTCCTTTCCATGTCGTTTCTCTTTCTTCACCTCTTTGCCCTGCCAGCAGCCGCCCGTTCGTTATAGGTTCTTCTACGGGTCTTCTTCAGTTTGCCTGCCAGGCTTTTTTTTACCCCCCTGAAGGAGCTAAGGCATCGTCCTTTTTTGCCTCTTTCCACGTCAATTCCTCCCCGAAGTCCCATTTCAAAGTACTGTCATTTACTTCTTTTCGCGAATTTTGGAGGGAGGGATTTTTCCCTCATCTTTTTCCTTCGATTCTCAGCCCCACCTGTCTTATCGAAGGCCCTTTTTCTTTTCCCTGCCTATCTCCTTCGAGTTTCAGAACAGTTGCGACTGCCCTTTCGACCGGAAACGTATCATCCACTCCTCTTCCCCAGCCCTTTACCCACACAACCGGTAGAACCCGCTCACTTCTCCTTTTTTTTTTGTGCCCCCTTCCCCTGAGACCCAGACGGTAGCCCAAACATTCCCCTGGTTCTCTTCTGCCAATTCGTCAAGAGAGGCCCAAAACCTCCTTGAATCTTAATAAAGCGATGCCTCACCCCTGTTTCCCTGTTCCCCTGACTTTCTTTCTTTTTTTCTAATTTCTGATGCCGCCCGACACCCTGCCTTTTGGATTTTCAGGAACCCCGGAGTTTTCATCTACTTTCTCGTTTCCTCCACTGAGACTTGATACCTCATTCAATCTTCAGCTCGCGTTTGAAATTTACCCTTTTCCCCCTTCTTTTTTTCGTTCATCTCAGGAAGGACGTCCTTGACACTACTTACTTGCCCAGCTTGCGTTTTAGATATTCACTTTTTTATTTTTTTAGATTAAATTTAATTGTGGTTCCCCTCTTAAGTCTTCATCTTTTCCAGCAATTCAATTCCCCCTTTGGCTTATTTTCCCCCCTTTTTGTTATCCAGGAACTCGTAGAATCACCAAGCGTCATTATTCGCAGATCCCTCTAGTCCCGAAGGCGGCCTCCCTCTCTGGCTTACATAACCAACTCCTTCCCCAGAGCCATGCCGACTCCCGGAAGTCTTCCCCCCCCTCCACCGGCTTTAGAAGCCTGCCTTCTCTCTCAATTTTTCCATTTCTTTCTCTTTCTGCGCGGCGAGGACCCCACTTCCCCTTCCACGTAAACAGCTTTTCGACGAAAACCTCCCCGATTGTAGTCTATCCCTCTAGACGAGTTTCAGCTTAATGCTTTGTCGGCTCCTCCTCTTCCCGAACCTATTCCCCGTTTCTTCCTTTGATACAATTCACACCACCCTTGGGTGCCGGTGCAGGACGTTTTGAAGTGAGTTTTCTCCTCTTTTTTTCATCTCTCTTTTATTTCCCCCTCCTTTTTTTTCTAGAGTCAACAAGATTCCCTCTCTCAGTCCTTCACCTGCGTGTCCCTTTTTTGGCTTTCCTTTACCTCCACAGGACGATGGTTCTTGAAGTCTTTTTCTGTACATCGTCCGATTAGCGGGACTTTTCTTTTTACCTAAGTTCCTCCCTTTTTGAGGGTTCCCTCAAAGATCCGTCTAAGTTTTTTTCCTCCTTTTCCTCCCCCCCTACCATTTGATTTATTCTCGTGTATGTCGAGGGTCTGGTTCGATTCCCGTGTTGGCCGTCTCATCGGATCTTGGTCTTTTCCTTTTTTTTTTTTTCTTTTAGTGTCTTATCCCTTTCTAACAAATGCCGATTTCTTTTTTTCCCCGGCCCGCTGTTCACGATGACTTGCTTTCTGCTTCCTTAGAAGATGGAGTGCTCACCTTCACTCTAACTGTACCTTTTTTCAGTGATGCCCCTTAGTTTCGATCTGATTTTTTTGTCTTTTCCCTCGTGTTGGTGCATAAGCCGCGTCCGAGCCTTCCCCCCGTACTTTCTCTACGGTCAGGAAAATGCATGCGTTTGTTCACCCTCCTAGCTTAGTGTCCACTTGCGGAGGACTTCTAATTTAATTATTTTCCTCACCTCCAACCCGGGTTGCCGCTTTTACCTTGAGAAAATAATAGCTATTTCCCCCCTCTTTTCTTTCTTCCATAGCTTTTCTTTCCTGCTTAATCTGCGGAGATCGTTTGCAGCGTCCGATTTTTTACCTACTTTCACATATTCCGTTTTACGCACGTCTTTTAGGAGAATGGTTGGTATCGTTGCTTCCCCAACGCTTCCTGTACGAGTTGAGCCGGGTTTTTCTTTTTCCTGAACTTTTTGTCGTGATTTTTTTTTTCCGTCTACTTTTTTGTCGGCGCAAGGCGTTTTTCTTTTACGCTTGCCTCGATGGTTTTACCGAGCCGGTTTTCTCTGTCTTTTCTAGTCTTCAGTTTCCAAGCCTGACAGATTCCGCCTCTCCCGCACTACACACCCGAGATTTTTTTTTTTTCCCCCTCGGATCTTTTCTCCGAGTTCCCCCGTAGCCACATTTTCCTTCCCTTTTAATACCTTTCTGCTTTTCTGTCTGGAGCGCTCCCCTGCCCCTCTTTAGACCACCTTATCACCAATTATTCCGACCTCCCGCTTCGAGTGCTTCAGGAATTTCTTTCTGATCCCGCCTGTGCCCCTCTCCTTCGGAGATTTTCTGTTGTGCTCCCCTCGTTTCCCCCAGGCCGGTCCAGTCTATGTTCTAAAGGGGCAAGACGGACATATACGTGGCCTTTCTATATGTCCTAGTCCCGCTGTTGCTTGTTAATGTTTTTTCTTTCTTCTCTCCCCCCGAAGTCGATTTATACCCGGTCTCGCCCTTTTTTTTTGTCCTCTTTTTCCCTTTCCTTTTCTTTTGGGATTCCCCAATCCTTTCACGCAATGGTATGTTCTCGTGTTCTCTCCAAATTGCGTGACACCTCTCCACCTCAGCTGTCCTCACCCCCGTCCAGAAATGAAAATCTTCTTCCTCCGCGTTCTATATTTCCAGGTTCTCGGCTTTTATTCTTCCCTCCTCTCCTTCGTCCTCCGAAGCATAAATCGATTTTGCTTGGCTCTAGATTGTTGCCGACGATTTTCTGTTTGGTTTTGTTTCCCAGCTCTTCTTTAAGTTACAACTTTTTTTCTTCTTATTTACGGCCTACCCTTTTTGCATCACGTTTAACGACGGTAGTTGTCCCTTGCCGTTTTTTGTGTTGTCTGTGCGGGTTTATACTGGTTCTGCCCTCCCCTTGTTCCTTTTAATAAGTCGTGCAGACGTCCCTTTAGTTTTCTGGTATTCCTCCGTTTGTTATCTGTCTTTGCTACTTGATTACTAAGCCTGTTTGTTTATGTTTTCAACTGATAGTAGGTAACGCAGCTATGCTTAAAGCACCCTGGACCCAATAGTTTCCGACACATCGGCTGCTCCGAAGTTGACGGTGCTCTTCCTATCCCCTCCTTCTCGTTTTCCACCGTGAATTTTCTGAGTCGTTTCTATAGGTCTCACTCTTTTCCATTTTTTCCTCTCTTTCCGCATCTAGTTAGACATTTTACTGAGAAGTACTGAAAGTCCTGACTCCTTTGATTCTCCATGGGGATCGAAGTGTATTTTAACTTTAGCGCTTTTTATCCTTCACTTTCCTTTAGATA
>Ga0179593_1489036_pt1 | contig 12552 bp, 15 predicted proteins | sample CZODoug2_1_08_16_FD_185931 | JGI IMG/M metagenome (GOLD analysis project Ga0179593, IMG submission 185931) | Vadose zone soil fungal communities from Angelo Coast Range Reserve, California, USA - CZODoug2_1_08_16fungal (PacBio error correction) | ecosystem: Environmental > Terrestrial > Soil >... | reverse complement strand
CGAAGGGTCTTTGTCTTTATGGAGTTACCCCCTGACTTATCCATGAGACCTCCTCTCTCTGGGGCGGTGAGTTTCGTTTCCCTTGAAGTGGCCTTAATCTGTTGCGAAGCGAAGGAGACATCCCCCTGCTTTTTTTTCTCCTCCCCTTGTACCTTGGATTATTGATGCCACGAAAGACGTATCGAACCCGATTTACAATGATAGAGTTCCCTCACGGCCTCTTCCCGTTTCCCCCTTTTTCGTGCTTTAGCCTCCTGCGTGCTTCTTAGGCTTATTTGCCCCCCCGCAGGTTGTACCCATCAACCAATCAGCCCCCTTGATCTCTTCCTGTAAAACTTTTTCTCAACGGCTTAGAAAGCTTTTTCCCCCTACAGGAAACTTCACCCTTATTAGGGCGCCTCTCGAACCCCTCCTCCCCCTGACCTCGTTCTTTTCCCTGAAGATTATTCTTTCCCCCGTCCGGACTAGCCCCATGACTCGTTTTAGACGATTTTTTTACCCCATACCCCAGTGCAGGTTTTTCAAGCGGTTTCCTCCGGCTTTTTTTAGAGGACCCACCTCGGCAGACTCCAAAGGGCTTTTTCCTCGGGCTGACAGCTCGTTAGTCCCCCCCTGATCAAGGAATAACGCTCCCATCTTTTCGATGTCATGAGGTTTCGGCGACACTGCTTTCCATTTCATTGCAGCCCCCCCCTCAGCCCGTCCCCGACCGAAGCCATAATTTCTCTCATAAGGTGCCGGGGTCGTTTAGCAGATTGGTTGATGGTGCTTCCCTGGGGCGGGAACAATGTTTCTCGTTGCAATGGTTTCAGGAATCTGCACGACGCCCCCCTTTTCTGGGAGCTTAACGTTTTCCCTGACCTCTGATCCCTCCCCCGTCTCATTTTACTGAGTTTCATGGTTGCCAAGGATAGGGATCTTCTCCTTGTCTGAGCGAATTTTTTCTTGAAGGAAATCGCTTTTTTCAGTCGGATCGTAGCGGTTTCATACCCCTTTGTTTGTTTTTCCCACCCGTCCCCCTTAAAGTCTCGGTTCTTTGTGTAAGTTTCTTGGGTCTCTTTGTCTCTTCAGAACGCCTTTCCCCCCCGCTGAAGAGCTTGGTGGTTCCTCCTTTTTCGTGCAACCGCGACTCTCGTAAATACACCTTAGCTTCTAAACCGGCCCGACGGTTAATGTATCCTTTATTCTAGAAGAGAAGAGACTAAGTAGGACTCTTTATCAGATTTAATCTTACCCTCACAGGAACTCGTACTTAGCCGAAATCCACGATCCAGGCCCGCGACCCGATCGTCTTTTACAGGAGTTTCTTTTTTTAATACCCCCCTTACCCGATGTATTTTTGCAATTTCCGCTCTTCAATTCTCCTGCCGGCCATCTCCTCCCGCTCACCGTGGCGGTGTTTCTGCGCAGCTTCCCCCTTAATCCGTTCTCGTCCCTTTGATTTCCTCTTACTGTTTCCTTATGGCGAGGCGCCTGCGTCCCCGTCAGGCTCGACCCTTTACGGCATTCTCATCGACCAATTTTGATTCTCCTTGGCCCAAATCGCGCAAATTCACCTATCTTCTCTGCGCAGGTCTCCTTTTCCTCGCCGCCTTCATTTTTAGTCAAGATATGCCAATAATATTTAATACGTCCATTGACCAATTTTATCGAATTCCCGACTATTCAGGTGTCTCATCTTTCCACTGGTTACCCGGCCCAAGTTGTGAGGCATCCCTTTTTTCTAATCGTCCAGGGCCCTCAGACACCCTGGATGGTTAGATTGGAAATAATGAGCTGTGTCAACATCTGAGCCTGCCCCTGCCGACCCTCCCAACTAAGCGCGTTGCCAGGATTTGTCCAGAGAAAAGCTCCTCCGGCCCTTCGTTGGAAACTTAAGCTATCTATTTTTCTGAATTTCGCATGTTTTTCCGGTGTTGAGCGAATTCCCCTGCCTCGGATACATCGTGCCCTTTCTTTTTTTTTTCCCTTCCTAATCTGCTCTTCTTCCCCTTTGCTGACAAAATATTAGTTTTGTTAACTCCCTATTGATCCTAGTTTTGATCCCTTTCCCCCCGTTGATGCCAACGGAAGGGCGTCCCCAGTTTCCCCCCCCCCCCCCAAAATATTATCTTTTTTTGCATTTTTCTCACAGGTGACCCTGATCCAGATCATAAGAATTCACAGTATATAGAGCAATAATCCTCCCTTTTTGTTATTTTTTTTCCTAGTCCTTCATTCATTAGGACTTCCGGAGGAAGGATTATGGTGACGCACATTACAGCTAAGCTTTCCCCTGTTCGACCCATAATTGTAATCTTGGGAATCCGTTCAACCTCTCTTGAATCCCGAGACGATTTTTTCTTCGGAAAGGCCCATTTTTTTTTCTTTTGCATTGTTTTCCGCAGCTTACGAGTTTTGCTATGGTCCACACCTTTGCGACTCCAAGACCCCGGAGTCCGATAGTCTTCACCTCGATAAATCTTTGAGTGTCGTGAATTCGACTTTGGTTCCCCCAGCAATGCTGACCCTACTGAGTTCTCTGATACCCTCTTCCTTTCGATTGTCATGGATGTCGTCCTTGACAATCCGACTGCCTCCCAGAGATCTTTTCCCCTGCTCTCCCACCCCCCTCTACCTTTTGGCCGGCCCGAACATTTTACGTCCCTTCTCCCCCCTTTTCTGTGGTGGGTAACAGTAAGGCCCCACTATCCCGTCCGCGTCGTCTCCCTTTTATTGCTTCCCCAGGTTTAGGTCGGGAATACCTCTTTTCTCTCTCCCATTAGCATAGCTTCTTCCGCAGGAGGCCTTTCTCTTCTCCACGTATACTGATTCCTAGTTTCCGACGGAGACCCTTACGTGACAGACTGTCCTCGTTCTCCCTGATGGGAGCGATGCCCCCCCTTCTCCCATCGACCCCCCCCCCTTTACCGTCCTAGAGAATCCCAACAACCGCCGTACCGTCCCCGCCAAATTTCTTCCTGGTTTTTTTCCCTACGCACCCCCTTGTTCTCCGGATTGATTCGGTCTTGGGGTTTTTCTTTTTTTAGAGAGCCTTCCAAAACTACCCCTCGCGGGGTCCCCCCCCCCCCCCATCGCTCCTGTCAAAATGTCCTATAGCGCTTCGCTGTGTTGGAATATTGAGTTGGAGAAAACCAGGACTTTCTTGGAGATTTCCTTACGCCTCGAGTTTTTTTTTCCAAGCCTTAGCCTTGTCGATTTTACTTCGACAGGACACGGATACGTCGTAAGTATGTCGGTTTCTTTTTTTTTTTTTTCCAGGTTTTTTTTCTCTTTTCAGGCTTACATTTGAAGATGCTATTCCAGGGGATAGAGCAGGCATCCCCCCACCCGCCTCTGCAGAGTGGTGATCTCTGAGTTTATTGTGAATTCCGATCCCCCTCCTCTCCCCCCCCCTCGCACCTTTTCACCAACCTTTTTTTTTTCCTCTCATGGAGGGTTTAAATGGAACGACCGCGTTTTGTTTCTTCCCCTCTTCCCCCTCCCCCGTCGATGGACCTGCCCTTCCCCTCAAATTTTCTACTTCCTCTACTTGACGCTGATCCCCATGCCAGGAAAAGTTCCTCGCTTTATCTGCGGATTCCCCCCCCTCCTGCGGTTTCAAATGATCCAATTCCACAACCCGGAGAGCTCCCCCCCCGAACTTCCTGACGAGCCTCCAGTTCCCGGCTCACAGCAATCCCCCACTTCCTTCGCTCAGGACATTCCTCCGCAGACCCCCTTCCCGGTCCCCGGGAGATTCCACAGGCGTAGGACAGGCGTCTGCAACTCCGGGGGAGGTTTTTTTTATAATGCCCTGGTAGCTCGAATCCACCAATAGGCAAATTCGATGACTTTCTTCGGTATCCAGGACAGTGTGATCGTTGATTTCCTCCTGATCTGGTTTCCCTACTCAGAGTGCCTTAACCTTCACTCTACGCCCCCCGTTTGCATCCTGCACGACCCTTGGGAGCCCCCTCTTTTTCGATTACCTCGCGAGCCAGCTCGCTTTGGTCTTTTGCTGTATGCCCTTCCTAAGCTCCGTTCCCCCAATACGAATCTCTGCCCGAATTTCCTGCGCTTACTAATTGTCTTCATGGAACTTGAAGGGCCAGTGTTTTTGTTTGAAACTCTTTTCTCCTCGGGTAGCTAACCGGGTTAAGAGATCTCTTCCCCCCCCAATCTTTTTTTGTTTGTGGGTTCATCCCGCCTCCCCCTGTTTTCGGATCATCCCCCCTCCTCTTCCCCGGAGCTTCCATTCGCACCTACGCGAGGGTGATCACAATTTTGCCTTTCGTCCCGGCTATTCTTTCTTCGTTTCGCGCCTCCCCGGGAGAGGGACCGTTTTTTGGATCCTTTTCATCCTGCCTTACAAGTGGGAGGCTCTAGAGGCCTAAACACCTGCCTTGGTTTCGCGCTTAATGTTTATGTCCCCCTCCCGATTTTTTCCACCTGGCAGAAAACATTCCGAAGAATGACATCATATGCGAGAGTGTTCCCCCCTCTTTGTGCGTGGAAGCAAGTCCAGGAAACCCTTCCCTCACCCCTGATTTATATCATTTTCCCCATCCTCTGTGGTGCCGAGTCTAGACGGTTACGTTTTCTTCTTATGTTTTTTGAGAGTCATAGGCCCCTCCTCCTCTCCCTTCTTGGTTTTCTTTCGTAGGGAGGGCAGAACCCGCAGTTCGGGAATGACACCTGATTAAGTCAGAACCCCAAAGAGTGAAGGTTATAATCTCTCCTTCTACCTATTTCTGAATTTCATGGCCTCTGGAGGCCCTCCCTTTACTACAAGAGAAGGGAGTGATCCCACGGAGATCAACTACTTTGTTTCCCGATTCTTGCCTCGGCCCCGTTTGATCCCCCGAGTGCCTTTTCTCCTAGTTTGTATCTTTTGCGGACCGTCCCCCTCTTAACCCATAATCCTCCCTCTCTTGTGATGTCTTCCAAGTCCATTTAGAAACGGATTCCCATTTTTCCCGATCGTTTCCCACATAATCGTACGATAACGTCGGAAGAGCCTAAGAACGACCATTAGTTTTTCAGTGCTTAGTAGAACAGGACCGAAGTACCTGTTACTCGTCTTGTTTTTTTAGCCTCTTGTTTTCGCCTCTCAACAGGCGCGATGAAGAGGGTTTTCGTATCTTAATGGGGCCTTCACTAGGAAAGTGGAAGGAGGTTCCATTTTCCGTATCGTAATCAGAATCTAACGGGCTCCCCCCGATCCCTTGCCACGATGGCATTTTTACATATACGACTGCCAGCATCCCCACCCTTAAGCCCTTGATTCCTCAATGACGTCCTAAGGGACTTATGTAGACCCCGCAGTTTTGACATGTCGTCGGCTTTTTACGTGCTTATTTCCAGGGGTCTTGACAAATGTTTCCGGTCCACTTCTTGGACGTGCATAATGTTTTCCATCAAAGCTCCCCCTTTTATGGGCTTGGTCCTCATGTTTGCCTGCGAGCTCCCTCTTCCTGGCCCTTTAGAGGTGGTCTCCTTCGTCCTTAGCTCCTGCGCTGTTTCCATGCACTTCCTTTCCTGTCGTTAGAGGGGCATTTAAAACAGCCCGGTATGGCCCTTTCCACCGACCAGGATTCTTTTCCCCCTCCTTTTTTCTTTTTTTACGTAGACGGGGTGCTGCCGCTCGATCAGGCCCAAGCTTCAGATCTTTTGCGCTTTGCCGAGAACGCTTTTTTTCCCTCCCATCAGTATTTTCCTCCGATATCACTGCGAAGGATCATGACAGTGATTCGTCGCTACATTGGATTCCGTTTTTATCCCGTTCTTTTGCTTCTTCCCTTGAAATCCCCCCCCGTTAAAACTTGTGCAGGGCCTCCTTTAAAAGAGGTCAACTCCTGCAGCGGCTTTTTTCGTCGGGAACCCTGATGCGCTGTTGGCCCCTTTTGCGCCTTATTTTCGCCTCTTCTTCATCTCCCTAAAAATTCCTTCCCTTGCCGGCCCCCTTCTTCAAAGGCTGGCTACAGGCTGACCCATTTTTTTTGTTTTCCTTCGGCGTGTTTTGGCTTTTTGCTTCGGGGATACCTTTTTGATCGGCGAGGACCCCCAGGCCATTTTTTTTGTTCTTTCCAAACTCCGGCCCCGTCTTTTTTCCCCATCCGTAACCTTTGCTTTGCCTTGGATAAAAATAGGTCCCCCCACCATTCTCTTCCAGTGCGTTCGGTTCTTCTCCCCCAATCCTAAGTTGAATTTTTTCCCTCCAAAGTATTCCCCCCTTCCGGGGGAGGAAGAAATTTCCTTGCCTTACCGACCTCGTTCTCCCACGTTTTTTGACTCCCTCTGGATGCAGGGGTAAATGGTTTCCAGTTGAAACTAAATCTTTTCTTATCAATGCCTCCCTCCCCGCGTGAAGGAGGACCAAATCCTTCTGGTCCCCACCTGCGCGCATTGCACCCCTCAGAGGAGTCACTCTGGACTCCCTAATGAACCTCCTGAAGAATATTTTTTTCCCTGGACAGCCTTTCTTTTATGAGGATTTGAGAGGTATTCCGGGCCTACGCGACCAGGCCTCCTTAATCGGCGAGAGAGATGTTTTTTACAATGGCAAATATTCCCCCCCCCCAGCGATTCGTCCCATTTGCCCCTTTCAAACCCATGCTTCTTGAAGCACTTCCGCCTCATAGTCGGGGAAACCTTCCTTTTGATCCAAGGGTTAAAGCCGTAACCCATCCCCCCCTTATGGGGCGTTGTCTGGTGATTCGGCGGAGACTCAGATAACTCTTACGAAGCAACCCCCTATCCTACTCTCTCATGTTTTTTTTTTATAGCGAATGTTCCCCCTATTCGTGAATCTGCTCAGGAGTACAGTTTCAAGAAAACGCCACCAGCATACGTTTTTACCTTTTGTAGCCATCCCATGACCACGCTGGAATAAAGTTTACGTTTTCAACTCGCGGCAGCTCGCGCTCCCGGAATTCTTACTTGTTCTTTTGCCCGCGCTTCGGATTGGCGGCTTTCACCCTCCCTTCTTCGATATCAAATCGAGGTTGGCTAACATGGACATGTCGGTTTTCGCGCCTCCGACCAGCTTCTCACCCTAATAAGCGACGGATTCTTTCTCAAAGTCTTCCCTCCTGGGAATGTGTTCTCTTTTCTTGCCCTGAGCTCTTTTCCCTAGACTTTGCAGCGACTGTCCTTCCGCTCTCCATCCGCCAAAAGATTTGGAGATTCCCTTGTAACATTTCTCAAACTCTGCCGGCCTTCGCAAAGGTCCCGTCAGGAAATTTATCTGAACGCTGTCCAGTTCTTCGGTAAAGGGATAACATTTTTTGCCTTTTCTCTCCACAGGTCTCCTTGTCCTTTCAGAAGTTCTCTCCAAAAAGTCCTCCGTCCGATGAGTAGCTCGAAGAGATCGGGAGAGATTCCGGCGGTTGTGACTCTCCCTCTGGCAAAGTCACATTGATCGATGCACGACCCTTGGTGTTTCTCCTCCATTTCCCCCCCTTTAGCCTGGGCTGCGCCAGACTAAAAAATTACAGTACCTTATGCCATCCCACCCGCTCCCAAGATCTAACACTGCCAAGGTCTGCGCGGGTTCCGACGTAGGCCCTGTATTCGGTTTTTCGCGTCGGCCTGGACCTGGTTTTCTTAATCCGTCTTCCGACTAGGAGAAAACACATCGCGCCGGTTTCCACCCGCATCCTGTCCCCCCCCTGCCGATCGACTTTGCCGGTCTTGTGGGGTGTACCGGCCCCCCAAGACATGTCTTCAACTTTGCTTTTCCCCCCTGAAGCACCATCTGTTACGCTGTCCCGACAGTGGTCGCCCCGTCCCCCAGCCCTTGAGATTCCCTCTGAAATCTTTAGAATGACTCCCACGAGCGAGTCTTTTCTCCTAGGTTCCTATCTGTGGATAGATACCTCCCCCTGACCCTTCCCCCTCCCTTTCCCTGTGAGAGTGATTCAGATGCATAGACCTGCCCCTCCCCCTACACCCCCTTTACACAAGAAACACGTCTCGGCTTCCTGTGGGTTTTCCACTTGCCCACTTCAACTCGTGACACTCGAAGGGAACTTCCCACTCCCATCGCTCCTCACCGTGTACGCCTTATACCGATACCCATCCCCTTCCATTTCGGACCAGTCGAGGCATGCGCGAAGCTCCTGTACCCCCCAAGATTACCAAAGACCCCCCACCAGTAAAGCGGGCGGCATTGCCGACCCCCCATTGCCCGGTCTTCCAAATTTTTCCCTCCCCCGGAGAATCACGCTCCGTTCCCCCATTGCCAAGACTGGAAGACAAACCCTTCTGTTTTCGACTTTTGAGCCAATGCTTCGGAGTCCCCCTTCGCAAGGGCTATGTTTTGGTTGCCTGTTCGACTTTTTTTAGAGCCCCATCCTGACCACCCTTCCAAGTATTGCCCCTTCCCTGGTGAGTCTTCTTTGATCTCTTACGAGCTTTAGGAACCCGCCATGGTCGCTGTCTCCTCCCCATTCCAGCTACGGGCTGTCCCCCACCCTATTGCCCCCTCTCGGCAGACCTGTGACTATTCAAACAATATTCTCCACTTCGTTCCACCCTAGCTGTGTGTTTTTCGCGTTGTCCTTGGAAATCCTTCTGTCAATACGAAATCTTATCGGCTCCCCGTAAGAGTCCGCTTTGAGGACTGAAAGGTCCTTCAACGATTTGAAAACGCTGTCCTGTTGGAGACCAAGTTTCTTACTTAATCCCCCTTCTACACCCTCTCTTTTTTGATGGGACTCGCCGAGGGTGCAGGATACATCGCCAGGCTTTTTTTCGAAGCTTCCCCCTGCACCACTGTTTGTAGAACAAATTCCCGAGGCGCCTTATCATTACGTCCAGATCCATCTCCCCCTCGTCTCTGGAGGTCCGTGAGGGCCCACCCCTCATCCCTGCTTCTTTGATACTTCTATAGAGGGAATCCACATTCCCCCCCCCCCACTTTGAATGTCCTCCTCATCCTTGTTGAAATAGCCCGAGTTTCCGCCTCGACTATCTTTAAGTCTGCGATTTTTTTGTTTTCCCGGATCTTTTTCTCCCTTCGAACTCCGCAGTCCCAAGCGCAACATTAGCCCGACTATTTTCCTTACTCGTTTTTTTTTTTCTCTCTTAGTCTAGGGCTCCTTTCTTTGACATTTATGGGGCTCGTCAAGGAAGTCCCCCTCTCTCGAGGCGGTGTCGGAGGTCGCCTTGGCTAACAGGCGATTTTTTTCCTCTCGGAGCCCTTTTTCCCTAGGCATGTTCTTATCCTGATAAAGAAGGGTGAACTTCTTTCTTGAGGGATGCCACCTCCATCCGAATGGTCGGGCAATCTCCCTTTTTCCCAGGCCCCCCTTAACATGGACGGCCGACGCTGTACAGTTGGTTAATAGCGTTGCCTGCTTCTTTTGGAATATTGAGAGGCGGCTGGCTTCCAACTGAACCGCGGCGAGGAACAAGCCAAAGAAGGAAAGTTCTTGGACCCTCACATTCTCTATTTACCACTACCCCTTTTCTCCCCACCGGATTAGCCATATTCCAACTCTGTTCCCTTACGGTCCATGACTACCAGATGGAAGTCAAGGACTTTCCTCTACTAAATAGTATTTGTCTGATTAAGGAATTTCCTGGATCCACCGCCCTCGCTTGTTTGTTTTCCTACGATTGTTTGCATTCGTCCCTTCCCCCCTTGCCAGATTTTTTTCCATGCGGTTGCGTAGCGGCAGTAGCATCGGACGTCCCAGGGCTTCCCGATGCTCAGTCGTAACGCTCCAAAGGGAACCCCCCGTCCCATTTCCCCCTCTTTTTGTCGGGAGCCCCCTGATCATTTCTCTACCCCCCCCCCAGTTTTGCAGCCAGTCTCCAAGAAGAAGCAGATCATTACAGTTCAATTTTTTCTCAGTCGAGGGTTGTGCGACCCTCTGTGATAAGTTCGCTGTGCGTAGGAATGGTGAACACTGTCGGTTCCCTTCTCCCCCCCCGACGAAAGGCGCCCTTTTTTCCCTTTTATTGGATTGTTTTTAAGCGTTGTTTCGCTCGCATCCATCCGCTTTTTTCCTGGCCCATCTAGGTATTTTGTTAAGGCCATTAGAGCGAAGTCTGCGGAATGCTCTTCTCCTTCTTACGTGAAGCACCCCCACCTCGGTGAGGTCCTTTGAACCGCCTTTGATGCCATAGGTCGGGATCGCCCGTCCGAGCGTTCTTCGGTTTTCGGCCACCTGAGCTTCGACCGCTTCCTCTCCCCCCCTTGAAGTAGTTTTGCGGTTCAGTCGGGCCGCCCTAGCCAAGCGACGCTTCATCAGATCCGTTGAACTGCCTCTTCGAATTTACTCACGCTGATTCGCTCCCTCTGCCCGAGATTCAATTCGATTGTGCGATGTCTAGGCACCCCTCCCAACGTAAATTCCATTGGTGATTATCCAAGAGACCACTTCCCTGCCGCCTATAGTTCGTCCCCTCGTCCGGAGTCGATGTTTTGCATACCGGAGATGATTTTTTTTTTTTTTTATTTGTCCTCTTCACCGAACAGGATTTGAGGACCCACCTCCTCGATCCCCGGTGGCCTCTACCAGCGTTCAGCCCTGGTGTGTGCTCGGCGTTTTTTTATCATCTTTACCTTTCTTGCGTGCCGTAGCAAACGCGACCGGTCGTCTCTACTCCTTCACACCTCGATCCCCAATTTTGGGGGCTTTCTTCCTTGCCGAAAATCGCTTTTCAAAAACAGCCCTAATGATTCCGCCCTGCTCCTTTTTTTCGAGTCGTATACCGCACATCGCCTACCATGCAGGTATTTTTTTGAAGCGCAAGAAGAAGGGTTCAAGGCCCCTTAGTTTTGCTCGCTTGACCTTATGAACTTGAATCCTCGACTTCCTTGTGCAGCTGGCTCCCGAACCCCTGTTTGCCTGCCTCACTGGGCCGCCCCCCCCAACTGCTTTCGGCTGTCGAGTTTCCGACCCCTTGCCTGTTCACCTAGGAGACCTTGTCAGCCACAGCCGATGCCCACATAAGCGGGATTCTTGTTGCCGATCCTCCTTAACCCGGGCCCCAGAAGCTGGAGGTGAAAATTAGGATGCGCGCCTAAGAGGTTGCCGTTATTTCGCGACGCTAGTTCCGATTCCCCTCAATTACTTTTTCCAGGAAGCAATCTGTTCCTGCGGACACTGTTCCCCACTACAAAATCCCCAATGAGTCTCCCTTTCCTCAGACGCGCTTCGAGGGTCTTCCCCGTACCCCCCCCCCCCCCCTGTGCCCCCCCCAAGATTTCCAGGACTTCAAACAAGTGTCACCACTGTTCGTGGAGTTGGGCCTTCCGGTACCTACTCTTTCGAGAAATGCCCCCCACCCCCTATCCGTTCACAGTCTCCCTTCCTTGGCTCCTTCCTAGTGTTTGGGGGGCTTGTAGATTCTTCTTTTCCTGGATCGGGCCTTTTTTCCTGCCGGCGTATTCTCCTGATGACCACCTTCCCCCTTCCTCGAAGTTTTTGCTGCCGGCCTTGGTCCTGGGACATTCACTGTTTTATTCAACCCTCATCGCGATTCGGAAATTTTTTCCTCCTTGTTTTTCCAGTGCCATTTTCACGCTGCCTCTATTTAACCTTCGTTCAATTTCCCAAAAATCCCGAGATCACAATGACCCCTGAGGCTCGCGTGCCCCCTTCCCGGGACCCTTTGCTAGGTTGTTTTTTCGCTCCTTCTCAAAGAGCTGGCCTTGTTACCGTATGCCGCTGGCGGTGGGGGATCGTTCAGCCCCTTGCCGCAGTATTTGGTCCTTTTTGGATTTTTGTGCAATCGCTCTGTTACCTCCGGACCCGAGCTTTGTCCTCCCCCAAGCGACAGCCGACTTAAAGATTGTTTTTTCTTTACAAAAGGTACCCTACAACTCTTGTCACTCGGTCCTCTGAACACGGGAAGTTCTCCGAGCTTAGTTTCCCGTTTCAAGGCTATCCCTTTTTGCGTCCCGTTACTTCGGAGGGCTATCCCCCCGTTTCCCCAAAGTTACTCCACTTATGGAGGCCCGGCATGCAAGCCGCGCAGAGCCTGGAGACCCTTCGGTTTTTGTGTTAGCTAATTCCAGTCCTGCGAATACACCTTGATCTTCTCCCACGAAGTTATTCGTTGTACCTCTTGGAGACGAGCAGTCCGCACCCACATTTTCACTTCAAACCCCACGATCACACCCAACTAGAAGAAGAAACATCCAAAAAGGGGAAGGGGCTTGTACGCCCCCCCCTTTTTTGAGGTAGGCGGATTTCCTTGTTTTTTCCCTACTCTAGAGGGCAAATACAGAGGGAGTTCACCCATCGACTCCACCCCTACTCAGATGGTGGTTCATTTTTTGGGATTCCAAGGCCCCAATTTGGATTTCACCACTTGCCCCTTTTTTTTCTTTCGCCACAGCCTCGTCTCCCCCCTTAATATTCCCTTATTTTCATCGCCATCGATTTGATAACCGTTCTGCAAGGTCAAGACAATTCATTCTTTTTCACGGAAGTGATCTCTTTTTTTTAGCCGATATGTTTACCGCCCAAAAGACTTTGGGCTTGCATGCCTATTAGGAGAGAGGTAAGATCCCACTTTTCCAGTAGCCCGCGTTCACCCATACAACCCCTAGTC
>Ga0179593_1441860_pt1 | contig 12552 bp, 14 predicted proteins | sample CZODoug2_1_08_16_FD_185931 | JGI IMG/M metagenome (GOLD analysis project Ga0179593, IMG submission 185931) | Vadose zone soil fungal communities from Angelo Coast Range Reserve, California, USA - CZODoug2_1_08_16fungal (PacBio error correction) | ecosystem: Environmental > Terrestrial > Soil >... | reverse complement strand
TCTGCCCTGCTCTCCCCCTTCTAACTTATTCCCCTTCTCTTCTTCACTTCTTTTTTTCCCAATCCGATTTTTTTTTTCTAAGGGTCAAGTCTTTAGTGGTTTCTCGCCCTCCGGCACTTAAGCTCCTGTAACGCCTTCCTTTTTCTCGAAGACGGACAGCTTTTTCTAAAAGCTGCAGACCTTTTACTGTGTCCGAGGGAACGTTCCGGGCCCTTCCTCCCCCCAAATGGACCTTTCGCTCCCGCTTTTTGCGTAAACTCTAATTCATTCTCGCAGCCCCTTCCTTCCGACTCCCCATTCGTAAATCCTCCTATTTAGCAAGGAATTTTGTCTGCACTTCTGTTAGAGCCCGATCTTGACTTTGCGTGAGGCCATTCTCTGGTCTTATCCGGACTTAGTTCTTCCCGCGGCATATCTTTCCCTCTCTCCTTTTCCTTCTCACGTTTTTTTGCTTTTATGAATAGTTTCCGACACAGCTTCGATTTACTGACTCCTTTTCCATAGGACACCTTGCTTACCTTGCCAAAAAAAGGAGGCGGCGACGATGCGTTAGTTCCCTTAGTTCTCCACTCGCGGTAAGCCTCCTCGCTTCGTTGCAGGCATTTTTTCTCTCTTTTAGGAGAAATGGCTGCCGCATTTTTCTTTAAGATCACTGCTTTTCTGCTAACATAGTTTTCTTTAGCTGTTGATGTTCACGTTCTTTTCCCCCGTGATAGACTCGGTGACCTCCAGTTCTTTCCCCCCTGGGCCAGGAAGCAGATATTCTGCCTGAGTGTTGCAATCGGCAGTTCGAGTCTTTTCGTCGAACGGCTTTCTTTCCCTCGTGCTGTTGTGTTTCCCTCTGCCTTCGTCGACCGCCTTTTTCCATCTCCCGTCCTGTCTTCCTTTATTGACTCCCCCGAGTCGTCCTCCTCCTATGAAATAGTGAGTCCTCGTAACTTTCCGGAGACGTTTTGGACCTCCTCCGATTTCACGGCCTTTTTTGCGGGCATTTTTTCCAGAACTTTAATGTGTCGATTTACTTCTTTCTTTTTAGCCCCCCCATTTGGTTTTTCGAGCACCCCTTCTTCCGACACTAGGGGGCCTTCTTGGCCTCCAGGATGTTCTCTTTCTGATGTTTTCCCCCGATTTGTTATGGGTCCCCCAAAGGAATTTCTTTTTTCAGTAACAATCGGGCTTCATTGAATCATTGGCTTCCGTTCTTTTTTTTTTGTCCTCTCCTCCTTCGCCCATCTCTTTTTGCAGGCGGTTGCACCCCCTGCGCCTCCTTCCCCATCACCCTCTCTGCTGCGAACCCCAGTTGCATCGAGTAACGGCTTCGTGATTCCTATGACCCCTTCTGGGTCACCTTTCGCCGTTTACGATTTTCCCTCTCCTTTCCGTCGCCACGCTCACTTCTTGGTGGCCCTTTTTGTTTCCGGCTTTACTGCCCCGACCCGAATTTTCCTCCCCCCCCCCAACCCATCCAGGATCTTCAGCTGTCTTGGAAGCTTGTCCGGGCTCACCCATTTTTAAAGCAGCCTCCTTTTGCCTCAGGGCATGCGCTTCATTTTCTCCCCTCGATTTCGAAACCCGTTTGTAAGTTTCCCCTCTCTTTGAAATTGTTATTTTTGCGCTGTGCCTCTCCCTACCAAGTAGACTTTTATCCATCCTTCTCTTCTATGGCCATTGCTTTAGTCCCTTCTGTCCAATTTCCGAAAGTTTTTGCGTTGTTTCCCCAGTCCTTTTTATCTTTCTGGATCAGGTGTTTTTCCCTTTTTAACCTAAAGGTTACCCCGTTTTCAATTCCAACCGAATCGTATCATGATTTCCAGTTTCCGAAGACAGACTGTGTGGGGTTTTTGTTTTCAGACGACGTCGACTTCTTGGAGAGTTCTTTTGTTTGTCGCTGCCCTCTCCTTTTCCTGATTCCTAGTCTTGCATTTAGTTGCCTTGCCTTGCTGCTCTAACAGGGCTATAGAGCCCGGCTGCTCCTTTCCTTTTTGAGTCTAATCCCCGGTATCGTACGTTTGGCCCTTTTTCCTTCTTCCTCGCAGCCTGAGTCGCGGTCGGGCAGAAAGTTATCCTTTACTATTGCTCGCGTGAGCGCTCGCCTCTCTTGTTAGCCCTCGTTTTTCGATCCAGCGCAAATTCCCTTTTTGTCATGTTGAGCAGACAGACCTTTTCCTCTCTCTCCTTCTTGTTGCAAAATCAGCCGTTTTTATTCAGGGCGACTCTCTTTTACTCCTTTCTTCCTTGCGATACCCTGCACCCCTTCTCCTTTTCTAACCGATGTCCTCTTTTCTTTTCCTTGTTATCAGAGTTGGTGCTGATTTTCGTTTCTCCTCTCTCGGTTGCGAGATACCAGCGCCCTCCATCGGCTTGAGTGGCTTTTGACTCTTATATCGCGTGTTAGATCGGTTCTCCCTCCTTCGGAAGAGTTTTTTTCTCTCCCCCAGAGGAGATTTCGCTCCATTCGCCAACCATGTCATTTCACCATTCTCCTCCTTTCTGTTCGTTCCTAAGGATGTCGTAGCCCTCGTTTAAGCTCCTACACGTTTTCCACAATTCCGCGGCGCTTATCTCGGCCTCCGCCATCCGTCGTTCCGATGGCTAGCCTCTTTTCGCACTTTTTTTCTGTCGCCAGCATTTTCTCCCTTGATATTGAAGACGGCCTGATGCGCCGTTTTTTTTTTCTTGTCTGTTCCCGGCAAGGTCTCTGCCTTTACCACGATCGGTAGCTCTCCGTTCCCTTTCCTTACCCCGGGCATCGCCCTTTTTATGCGTACGAACTTTTTTTTTTTTGCTGCAAGGTGTATATCTTCTTAGGCCGGCAGCTCATTCCAGCTCTTCTTTCTTCCCAGACTACGCCGACACGTCCCCCTTTTTCTTTTGTCATTCCTTTTTATCGAACGACGATATCCCATTATGTGAGTTCCGGCCTTCCCCCTCTTCGACTTTCCGGCTACGCTGCCACCTCTTTTTTTAGGAGAGCCCTTTTAGCAGCCTGTCGGACACTTCTCAGACAGCCTTACCTTTTTTTTTGAAGAATTATGGTAGACCACCTCCCTTCTCATTTTCGCTGATGTGACCTTCCCGGGCTTTTCAGTCCAGCCCCTCCCCTGGAAGCCCTCCTTGTTCCTGCAGTGCCCACCTATCCGAGAGTACACACGAATTCCCGCTGGATTCTTTGTAAACATCGGCCAACCCTCTCCAGCGAGACGTTGTCCGCACCCCCCACTCAATCTCCTCGCATGTCACCAGGTCCTTGCATTTTTTGACTGAAGGGTTCTGGTTTTCTGTCATTTTTTTTCGTCCGCTTTCCTCTTCCTCCTGCAATGTATTGTCGCCGTGGATATCGTCGAAAACGTTTGTCGGGATTTCTTCTTTTTATGCTTTCTCTTAGATTCTCTGAGAAGTTTTGCCAGTGGCCTTCTCCAATCCCCTAGAGATCGAGCGTAATTGCCTTTTGCACCTCGCCTTCTCTGATTTCCTACTACCGGTTAGGCTAGGATGTCCTGATGCGCCCCTCGGCTCGTCCTGATTTCTTTCCCCTCTCCATTTCGTTCGCCGTCTGCCCTTTTTTTGTCCATTTTACGGCCAATCATAGCACTTCCTTTCTTTGTTTGTTGATCGATGATGAGATGGGGTTTTCTTCAAGCACCCCCAACGCGAATCGTTCTCACGTCCTTCTTCGGTTTTCTTGATCGTGTTTTTTTTGGCTACACTTCGGCATCACCGTCGGCTCGACTCGAGTCTAGGTCCCAGTTCTCAGAGGCGCATAGCTTGTTTCTGTTTGTCGGCCACTGCAGAAACTTCTCTCTGTCCTCGCCCTCAAGGCTATACGCTGAACGGCTTTTCATCCCGACCATCTGTGGAGACGATATCCCTTTTCCAATCCTTATTTTCCTTCTCTTCCGGATTTACTTATTCGATGACGATTAATCACCTTTTACCCTTCGCACTTCAGCCTGGTGACGGGCGATTCTCCGATGATGGCGCTATTTTTTTTCTCCTGAGCAGGGAGACTTTTACTGTAGCTCCTTTCTTTTCCCGTGGCTCTAGGATCCCATTTGTTTTTTTTTTTTTTGGTCCTGACGAGTCTGATGCTGTAGGCTCACGCCCCCTCCTTGTTTCCTTCCCCGCCCGGCCCCTTACATCTTTCTTTCTATTATCATGAGTCAGGTGGTTTTGCCACCTGCTGCAACCCTCGTTATGTTTGCTCTCGGTTTTTTCGCCTTCTTGCTTTCTCTGTTCTAACTTGCTTTTTTCGAGTAGCCGTTCCGTCGAAATCTTTTTCTCCGTTCCCGGACCGTTTATTCACCAGAATTTTTTCTTCCTTCTTATACAGAGGCGGCCCCATTTGTGCCGATGCTGTTCGGAAGATTACGATCGTTTTCATTTCAGCGGACCTCTTCCCCGTCTTTTCCTTATCAGGCTTTGCGGCCAGTCCATCCCTGTTCCTTATTTAAGAAGAATGCTTTGACCGCCCGGATACAGTTCCGATACCATGTGACGGACGTAAATTTTCTTTCATTTTTAGCGTGCCTTTTCCCGGGTTCAAAACCGATCGCGCCTTCTCCGGCAAAGCAAGTCGTTCAAGATACGGATCAGAATGTTCTTCGACAGGCACAAGTTGCGTCACCGTCTGCCGTAGACTATCTCGCTTCTTGTAGCCGACCGTTTTTGTTTTTTATTTATCGTGATATCCTCCTCGGTGTCTTGTTCCTTCGAGGAGAGTACGGACTTCTCCCCCTTTTTAGGGCGCGCGACTTTTTTTGTTTCTTATGACTTTTTTCGGTTCTTGACCATTCTTCGCGAAAGCGACTTGAGGTCTTTCTATACGTCCGGACTTCTTTCTCCGTCTATTCCCATTTTCCCACGCTCACGGACCTCGCGTCCACCATTCTTTCTGCGGGGGGGACTGGTAGTCGTTTCCCCCCCCTCTCTCTTTGTACGTTGGAACAATGAACGCATGTTTCTAGGCGCCCCAGCTGCCAAAATAGTTGTCACGGCTGTACGCTTTGCGGGTATCTCTTCCTGGACACTCCCTCCCCTTCTAGCATGATTCGGTTGAGGCCCCCGGTACTTCTCAATCCACCTTGACGAGTTTGCTGATTCCCAACCCCTTTACAAGCTTTCCTGTTTCCTTTGACGCCCGGTCCACATACGGCGTGTCGATACTTTGATGAAATATTACCCTGTTGTCTATGCCGACGTCGACTCCGTCTTTCGTTGCAATATATTTTTTTTAGTAGGACTTGATCCGTGGAACACTGTCCTCCCTTCTCCTCTTTTTACGAGGACAGAGCCTGTTTGTTCCTTCCCTTTCCTTTTATTCCGTTTGCCCCTACTCTTCCCCAACTTTCGTTTGACCAACAACTTAAAGATTTCCTCCTTCTTTTTTTCTGCGTGCCAGTTTTGTTTTCTGTTCTCAATGGAAATTTTCCCTTCCCCTCTCTCGGTTCCGTGCGGCTTGTGACACTTCTTTGCGTAGTTTCCGGCTTGCGACCCGATAACTCCGACCCCTGTCTCTCCACATAACCCCCCACCCATTTTACGTTTGGCGTAAATGCCGCCATGGCGCTCTCCCGCTCGCCTTCGATACTCGTTTGTTGCCTTGCAGCGCGCCAAGTGTCCCGTTATGGCGGTCTCCTGCCTTCAGGAATTCCCTATTGCGAACATGCCGTCTCACGTCACTCCTTATGCCTTTTTTTTTGGTCATAGATGGTGCCTCTTTTTCCCTATCGTGCCCCCCCAACTTAGAGAATGATCAGGCTTTGTTGCTGGGAAATCCGGGTAGGTGTGCATTTAAGGCAAGGGCCTCTGATAACTATTTCGTCTTTGTATTACTTTTTTTTTATTTCCTCCAGATACGGCAACAGGTGGTTTGTCGTTCCTGGCTCTTTTAAAGCATCCCGCCCGTACCTTTCACCGGGGTGTAGAAGCTCGATGGTGATTTTTTGAGCGGTGTGTCAACCGTTCATCCTAGCTAGTTCGTTTTTCAAACGGCTCTCGCAAAGCTGTTTTTCCTATCCGGCTATGGTTTAGTTACGCCTATTACTTTTTAGTGTGTGAAAACCTCTCCCCCCGCCTCCCCCCGACCTCCATTTTATCCTGTCGCAGGGTCTGCCGGTCAAGATGTCTCGGGTGGTGCTCGGAAATCACACTCTTTCTACCGACAGCAGCGTCCCCGGAACTCTTTTTGACGCCGTTCCCCCCTTCCTCGGGCCCGATTTCCCCATTCTCCGGGCTTACGTCATAGACTCACTGTGTTAATTCTGTCCTTTCGTGTTCGGTTTTTTGTCTTGTACACCGCGCCGTCGCCTTCGATTTACGTCAGGTTTTTTCCCTGCGCACGGGATCGGCACCGCCACTATATGCCTCAATGTTTGTTTTTTACCTTCCTCCGATTTCTCCCCGTTTTTGCAGCCACTTCTGATCGTTTTAATCGGACGTGCCAGGCTCCCCCATGATCAGCTCCCCTTCCCTCCCTTTCTCCCAACTTCTGAGTCAAAGTCTCGTTTTCCGGCGTCGCAATTGCGCGTTTTCGTCCCGCTGCAAATTCCTTTCAACGACTGCGCTTTCTTTCCGTCTTTTGGTACACTCTGTATAGCTATATATGAACGTGGTTTTTAGAGCCATCTCCCTGGTTTTCCTCGTAAAGTCCCTGCTGCCATGCCTCCCCCTGGCAGAGTTCGCCAGCTCGCTTCTCCCTCATAGTTGTTGTTGTTTGAGCTGATGCGAACGCCTGGCTTATATCTCACGTTCTCCTATTGAAAGCGACTCCTTTTTTTACTAGCCCCACCACCTTTCCCCTGGGTTTGTCGATCGCGACGAGTACAGGCTTTCTCCCCTCTCATGCAGAAGAGACGTTTCTTTCCTTTTTTTATTTTCGATCTCGGCCGGTCTGCCCATGAGATATTTGATTTGCCTTTGATCCAGTTCTACCCGTCTTATTGGGGCGTCCCTGTTTGATATAGTTTGTTTCTTTCATCCATAGTTTTCACTCATATTCGTCGGCCGCTTTTTCCTGTCCCGCGTTTTTTTTCCTGCAGGATTCTCCGCCCATAGATTGCTTTTGCCTTTGCATTTGAGAGAGACAGCCGTTCAAATTCCCTTTCCCATTCCGATTTTTCTTGGAACAAGCCTTCGTCATAGAGGACATCTTCCGAGTGACTCTCCATTGCTTTCTTCGTGTTTCCGCGACAGGCACGGAGTTTTTCTTATATAAATGACAAGCTGCCGCGTTCCTCAGCTCGTTTTTTTTCTCCGTTGTGGTCATTCGAGTTCCTCCCCCTTATCTGCATATTCTTCATTTCCCGGCGAAGTATACTGAGTTCTATTTCCTCTCTCTAGGAAGCTTCTTTGCTTCTGTCCAACCAAATTTCATATAGCGTCACACTCTCACACCCATAGCCTTGATTTCTGTTTTTCCCTAGTTTTTTCTTCGCCCCCTTCGGCGCCCCTTTTCTCTCCCCTTCCCAGTTGTAACCGCGAAGCCGGCCATCCCAATACCCTTCTCGCCCCAGGTTTCCCCGTCTCGTCTTCGTTGAGTTTCTTATACATTGCCTCTGGCCCCTCCCGTATCGTCCCGAGATCGAGACCACTGCTCCAAGCGTTTCTTAGAGGCCTGGCCTTTTTCCTTTCTCAAATCCTCCTCATTTACTCCCATGCTTCATGCGCGCCTTGGCCCTGCTCGTGTCAGGCACCCCGGAATGCCCCATTTCCTTAGACCCGTCCTTTTTTTTCTTTACGTTAATCGCTCGAAATGCCCCGCGTTCCTCTCCGTCCATCGGTACCGGTCTCGATATGCCGCGGCCCGAACCCTCCTATCGCGGAGAGCGCTCTGCGCATTTTGCTTTCGTCCTTTTTTAATTTTTTTGTCTTCCCCACTTGAGTTGTTCGAACGGAATGGATTCGGGGGGCTGGGTTATTCTTCGTCCTTCTAGTCCCGGATTCAATCCCAACGACAAGGGTTACACCTAATCTTCATGATCTCAGCCCCGTGATAATTCCCTTATTGCGTTCGTAATTCTACGTCGGCCTTCATTGTTGTCGCGACCTCTCCCTTTTTTCGCGTCTATTCCGGCTCGTTTGGCCGATGATGCTAGAAACTTCTCTTCGTGTAGCCAGTCGGAGAAGGGACTCGGTCCTAGTCCCGCCCCCTGACTCTCCTGTAGAATCGAAAATCGTCTCTCCTCCTTCCTCCCCTACTTTTCCCCCGTGACTGTAATATTTCTTTTCTTTTTTGGTTAGAGCTAGCCTCCTGATGTTCGCGGTTCTTATACAGCGACACCTGCACCCTCTTTTTTTTGTTAATGGTCTTTCCCGGCACCCTGTCAAAATTCTTTTCTTTATTCCTGAATTCCCTTTTGGCCAACGCCGCGACTTCATCCGATCCGATGTCTTGGATTGCTCCTTTCCCTCCTCATGCAATCGGACATCCCTGTTTTTCTCCCTCTCTTGCTCAATTTTTTTCCATCGTCCTGGTCGTCGGCGAGACTCGGTGTCGGAATACCCAGCGGCCCCGTCCCGGCGTGTCACGCATGCATTTTCCGCCTCCATGTAGATATCACTAGCGTGTACTTTCTATCTTAGACGATTTTTTCTCTCTTGATATCCCTCTTCTTTTTATCGAGAACCTACATTGTTCCGCCAATGCACCTTCCTTACCCGTTTGAGCACCCTTTGGTAGTAGACGGACCGGAAATATCCTCCTGATTGTCCCCCCTTTCACCCCTAGGGTCCAGAGATCCCGGCTTTCCGACTGCTTCTTCTTCCAAGACATCGCGATTTTCCCGCCGTGCCCGCACTTTGCCTCTCCCTAACGTTTACTACATAGATGTATTAAAGCTACGATGCCTTTGGTTTCTAACGGCTGGTTTCGGTTTGACACGGCACGGAAAGTGCCGACCCTGGTAGCTTGTTCCGGGCCTGCTCCCAGCACTATTTTTTATTTCCCTGGTCATCTACAGTCCGCAGTTTCTGCAGCCGATTGTCCCAATTGTCGAGCCGAAGCGAATCGTCCTCCTCATTCAACGCCCTGTGCGCACCCGAAACTTTTCCTTGTTCTGGACCATTCCGCAGACGCCTTTTTTGAGAGAACATTACTGTTCCATTCTGCTGGAACGGCACGGCAATCTTTGGTAGGTTGCGCATCCTGGCGGACCAATTCTGCTCCAAGAAGAAACGCGTTTTCCTCTTCGTAATGACACCCCTGTCTCTAATTTTCGAGTCCTATGTGACGGCCGGGTGTTTTCGTCTGCGCCTTTGACACGTCGTGCATCAGTTTCTACGCCAGTCACACAATGGCTCTCCGCTCCCCAGCCTTCGTTTTTTCCGCATCTGCCCAACCACTTCTCCGTAAGATAGCCATAATCTCTACGACACCAGGCTGAATTTCGTCGGCTTTCTTTCATGATGTTTTCGTCATCGGCCTTCTTTCTCGTTATTTGGGCCGGCGCCGGCACAGTCAGTCCTGGTTCCGGGTCGCGATGACGTTTGCGTCCATTGCGGGATCACTGGCTATAGGGGAAGGTGTCTCATTCTGCAGCCTCCTATTGTCGCGCCTCCTGCGATACGTTTCAGCTCTCCTGCTTTGACGAAGCCATTTGACTTTTGAACGGATTGCGCCGCCCCTCCCCCGCACGGAAAGGTTTTCACCCGCTCAATATCGTACGACGTTCTCGCCGTTGGTGTCCGGCAATCCCCCTGCACTCTTCCTCTCCGTTGCGTTTTTTGTCTCGCTATTGTTCTTCTGGCAGCCTTACCCTTTTGTCGCTGGAGCGGGTGATCCGATGCTCGTGCCGGTTGTTTTTTTCATCCGTTCGCCGTCCCCCCCGCGGCTTCTTTCATCGCGCCTGGGTTTGCACCCTTTTGCCCTCCTTCTCGAGCGCGGCTTTTTGTCCGTACGTCGGTCCGGCTTTTCATCCATATCGACTAGCCTCCAGGCGCTCTTTCGGGCCAACATCCTCCCCCTTTGGCCTGAAATATCAATTCTACCTTGCCGGCGCCGGGTTCCCTCGTCACGACGTTAGCCATTGATGGCCTCGCACGCTCCCTTCTCCTTGCGAAATTCAGCCTGTTTCCAGGCGAATGAGGATTGTGAGGCGGCTCGGTCGCCGCTGGCTCGGGTGTTCCCTCTTTTTTTACCTTTTTCGGGAAAGCTGGTGTTCTTTTCCTCGCTACACCATTGGGTTGCAGTTCTTCTTACGCTTTCCTGGATGCACGATTTGTCTTTGCTTTTGCCTAACCGGCAAACCGTTCCCCCCTTGAGTGACAATGAGAAGACGTTCGTTCTTCTGACTCCCATCTTACCCCCCCGCGTTCTGCTTCCTTTTTTTAACGACTATTTCTGGTAGCTGCCGATCCCCACCGTCGGTTGCAGGTAGCCTTTCCCAGGCGAAACCGTTGTCGAATTCCTGCCCGTCTTGACCCCCTCCCGGTTTAAGTCTCTTTCGTGTCCCTTCACCAGGCACCACACATTAGTTTGCCCCTCCATTCTGCTCGGCACGAGGCTGCTCGCTTGCCTGGATTATCGCTTTTCACTTCTTTGGCCGACTAGTGCCGGCTCTTTCGTCCAACAATGTCCTTCGTTACCTTTCGCCCTGCCGTCAAGGGCCCCGCGATCCTGTGCGCTCTCCCGTCTGATATTGTTTTTAACGTCCATTACCTATGCCGTGCCTTCAAACCAGCTTTTTCTTCGGCCTTCCAGGCCACTCTTATTTTCTTTCTGTCTTTGGCACCTCCAAGTTTCACTCTTCGGAGATAAACCCTCCACTTCTGCGTGGTGAATGGGCGTCACTGCCTATTCTATCGCGGCAAAGATTGGGGGACTTTGCCCTCAGATGATCTTCCGGAGTTCTAAGGCCTTTGCCTATGTCTTTCTCGGAAGAGGTGCAGGCTTTTTTTTTCATTAGAATTGGGAGACCTTTTTCTTTATCTGCTTCGAGTTCTTGCCGACGCAGCGACTTCGAGGCGCCTCTTTGCCCACAAGGTACCTACGCTTTTTTTCATATCAGAACTCTTGACTTCAAATGCAGTCGCTCTTTCTGTCTTGGCGGTTCTTTCTCAACCTGCTTTCTCTCCCCTCCCTTCCCCGCCTGGTACTTATGCCCCGCTTAGTTACTCTTCTTACGCCCGTATTGGTCTTTTATCCTTGCCTTTGTATTCGCACGGCCCCCTCTTTCATGGCCTCTGATACTCAGTGTCGGCCATCGGGCCACAGGGAATTTCTTACACTACCCTCCGCTTCCAGACGTTTGTGCATGTTACCATGCCTGAAAGCTTTCCTTGGGTTGGCTCTTACGGCTATATCCCCTCCGGCGTTTTTTGCGCCAGATATTGCTCGCATCCCAAGCTCCCGTTCGACTGCACGTTCGGACGTGATTGACGTCCTGTCTCGACGTGCACTCCCCTATGCGAGGCCTCTCCTTCTGATTCTGTGTTTCTTTCCCCTTCTCCTCTGTGTACTCTGAGGTCCCCCTTCAAGTGTATGCAATTGCCGTTCCCCTCCCGGATGACCTCCCCTCGCTGGCAACCCCTTCTCTCTCCCCCAACAAATGTCGATCCTTTCCATATCTGTCCTTCCGAGTCGCCCGCATTCTTCTCTCTCATCATGCGAAATCTCGGACTTCGCGTCCTACGTTTGCTTCGTGCGTATGGATTTGAACCACCTGTCGAGGTTCTTTTTGCCCGATGATCATTTTTCCCCCCCCACTTCCCCCTTTCGGACACATCACCACACAGTCCTTCCTTGTCGTTACAAGCAAGACAAGGGTGTATCCCGAGTGATTCTTCCTCTATTCCTCTCTCTGTTGACCGCTGTGTCGTGCTGGCTGCCTCGCCAATGGATCTTTCTTTACCCCGGTCTCGGCGTCGGCCCTTTTTTTATTCTTCCAAAAAGCGCTTCCGTTCTTCATTTTAGTTTCGATGCGGGGTCGGTCCATTCCGATGTTTCAGCCCTTGACACGTTCATTCCCCATGAGCTCGATTGCTGATGGTGGGCTGGAAATCTGTTTTCTTGTGATTTGACCAATTCCCCCCCTTGCATCGAGACCACGCTGGGATTTTTCCCCTCACATCTTCCGCACTACATCTTCCCCAACTTTTCTTTTCGTTTCCTTTCCGCTACTCATTAATCAAGTACGTACGACGTTCCTCTTTTGGTCGGATTCGATGGTGAGGTCCACTGAGGCATGTTTTTTTCACCCTCTCTTTCTTTAGGACCGTTCGATGCTCACCAATGGATTAGTTCGGCCAAGTTCTTCTCCCTCTTTTCCGTTCCTGTTCTTTTGGTGACCGTTAACTCTTCCCCTTACCGGGTTCGGATGGTTTCTCCACCCCTCTCTCACTGACCGCCCGAAATCTCCCCATACCTTTTCTTTGTCCATCTCCTTTCACTGCCGACCGATGTCGAGACGTTTTTTAGTGTTCTCGATCACCCACATGCGTCTCCCAAGGCCAGTGTCCTGCCGACTACCAGCTGCACTTTCATTTTATGCCGCCAACTCCCTTTTCCCCCGTTGCGTACTGCTGATTCTTTCCATGTCTGAGAGTCCTCGACCATTT
>Ga0179593_1348249_pt1 | contig 12552 bp, 11 predicted proteins | sample CZODoug2_1_08_16_FD_185931 | JGI IMG/M metagenome (GOLD analysis project Ga0179593, IMG submission 185931) | Vadose zone soil fungal communities from Angelo Coast Range Reserve, California, USA - CZODoug2_1_08_16fungal (PacBio error correction) | ecosystem: Environmental > Terrestrial > Soil >... | reverse complement strand
TTGGCGGGAGAGGGTGGCCCACCACCATAGAGATGGAGCCTATTTTCTTCTTCCCCCCCCCGGTCCCACGCGATATTTTTCCATCAATTTCAACCACCCCCACACCCACACCAGACAACCTGTGATTGAGAAAAAAGACCGGAGAGTCCCTTTCCCCTTTCCCCTTTTTTCTTTTTTATCCCGAAGATTTGTATTTTCTCATTTTGAGACGTCCCTGCCAAGACGGTCGTCTTTTTGACCCTATATATCTTGCACCGAAGGTGTTTTTTTTTATAGTTATTGCCCTTTTTTCTACTCAACCCCTTCTTCTCTGAATCCCTCGTGATGTAACATAGAACCTCCCCGGACCAGCCGCGACCGTCCCGAGACGGCCACGCCGGTTCCGGTAAGGTTTCCGGACTCAACACTTTTTCCTTCCTTCCTTTTTTTCATTCCCCTTTTCAAACAGCCTCTACTTTTTTTTTTCTTGAGACTTTTCGCCGCTCGTTGTCTCTATCGATTGCCACACCGCCTCCGTGTGAGAACGTCAGAAAAGTGTCATCCTCCCCCCCCCCCCCCCTCTCGCTTTTTACGAAGGAAACTTTCCTTTTGACCGGGACCCCGGTGCCCCGTTTGAACGATCTCTCGCGGTCGCAAAGGCTTACCCCGTTCAGAACACGTGGGTTTTGGGGTGGGGCTCGGATTTTCCCCCTTTTTGTTGACCCCCCCCTGTCTAAACCAATGATTTCGCTAAGCAACCATGGGCCCCCGCGCCGCCACCGCGCCCCGGCACCTGAAGAACAAGTAGACCTATGAAGAGACGGTCCTTTGACCGTTTTTTCCTTTTCCATTTCTTTCCCCCCCCCCTTGTTCCAGTGCATGTAGCAGAGCAGGACACTCCGAGTAACTGTCTGCGTCCCGCTCGGATGACAATCGGGACGCACGAGCCGATCGTCAAGGGTTAGGGAACGCTCCGCCGTTTCCAGAGAAGGCATTAAAGGTTTTCTTTTTTCCTCTTTTCCCCCCGTCATAGTGCTCCTTCTAGTTTATACGCAGGGAATCACATGGGGTGCCGTTGCCAGCCGCCCTTTTTCGTTCGACCAGAAAGCTGAGAGTGGACAGACGGCGCGGGGGTTGGACCGAAAGCCACGACCCTTTCCCCCTCCCCTGACCCCGTACTGTCCACCCCTTTTTTCCTTAAAAGGCAGTTGAAAAGTCACACGGTCCTGGGCCGGGTCCGGCGGGAGCCTGAACACTACGACCGGCCTTGACATGATACCCCATGACAGAATTTTCTTTTACCTCACGGCCTTTCCTTTTTTTTCCGGTTCGCGGCGAATTTTTTTATACCAGCGGGCCCCAGCGCGGTTTGCAGCGAACAGCTCCGACCACATCGTGTAGAGGCAGCACATTTAATTGGAAATGAACCGCCGCAACCTTTCCTAGCGTCCTTTTGCAGAACAAGCAGAGCAGCCTGCGGCTTGGGATGGAGCGGGCGGAAGAACCACCCCCAAATTCTATTGCTCTTCCTCCCCCCCCACGCACTTATTCCCAGGCGGCTCACTAGATAGTCGCGGTCACGCCCCCTAGAGCGGTTTCCCTGAGTCCTATCTCCCCCCTTCCTTCCCCTTCGTTGTTTTCCCTTTTTTTGTTTTTTCAGGACGCCACCACGCCGGTAGGCCACCTTTTTCGGCCCAGGCCTCCCAACTCTTTAAAAGCAACAGCGTTTTTTTGCCCCCTTTTCCCTGGCCCCCTTTCTTTCCCCCAAACACGTGGCCTCTACACGTCGGCTCTCGCCACGCGACGGAGGCCGAACAACTCTTGGAATAGGGACCACTTCATGAAGAGGGGTGATGGGAATGCGACTTTTAGGTCTCCGTTCTCAACCCCCCCTCCCCAACCTTTAGACAAGATTAACTCGTGCCGGCGCCTCTCGACCGGAGGCAGCGCCGTATCGCAGGCGGAGGCAGTGTCCTCTTCTCCGGGACCAAGCAACGGACCCCCTTTTTTTCTCCCAGAGTGCTTGGCCCTCTACATTTCAACTTTTTGCGCTGCTTTTTTTTTCCTGCAGCTTTTCCGGCTCTATCCGCTTTATACGGCTGTGAACGCCACGTTTTCCTCCGCTTCATGCGACGCTTTACATTCGAAAGGCAGCACTGTTTTTGTTGTCTCCGGTCTTCAATCGTTTTTAACCGCGCTGTACCCTTTTTCTCCCCTATCCTCAGCTCCCCACCACAGGCAGCTCCGAGAGACACCTGGGCCCCTGAGCCGTCCTCCTCCGCGGCGACCGCTGTGGGTCGCAGTTTTATCAGACGGAACTGACTCCCCCCCCCTCTACCGGCACTCATCGGTGGTGTTTCCCTCTCCCTTCTTTTCTCGGTTGTGACTCTCCTCCATGCTTGTCCCCTTTTTTGTTTACAAGACGGATGGAAGCGAAGAGTGGAACCGGCCTTGTTTTCCGTCGATCCAGCCGCTTTTTTTGGCAGCTCAGGATCGAGTGAATGGGAACCCTATCTCAGCTCTATCCACTTTCCTGCCTTCTTGGGCCGGCGAAAGTTGCCTTTGTACCCCATTTATGGGAATAATAGCTCTTTTCATCCTTGTTGATGATGAGAGAGCATGAGTTTTCTCCAGCCTGCCCAACCGCGACATTGACCGTCAAAATGGGAAACGAACACGTGCGGCTTCCCTTCTCAACTTTCTTTCTTTTGCCCTTAATATTTTTTCTTGGTCTGCAGTCAGCGCACCAAGGCCGTTGCGGGTGGCCAACGGCCAATTTGGAGTACCGCTCCTGATAATGCAAACCGACATGAGTCTCTACTTTTCCCGGCGGACCTCTCCCTCCCCTTCTTTTTTGCGAGCTTTGAGGAATACGGCGGCTAACGGATGCTGGGTGACTGGATGATTTTGCTCGTTTTCGCGGCTCGCTATTCGAAAGAATCGTCCTGTGTTCCCCCCAAGATGATCACCCGTCCTCCCCCCTTCCCCCTTTTCTTGCCCTTCCCCCACCCCCTCTAATTTTTTTTGGGCAGGCCAACATGGTGATCCGTAGTGTTTTCTGCCGCTCGTGACCGGAATGCGACACCGTTGTAATAGTGAGCACGAGATTCCCAGAAGAAACTAGGTTTTTTCCCCCCCCCCTGAAGCCCTTTTTAGCGTTCACAGCACCCCCCATATAAGCCGCGCATCGGAACAACCTGACCAAGCATGCAGAGGCAAGTTGCCGGTTTCCCCTTCACTTCTGTGGAGGCAACAGAACAACCGTCCCCCCCCTTTCTTTTTTTTTTGTCGCCTCCCTAGTCCCCGACCATCGTTTGTCTCCCGCGAGTCTTTTTTTCATTCTAATATTTACTTTTGCTTAGACGAGCCTGATATGTTTTTTGTACCATTTTGGCGCCAGCCTGCGTAGAGAGAAGCCACCTGAAATAATAAAAAGAGCTCAGCAGTGTTCCTCCTCCTTCGCTTTTCCTGGCAGCTCTGATTTAACCAAGAAGGAGGTTTTAGGTTTCCGGCATTTGAACACCCCCCAACACCCAGTAGATCCGCGGTCGTGCAAGTACACACCACCCACGACACCATGGCCCCTCGTGGGCCTTTTAAAACAACCCAATGAGGCCCCCCCCCACCCCCCAAGCCCCCCACACGACCCCCCCACACAACCCCCCCCCCCCCCCCCCCCCCCCCCCCCCCCCTCCCCCAATCCACCCCCATAGTCTGTCCTAGCGCGCGACGCTGTCTTCCCTGTTTTTCGATTGTTTTTGAGCAGAGAGAATGCGAACCCAATAGTGTCAGCCCTTTATATAGGCATTGGAGTCGAGAGACCCCTGCAGAAGATATGAGAGAAAGGGGTCTACCCTCTCCTTGCTGCTCGGCCATTCCCCTTACCCCCCCCCCCCCCCCCCAGTCAGTAGAGCCTCATCCCCCCCACCCACCCCCCCCCCCCCCCTGATTAATTCCTGGCCAGTAAAACTCAATACGCCGTTTGGTTCATAGTTCCCGCCCCAATTCCAGGCCGGCAAGCCCAGCCCCGATGATTAGAACCTGACATTCTCTTCTTTTTTTTTTCGCCCCCTTTCTGATTCCATCCCCACTATTCATAAACCCCCGCCCACGGCATGGCGCGCGATTTTTTTCGACGCCGCCGCTGGCAGCTGCCAAGCCTGTGAGTCAATGACCTGCTGAACGACACCAGTCGCCGTTTCTCTTTTCTTTTTTTTCCTCCTTCTTGCCCTTCTTTTCCATCTCGAGCGAAGAGTTGAAGGCGGGTGATTATTCCACTTCCCAGGCCCCGTGGGTGGCTTACGGGGTTTTCTTGACGCAGTGGCAGGTCACCTATTCGTGAACCTGGGGTCATCGCTCGTCCCCCGGAGAGGCGTCAGCCGGTCGCCGCGTACGGCCCGCCCTCGAATTGGACCCCTACAGCTTTTATCGAATCGAGCTTCCCCTTCTCCGGCCCTTTTTCTTCCCCCTTCTTTCTTCCGACCGCGAATCGCGATTCCGTGGCCCCCCCCCCCCCCCCCGGAAGCCTACAATGGACGCACAGATGCCCCCCTTTCCCGGGTCGAGCGGTTTTTCTGTTTGTACCGGTCTTGACGTTTCCCGCACCGTGGACTGCGTCGGCTGACCAAGCCATCCCCGCCGTCCTTTACCGGTCTTTGTTTTTTCATGGGTGTTTTCCTTCCTTTTTATTTTCCGATTCGCCGTTCGCAACCTTCACGTGGCCGCGCGACTTTTGCGCCAGGAAGACCCGGAGCTTGGCAGGAGGCCCGCGCACGACCGCGTTTCACCCTCTTTCCCCCCCAAGATGTCCACCATTTTTTTGCCGGGTTTTGGACGTTTTTACCCTTTTCTATGGAGTACCCCCCGGCAGAGCCTAAAAGAATTGGTGGTCCAACCCCCACAAACAACAACAGTCCCCCACCGAGCTCCAGGCTGCCTAACCTTAAGTGTGTTTTTTTTCCCCCTCCTTCTTGACCCACTCCAAGTTTAAGCAAAACGAATCGCTTAAGCACCCCCCCTTTCACCAGTCCTGAGCGCAGGCGCCGCCCGCAGAGATAGAGAAATCGGCGGCTTTGGTGAACTACCACCCTTTCCCTTTTTCCACCAATTTCGAGTTTTTGTGCCGGCGGCCGGCCAGAGCTACGAATTTAAGCTGCCGCGGCGCTCAAAAAGAGTAGGCGTTGGTTTTTCGGAAAGTTGAGACTCCCGTTTCTCCCACAGTCATCACTTTTCCCCGGAAATACTATCTTTTCCTTTGTTTGCACTCGGTTATGGCCGGGCGAGACCAGTCTTGGGATTCACGATGAACGGATCAATTCCGACCCTGCACCTGAACGTACCCTTTTTTGCCTGATAGTTGCAGAAGAGAAGACGTCCCCGCGTGAGCTAATGCGCTAAACCACAAGGTATGGTCGATTCGTTATGTTAACAGACAGTAATGGACTGCATCGACTAGAGTCTTCCCCCTCTTTTTCCCGATTTTTCTCTTTTGTTTACCCTTCATTGTTTTTAGCCCCAGGTCTTCGTTGACGTACCAGCTACCAGCAGCGCGCCCTTCGACAAAGCATTCGGGATCCCCTTTTTTCCTCCGCTACAAATAGCGTAGATATACATGGGTGATCCAGCACCGGTTTTTCCCTCGTCCGCACTATAGACAAGCTAGGCGAAAAAGTCCCCACGACAAGAGTTTTTTTCCTTTCTCCCTTTTTTTAAGGCAAAACCCAAGGAATCCGCTCGAAATCGCTCCGGTCCGAAAATTGTTTCTCAGAAGACGGACTCGTTCTCTGATGGTTTTTCTTTCTCGTTTGGACTTGGTCTCCACTCGAACTTTTTACCTTTTTCCTGAGCGCTTAGGGCCGCGGACCCCCCTTCCGTACGTGGAAGAGCGCACAGAGTTATGACCCCCCCGTGTTTCTTTCCTTCCCTCCTGACCGTTGCCCTTGTAAGTAAAGAAGATATTCGGCGCACAGGCGACTCCGGTGGCAGAGCGTTAATCGAGATCTCCACCCTTTTTTTTTCTGTTTTTTCAGAGATTTCCCTTTCCGAACTACGTCTGCAAGTGAAAGCTGCGGGGCCTTCTGCCCCACGACGCTAGCACCCCGGTGTCTCCACGACACTATACCACAACGGAACGTTGCACGCCAGGGATTCAACGCAGTTTTACCTTCGTTTCCTTGTTTTGCCTGAGTGCCTGAGTAAGTGGTCTGCCAGAGTATTCATATGACGGTCTTGGGATTACCCTAGCCGCCCGCATGAAAAGCGACAGCACCAGTGTGGTCGAAGCCTCAGTACCCGATTGACCAATTTGCCGACGGGTCCCCCAGCTGTCTTTTTTTTGAGCCCCTTCCGCAGTTTCACTTTTCTGGAACCGGGCTCCTCCAGTTGACGAACGCCCTTTCCTGGGCCCGCGCAGGCCGTAGCAAGCCAGGGTGGGGATGCCGGCAGTAGGCGGGACGAGGGGACCAAGCCCCGACTCCCTTTTCTCCTTTCATCCTTTCCTCCGACCCTTCTAGAAGCCAATGAATCGTCTCTCACGCCCTCGCCATCCCTTTCTTGCCCTGGTCCGGCGACCTCAGCGCGGCCAGTCGCGGCGCCCGATAGACCGGCGCGCCGTTTCTTGTTTTCTTTTAACTTGGAGTTTAGCTCCGCTAGACTTTTTCCCTTGAATGCGCCTTTCTTGCGTGGGGCCGACCGCGGCACCTCTCGTTCACGTCGGCGCGCAGTTGCCACAGACTCCCTAAGCGATCAAACATAGACGTGGATGCTTTGACCTCTTCTTTTTTTCGCGGCCGCTTCTTCCCTTGTACCAACAAAGACCCCGCCACACAGCCAGCTTTTATCATTTGCACCCTGATTGCTACACAATGCCGATGCCGGTAGGTTGCTCTCCGTCATTCTGGCGTCATTTGGTTTTCCTCTCTGTGATAAAAAGAAAATGAAAATGGATGTAGTGCCGTGAGGTTTTGCCTGCAGCATCGTATTTCGTTCGGCCGGCGCGCCAGGACTTGGAATAGCTCCTCCTTTTTCTCAGCGCAGGACTCATTCCTTTTTCTTTTTCTGCCCCCTTGTTTTGTTGGAAGCTTTTCACGAAAAGGACCATTTGCCAGGAGACGGTGTCGGCCTTCGCGACTCGAGTTCTTAGCGATGCCGGACCAAACAGCGTAACGAGTCCCGGTATCCCACGCCTCGAGCCATTTCTTTTTTATTCGTGTGCCTCCCGTTGCTTTCTTTTTTCTTCTAAGAAAGATTACTATCTTTGGTTCCCCCCATCCCACCGGGCTCGGCGATGTTTTGCGGTAGTCCCGCTCCAGGTGCGGTTGAAGGCAGAAGGCAGAATTTCCCTGACTAAAGTTAGAGTTGCCAACGTTTTGTTTTTTTTTTTTTCCTTCCCTCTCTCATCTCATGGCTTTCTTTTTTGCCTTCAAATCCGCCGTTTTTTGAAAGTTACGCCCGCCGTCGTTTCCAGGTTTGTCACAATTCCTGTGTGGGACTCGACAAAAAGCTAAAGACCGATTCCAGGTTTTAAAGCCACCGATTTCGTGGCAAGTCCTCTCATCTTTTCCCTCCATCACTTTTTTTTTTCTCTTTTTTCAAGCGTACTCAAAGCGCCCGGGCCTGGTAGAATTTTCCTGTTTTTGACTTCCCCCGTTTGGCGTTTCCGTTTTTTTTTTTTTTTGACCATCAAACGTCCGTTACGTGCAAAGAACCTAAATCTTTGCTGCTTCCTTGGAGAAAGCCCTGGTCTTTTTTTCCTCCCCCCTGTGCAGAAAGATCGGCCTGCCTTCCAGAGTAATGAAATGATTTACATTTTTTTCGCCTGCCGATGACCTTCCCTGCTACTTACACTGGAAGCCGTCCTCGTCCCCCTCTGAACTTTCTTTGAACGCAAGGTTTTGAACAGGTATAGGAGACCAAGGACACCCTTGAGGGCGATTTGTCCGCTTTTTTCCGCCGACTCAGAGTGTCTACTCTTTTCTGATTTGGAGGAATGTTTATGGTGGTGATTGCACCCCGCCTATGATCGCGACACCCTTACCGCGGTGTGCACATGAGGCAGGCTGCTGAAGCGCTAATGAAAAAGGCAAGTGCCCCCCCAGTGTAAAGAAAAGTCATCAGATTCATACCCCCCTTCCGAAAAGGTGAAACCAAAGCTATCGGTGTCCTACCCCAGCGTTGCTGAAGAGAGAAAGACACCCCATGAAAAGTCCTCTTTTGTTTTTTTTTTTTCCTTGCAGACTCCACATCCTTTTTATTCTTGCCAACCTTCGTGAAAAGATCATGGTACCTGCCCTAAAAGAATAGATAAGGCACGCGCCTACTTCCCGTTTTTCCCATGCGAGCGCGACCCTTTGTGGTCCATGAATACTGATAAGGCGGTGGGGTACATGCGAAACTAGAAGAGAGAGTCGGCAGTTCTCTCTTTCGACTGGGCAGAGGTTTGGATCTAGCATTTCTTTTTTTGATAGTACGTGCACTTTTTGCGCCAGGCGGCGGCCAGTTCATTTTTGGCCCCCCCCCCCCCCCCCCCCCCACTCAAATAGGCGAGAGGGGCAGTTTTTTTTCGCAGATTCCTATGTGGACGCGTGCCCCTTTCTCACAATTTTTTCAAAGCAAGAGATAGTGTGTTACCACGGGCGGCCGTTACCTTTCCCACGCGCGCTGTCCGCCCTGACCATTGCACGGCAAGCCTTTACCGAGCTTCGACCACGCAATTCCAGAATGAATCCGTTTTTTTTTCCCGTTGAATTTTTAGGTCCAAAGATGCCCAACAAGAACTAGTTTTGTTCCCCTCCCCTCACGGCGCAAGCCTTTTTTCGACCGCTGAAAACCATAGAGACCTTGTCCCAGCAGATTGACGTTATTCCTTCTTTTTTTAATCCCATTTCACCCATGGCAACATCACCCTTGGCGCGGGAGCTTTTTTTCCTCCCGCCCGCCCCCTTTTGGCCGCAGGGCAACGTCATACTGGACGAAATAGACGCCCCCCCGAAGAACCTGGCATTTCTGCTCGTGCCCACATCGAGAGCGATTTACTGGTCACCTTTTGTGTATCAGCTTCCTTTCCCCTCCCGCCTAAAAGGTTTAACGAGTGCGCATTTCGTCAACTCTGGCTATATCTTCGGTTTTTTTTTTTTAAGCGTGAGTCGTTTCGGCAGACCAAGCTAGAACTATCGAAAGTCCTCCATTTCCCGGCACTTCCCTGTTTTACTTGACAGAGTGGCCGATGCACGTTGATCCCCCCCCTTCCCATGACACGAAATCCGACGCCCCCCTGCAGCAAGCGCGGAATTTTTTTTTAGTTGCCTAATCGCTGAAGCTGTTAAGATTTTTTTGTCTTTTGACTTTAGCTTACCGCTTCGCTTCTTTTTTTGCCAAAGTGGAACTTTTTTGTGGGACGGAGACTTCATCGCCTGGAGTCGGCATGCCACAGGCAGGGTCCGTGGCTCCGCGACCCCACGAAAAGGATCACCGGGCCAGATTAAAAAAAGAAAGCCGACACAAGACTGGCCCCCTTTTTTTTTTTTCCGTTGAGGAATACCCCCCCAGGCCGTTTAGGAGTATTTCGCAGCAGCCGTGGTATAAACACCCCAGAAATAGACTTTTACTAAGTCCGAAAACTTTGCCTGCCTGGTTACCCCATGCGATCTGTGATTCCCTTAAAGAAGATGAACTTGTCGGATTTTTTTTTCCAGGTACGGTACCGGTCCTTCTATTAGGAATCAACTGAGACAAATTGCAGGCATGGTTCTTCAGATGACACCGCTAAAAACGCACGCCAACGTAGCCCGCCCCCCCCCCCCCCCCTTTCACAGAGACCTGCCAGCCCGAGGGCTACGGTCCGTTAAGCGGCAGGCGCCGGCAATGTTTCGTGCAACTCAACGAATTCGAACCAAATGAAGGGGTTTTGAACATGCCAATTTTTTTTGTGGCCGTTCCGAAGGCCGTTTTCTCCTTCCTCTTTGCGCGAGGCCCTGAAGATCAGTTTTTATTTTCCAGGTCATGCCTTAAGACTTTCACCGACGCCCCAGCACGTATTATTCAAGTAGGTCCCCTCTCTCTCTCCTCTTTTTGTTTTTTCGATCTTTTGTGCGGTCTAGACGACCGTCGTCTTCTTTGCAACGGACTACTTGCGAAACTCCGAAAGCCAGGGAGCGCCACCGGTCACCGAATCGTTCAAATTCTTTTGCCCTTGAATTTCTTCCTACAAAAAGGTCTTTTTCTCAGACGCGTTTTCAATGTTAACACCCAGCAGAGCAAATGTTCCTGAATAAGAGCAGCTGGAACGCAAAAGACTATGAGATGAGGTAGACTGCTTCTAACATTCTCTGGTTTGAAGAAAAGAAGACAGTAGAGCGCTTCTTTTCCAGAGATCCCCCATTCTCGCAGCTCCCCGCCTATGTTTCCCACACTATACCGGGACCAAACCGAGACCCCCTTCACGTCTCCTCGACGGTCCTCTTTCCCCCTCCCTGCGACGGTAGTCCCCGTATACAGTCCATCTACTTCACAAGTTTTGGTTTTCACCCGGGTCTCAATCCCGACCCGCAGGCCACCACCCCCGTGCCGCCGCCGCTCACTACCGCGCTCCCCGGAGCCAGTCCGGAACGCTTGGCTGGGTTTCTTTGTTTTTCAGCTTTCCCCCATCGTGCGCGGGAGGGCGTTCTTTGTGTGAAAAGTGAAGTGTTTTATGAATGCAAGAGAATATTTTACCTACCCCTCTCATCCCCCACCCGATCGCACCTCGAGTCGTACCGACTAGCATCCCCACCCCCTTTTTAGCCCCAAGCTTTTTCTCTGGCTCTCACTAGGTAGCGCCTTTCCTCAGTTGCAGCCTCGGAAGGCCGCAGTTCCCCCCTTTCTCCTTTTTTTTCAACCATCAGGCCGTTAGCCGCGATAGAGAAGTGGAGTCCTTGCCGGCCCCGGCGCGTCGTCTGCCTGCCTAGACTAAACCGCCCAACCGCCCCCCCGATGAAACCCCCGGCGCCCCCCAGCGGGTTAACTTCCGCGGCCCCTTCACCCCTTGGTCTCTTGGCCAGGGTCCTGACTTCTTAACACCCCGAAGACAGCCCCCGGCCCCTTTGATGCATCCGGCACTCCCCGCGCTAAGCCCGAGAAAGGCGGGCGAGGACGGTGCCCCCAGCTTACCACGTTGCCCGTGGCCATCTTAGTGAACAGACATCCGCGCCCATCTTGTCCCCCCCTTTCCTAGCAGTATGCGCCTCTTCGTATTAGGGCAATTTTTTCATTTTCTCACGAGCTTTTTTTTTGTATTTCTGTCCCGTGGAGGGTTTTTACCTCCACCACGAGGAGTATTGCATACCCCCCTTGACGGCCATCCCGACCATACCGTCGTGCGTGGCTCTCTGACACTTTGGGTCTACAGAGGCTTCCCCTAGAGTCCTGCTGCCTCCCTGCTCGTCGGCCAGGTCGTCCCCGCCCCCGAGGCCACCGGCAGCGGATCCACTGTCTCCGCCATCAGCCCTAGATTTTTGCCCAGTCCGGTCCCCAGGCTTCGAGCGGCCGCCGAGCCACTCCTCCCACGTCGGCGAGCCCCCGACTCCGTCGGGACTCCCTGGGCGACAAACTCGCCCGTGGAATGTTTAGAAAGATTTTGCTATGACTTTTTTTTCTTTTTCCGCCCTTTACTACCACGGCCACTCCCGTCGTCTAGTCTTAATCCCCCCCGGTCCCTTTCCGCCTCGAGTAGTGCGGACGTCCATTTCGACAAGAGTCTTCGTTTTTTCCCCCATGTGGGACACCGCTTAACGGGAGAGTTTTTTTTGTGGTGAGTTTGAAAAGTTCTATTTCTGAGCTCCATGTCCCCTGCGACCGCCGCGTTGAGAGGAGCCTCCCTAATTAGGTATACTGTAGGACGAACAAGCGCTGCTACTTTAGCGTACGACGCCATCCGGAAAGATCTTAGAGGTGTAAGAGGCATATGTTTGAAAGCCTGGTTTGAAAGTTTTTTTTTTCGCCCCTCTAATGCACACAGAGTCCCTGTGTGCTGGCCACTGCGCGGAGACATTATGACCGATACAACTAAGAGAAACACAGCCTGATGGCCTTTTGTTTTCCCTTTGGTCATGCTCCCTGGCATAGTGGCGCAGGGTGTTAGAAGAGGGAAGTAGACTTTGTGGGTATAGCGCTTACCCCCCCCCCCCCCCCCCCCCCCCCCCCCCCCCCCCCCCCCAAACCCCCCCCCCCCCCCCCCCCCCCACCCCCCCCACCCCCCCCCCCCCCCCCCCCCCCCCCCCCCCCCCCCCCCCCCCCCCCCCCCCCCCCCCCCCCCCCCCCCCCCCCCCCCCCACCCCCGTGTGCCGGGGCAGTCAAGAGGAAAGAAGTTTTCAAGTTTCGCCAATGATAGACGATTTTTTTTTTCCCCCCCTCTTTTTCGGAAGCCTGCGCCCAATTCGAGTTTCGGCCCGAAAGATACCCAGTTTGAATCAGCAATATATGAATCTCGAATTTTAAGTTTACTGCTTTTCGTGAGCACGGTCCCCCCCCCCGTTGGCTAAATTTTTTTTTTGTGACTCTTCCCCCGATATGACGCTTTTTTTTTTTTTTTTTCCCATC
>Ga0179593_1312721_pt1 | contig 12552 bp, 19 predicted proteins | sample CZODoug2_1_08_16_FD_185931 | JGI IMG/M metagenome (GOLD analysis project Ga0179593, IMG submission 185931) | Vadose zone soil fungal communities from Angelo Coast Range Reserve, California, USA - CZODoug2_1_08_16fungal (PacBio error correction) | ecosystem: Environmental > Terrestrial > Soil >... | reverse complement strand
CGATCTCGCGGCGCGGAAACGAAACGATGTGGCAGGTCGCCCCGAAACAATTACTTGTTCAAGAGCCAGGGCTTTCCGACGGGCGGAAAGTCCTCCTTTGTGTACGTGGAAAGGAAAAAAACAGAACTGCGGGGCGTTTGTGGGGACCGCTCCAGGGAGTGGTGGGGACGCCGTGGGTGCCCGTTTAAATCCAGAAAACTGGAACAGAAACGGGCGGGGCTCGCGGGCGGCTGGGAGGCCGTGGCAAGCCGGGGCCCGCGCTGGAGGATGGGGCATTCTCAAGCAAACGCGGCAGGCAGAATGCCCCAGGGGGAAAAAAAACCAGTCTGGGGAGTTTCTCCGGCGCCACCGGCGTCGGGAAAATCGGTTTGAGGCCGGGTTTCGAGCGCCTGGGGGCAGCGGCACGAACAGCGAGGTAGGGACGGGAGATTTCCTTGCGGGGGGGTGAACATAGTAGCAAAACAGTTGTTTGTAAACTAACGACGACAATTCGCGTCCCTCCATGGGGGGGGAATGGGGGATGGAACAAAAGGAAGCCGACGGATTTTGTCTCGGGAAAGGGATGGCAAAAAAAAACAACAACGGGGGGGGGGGGGGGGGGGGGGGGGAAAAAGCGGTTTCTTGAAATGGGGGTGGGGGGTTTTTATCGCAAAGCCGGCGAATTCGGCTGATCGGCCGCTGGGGGCCTTTTGGTACGCAAAGTCGTTCGGGGAACGGGGTGCCCCAACATACCAGACAAAACCCCGGGTATGGCGGCGGGCGGTCTGACCGCACAAACTTTTCACGCAACGGGCCAAGGCTCCAAAACATCCGGTGACGCAATGTCCAGGTTTCGGCTGCCCAGGGATTGTTTCGGGAAAACAAATTGCCAAACTTCTACGGCGGACTGGGGGAAATTCGGCCCGTTCAACGAAATTTGCCAGTGGTCCCGCCGCAGATCGACCCGGTTAGAAGTATTTCAATAGCCAAACCTGCATCAAACACCAGGGGCGGGATCTCGCCAACATCGCAAAAAGCGGGCGTTGGAGCTTTGGCGAAGGTCCAAACCGCGGGTGGGCGCCGCACAGGAATTATAACGAAAAAAAAACAAACTTCATGCCGCTATTTCCGGGGGACTTACGAACCAAGGCGATGGCCACCCCCTGCAATTTCAAGCCGAGGGGGCGGGGACTTATTCGGTCAAAGGCAAGGGCCGCCGTTGAAAGGAGGGCCGTGCGGATTTGCAACATTGCACACGATTTATTCTCCGTCGGACAGGCCTGTCATTGTTTCAACGCAGCGATGGGATGGAGGCAAACCCCGTCGCGGCGAGGCTTCCAAACGCGCCGTTTTGTTCGCCATCGCCAAACGATCTCACCAAAATTGCAGATCGAAGGAAACGGGGCCGAAAGCGATTGTCGGGACGGAGTTCAGAGGGATAACAATCAGAAAAAAGTGGAATTTGACGGGTCGATGGGGGGGTGGGGGGGGGGGGGTGGGGGGGGGGGGGGGTGGGGGTGGGGGGTGGGGGGGGGGGGGAAAAAAAAAGGGGGGTTTGTTGGGGGGGTGTGGGTTTGGGGTGGTGGGGGGTGGGTGGGGTGGTGGGGGGCGTGCGGGGGGGGGGGGCGGGGGGGGGGGGGGGGGGGGGGGGGGGGGGGGGGGGGGGGGGGGGGTGTGGTGGCGGGGGGAGTGGGGGGCTGGGGGGGGGGGGGGGGGGGGGGGCTTGGGGGGGTGTGGGGGTGGACAAACCACACACCACCCCCCCCCCCAACGCCACCAACCCCCCCCACCACACCCCACCCCAACACCAAACCTAAAAACCACCACCCAACCACCCGAAGACCCCACCCCCACCACCCACCCCCCCCCACAAAACAAAAAACAAAAAATAAAAAAAAGGTGGGGGTTGTTTGTTTTTGGTAATTTTGTTGTGTTGTCCTGTGTGCCCACCCCCCCCGGGGGGGGGGGGGGGGGGGGGGGGGCCCACCCACCCCACTCCCCCCCCCCCACCAACCAAACAAAAACACTACAAACCCCCCCCCGTTTTTTTTTTTTTCATGGCGGAAAGTGGTTTCAGGTGCGCAAACTCCCCGCTCACCGTGCCAAAATGTCGTCCAACCTTACGACAACGTCATTGCGGTTCACAATCCGATTTGAAAACTCAAGCCACCCCCCCCCCCGGGGGCGATGACCGCCAAGTTTCAAATCATTATCCCGCCGAGGCGCGACGATGTCTTGGCGGGTTTCCCCACTCAGCGCTGCGCTTTCATCCCCCGAGTCAGGACCCAGCACCAATGCGCACCACGGAACGGGCCTGGGGGGCGGGCCCAGGGTGCCCAGCGGCGCTTCCGGCTCCGAGCCCAAGGGGGAACACCGACCGGGCACGCACTGTTACATCTCAAAAGGCGACAAGTGCAAAACCGATCCAGGTTAAAGCTGGGTTATCACGGATGCGGATCTACACGATAGTGACCGGGGGGGTGGGGGGGGGGGGGGGGGGGGGGGGGGGGGGGGGGGGGGGGGGGGGGGGGGGGGGGGGGGGGGGCGTGGGGGGGGTGGGGGGGGGGGGGGGGGTGGGGGGACACACCAAAAAAAAAACCAAAAACACAGGCTTGAGCGAGGGGGGGGGGGGGGGGGGGGAAAAAAAAACGGACAAGATTTGTCAACCCCCGCCAACTACAAAACAGGGAAACCGGTAAACTGGGGCCGGGCTTGCCAAAGCACCGTCGTGCGGGATGCGGCGTTTTAAAGGGAGGGGCAAAGGGGGGCGCAACGTGGCGACGGTTTTTTTCATCAATCTCGAAGAGGGTCATAAAAAAACTAAACCAATACCCGGGGCGAGGTGGGGACTGTGCATGGGGCGGTGTGGCGGGCGTCTCGCTTGGAAATTCCTGGGCAGGGTTTTGAATTTTGTGGCTCCATCATTGGGCGCCAGGCGGCTTTTTTTTTTTTGGGCAAGGTCCTACGATGATGGAAAAAATCAAATCGGTTGTTGTTCTTGGGGGACCGGTCCGACCGGAAAGGGGCGCTACTTTCCTGGACGGTGCGATTGTTTTGCCCCTTCGGACCGCGATGGAACTAGCCGCGATTTCGCCAAACAAGGAAAAAAATGGGTTTTCGTTTCCCAGGGTTCAAAACCTGTTGTCGCGCAATTCCGCGCTTGGGGGAACGTCGGACTCCCGATGTCTACACTCAGGAACCCACACACTTCCACCCAACCAGCGCGACCTCGGCCTTTGCATGGCGTGGGAAAATGCGTTTTGGGTCTCTTGGATCGGCGGCGCGACTCATTACGTTTTTTGAACCAACTGTTCGGGCGGGCCACAGGCCAGCGGGTCGGCCATTTCGGCCCGGGGGGGTCGGCCGGGCTGGTCCAATAATTCCCGGCGGTTATTGGCTGGGCGGACGAGCCGGGACCGGGCAATCCTCCCCCCCCTTTTTTTTGTTTTTTTTCTTTTTTTTTCCTGATTACCCCCGTACCAAGGCCCGGTGGGAAGTGATGGGGGGGGCGTGTTCCAGAAACAAAAAACTTCACAGGGGGCGAGGGGGCATTACCATTCGTTCATGGTGGGGCGGGCCAAACGAACTCGGATTGATCGCCTTGTAACACGAAAGGGGGGGAGTAATGTCAATCCCATGCGCGGAACGGGGTTGTGGTGGTCACGATGGTTGTTCGGTCCTAAAACCGGGTTTGGGCAGGCCGAGGTTGAAAAACCTTTCGCAAAAAAACCTGCAGGGCAGGGGGCCGCCACCAAAGGCCGGTCAAAAAAACTTTTTTTTCGTCATGAGAATCCGCCGGGCCAACCCTACGGTTTTGGCGTACGCGCCTTTTGCCGACGCAACAAAAACTGCGCTCGACGGGATCAAAAAGCTCTGGGAATTCATCAATTGGCGTCAGCGCCGTCTCGCCATGGTGGATCGGCACCAGGGGGGGTGGGGGAGGGGGGGGGGTGGGGCTCACACCGACCAGCTTAACACACAACCGGGGCGCGCGGGGTGCGGGGGGGGGGGGAGGGGGGGGGGGGGGGGGGGATAAACGGGGGGTGGGGGGGGGGGGGGGGTGGGGGGGGGGGGGGGGGGGGGGGGGTGGGGTGGCGTGGGGGGGGGGGGGGTGGGGGGGGGGGGGTGGGGCGCGAAATCGCAAAAAAAAAAAAAAAAAAAACCAAAAGGTCGAGGCGCAAAATCCAGCCAGCAGAGTGGTCTCGGGCAAAAACGTCATCTCGTTTTTCCGGCAACTTCCAGGCAGCGGTGCGCGAGTGGTTGGGGTGCGCCGCACGATGACCGTCGGACGGAAAAGGCGGACGCGTCGCCCGCGATGGGTGCGGGAGTGGTTCGGTGTTAAGCCCGAAGTTCGCGACCGCCCCCAACAAGTCCTCGCGAAAGGACTGAATTGGAAACACCCAGATTCTCGGGGAAGGCCACCCCACACCCAAACACCAACCAAACCCCCCAACCGCCACCCACCAAACCCACCCCCACCACAGCCCCCCCAAACCCACCAACCCCCACCCACACACACCACCAAACCCCCACCCCACCACAATCCCCCCCAAACCCGACCCCCCGGATTATCTGGACATCGTGAAAATGGCTGCAGCTTGAACGATCGGCGCAACCGGGGGGGGGGGGGGGGGGGTGGGGGGGGGGGGGGGGGGGGGGGGGGGGGGGGGGTGGGGAGGGGGGGGGGGGGGGGGGGGGGTGGGAATGGTGTTGTTAGGGAGCAGGATGTGCGAGGCACGGCCAAAGGGGTGCAATGTTGTGGGCTGTGTTGTGGTTTGTGGTGTGAGTTTGGGGTTTGTTTGGGGGTCATCGTGGGTCTTGGTGTGGTTGTCACAAATCCAACCCCACCACCCCCAACCCCCCCCCCCATTGGTTAACGATGTCACGCAAGGGGGGGGGGGCGGGGGGGGGGGGGGGTGGGGGGGGGGGGGGGGGGGGGGGGGGGGGGGGGGGGGGGGTGGGGGGGGGGGGGGGGGGGGGGGGGGGGGGGGGGGGGGAACCCCCCTTCACCCCTTTTTTTTTTTTTTTTTTTTGTTTTTCCTAAACGAAGATCCGGTACGGCCAAATTGTGAGCATCCCGATAACATCCATTTCAGATCCTCGGTGTGCTCACACCGAAGGGACTTTTCCGTCATGAAACACCGACCAGGATGATGTCATTCATTGTTCCGTAAAAAACAAGAAAAAATAGAAAAGAAAGAATAAAAAAAAGAAATAAAAACAAAAGCGAGACGAGGGGAATGAAGCAAGACGGGGCGGGGTGGGGGGGTGGGAGCGGGGGTGTGGGGTGGGCGGGGGGGGGGGAGTGGGTGTGAGAGAGGGGGGGGGGAACTCTCGGGGGGGTGGGCGGGCAAACAAAAGACACTAAAAAAATGAACGGGGGGGGCGGGGGGGGGGGAGGGGGGGGGGGGGGGGGGGGGGGGGGGGTTACAAAATAAAAAAACAAAACCGAGATGTTGTTTTTGGTTTTGGTTTTTTCGTTGTTTGTTTGGTTTTTGGGGGGGTTTTTGTAATTGTTCTTTTTTTTTGTTTGGAGAGATGTGTAACGGAACAATGGGGGGGGGGTGGGCGGGGGGGGTGGGGGGGGGGGGGGGGGGGGGGGGGAGGGGGGTGGGGGGGGGGGGGGATGAACATCTCCTTGGTCGGTGGGGGGGTTTTTTTCATGACGGAACAGTTCCCTTCGGTGTTGAGCACACCGGGAGGGGTGGGATTCTTGCAAAAAAAACAAAGGGATGTTTACGATGGCGCACACAATTTGGCGGCACACCGCCCCGGGGGGGCCGACCGGCGATCTTACCCCCCCCCCCCCATGGTGTCCACCCCCCCCCACACGGTGGGGGGGGGGGGGGGGGGGGGGGGGTTTTAGGAACAGAGCTGGTGACAAAAAAACACACAAAAAACAAAAAACAAAAAAAACAACCCACCAATCGTTTTACCAATGATGAAACCTTTGGTGGCCGTGCTGCGCCACAATCCTGCTCCGTTAAACATCGCGGCCGTCGGTCAAGACGCCCGCCCACCATTCCCGGATGTCCAGATAACCGGGGCCTTCCCCGAGAAATCTGGGTGTTCCAATTCAGCCGTTCGCGAGACTTCTCTCTCGCTATATCTGCACATCGGGGCGGGGGGCGGGGGGGGGATTTATACTGGGGGGTGGGGGGGGTCCCGAGGAAATGGGGAGGGGACGGAGAAACAAAAAGGGGGGTGGGTGGTTTGAGTTGGGGGGTGGGGGGGGGGGGGGGGTGGGGCTGGTGGTGTAGGCAGGGTGTGTGGGGGGGGGGGGTGGTGGGGGGGGGGGGGGGGGGGTGGGGGTGGGGTGGGGGGGGGAAGTAAACAACAAAGAGGGCGGAAAAACCAGAACCAAAACCACCACAAACTAAAAACAAACAAAAAACCAAAACAAAAAAAAAACCACAGCACAACGAAAAAGGGGGGGGGGGGGGGGGGGGGGGGGGGGCGAAAAAAAAAAAAAAGACGAAAAAAAAAACAAAACAAAAAACAACAACACAACCAAACAAAAAACAAAAACACCCACAAACAACAAAAAAAAAAAAAACAAAAGAAACAACAAAGAAACCAACTAAAATACCAAAAAAACCAAAACAAAACACACCCCGAAAACCCCAAAACCACACAAACCACCCCCCACACTCCAACCACCCCCCCCCACAACACACCCCACCACCCAAACAACAAAAAAAAAAAAAACCACTTCCCGGGCACCTCGCGGACGGGCTGATACGGTTCCGCGTCGTCGGACGTCCATCGTGCCGGCCCCCGGGGGGGGGGCAGGAGGGCCCCACCACCCGGGGCGCCACCCCCAACCACTCCGGGGCGGCACCCGACTGCTGGAAAAAGTTTTGCGGAGAAAAACGAGGATGACGTTTTGGCCCGGAAGGCTGGCGATTATTTGCGCCTCGACCTTGCGGATTTTCGCGCCCCTCCCACCACCACCCCCACAAACAGAAACATAACACAACTCACCCAGACAAACCCCTCCCCACTCCGGTTTGGGGTGTTTGTTTTCTTTGGTGTCTTTTTTCTGATGTCTCTGTTTGTTTTTTAATTTCTCATCCGCTTGTTTTTTTTGTTGTGTTGTGTTTTATTGTGGTTGGGTGTGGTTGGTTTGTGGTTTGTTTCTGTTTTTTGATTTTCGTTTTTTTGTTTTTTTTTTTTTTTTTTTTTGTTGTTGTTTTTTTGTTTCATTTTTTTGTGTGTTTTGATTTGTTGGGTTGGTGTTTGTGTTGTTGTGTGGGGGGGCCCGGTGCCGATTTCCCCCACCCATGGGCGGATGATTGACGGGCGCTGACGCCAATGGATGATTCCCAGAGCTGTGAGAGTCAGAGCGCGTTTGTGCGTCGCAAAGGCGCGTTAGCGCCAGGACCGTAGGTGGCGGGGGATTCTCATTGGAACGAAAAAGTTTGAACGGCTTTTTGGTTCGCCTGCTTGCAGGTTGCGAAAGTTTTCCACCTCGGCCTGCAAACCGGTTTGGGACCGACACATCGTTGGACCCACCACACGTATCCGGGCGCCAGAGATGGGACATTACGCTTCGTTGTACAAGCGATATAGAGTTTCGTGCGTCACCATGACGATCGGTATTAAATGCCCTTCTGTTGAGGTTTATGAAAACACGCCCATCACTTCCACACACCCCCATCCCCCCAAACCCCGGGGGTGGCACACCCTGGGTTTGTTTATGGTTTGGTTACTTTTTGGGGGGGGGGGGGATTTTGGGGCTTTTGGTACGGGTTTTTATTCGAGAATTGCCGGTTCGGCTTCGTCCGCCAGCAATTTACGCGGGATTATTGACCAGGCGCGGGGCGGGCGATGATGCGACCCGCTGTGTTTGGCCCCGCCGGGGACAGTGGTTCGGGGTAAAAAAAAAAAAAAAAAAAAAAAACAAAAAAAAAAAAAACCACCAAACAACAAAACAAAAAAAAAAAAAAAACTAAAAACAATTTTTTGGTTTTTTTTTTTTCTTGTTTGTTTGTTGGGGGGGTTAAAAAAATTTTTTAAACAAAAAACAAAAAAAACACAAACAAAGGTTTTAAAAAAACAAAAAAAAAAAATGCTTTCCGCGAGATCCGAAGGAGACCAACGCTTCCAAACGCATGAAGGCCGAGGTCGCCGCTGTGGGGTGGAAGTGGAAAAAAACATTGTGGTCGTGAGTGTAAGAGCATCGGGGAGCTCGACGTTCTCCCAGCGCGGACTCGATCATCCTTGTGCCGCGGGACAAACAGGTTGAAAACCTGGGGAACAAACAAAACCCAGTTTCTTGTTGCGGAATCGCGGGCTCTAGTCATCGCGGTCCAGATGGGAAACATCGACCACCGTCCAGGAAAAGTAAGCGCCCTGTCCGGTCGGACGGTTCAAGGACCACACCCGGGGGGGGGGGGAAAAAAATTGTTGTTTTTGGGGGGGGGGGGGGGTGGGGGAAACTGTTAATCCATCGTGGACTTGCCAAAAAAAGGGGGGGGGGGGGGGGGGGGCGGTGGGGGGGGGGGGGGGGGAACCAAAAAACACACAAACAAACACAACAAAAAAAAAACACACCAAAAAATACAAAACAGACCAAGGGGGGGGGGGGGGGGGGGGGGGGAGGGGGGGGGCGGGGGGGGGGGGGGGTGGGTGGGGGGGGGGGGGGGGCGGGTGGGGGGGGGGGGGGGGGGGGGGGGGGGGGGGGTGGGGGGGGGGGTGGGGGGGGGGGGGGGGTGGGGGGCCCACCCACCCCGCCCCCCACACCAACCTCGTGGCGGCCCATGATGGCCCACCAAATTCACCCCTGCATTGTTTCCAGCGAAGACGCCCCACACCCCGCCGGGGGTGGCGGGGGGGGCGGCACCACCGCATTGGCACGTCCCACCGCGCCGGTTATTTATGGTAGTTTTTTTTTATGGACCTCCTCGAGATTGATGGACCGGTCGCCACTTGTGCGCCTTGGCCTCCTTAAAAACCCGCCGCCATTCCCGCCGAACGGGGCTGGAAGGGACGGCGCAACCAACAGGTTTTTTTGTATTCACACCACAACCACAACAATCAAACCAAATGCGTTGTTTTTTGTTTGTTCTTTGTTTCGGTTGTTGCTTTTTTTTGTGGTGTTTCTTTTGTTAAAAGGTTTGAAAAACACAAAAAAAAAAAAAACAAAACAAACCAAACAACCAAAAGGGTGTTTTTGTGAAAAAAAAAAAAAACAACAAAACAACACAACACACCGGGGGGGGGAGGGGGGGGAGTGTGGTTTTTGTTTTGGTTTTGGGGTTGTTTTTTTTTTTGTTTTTTCACACCCACACTGTTTGTAGGTGGGCACAGCCCTCTGAACCTCAAGTCTTCTTTACATCAGGACACGTAGGAGGGGTGTCCCATTTACTCGGGGGGGGGCGGGGGGGGGGGGGGGGGGGGGGGGGGGGGGGGGGGGGGGGGGGGTCAGGTGGGGGCTGGGTTGTTGATTGTGTTTTTCTTTTTCGTGGGAGGGGGGAGGCTTCGGTCGGTGACAATCTTGTCGTTTTCGGCTCAAGCCTTCCGTCACTTCGGTTTGTAGATCCCATTTTTCCGTGATTACCCAGCTTAAAACCGGATCGGTTGCAGCTTGTCGCCTTTTGGAATGTAAACAGTGCGCGTTTGGCCGGGTCGGGTTTGGGTTCACCCCCTTGGGAGCGGACGGAAAAGCGCCGCTGGACGCTGGGCCGCCCCCGCCCCGTTCGTGGTGCCGCCATTGGTTTGCTGGGGTCCTTGGACTTTTTCCGGGGGATGAAAAGGTTGCAAGGGCGCTGTGAAGTTGGGAACCCGCAGGACACGTCGCGATCGGCGATAATGATTTAAAAAACATTGGCGGTCATGCCGGGGCTTCTTAGTTTCCAAATCCGGATTGTTAAACCGCAAATGGAACCAGGTTGGTCGGTAGGTGACGACATTTTTTGGACGGTGAAGCGGGCGAGTTGCGCAAACCTGAACCCACTTCCATTGGCAAAAAAATTACAAACGGGGGGGGGGGGGGTTTCGAAAAAAAAAAAAAACACAAAAAAAACTAAACCAAACAAACACAAAAACAACACAACAACCCCCAAAACAAATAAACAAACAAAACGTGGCGGATTGGGGAAACGCGATCGACCGTAAATTAAAAATCCACGTTTTCTGAGATGTTTCCTCGACCCCGCCGACCACATCGGCTCCCCACACCCCATCCTTCCGCCTCTTTCGATCTCACCTTACCTTTCGGCCCACGTTCGCCGTCGTCTGCATTTTGGTGAGATCGTTGGCGGATGGCGAACAAAACGGGGCGCGTTGATGAAGCTCGCGCGACGGTTTGCCCCTACATCCACGGCTGCGGAAATGACCATGCGTTCACACGGGAGAGAATAATAAATTGTTGCAAATGGTTTGGCAAATCCACCAACAGGGGGCCTTCTCAAACGGCGGCTGCTTGGGAACCTGAAATAGCGCCCTCGGGCTTGATGCAGGGTGGGCCATCGCATGGTCTGTGTAGTGAATGCGGAGAAATGATTAAAAGGGGGGGGTGGTTTTTTTTTTGGTTTTCGTATAATTTTAGAATTTCCTTGTTGCGCGCACCGCGTTGAACCTTCCGAAGCTCCAACGCCAGGCTTGGCATCTGGGGGGGGGCGGGGGGGGGGGGGGTTTGGTAATGTGGCGAGGATCGCCCTGGGTTTGATGCAGGTTGGCTTGATACGTTCGACGGGTCGACTTGGGCGGGGGGGGGCGGACCAATGGGCCATTGTGCGGCGGAATTCCAGTCCGCGTAGGGAGTTGGCAAATGTTCCCCGAAAGTTCTGGGGCAGGCCGACCTCCTGGACACCATTGGTCACCGGATGAGCTGGCCGTTTGCGGTTGGACAGAAGTTGCTTCGGCGTCAGCATCGCCCGCGCTTCATGACCGGGGTTTTGTCTGGTATTGGTGGGCAAACCGTCACGGACGAAAACTTGCCGTACCCAAAGGGCCCAGACGATTATCAGGCGCGACGCGCTTGCGCATACGAAACCAAGTGACAAAGCACAAGCGGCGGGGCGGGGGGGTGGGCCAGCGCCAGAGCAAACAGCCAGGCGGGAGGAGGGGCACAGCCCCCCACCACCAAAGAAAAAAAAAAAAAAAAAGGGGGGGGGGGTGGGGGAGGGTGGGGGGGGGGGGCCCCAAACACCAACAAAAAAAAAAAAAAAAAAAAAAAAAAAAAAACCACAAAAAAAAAAAAATTGGAGGACGCGAATTGTTCGTCGTGAGGTTTTTACAACAACTGTGCTATATTGTTCCCGCAAAGGGGGGGGGGGGGGGGGGACGGAAAAATCTCCGTTCTTACCTCGCTTGTTCACGTGCCTGCTTGGCCCCGCAAAAAGGCGGCGTCTCGAAACCGGCCACCGATTCGACCCGGTGGGGGGGGTGCCAACACACTCCCCACGGCCGGGGTGGCGCGTGAGAAAAAACTCCCCCAAGGGACGGTTTTTCTGGGGCAAATTTATGATGCCCGGGGCGTCACGTGGTTGCTTGAGGAAATGCCCCAAGTCGTTCCCAAGCGCGCGGCGGGCACGGCCGCCCAAGCGGCCGCGAGCCGCGCGGGCGGGGGGCCCAGGGCGGGAGTAAGGGGAAAAGGGGGGAAAGGGGGGGGGGGGGAGGGGGGGGTGGAAAATAAAAGGGGGGGGGGAAAAGGGGGGGGGGGGAAGGGGGGGGGGATGGGGGGGGGGGTTGACAGGGGGGGGGGGTGGGGGGAGGAAGGGGGGGAGGGGGGGGGGAAACAAAAAAACAAAAGGGGGAGGAAATAAAAACAGAAACGGGGGGGGGGGGGGTTGGGGGGTGGGGGGGGGGGGGGGGTTGGGGGGGGGGGGGGGGCGGGGGGGGGGGGGGGGGGGGGGGGGGGGGGGGTAGTGGGGGGGGGGGGGGGGGGTTGGGTAGGGGGTGAGGGGGGGGGGGGAGGGAAGGGGGTGGGGGTAGGTGGAAAAAAACGGGGGGGTTGGGGGGGGTGGGGGGGGGGGGGGGGGGTGGGGGGGGGGGGGGGGGGGTGGGTGGGGGGGGTGGGTGGGGGGGGAAAAGAGGGGGGAGGGAGGGGGGGAAATAAATAAAAAAAAAAACACAAAGATTTTGTCTTGTTTTTTTCTTTTTTGTTTTGGTTTTGGCGTTGGTTTTGTAAAACAAACAAAACAAATAAAACACCAAACACAAAAAAAAAAAATTTATTTTTTTTTTGGATTTTTTTTTGTTTTTGTTTAAAAACGGCGGGGGGGGGGGGCCCCACCCCCCCCCCCCACCCACGGGGTCCACCAGGTCTTGGAGCGGGTCCCACACGCGCGTTCTGTTTCTCGTCCAACGTAAACAATGGAGGACTTTTCGGCCCGTTCGAAGCCTGGGCTCGACAGTAGTTTGTTCGGGGCGAACCTGCAATCGTTTCGTTTTTTTTTTTTGTCGGGGGGGGTTTGTAAAGAAATTTTTTTTTCCAAACACACAAAAAAAAAGGCGCCCCCGCCCGGGGGGGGGGGGGGCCGGGGGGGGGGGAGATCGACACCGGCCCGAGAAAAGAAGAAACGTCGGGCCTGCAACATCAAATAATACCTGCTTGAACCGAAACGG
>Ga0179593_1383655_pt1 | contig 12553 bp, 11 predicted proteins | sample CZODoug2_1_08_16_FD_185931 | JGI IMG/M metagenome (GOLD analysis project Ga0179593, IMG submission 185931) | Vadose zone soil fungal communities from Angelo Coast Range Reserve, California, USA - CZODoug2_1_08_16fungal (PacBio error correction) | ecosystem: Environmental > Terrestrial > Soil >... | reverse complement strand
TTCATATCGTTACTTGGTACTCCCCTATATTCCGCATCGTGACCACGGATTTTTTTTCTTGCCCTTGTGACCTTTCCTTCGAGAGTAGATGTTCCCCCCCCCGTTGACTGGATGCGAGCCCTTCCTCCCTACCTGTGAAATTCCGGAGAAAATCCCCCATTCTTATTTTCTACTGGGCTATTTGATTCCCTCTGCGTTTTAAAGAAGCTGGCGCCGGTGTTGGAAAGCCATTTTTTCTCTTCTTCACCAGTGGAACCACCATCTCCGGCCGGAACCTCCCTCCTGCAGTTCTGCCTCGAAATATTTTCCTTCCGTCTGCGCCCCTTTTAGGAGTTGTCCAGTCCCCCCCGCCCGAGGACACTTTACCCTGTCAGTCTTTTGATACGCATCCCCCCCGCTTTTCAGTTCGTCCTTCATCCCTAACGGCGTCCGTATGCACTGAGTTTAGACCCCGGCACGTGGGTCCGTTGATCGAAACGGTCCTCTCCCAGTTGATCCGTCAAAGAACTCCACCCCAAATCTTTCTATCCCCCGTCGTTTCTCGGACTATCCGTGTAGTCATCCCCCCCCCCAACCACTGCGTAGCTTGCTTAAACCCGGGTCCCCCCCCCCCCCAAGCTTTTTTTTTCAAAATCCATCTGGGGCCCCTATTCCCTTCCCTTGGTGTCCTTTTTCTCCTTGAGATCCCTGTCTTATGACAATTTCTTCCCTCTTTCCTTCTCCCCCGATATGTCTTTGAAAGACCCGCACTGCTGCATACTTACTCAGCCAACACCTTTCTAGTCGCCATGTAAGGAGGCGTGTAAGTTTGGCCCTTCCTCTAGCTTTTTCCTTTTTCTTATCATAATGGGACCCCGTTTTTGCTTGTAATCTTTTCCCCGGTGCCTTTCTTCGCGTTCTCGGGTCCCCCCCTTCTTTTGCCACTAAGATTTCTTAAGATTACTGCCCCTTTTCTTTCTCCACGCTCCCAGTTGGTCCCCCCCCCTCTCCCTACTGGACCTTGAATGCTTATTAGGGTTATTCTTTGCATACTTTGATAGCAGGAGGACTCCCCTCCTTTTCCCTGCCCCCTTGTAGATGGTCTGGGTGGTTCCCCCGGACGACGCATATTCTGCTTCAAATGTCCCTGTCGGTCATCAGTTTTATTCATATACTTCCTTCTTTATACCGACTTACAATTCCCTTGGCTGAGCGTTAGGACATACTCCCCTCTACGGCGAATAAAAGTTCCCCCTTCTTTGCCTCATGTCGGCCGTACGGGAGTGTCACCTCTTTTATTTTCCCTGTCCTTTCTGGATGTGCTTTCTCCCCCTGCCTTCCAGTGATCGGGTCTTTAATTTGCTGTCAAATCCTTTGCCCATTCTCTTCCTCCCGCGGCACCCTAGCATGTGTCTTGCAATAATTCCAGAGGTTTTGTTAATCCTTTTTGAAAACTTCGTTCTTTGAACAGCTGTGAACGACTGCTGAGGATTTCCTCTTCACTTCCTAGACCTTTCATTTGAAACTGCGGTTGGACACCCTCAGCTGAACCCCGTTGGCTCTCTCCTTTTTGGAGCTTTTTTTGCACTTATCCCTACACAGTTTGGCCGGGGTCAATCTCGTTTTTAGGACCCTCTGGCGATCCTTTCCTGCTCACCCCAATAGTCCCGTGTCTCCCCTTTCTGTGTGAAAGGAGGTTTAATCCCTTAGGCGCCCTTTGAACTCAAGTTTTCCACAACCCGACCTTATAGAAGTCCCTTTTCCCAGTCCCCGCCCCTTCCTGGCACTCTATGGTTGAGAGAGATGTAACGGGACAGCGTTCGTCCTTGTAGTTTTTCTTATCCCCCCCCAATCTTTGGTGATTTTCAAAGGGTTCCTCTGCCTATTTTTCTTCTCGCCATCCCTGTTTGTTCCTTCAAGTAGGGCGATTCATTCTTTCGGCCAACACTACCCCCCACCAAGCTATTTGAAAAGGCCCTGGAATGTTAGGTCACAGCTCTACCACGTCTCTCTCCCCCCGACGATTTCCGGCTGGCCCGCTGAGGTGTCCACATGCAACTTTACTCCCGGTCATTTTTCCCCTAAGAAGCTTTTCCCCGTTTCCCGAACTTTTTTTTTCGCCCGGCTCTTTCCCCCCCCCTTTCATGACGTTATATTTGCACCTTTCCGAATCCCTTTTACGACAGAAGTGACCCTCGACCTTTGGACTTTAATCCACCCTTTTTCCTCTGTCCGCAAAGCCGTCGCCAGCCCAGCGGCGTTTCCCCCTCTCAGGATGCTTGACGGTCCTCCATTGTTCGGCCCCTACGCTCCTTTCCCGCTCCTCCCCCGCTCCAGACTAAGTTTTTGCTGTTAATTCCTCGCATGAATTGTGCGACTCTGGTACCCCCGCAACCACCCGTTGACTCCCTAAGCTCTCTTCTTCACTTGCGAAAAGGCCCCCTCACGAGATTTCTGTAACAACAGCCTTTTCCTGGGATACTTTGTATGCCTCTTTTAGTTCCCCATTCCCCCACCGGATGCTCTCGTTCATTCCCGCAGAGGATGAAAGGTGCCGTCGGTTCCTTCGTCATACTTGCCCAACAGGTGTTTCCCAAAATGGCGCCGTCCCCAAGTTTCCCCGAAGCCCTTTTCACGTTCCACAGCTTCCCCCCGTTTCCAATTACTGCCCTCTTTCCCCCTCTTTCCTGAACGGATGCATTTTTCTGATAACTCATGTGACGTCTGCGGCTTCGATTCCAGTGGCCATCTTTTGCGCTCTTCTTTATCATGCAGTATGAAGATTCTGAAGCCGATGATTCTGCACGCGACTCTAAAAATTCCCTTTATGGAAAGCTACTTTTTCCGAGTTTTTGCCCATGTTTTCCCCTTTCGTGTTATCCCCCTCTCCGTGCAGTTTGGTTATTAGAAACCCTCAGTATCTCCGAGACGGAACCCTGTTGCTCTCATACCCCTTCTTGAGTGTGACTCCCGATAGGTGGGCCGAAATCTACGTTCCCTCCATCCGTCCTATAAACTGTTCCCACCTTGTTTGCCAACCTCTTTCCACTAAACTTTCCATGTGTGGTCTTCTGAGTCAGAAGCGGATCCCTTTTTTTTCAATTTGAGTAAGAAGCTTGTAATGGTTTTTTTGTGAGCCTTTTGACTCAATCCTCCCCTTCCTGACCTTCTTTTCCCCTCTTCCGTCCGTGCCGACCCATCGCATTTATTGTCTCTGGTACATTCAACTGTTCTGAATTGTTTCTCTTTTTCCCCACGTGAACCCCTCCCTCTTCTAATTTTTTCAACCTGCCGCGCTGTGGTTTTTTTTCCGAGGTCCACATGTTTTTTTTTGCGCGTTCCGGTTCCTAATGGCTCCTCCCCGATGAACTTCTTTTTCATCTTCTCTCTTTCTTTCAAGGATCGTCATTTTTTACCCCCCCCGCCTTTTCCTCTGACCCTTCCTTTCTGTATCCCCCCCTTTTTTTTTGTAAAATTCCCTTCTTTCTTACATACTCAGTTGTTTTGGTTCTCGCTATCATGTACCGAGACCTTGGTCGCGCTTATAAAGCACCTGATTTGTTTTCAGGCTCTTTTTTCTTTTTTGATATTTGGGGTGTCTCAAACTGCCTACTTTTTCTATCTCGGCTCTTCTCTTAACTCTAGAATTCGAGGAGAGTTGACTCCCCTCCCTGCACGTTCCCCCTTCCAAACACCTTGTCTCGTTTTTTTCTCCCACCATCCCTCGGTGTTCTTTTCCCAACCCCCCCTTTTTCTCAAGTTTTCGTCCGGAAACGCCTTTTTTTATCCACGTTGAAAAATAACTCTCCCCCCCCCCCACTCTACCCTCCCTCCGTTCCGGACAGCGATTCTTTTCCCCCATTTCTGATGGCCCTCGGTTGGCTTTCGTCTCCTCCCTTGCCCCCCCATGAGTGAAAATCCATGTCACCTCTGAACTCTCAGCAGGTTTCAACTTTCTCCCCCTTTGCTTCTTCTAAGACAAGCAACATTTCTTTCTCTTTGAAGTCTTGAGGCCCTTTTCTATGAAATCCTTTCAAGCCCCCCTCTCCCCAACCAGAACCTCGAGTCCCCTCAAGTGATTCCGCAGTCTTCTCCGCGGCAAAGAGAGTGTCTCCTGCCAAAGGGCCTTTCGTCCCCCTATTCCCAAATGAATGGGGCCCTTTCCCGTTACATTCTGTATGCCAGTCAGCTTCCCTCCGCTGTCCCCTGGAATTATTCAGACGGTGCCCGATCCTATCCCACCCCCCCCCATACCCGTTAACCTAATTCTCCCTATTGCGACTAGAAGAACGCCCCCTATATAGCCGTGTTTCCTTCGGCGGGCGATACGGAGGATTTTCTCTTTGGCCATCAATCTAGAGCGTTGATAACGCTTTCCTCCTTTGGAGGATTTGTAATGAGAGTGACGATTGTCCATTGTCGAGTCTTCTCCCCCCCTTTTATTCCACAGACCCTGTTAGTACTTTGACGATCGGACATTTTTTTCCCCGGACTTTCCTGTTACCTTATTTTGAAGTGCATTTTTTGATACTGTGTTTGTCTTGACCTACTCGCGTGATAAATATACGACGAGGTCCTGATTTTTTTTCTCGTCCCTTCCACACACCTTTCTTACGGGGATTAGTTCCCCAAGTAAGAAGCGCTTTTCCCAGTTCTTCGAGGGGTAATCCCTCCGATGAGAACTCCCCAAGGATGGTCGTCTACCCCACATTTGAGGCGGCAAGACCTACCTTGAGTTAGCCTTGAATCTACTGATGACTTCCCTCTTTAACACCCCCACTCCTCTACATTCCCCTACTCCCCCGACTCTTCCCCCCTTTTTCTCCCTTCCGGCTCAGGTTTCAATTCGCTCTTGCCTCCCCTTCTTATTTCTCCGGAGATGTCAGATCTTTTAGTTCCTCCATGGTACCGACCCTGTCGCCCGGATTATCTTCTTCCGGCCTTTTGTTTGCAAATTATTACTCCTCCCCCCTCTTTGTTTCCAGGTCCTTTTGCGCTACCTCTTTCCTTCCTCCGTAAGACTTGAGGAGGTTCCCTCTCTGACCTTTCGATTATTTAATTTCCCCAATATCTTAAAGCGGGGACCACATTTCTTTCTTTTTGTGGTATCGGCTGAATATTGGTTAGTTTCCTGTACCCCTTCAGTCCTTTTTTCCCCCCCGGTTGTTTCGCTTTTCTTTCCCTGCGACGTTATGAGTCCACTCCGGTTCCCATCCAGCCTTCCACTCCCTAGGGTGAGTAAGACAGACCAAGGAGGAACCCCCCCTTTCTTTTACTCCAAAGGCGTAAAACCCCCCCACCTCCCCTCTTCTTTTTCGGAGATAATTTCAGGTTTGCATCTCTTTCCTCCTTCCGTTGTTGTTTTTTCTCTGAGATCTTTACCGTCGGAGGGTCCCTTTTCTGTCCTATCCATCTGGGGTCGGGTGTTTCTCCCTTGATACCCTCTTCTCTTCCGAGGTGCTCTTTTATAGGAATAACGCCTGTCTTTCCCTTCATCCCTTCGCGGAGAGCCCCTCTTTCAAAAACCCTCCTCCATTTGCACCGTTCCTTGTTCTCCCTTAGCCCCCCCCTTTCCTCTTACAATGTAGAGAACGAGGATGTTTACTGTCTGTCCCTTTTCTCTCTTTTCCCTAAATAGCCTGACTGGAACATTGCCGCCAGTCTTGTTAACGTCTTTTTCCTTCCCGCTTAGCGCCTGTCACCCCCCCCCCAATCGGAATCAGTTTCTCATTTGCCCCCCATGCCACTTGCTCGAATTCCCTGCGAGGTAGGTTCTCGGTACCTCCCACTCTCCCGTTGCATTGACACATCCATATTCCAGTCCCAGACTCTAGTTGCAATTTCCCTGTTTCGAGTGAATTTTCCAGGACATGCCCCCGAGGACTTCGACTTCGCAGTCTTTTCCCTTCTCCTCTGTCTTCGACTCCGAAAGCACAGGTTTGCGCCTTCTAATACCCACCTTTACCCTATGCCGAAGATGCTTTTCAAGCACCAACCCATTCCCATTTTCCACGCCTGGAAAATTTAGCCCTATAGAACCTTCCATCACTCCTCTCTCTCGTTTTTTGTTTGTCAAAAGATTAGATCCCCCTCCCGATTGCCGGCTTTATGCTACTCTCCCTCAAACCTCCCAACGGCGTGCCTCGAGGAGAACATTCTGAAGTACGGTATTTTCACAATGTCTCTCCCCCCCCTACCTTCCCCAAAAACATGTGTGTGACCACCTTTACCTAATTCCATGACTGACTTTTTTTAATCTTCAGTTGACCACGCCCGGCAATGGTCCACTTCTCCCCTCCCCGCTTGAGAGCAAGAAAAGGACTCGCTCCCGGCATGCTCTGCCTGAAGGTTCCCCCTTTCTTCTGAGATCCTCCCAGATTTTTACGATGTTGCTCTCCCCTTTCTCCTTCCTTCTTTAGAGCGAAGCAGATGCTCTTCAGCGACTAACCTTTCACCCAGGCCCTCTCGTTTCAGATCTTACCCCCAAGTTCTTTCGCCATGATTTTTTCCTTTCTGTTCCAAAGTCTCTTCCGCCGTTGGTTGAAAATACTAAGCCGATTACTGTGCGCTCAGGTTTTCTATCTTTCCACACCTTGTCATCTGGACGCAGATTGTCTTTGTTGTACTCCTTTGTTTATACTGGGTTGATCACAGGATTCACTTACCCCCCCCCACCCCCCCCCCCCCCCCCCCCCCCCCCCCCACCCCCCCCCCCAAAACCCCCCCCCCCCCCCCCCCCCCCCCCCCCCCCCCACCCCCCCCCCCCCCCCCCCCCCCCCCCCCCCCCCCCCCCCCCCCCCCCCCACCCCCCCACCCCCCCCCCCCCCCCCCCCCCCCCCCACCCCCCCCCCCCCCCCCCCCCCCCCCCCCCCCCACCCCCCCCCCCCCCCCCCCTTTTCCCCGTCCCTTGGCCGTAGAAAAAGCTCTTCTCGCGAACTTTTCTTTTTTTTCTGATAAAGGAATAAACATCTTGCTGGCGAGTTTTTCCTCCCTTTTTCCTCTTTTTCCTTATTTTCATATTTTTCCCCTCTTTTTTGCATTCCCAAGCCGTGAACTCCATCAATTGCCAATATGTGGCTCCCCCCTTCACCCAAGATGTGACCCATCTATTACGTGGTCCGGCCCCCCCTTTGGAGAGGGTCCTTAAATTTCTGACCCCATGCGTTTCTGCTCCACCCCCGGACCGTCCCTCTTCTCGTCGTGCCTTCCCCAATTCTGCGCGATTTTTGATCTTTAAGCGATACAGTGGTGTTTGCTTCCGTCCGGTTCCTGGATTCTTGGCTCAAATCCCTCTCTCGATGACGCATAGCTTTTACGTTATTCAACCTTCTCCTCCCTTTTTTTACAATCCTTTCCCACGATGAACTGACCCGCGTAGCTCGACCCCTGATTTTTCCTTTCCAATTTTAGATCCCCTCCGTTTGTTGTTTCGATCTGCTCATGTCCTTAAGGATTCCACTTTCCTCTTTAAGCTCTAGGGGACCATCGGATTGTTTCTGCCCCTTCTCGAGAGTCTCTCCGTCTCCTTTCGATCCCTCTTGACCTCACCCCCTTATTGATTCACGCCCTCTTTTCTCGCGCGAACCCCCATCTCTCCCTACAATTAAACCGCCAAAGCTCTTCCGGGGAGGTCCCCTCCCATGTTCATCACAAGTTTTTTGAAAGGACCATCTACAACCGGCTTCCCCCCGTACCTCTCTTTTTTCTTTGTGTTCTCTCCCCCCTCTATAAGATTGCGGCTTTTTTTTCCTTCTTTCGTAGCTCCCTCTTGAAACCCACCTAATCGGAACGAAAGTTCCAGGATTGAATCCGCATCCCCATGATGTTTCAGCTGCTCCGTCTCTCTACGACTCCACCTTATTTTTCGTCTACCAACTTTCTTCCCCGGCCCGTTGGACGTTTTATCTGACCATCAACTTCTCCTCCCATATAAGTCCAACCGACATCGCTTCCCACTAACTCCGTTTTTCATATCTAGGAGACGCTTGTTCATCGGCTTCTAATCTACGTGTCTATCACCCGGCCGAGTTGGATCCCACCCTTGAACCATCTGTTTTGCCCCCGTCCCCGCACATTTAGGAACTCTCCCAGCCTTTCTGGTGAAGGTAAGTTCGCGGTTTTTATTTCATTTTGAATAGTTCGTGGCCACTTTTTTTTCCTGCGGTGAGCGTAATGCCGCCTCGCATCCCAATTCCTCTCTACCGCCAGTCACTGAGAGGCGATTCATGCCTGTGCTCTGGAAGTCCTGCCGACGCGAGCTTGTCCAGAGGAAGTTTCCATTGACCCGTTGTCCTTTTCTTCTCTTGCCCGCGGGGCCTTAGGTCCTGCGCCCTTTTCAGCACCGGCGGCCGGGTCCCCTCTGACGACATTCGCAACCCACGAATGACAGTTTCGACTTTCCTACGTGCCCGAGTCTTGTCCCGGTGTGGGTTGCAGGTAGATTCTAATTCCCCGGGCGCCCCGTGAGCATTTTTACCGAACCATTTACTCTCCCGGAGCTTTCAAGTGACGATTCGCGCTTCGTTTCCCCACTGGGGTGTTTTCCTGAATGCATCGGTTCCCATATTCACTGCGTTAGTACCGTACACCTTCGTCCCGTCTCCGTGTCTGACTATTTAAATGGGAATGACTTAATGAGAGAGCGGCCCGTTGGTTTAATTCGGAATCCCTTTCTCTAGGGTGCTTGCCTCATTTTGCTCATGCCCTGAAGAATTCGACTTTTTCTTCCGTCCCGCCGTAGCACGGTACATCGTCGGCCGGTTTCTCTCAATTCAATGATACTCCATTTTTGTTTCATTTCAACTTCCCCTTGGGCGCCCGCATCGTCGACATCTTTACAAAGAATGAGTCCGGATTTTCATCTGACCTGGCCACTCTAAATCGCACGCCCCTTAATGCCCCCTTCTTTTTGTGAAACCCTCGGTTTTTTAACGGTGGGTTCTTTGACTATAGTGTACCTGTCGTCCCCGGCTGACAAGCGTGCCGTTCTGTCGAATTTTTTTCCTCCCCCGTGGAAAAGGGCACACTCCCTTTTTTGCGTACTCTTTTCAACGGAGGACAACTTTCCTTGACTCTTGAATCACAGGCGAAAAAACCCGATTGTCTCTCCAAGTTCCCTACTTGTCTGGGTCAGCTTTCCTCCTCCCTTTGGTTTTTTTTTTAGGAGATGGCCCAGGGTTGGACAGTCGTACTTGAATTCTTCGAGCAATCGTTTCGGGTTGTTTCGCTTTGAAGAGTCCCCTCCTTTACTCTTCCTCCCCGACCTCATGCGTTCCGCCCTTCGTGCGCAGGCCTCTTCCTCCCCCCAGCTTACCTCACACGCGATTGTCTTCCGGCCTGTTTTCGCAGTGACACCCATGAACCCTGAGTATTAGCACCTTTTTGTTGTTCCCGGCTGTCACGAGTCGTTTGTCACCCCCCCTTCCATAGCCTTTGTTTGAGATGGAAAAATCCCCCTCCGGTCCTTTAAATCTGAAACTCTTTTGCCCCGGCCTTGATGAAACCCATTTTTTCCTTCAGTATCCCGCCCCAAACCCTCACCCCCCCCGGACGGCGTCATTGCCGTCGCGTGCGCTCGCTTCCCTTCCCCGTCACCCAGTAGTTGTCGCTTCAAGCACACACAGATGCAGGAACCACGATGCGTTCTGTTCCCTAGCTTGCTCGAACTTGGACGCCCATTCCTCCTGCTTCGCGTTTCACTTCACCTTACGTACCGCTCTTCTCATTACTTTTCACTACTCCTCGCCGTGTTGCTCCCCCTCTTTTCATTCCATTGCAACCAAATGACCCCATTTGAAATTCCGAGCGCGCCCGTCGTGGCCTCGCCCCCCCACCCCCCTTTGCCTTCATGCTCAGCTCCCTGCGTCCTAACGGAGAGTATGCCTCCAGCACCCGTTCCCCCCCCCTTTCTGAGCCTTTAGTTAAGGTCGAGTCTCCCGGATGCCTTCGGGGGATGTAGTCATAGTAGTCGCAACAGTCCTTTTCTCCCACTGCGCTCCGACTCGAATGAATTCTGTTTTTCAGACCAAGGCACGGTCATTTTCGACCCTTCCTATTTTCGTGAAAGAACTTCCGCCGCGGCTGCTCCTTCGCAAGTTTCGGTTTGGTCTTCATGCGTGGCATGGTTCGCTAATGTCCCCTTTCCCGGTCTTAGGATGCAAGCAAGATGACCCCTCGACTACTCCAATCCCCTTTTCCCAAAGATAGGCTATCTGGGAGTTGCCATGATTGAGTTTCCTACCCTTCGGCAGTTTTTTTTTTTTTTTCGCCATTTCATTAGTAAGATTCCTCGGCGCCTTCCCCTCTTGGGATGAATCCTCTTCTGTGGAGTGTCGGTTTTTGTGCAAGGATCCTTTCTCTCCTTTTTGCTTTCTCTCAACTTCCCACTGCAGTCAGCAAAAGCCTTCTACCGGACCGCATTTTTTTGCTTTGAGTTTAAGATCTGATATGAAAATATTGCTGTGATTCCTCCTTCCTCTTCCTTTGTCTCGTCTTTTTTTGTCTCCTGACTGAACAGCGAACCCTCTCCCCCCCTGAAGTCCCTTTTTACTCAACGACTGCATTCCGATTCTTGGTAGGCCGGTTGGGCTCTTTTACTTTTTCCCCCCCCCCACTTGATCTTCACCCGGGGAGCGTACCCGGGAAAGTTTCTTCCGCTCGTTCATTCCTTTGGTGAGAGCCCTACATGGTAGTTTTCGCCGTCCGATGTCGAAAGGCTCCTCTTCCTTGCCGTGCTTTTTCCTTTCTATCTCCTTCTTTCCCCCCCGACTCGGAAGGTGCGACTCTCCTTTCCCCCTAGCGTTCTAAACACATTTATCATGTTTTAAGATCTCTTCCTTTTCCTCCTTCCTTTTTTTTGGTTTTTTATCTCGTCCTAACAGATTTCACTGCTGATGGCACCGCGATTTCCCCCGGCTCTTCCTAGCGACCGATCTTTGCCTTTTCATCATTAGAGTCGATGCCAAGCGCTAATTAGAGCGCTCTCCCTTCTCCTCCCCCCCCTTCACTTTCCCCCCTCCCGGCCTCTCGCTCTCCCCCCCCCCATAGCGTTTTTTTTTTCATTACGATCTTCAACATCCCTCTTGCGTTTCCCCTTTGGTTCAGAACGGCCTTCATGTCCAACATGGGAAAATCCCTTCCACCCTTCCTGACACCCAAGTCGAGTCTGGTCGGCAGCCTCTCCCGTTCTGCCCTCTCTGGACTTCCGGCTTTCGCCGCTTTTGAACGTCCGTAAACCCCCATAGTCCCCCCCAGCGTACAGTTCTTCTCACCGACCCCGAAAGCTTTCAGCCTCGTTCCGTCCTCTATTATGCAGCCCCCCCCCCCCCTGACGGGTTTTTTCTACTCCATTGGGGTCTCTTTCTGAACCCTTCTCAGTGGGACTTCTTATTTTTCAGTATAGCCCAGTCCCGTAGCACAACCGCAAATCGCGCCCCCCCAATCCATTAAGATCATCTTCTTAGTTGAGGCATCGAATAATTCTGTCTATCCCCAACCAGGCCTCCTGTAGATCCCCTTTTCCGACCCAACCCTGTTCCCCAGTACCTTACCCGGGTCTGACCTCTCCCGGCCCTGTGGTTCGAAGGTAGTCGCGGTAAGGATCCTCCCCTTTTCTTCTCCCCCCCCATCCCCTGACGTGCCCTGTTTTCTTTTCCACAGGGCTTACCCCATCGAAGCCTTCAAGTCTCTCCCAGGCCCGCACTTAGAGAGATAATGACGGCTTCCTGTTGGCGACTCGAGAGGGATCCAGTTTCAGATGGACCGTTTTATTTGTCTTTCTCGTGAACAGCGGTTCCTTTCGTAGCCTGGCGCCATTACCCGACCGTCTGCTTCCTGCCTGCGACAAGTCCCCAAGCCTTTTTGACCCTGGTACTTTCTTCCTCTCCAAAGGAATACGGATTTTCGTTTCGTTTTCTTTGCTCTCTTGTACTCCGCCGGTCATCGAAGCGATTTGAGCTTTCTTGCACCAATCTAGTTTTCAGTGATGGTGGTTTTCTTTATCTGTTGCACCCCTATGACGAGTTACACTGGGCCCTTTTGTTTTTTTCGGGGTTGAATTCATCGCTTACCGGCGGGCTTTTTAGGTACTTTCCCCCACGCAGTCAAAATTCGTTAGTGAGCGTTCGGCCCCCCCTTTTCAGTAGAATTCATAAGGAGTCTGAGAATCCTTCGTTTTCCTTTCGTTCTTTCGCTCGGATTTGCAAAAGCGATATTTCCCTGGCCTTGCTGTGCTCCCGACATTTAAGTAATGTCTATTGGCCAGAGTAACGTTTTTACTTCTCTTCCTTCTCGGGATTCGACCTGTGTTGCAAATGCTTCTTCGGTGTGGGGTTGTCCGGCGGGCTCCGACTTCTTTCCTTCCAAGCTGTGAAATGCGGGCGGATTTTTTCCGCTCTTGACCTTGCGCGATCATTGGCAACCTAGCGCCCCCCGTTAAATTCCCCGCCCCCCTTCGGGTCTCTCTCCATGGTATCTGGCTTGTTGGTTTTAATTGCTCAAACATCGGCATTGCAACATCGCGTTTCGGCCGCTGTTGGCTCCGAGCTTGCTTTGTGAACGCTTACCCCCGTCCCCC
>Ga0179593_1260453_pt1 | contig 12553 bp, 14 predicted proteins | sample CZODoug2_1_08_16_FD_185931 | JGI IMG/M metagenome (GOLD analysis project Ga0179593, IMG submission 185931) | Vadose zone soil fungal communities from Angelo Coast Range Reserve, California, USA - CZODoug2_1_08_16fungal (PacBio error correction) | ecosystem: Environmental > Terrestrial > Soil >... | reverse complement strand
TCTCCTGTTGAACAACAGATTTTTAGGCGAAAGCTTCCTTTTTTGAATGACGTGCGTCCCCCCTCTCCCATATTTTCAACCTGGAGGCTTTCCTATCTTTAATTCTTTAGAGACACCTCCCCGTTCCTCCCCCCTACTATCCTACCCAATACCACATCCCAGCTCCTCCTTCCCGTTGCCCATTTTCCCTCAGCCATGGTGTTTTCCTTCATTCTTCTCCTTGCCCTGAATTCCGCTCATAATCGTCCGTGTATTGATATTGATTCAGTACTCTCCTCGTCTTGTTTGTTTCAATTGAGTTTTTTCCTCTCAGACCAGATGATCAGGCCTCCGTAAGGCTTCTCTTCAGATCGATTTTGACCCTCCTTTTTCAACCCTTCCTCCTCTCTCCGACCCTCCTAAGGAATCCGCTATACCTTTCAGTACAAAGGTGTACCTCACTTACAAGCGCAAGAACTTTTTACACCACCCCATCATCCCTCCACGATTCCAGTCCCCATTGCCCCTTTTCCTTTTACCTATTTGGTCCTTCCCTGTTCTTTCCCTGTCCATTTTTTTTCCGTTGATGCCCCTTACGCATATTCAATTTTTGTTGACGTTGAACCTAGACCTCCCGGCTTCGTTTGTCCCCCCCCCCCTCGAGGCGTTACGAGGGATTCTTTTTCTCTTTTTCTTCTGACCGAGTCATGTAATCCAATTATTCCAGTTTCTCTTCCTCCCCACTCCTTAGGCGGCTTGAAGTTATCGAGATCTGTGTTCTATTCCCCTAATCTTTCCCTCAGGAAGATTTGACTTTCTTTTCCTCTGCCGCTAGTAGAGATCCACGATTGGCTTTTATTATTATAGCGAGCCCCCTCAGCATGGTCCGTTCTAAGACCCCCCCCTCCCTCCCTGCTTTCCTCTTTGTATCTACACTTTGCTCTTTCTTCTGCTAGTCATAGCTTAGCCTCACTGTGGTTTCTTGGCAAACCAGTACCTCAACGCTTTCTTTTTTTGTTATCCTTCCCTCACAGCTCATATAATACCCTTCTCCTTTACCTCCTCTCCTCCTAATCGCCACCGTCATACCCGTAAGTCTCCCCCCCTTTTATTTGACCAGTTCGGCCAGCCTCAATAAACTGATTGACTTCCTAGTTCTTTCTTCCCACCAAAGTCTTTAACCATACGGCCGTCCCTCTCCTTAGGACTAGTCCCTCTCTCCCCACGTCTTTTCTCCTCCCCGTTTATCTTGCTGTATTCCAACTAAGCTTAAAGTACTCGAATTGTTTATAAGGACTTCGACGTTTCAGTCCCCCCCTCCTTGTCTCTTTCTTTATCTTTGATCCACCTTATTCTCCTTATCCCCTCTCCAGGTCTTGCCCCGCACCATACTCCACATCGTGACCCCCAACCCTGATGAACCCCAAGCCGACCTTGTCTCCTTTCCGTGAAACCCTCCCGTGATCGGTTCTCCACCCTTTTTGATTATTTTCTTATGTCCTCAAGGAAGCGTGTCCCCTTCTTTGAACTCTTTTCTACTCTCCTTTTTGTGAGTCTCTCTGCCTTTATGTCCCAGCGTAAAATAGTCCATTTTTCTACCGCGTTCAGGATCCCTTTTTTTCCCCCCCTTTGAATGTCCTCCCTTTATGACTTTTTTTTTCTCGCTTTTGTGTTTCCATCCATCCGTCCTTGAAGGGGACAGGGGAGGACAGTGTTAATTGTTTATTTCTCACCTTTTAATCCCCGATACCCCCTGCCCCGACCCTTTCAGCGTGACTTTTCCCCACCTTGTTTAGCCTTGGAACTTTTATACGCATCTTATTATTCCTCAGAGTCAGGTAGCGTATTTTAAATGAGGATCTTTCTCTCTCCCTGAATTCCGGCCTCTTTCCCTTTCGTTGAAGCCGCTTCTTTTCCCCCTTCTGAAGTGTCAATTTCCTTTCTTAGGGCTTAATTCCGAATCTTTCTTCTTTTTTCAACAGTTGCGTGTAAGTCCCCTTCTAGTCGGGCGATAGTCTATTCCCTTGTCCATAGTCCGGATTCCCGAAGAACTCTACCCTTGTATGAGTTCTGTGCTCACTTTCCCCTGACCAAGTTGCTTATCAGAAGACTTACGCGTCAAGTGAGATTCCCCTCGCAAGATTGACATGCCTTTTTTCTTCCCTCACTGATTCCCCCCTCGTCCTTCTCTTCTAATTTTTCCTTCCTCCTTAATCGTGATATAGTCCCCTTCCGGGATTTACGGTAGGTGAGTTCACAACCTCTCCTTCCAAGCCGACTCGCTCTCGTATTCCTTTTTCCTTCCAAGCCGCCTCCGTGTCTTTCTGGATTCTCTACCCCCCCACAACTATTCCGGACTTTTTCACAGACATCACACCCCATCCGTCCCCTATCCTCAGTAACCCCTTTTTCTCGTTCACTTCCTCCCGGTTTTTTTCGCTTTTCTTCTTTTCACCCAGACTTAGATTCCTTCCGTTTCTAAAACGGACTACCCGTCACAAAGATTAGGTTACCGGAATCCTATATCAATCCCCCTTCCCCCCCTGTTAGGATTTGTTTTTTTATATGTGGTGTCCCTCTTTCCTTTCGATCTCTTAAGTATCTCGCACGTCTTATTCTCTCCTGCTGACCTTCCTTCTTCGCTTGAATGAGCGCTTCCCAATATTCAGCATTCCCCGCCTTCTTTGCCTGATCATGATGTCGGCCTTCCTCCCCAGTCCCTCGCTTTTTTTCCTTGTCATGGTCTTTCTCTTCTTGAAGCACGTAGCACAAATCCTTCCCCTTAATAAGACCGTATGAGTGATATTTTAGTGACCTTTATTACCCCCAAGGTTTCGCCCTTGACTTGATTGCTCTGGGATGGTTCTCTGACTGCTTTTCGAATCCTTATTGGACCTTTATCTTCTTCGCTCTATAAAGACTTCGCTGTTCTGCTCCCTGTTACACTATTTTCTTTAAGGTTAACAGAAAATACCCATCCTGAGAATTCTCTACTTTCCCTTTCCGTACATCAGTTGTGTTTTCCTATATTATCCCTTAAACCTTTCCAGGACCCCGGATTTATATTTGTCCATTGCTCCCTTCAACATGGCCATATAGTTACCCTGGTGAAGTAACGCGATTACCATCAGGCCCTCCCTCCCTCCAGAAATGAAGAGCTGTCCTCTCCTCCCTTCTCCCTCCCTCGCCAACTCCCCCGAGCTTCCTTACCAAGTTCCAGTAAATCAATGGTGGTCTAATCCCATGGATCAGAATCTTCAACCCTCCCTTCAACTCCCCTCGTCTTTATGATTATTTTTCCCTCCCTTCTCTCCGGTCCGTATCTCCAATTGCTTCCTAAGTCTTTCCGGCCTTCCTGTCTCCCATTTAATGTCCGAAGGGTAAGTCTTCTCCCGATTTCTTGGTCAACCCCAAGCAGCGCGACGCCTCCCACATTCCTCATTCCCTCAGGATCTATCGTTCCCACTTCTAAAATAGCTAATCCGCAAAGAAAGAACGAGTCCACATAGCCCAACTCCTCACACCATGCCCCCGGTTTCTTCGCGAGATTTGGAATTCCTTTTTCAAGTTCCCTTCAGCTTTTGGTGTTTGGGAGGCCGCTTTTCTCACTGAATCTTTTTCAAATCTGTTGAATGTCAGGATTCTGAGTTGACACGAGACTTTTCGAAGGTTCCCTTTTCCTGCCTTTTTTTTTGTCAGTTCAATGAATCAAATTCTCCCGGGACTTTTTTCGCTCCAAGCGTCGGGTCGACTTTTACGTATCTTCATCGATAGAGCGTAGGTCGTTTTCATGTCTTTTTTTTCCTTTCCTCATACTTCACCGGTCTGTGGTTCCTTTTCTCCCCTCATCTGACGATGTTTGAATCAGGGACTTTAGTCAGTCTCTCTATATTTTCGGTTTTCACGACCCCATCCCAGGATTTTCTCCCCTCGCAACTTTTAATCTTCTTTTTTCTTGATTTCATTCTGCTGTGGACGCGCCTTGTGTCCTCTTATTTCGCGCGGGCTGCCTCCCCCCTCTCTTTTGATCGTTCTTGACTCTCCATCTAGATATTGGAATGGCGCGATAGTCGTGGAACTTCCTTTAAAAGACGCTTCACTTTGAATCCGCCCAGTCGGATCCTCCCTACCCACCTCTATCTACCTCGACTAGAGTTTCTTCCCTCCCCCCCCTTCACATAAGGGGCAGAATGTGACGCGCATCTCTCCACGCTCATAATTGACCGATTACCTTTTTTTCTTCCCTTGATAAACCCCGTCCAATTCTTCTTTACCTTCACTTCTTAGAGAAGCCGCCTCCTAACGTCACTCTGCTCTTTGTCGGCTCGGGATTTCCCCTTTCTGTCCCTTTAATGAAAGAAAACCCTTTTCCCAGCACCCCTGCCCCTTTTTTCCACCGACTGAATCACCCCACCCCCCATGATCACCTGTGAAAACCCGCCCTTTACGCTAGACCACCCTTGGTGGCTTTCCTTTCGTCTTGGATCTTCCTCTTCACAGCATGTCTTCATCCTCTTCTCCCCCCCCTTTGTTTTTTTGAGATTTATGCTGTGCATCCTCATTTCGTCCAAGTCAACTGTTGTCTCCCCTTCCCCCGTAGCTTTTCAACGGAAGTGCTACCGTGCTCCCCCCTCCGCTTTTTTGATGCATCATCGTCCGCTCATTTTCCATTCCTTTCTCGTTGCTGGGGCAGTGTCCTTACCTTCATAACGGTTCATAAACTAACCGCCATCGCGTGACCTTGAAGCGGCTCCTTTGAACTTAGTATAGCATCTGACGGCTTACCTTTTTCACGCCTGACCGATGGTAATCCCCTTTAACAATTATCTGGATGATTTTGATGGGTTCCTATCCCTTTACACTTGGCTTCCGTCCTTTTTTCTGCTTTTTAAGACCGAGTGCTTTCCTCTTCTTGCTTTTCACGGTTTTTATGTCTTGATTCCACTTTTTTCGTGTTAGGATTCCCTTGTGTCTCGTCAAATTCGCTCCTTGAAGCGTATCCTTCGATCTTTCATTATTCCGGCTTACAGACGAAATCCCTTTCTCCTTCCTTCCCTTGCTCGCGGAATTCTGCACACTGCCTTTTCCCCCTCAACGAGATGCAGATTATAACGCCCGTCCCCCCACGTGTTAGTACCTCTTCTTGGGTCTACCTCATCCCATTCGCGCATATATCATTTTCCTACTGACCCTTTTTATTTCCCTCTTTAAGTTTTTGTCTCCAATAAAGCATATTAAACCCTTGAACCAGCGGTATTATGATCCCTTACAGCAGAATAATCGTCATTTATTCTTCACCAACTCCTACATGTTAGTTGACCCCATTCCCCCAGCCTAAAACGATTCCTAGTAATTCGTCAATCTACCCTGAGTCTTGAAGATTCCACCGTTTGATCTTTTTGTCTTGCAGAACGTCTCTTCCCATCCCCCACAAGATTCGGAACGGCCCAGGACCCAATTCCTCTCAATACTTCTTTGCTGATGTGGAGATTTCTGTTTGTTGTACATCGTGTTTTGGTCTGCTTTATTTCCGCTCTTGCACCGTTCCATTTAAGAGGCTGCTTTTGGGCAGTTTCGGTTTCTATTTTTACGTTTCAAACCCACTATCTCTCCTCCCTCTTAGTGGTCCTCTTCTAATTTCGATCGTGTACACGAACGAGATTAATGCAAGTCCTCAGTTCTCCCCTCGCGTAAATTAAATCTGAGGTCGATGCTACGATCATGATCCCCATTTTTCTTACTGGTACACGTTCCCTCCCTTTTCCTGGTTTTTTTGGCGTGTATCCTTGCTCCTTCTCAATTATATGTGATTTTCTGTTAGGAGAGACCATTGACTGATTATGGACTTCACTTTTCACTCGTTAAAAGGTCTCCAATTCCCCCACTCAGACGTTTCATGTTCTGACCCTCTTTGGAGTATATCTTTCCTAACGTTGTTGTTTGAGACTTCTGTATTCTCATAACCCTCTTGCTTCAGGCTTTTTTTTATCTTTGTCCCCTTCCCCGTTTCTCGTGCCTCCTGGCCCTTTGTACAAATGTAGTCACCAGCTTCGCTTTTATCTTCTCAGGGCGCCCCGACAACTAGAGTGTTTTCGAAGCCTCCCCCTTCCCCCCTTTTTTTTGCCCCCCAGCCCAGTCCCCGATAGGCCCCCCCCCCCTTTCTTACAAGTCCGTTTTGTCTTGATCGGAAATATAATGAAAACCATCCCCCCCCAGCGTTCTGCTATTGATTTCACGCTCCTCTTCCTTTCTGAAACTTCCTTTTATCCGCGTTTCTTTTCACTCTCCCCGATAAGCCCAGTAAACTAATTTTTTATTAAATCCGCCCTCGCGAACACGGTTAACTGACCGCCCGCGAGATCTTTCACGTTCTTCACCCTCCCTCATAAGCCATTCCCTTCCCGCCGCGGTTCCCCACATAACAACCCCCATCAGCCCCATGCCCAGTTTCTTTCTGGCTTTGAAACTTGGCGTTCCTAGGTTCGGTTCGGGCCTTTTATTACGTCCTCCATTCCAATTCTTGGTTGTCTTTTTTCGCCCCGAGACCCTCCTTTGAGATTGACGAGCCGGTTAGAGGTTTTTTTTTGCCTTTTTACGCGGTCCGGGTCCATCGTGCCGTGTCGGTCATCAAGATCCCGTCTGAGGTTGACTCGATCATCGCTTCTGTTCCAGTTTTATGTCAGTTACCCGACTTTTCCTCAGGACCTGCATGCCTTGTACCTCCTCCTGATACACGATTTTCTCGTACCTAGATCGCCGGTCCTCTGAGAGAGAGGAGGAGAAGATTTTCGATCTCCAACCGGTGACTTCTCTTCTTTTCTTGATATGCAAGTCTCTGTCCAGTCATGCAATCCACGTTTTTCCCCCAGCGACAAGGTGCTCTTTTCCGTATTTTCGTCGGCGGACGCCATTTTCCCCTCACAGGCTGGACGCGCCCCCATTACCTAACGGACTTTTCGTTAACCGATCCTTTCCCAACCGGGGGAATCCTCCAGTTCTGCTTAAGCCTCCATCCCTCCCTTTTTCCTCCAATCATTGAACACCGGACCTGGAAGGCCATTTACTCCCCCCTAAGGGGATCTTGCTGATAACTCACGTTCCCGAGGAATCTCAGAATCCCTGAGTCCGCTCCAAGGTAACCCCATTTCTATTGGGGCATGACCCCCTTCTTCCTTCTCCTCTCAAACTGTGCAGCACCCGAACAGCAACCCCGACGATCTCCCCTCCAACATCAACAAGGCGGTCCCAGTTGAACCCCTCCGGCCTATCCCCCGTTCATTTCTCGATGGGACCGCAGGACCCGTTTTCTCATGACTGTCTCATTTTTTCCCTCATCCGTTTTTCGAGACAACAGCAGCTTTCCTCCCCTCCCCTTACTTCTGTTGTGTCCCCTGTGTTTTCAACGTACTCTCGTGTATGACAGTCTGTTCCTTTCAATCGCCTTGCATGTCTTGGGTTTCCTTTATTGCCCAGTTTGTAGATACACAACGCTCCCATTTTTTTGCAACTGGAGCTTTTTCATTGACCCTACCATAGCTACTCTCCGCAAGGACGGGTTCTCGCAAGTCACCCCTCCGCTTCTCTTGGTTTTATATACTAAAATTACTTCCTTCTTTTCCTTGAAGCCGTCTGCTGACCCACTGCCAGTCCGGCCTTGGCTGGAGGGTAATGAATTGCTTCTTCCTTGGAGTCCTAAACGTCGTCGTATACGAGTCTCCTTTACACTTCCAGCTCGTGCCTCTTTCCTTCTCCTCCCCTACTCTCCAGTTTGCGCGATCTGCGAACTTTTGCAACTGCCCAACAGTGCAGGTGACGCACTTTTCAGATCTTAACGACTTTGGCTGATGACTCCCCTCCCGAGCTTTCTTACCGCCAGAGTCTCGATTCCCTGCTTCATAATTGACTAAGGCCCCTCTTGTTTTTGGAACTTTAGGACATATGTTTTTCCCTCTTTCTTCTTCCCCAACCGCAGACTCCGCCTCGATTCTCCCTCCAAGCAAGCCCGAATTCCTTGACCTTACCCACAAACTCCCTTTTGTTCGGACGCCGCCCACAGCCAGGCAACTTCGTTCATCTACAGCCTCGGGTTGCCTTAAACATATTGACCGTCCTTCCGCCGTTCCTCACCCCCACACAGACCGGGAACTGTCCCCCCCAAAGGTCACTTAGCTAAATGGGGCATTTCGATTATTTTTTTTCCTTTTTCTTGCGGTTAGCTAGATTGACTTCTTTTTTCCTTCTGTCCCTCCATTGGCCGCTGCTGTGATGTTTACCCCCACTAGATAGATAGTGGGTCAGCCCGACTGATTTTCCCCCCACCTTTCTTGTTTATCGCCTCCTGTAACGAAGGCAAATCTCGCCGCCTCTTTCTTCTTTTTTACTGATTAGTTTCCTATTAATCCCCTTCGGATCTCCAAGCCTCTTGGCTGCGGAGGATCTACGATCGCTCGATATGTCGTCGCCGGCATGATGTCTTTCACCATCTATATCCGTTTACCCCCCCCTATTGGCGTCGTGGACCAAGGCAAAGATAAACCTGTAAGCAACTTTTTTTCTGGCAGCCTTTAATACCCCCCTTTGTTTTTTGCTCTCAGTACCGCCCGGGCTGAGGGACCCCAGGCTTTATATTTTCGTGAGACGCGCGGTTTAAAAAATTTGTACTCTACCCTCTTTTGTCTGACGAAAAAAGGCCCCTCTTCCTCCCTAGACGGTTCTTCCCTCGCCTCAAGCCCCCATCCCCTCTCCGATTCCGTTACCATTGTCTCATAGGAGGGGGAAACGCTCCTACCAACCCTCATCGCTTTCTCTTTTCCTTCTGTAAGATCGGCTTTAGCCCCATCAAGTGCGCTTTGCTCCTTTTTTCAAGTGCCGACAAGCAATTATTTCGTATTTTTTGTTTTTCCCTAATCAACTCAGCGAGCAGTAACACTTCCTCCCTTCTTCCCCCCGGGAGAATCTCAAATATAGCTTCACCGACCTGACTCTCCAAATAAAAACCCAGTTCAGGATGATGCCAGTTTTTTTCCCCTTTACTCTGTCCGGTCCTTCCCTCTTTCTCCTTTTTCCGAAGATTACAATCTTGCTTCGATTTTTTTTCCCTCTCCTTTTAAGAGGTTTCTTTGATGCGGGACCGTCGTTAATGTCGTTTTCTCTTATCCCAGCTGCCCTCGCGTGAAGTAGATCGAGATCTCCCTGTATCCTTTGTATAAATTTTTCTCCTCTGCCGTACGTACATCGAGATACAGTGTGGTACCTTCTTACTCTCTCAGTCGCGGCCCTCGACACTGCTGGCGGGAAATACCCAATCCCCTTCCCCCGAGCCTCGGTTCTACTTTGAGCGGCAGTAGCTGTCGACCTTCCTTCCATTGGTTAAGCTGTGGCGCTAAGGCGCCGCCGCCTACCTTTTTCTTCTGTATCTCTGCTTCAATCTCTTGTTTAATTCGTTCGAATCACGGTTCCCCAAAAGAGTTTAATTTTCCCGCAACGCGTCATTACTGCCCTCCATCTTCTTCTTCTTCTGCGTTTCCCTCCTCTTCTTATGTAAGGAATAATTCATTGAGCCTCTCCCTCTCCTCCCCCCCACGATTCATGGTTGGGTTGCACGTCTACTCAGCGGCATTCTTTCTCTCCGTTTTAACTCAATTCTTTCCCCCGCCCCCCCCCCCCATTTCCGCTTAATTGATTTTCTTATTGAGAAAACTTTCAGGGCAAGTGGTCAGCAGAACCCCACGAAGACGAAAACCATGAAAACCCTGGACTTTTGTGCCCAACACGATGCGTCCCCTTTCTTCTTCCTTGACCCCAAAGAGCTTGTGCGGTTAGAATACTGTAGTAGATAAGTAACAACCCGTGTTTGAATCCTTTTTCGCTTGTCCTCATGTTATCTGAACAGCATGGGTCTCCATCATAGTTTGTGATAATCTATCCCCTGTGTGCCCGATCTGCCTCGGGCTTGTGCGACGTTCCCTTGAGCAGGTCCAGGAATCTCACGGATGAAAGCAGCTTGTGGTGTGTGTATGTCGCGGTCCTGTTCTCTTTTTCTTTCTGTGGTGGGCGCGAGTATCGGTTCCTCGTGCCCCTTTTTTTTCCCCGATAACGACACTTCCCTTGAGAGTGCCTCAGTCCCAAGCCAGAAGATTTCCAGGATTGAAGTCAGAATCCCCCCCCCCCCCTTCATTTGGGCCATGATTTTTAGGCTTTGGCCTTTCACTCTCCTTACTTTTTCTCTGTGCACCCGACGTGCAAGCGCCCGTTTTCAAATCCTTTCTGGAGGATAGGCACGAGCTGGGTGTTCGTCTTTTCACGGCACCTTCCCCTCTTCTATATTCTTCGCAGTGATTTCATGACTGCCAGTTTTCCCACGACTTCTCGGCTTGCGCGCCTGGCTTTGCTTTCCCATGCCACTCCCCGGCCCTTAAATTTTCTGCATCCTCCCCTCCTCTCTTTCAACGGGCGCTCGACAGTGAGGCTGCAGGGTATCCCATTCATATCGAGCCGCGCTTCTCGTGACCTCTTTTACTATTTTACGGTCCGTGAACACAATACCGGGATTTTTTTCCACACATTTCCCCCCCCCTCCCTACGCGCTTCGATGATCACTCACTTCAGCCGTTTCTTTTTCACGACCGTGAAACCCCCCTCAGTTGGCCCATCCCCTCAACCCTTCCTGGCTTCCCCTGGTCTTTCACTCAAGCCGTCGTGGCGTTTTCTCCGTCCAAGATTGGTGCGCCTTGCGGCCTGGACACCAGACACCCGATTAAGGGATGCACAGTCTTCAACTTTCCCCCGGGTTTTGTTCTGTTGAGATTAGTGGTTGTACATTGCTATCTGCTGTATTTTTTACCTCTTGTTTTCCCCTTCTGATTATACCCTGGGATGATTTCCCTTTAGTGTTCTCGCTGCGTCTGTGTTCCCCACTAGTCGATAGAAAATCTAACGCCCTTCTTTGTGTGATTCTCTTTCAGTGAACCACAACGCGCCCCTGCCCTTGCCCCTCTTTCTCGATCCCTGAGTTTAATCCTAATAACCCCCCCTCCCTCCGATTTGTGAATGGTTATTCTTTATGACAACTGTTTTATTTTCCCCGGTTTTTGCCGATCTCCTGGGATGGGGCGGATTGAGTAGTCACTCACATGGCGGTCTTCGGAGTCTCTTCTCCCGCTTTCGACTCCCGTTTTTACCCCTATATTTTCTCTTTCCTAAGCTCAAGGGCACTCCCGATCTTCCGGCAGCTTACTTTGGAATACTCTGCTTTTCTACTGTTTTTTTCGCCTCGATTGGGCTTTTTACCCCCCCCTCCCTTGGACCTTTTATCAGTTCGAGCAACGTCGCCCGAGTTTAAACCCGTGACTTTTCTTGAGAAATCAAGGGTGATTAACGACAGCCTCTCCCTTGTCGCCCCTAGCCATGAATGGCCACATAAACTTGATAGTCATTTTGCCCAGGTACGCCCTCCCATTGTCATATTCCGTCCAAACGATCAGTTACAATCGTTTTAGTCTCTCTGATTCCTTTTCGTATGAGCGAAATCTTGCATTTCTCGTCTTTAATATGACAGATCAGTCTTCGAAGGCGATCCGATTGAAAAGCACATTTCCATCCTCCTAGCCGAACCGCCCGCTTCGCGATCCAATTTGCATAGCTTCATTCCCTCCCGCCCTCACGATGTACCCTTCTCAACCATCAATGCCAGAGTCTTGTCAAGGACTTGGCGTTACATGCCAAGCTTGTTTAGGTCAGCGTTTCCCTACATGGTCGCATCATTCACTTTTTTTTTTGTCTTCTTTCCAGTCTGTGACCTCCGATTGAGATTCAGACGGTTACTGTGGTGAATCGGCGATGGTGATTGTTGTCCGGTTCCTCCCCTGTCGTTGACTGTAGGTCTTCGTCGGCTTTTTCAGGAGATCTGAGAGCGGGTTCGGCGTGTCCGGTAATTTGTTTTCCGACTCCGGTTATTGGTTCATCGTGCATGGACCCCCTATCTTCCGCAGAGCGCCTCTAGGATCTCGCTGGCTTAAGACCCCGGAAGCAGCTGTTTCGGTCATCGGATATTACTCTTGCAAGTCCTGATGTTATTTGAGACTTCATTTTTTCCCTCCTCCAGGCGCGCCTCATCATGAGTCTTATTCCCTTCCCTGCAAGGTCATATCTCTCTACATGCGTCCGCCGAAAGATCTTTGCCCCTCCTGGACTCCCTCCCCTTGCTCTTCCTCCTTAATCCCCTCACCTCTTGACGTCTGTCAGCTTTTCGTCCCTCCCCTCGCTCTCAACTGCTTCCATAAGGCCGTAATATGAGGCAGAAGAGAAACCCCTCTCGCTCAGTTGGGTTCTCTCACCTCCCCCGGCCCTCTCTTGAGTGACCCTTCGGCGGTCCCTGCTGCAGATCCCAATTCACGCTCCCCATGATCTTCGGGATTCACTTTTCTTCATTTATTTAATGAACAGATAACTTTCTCCTCCCCCCCAAGCAACCCCCCCCCGCTCCCAACGGACATGACGCAGCCAAACTGTGCACCTTTCTCCCTCCTTGAAAGTCGCTTTCTCACCCCCCGTGGCCTTTCTTTCGATGGGGAAC
>Ga0179593_1818629_pt1 | contig 12554 bp, 19 predicted proteins | sample CZODoug2_1_08_16_FD_185931 | JGI IMG/M metagenome (GOLD analysis project Ga0179593, IMG submission 185931) | Vadose zone soil fungal communities from Angelo Coast Range Reserve, California, USA - CZODoug2_1_08_16fungal (PacBio error correction) | ecosystem: Environmental > Terrestrial > Soil >... | reverse complement strand
CTGACCCTCCTTTTTTTCAAGCCCAAGTCGTCTTTGCCAGGTCACCTCCCGCACCGAACCTTTTTTTTTTCTCCCCAACGTAGCCTTCACGAGGAAGTCTGTGGACCTTTTCCTCACCGAAAGACTCCCCTCCTTGCGACAAAACCGCCCGAGCTGTTCTTCCTTTTTCAGGCGAGAGTCAGGATTTTTTCCCCGAGTTGAGTTTTTCACAAGCTCCTCCCCCCTCCTTTTTTCGCACGGCACAATGCCGCATCACCCGCCCTCTCAATTTTGAACCTTTCCCCTTTTTTCGCCTCCGCGCAGATCGGATTCCCTACCAGCCGCTCCGGTGTCGGCCCTTTTATGCCCCCTGGATACGGAGTTTTCTCTCGTGAGCTGACGAAGACCCTCCTTAGCGGCAAAAATCCATCAGGGGCGAAGCCCCCTTTTTTCATTCCTTACCTCGTTGCCGGACGGCCCTTTTCGGCGGACGCTGAGCACTCTCGTCGCCACTTCCCCCGTGGCTCGTTTCCCCTTCCCTCAAGGATAATATGGAACGCTTTCTTGGTTTTCACCTTGAATTTTGACGAGATTCAGAATCGGTAAGCCTTTCTTCTGTTTTCCGGAAAATTCTTTTCCTAGTAGTTCCTCCTTCGGGGACCACCTGCCATTTTTTTTCTCGGAAGACTGCGGTCCTGGGCCACGGAGGCCCGCTTTGTGCCCCCTCCTCCTTTTTCCCTTCGCTGACTCGCTTTTCCCTCCGAAGAGATTACGCCTCTTGGTTCCCACTGTCTCTTCCCCCGGCTGCCGAGCGCACGTTTAATGTCTTCTATTCATCGATCGGAAGTTTTTCAGAGGCTCCCTATCGATCGCCCCCCCTCGGGATAGCTTTCCGAGAACTTTTTTCTCGAACGAGCCAAACCAAACCCCCTTTCCGATAGAGACATGATTCATTTGTGTTCCCTTTTTTCTTCAGGCACTAGGCAAGTCTCCCCTCTCACTTGCTTGTTCGTAACTTTCCGGCAATCCCAAGGTGAGGAAAGATGACTCCCGCGCCGACTTCTCGACCCTGATTTGCCGAGATAGCTACGTCCCCCCCCCCCCATAAGATTTGGTGGCGGATATTGGGTTTATAGCAAGCTTGGTTAGCGAGCCTTCTTTCCCCCACTGACTTGGAGCCTACATTTGTCAGTACTAAGCAGCGCCGCCCTCCAAGAATTAGCTGGCGCCCTCCCGAAAAGGAAACTCTTTTCCTCTTGGCTGAATGCATCGTACAATCAAAAACCTTTTCCCATTCTAGAACGCCCCCACTGCGCGTCACGAAGCATTTTTTTCTTCCTCTACTCCCCTTTTGGGAGGGACTCTCCTCCCTCGAGTGTGCTTAGCCAGAGGTCCAAAATGTTTCTGATCGAGAAAATGCTCCCCCTTTTCAACCACGGTCGAACTCTTTGTCTTCTCCCTTGGGCCCCCCCAGCCGACCTTCCACCGGGGCGAAGCCATCGACTTCGTCCACTTTTTTCTCTCCCTCGCCGACGAATCCCCCCCTTGAAAGTGCCCCTAGCGGTGACGTGACAGCCCCCAGACACCCGGTCTCTTGCGCGTAAGACCTTTACAGCAAACAATAAATTGGGCGCGTTCCTCTGCGGTTGGGTACCACTCGCATCGAGAGCGTTTTTTTTCCCTGGACCCGGTATGTTTCCCTCTCCCTTGGTCGCGTTGCTGCTGGCTCCCCCCATTCTCTTACCCTCTGCTAGTCCCGCTGGCCTGCAGGCTTTCCCGAGGAATTTTTTTTTTCAAGTCTATATGGAAGAGACGTTTTTTCCCCTCGAAAAGCGGGTAGAGTTTCCCTTTTCTTTTTTTTTTCTCCTTAGCAAAGGAGTCTCTTTCCCAAGAAGCGCTTCCGAGCATAAAGTACAACCGTGCTCGACGTTTCGACTTTGGTCTCCCCCCCTCCGATGGAGTTATTTTTACCTCGCCGATGAGATAACCTTCTTTTTCTTTGCATTCGAGTAGTTCTTCTTTGCCGGCGGATAATCTACAGTCTTCCCACCTCGACATGAAGAAGGACCTTTCTACAGAGTCCCTTCGGAATCTACTCGTCAAATTTTTTTTTTTTTTTTACGCTCGAAGACGTCCTTTTTTTTCTTCGGTTAGTACCTTTATTCATCTCTCCGAGCAAGCGAGCTTCACCTCCTCTGCGCGCGGACATCTACGCTTTTCTTTCCTGAGGTGTTCACCCTTTTTTTTCCTTTTCGAGACGTTACTGCGGCGTTTCCCCCCCCAGAAGTCCTACGGCCTGAAATGCCCCTAAGAACGCCCGAGATGAAACTCCCTTTTTTTCCTGATCTTTCGATGCTGGAGCTCGCGCACTCTCTCCCCCCTCCTCTTCTGCGTTTGTATATCCCTCCCCCACTTTACGTCGCTGGAGTAATTTTTTTTGTTGGGGTTGAGTCGGTCAGCAGAGACAGATTGTATTTCCCCTTTTCAGAGCGTCTTTTGTTTGTACTTGCTATGCTATGACAGACTTTTCCCCTCCCCTAAACAGATTCTAGAGCGACTTTTCTCCAGATCGGGTTGGGAAGGGACCCCCCGCCCATGGCGGCGGCGTCCCCCCCCCGGAATTTCAACAGGAAACGTTTTCTCCCTTTCCCCCTGGCACTTCCTTGTGAACTCGTAAATGATTTGAAGATTCTGCGTGGCTTGCCGACTTTTTTCCGCACATTTTCTTCCGAAGAGGGGGGGGTTCATGCCCCCTCCGGCTTTTTATGACCCAGCCTTCTTCTTGATCTTAGCTGAGATATTCCCCTCTCTCTTCGACGTCTCTTTTGTTGAGGAAAACTCCCTTTTTTTCCGCGGTTGTCCTTTGCGCGCCAGCGCCCGGCAGATCTTTTTCCCGTCTTTTTCCTCGAGAAACTTTTTCTTTTTCTTTTAATGTCCACTATTTAGCCCCGAAAAAAAACAAAAGTTGTCCCTTTTCCCCCCGTTCGAAACACGTTTCCCTCCAGCGAGACGCGCTGACCCCCCCTTTTTTTTTTCCTGGACCTTCACTCCCCTCGCCTTTGCTCGCTTTCCCTGAGAAACGCTTTTCCCCCCGACCGGGCGCGGCCAGATAGAAGTGGCCTTCCCCCTCTTCATGACTCCCCAGCGTCATCCCCTCGCCTTTTTAGCTTTCATTGTCCCAAGATATAATGCGCGTTCTTTTTTTCCAGCTCCGGAAACCATAACTTCCCTTCACAGAAACCTCCTCCCCTTTTTTGTAACAAAACGCAGCCTATTATCTCCCCCCCCAATTCTGTGTTGCTTTGGTGGAGCCGGATGAGTTTTTCCCTTCCTGATTCGAGAACGGTATTTATTTCTTTTCTTCGTTCAACGCTGCTCTCTTTTTTACTGATCTGATTTTCTGTCTGGCCCGACAAGTTTTCAACCTCCGTTTCATCCGTGAGAGACTTCCCTCATTTTTTTTTTAAGTAGTTGTTTCGAGCGTTCCCCCCTGGCCTCTGCTTCAAAAATCTTCTGGAATGACCAGGCGTTTCCCTTTCGCCCTGCGATAGCTTCCTTGGGATAGGAACGCCCATCCTCTTGTGAGGAAGAGCCATTTTCTTGTTTAGAGCCTTTCTTCCTTTCCCTCATCTTATTCCCCTTTTCTGGAATTCCTTCGTATCTTGCTCATTGTTTGATTGTCGAATATCTCGAAAAACACTCTCTTTTCAGAGAGTGCGCCCATGCTGGGTTTCTTGGTGGCAGTCTGCTGAAGTTCCCCTCTCGCGGTTTTCGGGTCGTTGCTCAGGATTCCTTTTTTCGAGTAATCCCTCCTCAACGGAGATTGCTGAGATTTCTCTCTCCCCATCTCGTTTGGTGTCTCTTTCTTTGCCCTCGCGAAAAAGAGCCCCGGTCGAGTGTAGCGTTCTCTCCCTCTTTTTTATGATTTCTCCTCCTTTTTTGACGACAGGGCGACTTTTGTTAGGAGTTCCAGACTCCAGTGGTAACGGTCCCGAGAGATGCGTGAGATAGGAGCGCCTTTTCCCCCCTTTCCTGCAGGTCGATTTTTTTTCGCGTCGATCGACGAATGAGTTTTTTCCTCCCCCCGGATAGGTCTCTCTATTTATATGACGGAGGGTGCGCAGCTTTCTCCGAGATCTCCCTCGCGAAGGCTTTTGCCGCCGTTGTTTTGACTTTTTTCTTTTTCGGAGTAATCGCGGCGTCCAGGTCTACTAGAGGTCACTTTTTTTTTTTTATTGCGTTCCTCCAGCTGCGCCCCGTCCCCGTAGTCCTAGTCGGCCGATTTTCCCCCTTCTTGTTCAAGAAGGAGTCTCTTTTGCTTAGCGCAGACCTATTCGGTTCCCCCTTTTCTACTTTGGTTTTTTTTTCCTCTTACCCGAGTCGAATATCGCCTTCCACATGCTGGCGCCAGATTTCCCTTTCCAGAGAGGTTCGCCTTTTTCCGCAAGATATTTGAGAGCGTTTTTTCCGACGCGGGATTTTTTTTCACCGCGTACCAGTGCGACCCCCCACTTTTTCCCACAGTTTGAGTTTGGCATTGATATTTTGGCCTCTTTTTCTACGTGAAAGGTTGGATTTTTCCGTAGGTCCTTTCCTTTTCTTTCCACGCCGTAGCAGATGGTTCTTCCTATGGACTACACCGGCGGGATTGTTTCCTGTAGGCTACTCTGGCGCGCTGTAAGGAGTTCTTTCCCCTTCTTTTTTTTCGGTGATGCTTCCCTTCCTTTGTCGGATTGGCCGTTCCCTTTTTTTTTTCCCCCCAACCTTTAACCTTCCCCTGCTTTCTCTCCGACAAAGAGTCCATTTTCTTCCAGCGGACTTTTTTAGACTTTGCCCCGAGACGGTTGATGTCGGAGTTTTTTTCAACAGATTCCTTTTTTTGGTGGCCGCTTCTGCCCCCCCCCCGTGTTTATGCTTGGTAGTGGGCTTCTTCTTCTGTCGCCGCCGGTGAGATTTTTTTTTTCTCCTTCAGTGGTTCGTCGATCTTCTCCTCCGTGTTTTGGAGAGATCGTCAGATTTTGGTTTCTCCTTTCGGCGCCGAGAACGGTCCCTCAACGCCCATACCCGCATAATTCCCTTTTTTTTCTTTTTGCCGGCAGATTTCCCGAAAAGAACCGGCGGTCTCCTCTCCCCCACCCCTGCCTTTTTCGTCCCACTGGACGCTTGCAAGGAAGATCCTTTGTTTTTGAGCAGGCAGAAGACGGCCCTTTTTTTCTTTTTCTACCAGAGCCCCCCTCTCCTCTTTTTCAGTAAAGACCCCCTTCTTTAGCAGTCCCTCGGCGAGCTCTGGCGGACGCATTTGTCGGAAGGTATGGCCTCTTGTTTCCTTCTACGCGGAGATACGAGATTTTTTTTTTCTTTTCAGGACCCCCATTCGGCGGCACCTCCCCCTCGTCCCTCCCTCGCTGTCGGCGGCCTGTCCTCCCGAATAACGCGTCGGCCTTCTTTTTTTGCGCTCGCCCCCTTATAGGCGACCGCTTTTTCCCACGGTTCAATTGACGATTGCATTGGACACGACTCGGTAATTTTCTTTCCTGCTGTTTTTCGTAGCCCATTTTTTTCCCCTTCGGCTCTGATCATTTCCCTTTCCCCGCCTTCTGGTTTCCCTCCGGGTACAAATCGGCCGAATTTTTTTTTTTACTTCAGATGGATGACCTTCCCTCGGTAATATCCCCTGGGAGTTCCGCCGATTACGCATAAGGGAAGCCTCTTCCCCCATTTCAGCGATTCCACGCCTTCGCGATCATTGTCTTTCGCCTTCTCTCTGTTTTCCTGCTTCGGCAAAGACTCTTTCGTAAGTGAGTGGCGATATCCACGAGCTCGACTTTTCTTTTCGCGAACCCCCTTTTTGGCTTCCCCACCAAACCACTTCCCCCTTGGCTTCATGTTCACCTTCGACCTTTTATCAAGTTTTTCCTCCTCCAACGTCTCTTTTTCTCCGTGGCTGGCAAGCGCGGCTTTTTTGGACCTTCTCTGAAGACACCCCTGTCGCCTGAAAGTCTTTTATACTACTTGGCTCGTGTTAACCCCAAAGGTCCCGATTTTCTGTTATCGCACTCCCCCCCCTTCCGTTTTCCCTTCGGGTACCGGAGAAAAGAACTGTCGACTCAGAGCTGCGATCAGCATTCCTTCCCTTGCCCCCCCTCTCTAAGAACGAACAGTGGACCCTCCTGGTCGGTCGCCCCCCTCCAACACCCAAATGATCCCAAATTGCGAGCGTTGAAGCATCGAACGGCCCCCCCTCCCCATTGCAACTAGGAGTTCTTTTCTTCCCAACGCGCTCGCGTGCCTATCCTTCTTAGTGTTACCAATTTTCCACTCTCGCCTCCCATGTGATGCCCAAAGTTCGAACGCCCTTTCCCAGCGAAGCGAGGAAAGACGTTCCTTTTTTTTTCTCTCAACCTGGAAGCCCTCTCCCTACTGAAACGTCGTTTTTTTGCGCCTTGACTCCCCGCTTCGAGGGTCCTTCGTCTAGGGTTTCCTCTCAGAGAAAAGGAAAGACATGTTTTTTCTCGATACGACGTCCCTTTTCCTGCCCAATCCCCCCCCCCCTTCTAAAAGGGTGCGTTTGTTACCCCCTTCTCGAGAATGAACCCGGCATTTTCGAGCTTTATGGGCCAGGATCGAGGTTTTCGAAAAAATGAATTGAAAATGAAAAAGATGATAGTTTTTCTTTTTTTTTTTTTGGGGGTGGGTGTGGTTTTTGTGGCTGGGGGCGCGTCCCCCTCCCTCCCCTTTTTTTCTTCTATTCTTGCTTTCTTTTCTTTTTCTTTCTTCCTTTATATGGGGAGTTTTTTTTTTTTTTTGAGGTTTGGGGGGGGGGTTTGGGGTTTTACTTTATTTTCTTTGGGGGTTTTTGGCACCGGTTTTTTCTTTGGGGTGCGGGGGGGGTGGGGGGGTTTTTGATGGCGGCATTGCTTTACCCCCTACTTTCCCTTCGAAGTGCATTCAGTATCTGGCCGTTCCAGTCTGCCGATTTTTTTAAGGTGCTGGCAGCCAGAGTTCCCTGCTCAGGCGAGATAGTGACGCGCTCCCCCCTTTCCCCCTTCTTCCAAAGCACCCAAACTTGCTCGATTTTTTCAGTTTTTCCCCCACGGTGTTTTTTGATGGCCGATTTCTCCCTGAACTAGAAGATGAGATTTGCCAGGGCTCGATCGTTTCTTCTCTTTCCCTGCTCTTTCTGCTAAGATCAACGGCGTCTTTCCCCTCTCCTGAAACTTGTTTCCACCCCCCCGCCCGAGGACTTTTTAGTCAAAATCGTGGAGTGGCATCGCTTTTCAGACTCTCTTTCTTCTAAGCGTCGAATTACGCGAACCCTCATTTTCGGCCACGAGAAAGAGTCCCTAGCCAAGCCAGAATCTGTTTTTCTTTTTTGCATCATCTTCTTCGCAGTGCCGTTTCTTTCCTTTATTGGTTTTTTCTCCTTTGAACGGAAGCGTCCTAGAATTGTTCAAGGAGCTCCCCCCCCTCTCGCAAAGAGATTTCTTTTTTTTTATTCTTTTTGAAGGATCCGTATCATTCGTTGCTGGCGTTTTGCCCATCTTTTCAGTACAAAAGCTTTTCTTGGCATCGACGCGATACCCCTTTCCTCCTCTCTTTCAGCCCTAGAGATTCCGCCAGCGGTCCTTTTCGCCGATTCACATTTTCTCTGTCACTGACCTCTAGCTTGCGCGAGTCCTTTTTTATCGACTTTCTCTCCTCTGATCCTTCACCAGACTGCGCTGATCTTTCTAGCGGGTCTCAGTAAGACCCGGTTTCACCGTCTTGTCATGGCGGCCCTTTTTTTCCATTGAGAACGCCTACGTTTTTTCCACGGCACTGTCCCTCGTACATGCTGCTTCCTGTCGTAGATGTCCGCGCCCTTTTCGTTGCTTTCCCTTCCTTCCCTTTGCAATTGGACTCGGGGTTTTTTTTCGCCGTTCGCGTCCTTTTCCGCTTCGTTTCGACTTCCTCCCTTTTCGAGCGTAGCTCATGCCGAATACAACGACTTTTTCGCCTTTAGAACCGTTTAGGCTTCCTTTCTGTACGCTTGAGTTTCAATTTTTCCCCTGCGTGCCGGCAGATTTATGAAAGTAGATCTTCCCTGCCCTGGGCGACGGCGTGACCCTCTGGTAATTGAAACTTAGGACCCCTTCCCAGAACCCCCCCCTTTTTTGTCATTCCCCCTTTCCAAGGGAGAGAAAGTTGGGGGACGCACGCTGTTGATTAGCTTCTTTTTTTCTCTCTAGCATTTTCTTCTTTTTAGGCAGCACCTTCCCTCGATTCATGATAGATTCCTCCTGGAACATGACCCACCCCCGAAGCAGCTTCATGGGACTTCCCCTTCTTCTGCCGAAATCTTCCTTTTGAGTCGGTCATTGGCGCCCTCCCCCCCTTCCGAGGGCAACCTCCGCCCCCTTACCTTCTTCGTTTTCTTTCAGAGAGTGTAAACACTGATAAGGGCCGCAAGCCCAATCTTTTTTTTTTCCGTATGCGTCTTTTTTCTGACCGTTCTTTCTGTCCTCTTCTTCGATGTAACGCTTTCCTTTGTTCCCTTTCCGCTCTTTTACTCGAAAGTGAGCGCAACTTTTGAATTTCGATTTTTTACGCGGTTTTCTCCAGTTTTTTTGCCCTTTTTCTTTCAAAAGGTGGTTGATTAAGGACCCTTGGGAAGCATTTTTTTTTCGCCCTCTTTTGCCAGTTTGGATTCGGCACTTTCCCTTTTCCTTTGGGGTGGATTCCGCAGAGGTGACATCATGTCCCTCGGCAGGTCGGCAGTTCTTTTCTGTTTCTTTGAGAATGTCGGCTCATTTTGTTTTTTTTTCCCTTACTAAGGCCGTTTAACCAAAAGGACGTTCTGAGAGTGTCTCCCCTGGGGCGAAATTCTTGGATCTTTTTTTGTCGATCGGCATGTTTTTTTCTCCTTGTGAGTCCTTTCTTTGAGAGAACCCCTGATTGATGCGATAGCGCGGCCCCTTTTTTTTTCCCGTTAGCGGATCATCTCCCCCCCCGTATTTCAATCCCTTCTGCAGAGGACGATCGGCGGCGTGTCGGTTCATCTGCGGTCAACTGGCGTTGGCCGCCAGGATCGTGCCCCCAAGGCTCAGTTTTCATTGAAGCGTTGTTCTCTTGCCGGAGAGGTAGGCGTGAGACCTGTTTTCGTCGTTGCACAAATTTTTTTTTCCTTCGATATCCCTTTTTGTCCACGATCGCAGCTGCTTTTCTACCAGTCTTCCTCTCGTGTCTATACCTTTCGCTATAGATAGGTAGGATTTTTCTTCTTTGGCCGATCGATGAGGCCTCCCCCGTCTTTCGTGACGATAGGGAAGCCTTTTTTTTGACTTTTTTCTTTTTTTTCGGCTCCCCTTAGAGTTCTTACCAGGTCTACTCAGATGTCAGCTCCTTCGTTACGATGCGGGTCCCCTCCATCTGAGCTTCGGGAGCAACGCGATTTTTCTTGTAAATTGAACACATTTTCTTGTACCGAAGGCTGCATAGCGCCGACAGATTTTCTCACCGGATAACTTTGTCCGTTCCCCCTCCTCCGAGCCCCTCTTTGGATCCAAATCTCAACAGCTACCTAGCCTTCCGGGACGCTCTTTTTAGCCTCTCCTTCCTGGCAGGTTATCTTTGCTTTTGACACGTGCTAGCTGGCCCCCCTTTTCGTTTTGCTTCTTTTGCGTACCGTGAGGCTTTGTTTAGAAAAAGAGAATTTTTTTTTTTTATTTTTGAATCCTCTTCCTAGCGATTTTCCCCTTCTTTTTCCTGCTCAGAGCTCCCTTCGTCTCCCGAGGCCAGACCTGACGTTCGAAGAGCTCTTGTGAGCTAGGGCTGACGAGCTGGCGTCTAAAATGGCTCTTTCTGAATGGACGCTGGCTTGTCCCTTCTTCGGCTTCAACCCTCACGTCTCTGACTCTTGGAAAAGAAGGTCCTTTCTCCCCCCCCCCCCCCGGTCCTTAGACTTTTTTTCTCGCGCCCCCTTTTCTACTTCGCGCCGGCGCTTTTCCCCCCCGGTTTATGCTTTTTTCCCCCCTGGTTCTTTCGGATTTTTGGAGCGGGGCCCGCCTTTCCCAAAAAGTCCCGTGGTCGATCTCTCTTTTTGTTCCTTCTTTTTGTCACGGCTCGCCCGCTCTCCCTCCTCTTTCGTTAACTTTAACCCTTGCCTTTTCCATCAACGTTGGAGGAATCCCCTTTTCAGTATGTGGAAAAGCCTTTTTTCAGCCGAAAGAAACCTTTTTTCTCCCCCTCAACAACCCCTCCCTTTTTTCGTGCCACCTGGCCTTGGTTTCTTTTTCCCCCTGCATGACTCATTTTTTTTGCGGCCTGCATCAGGACTTCCCCGAGCAAAATGCCGAATCACTTTTCACCCCAGGTCATGTTAGCAATCCTTTTCCCCTCCATAGCTCCCCTCTTTCTCCCCGCGACAAAGACCGCGCCGGATTCGGCGTTATGGCCTCGACCAGCGGACTACCTTTTTTTTAGTTTTTTGGTCCTCATAAGTCAGCATTCTTCTATCTACCCACATTTTCCGCGCTGAGCGTCTGACGGTACGCGGGGCCGGCAGCCCCTTCCCCTTCGTCGGAATTCTGCCTCCCCTCCAAATAGGCTGAGGAAAACATTGTTTTTTCTCCCGGTGTGCCACTCCTCTCCTATTTGAACGCTTCAGCACATTTGGACAAGCGATCGACTCGGTCCTTTTTTTGTTTCCGGACCCCTTCTCTTCCCTAGGTCGGCGCGAGCACATCTTTTCGGTTTCCCCCCTGACTTTTTTTTTCTGTTTCCAAATTTTTTTGAGCCGGGACCCCCCCGGTTCTGCCAGAGGTTCCATTTGGACCCGACAATCTCCCTTCTCTTTTCGGTCTGACCTGGTATTTCCCTTACGGTCCAGCCAGCAAGTCCCTGCCGGACCGGAGCCGATTACCTTTTTTCTTTTCTTTTCCAGCGCTCGCACCGGCCGCCCTCTGTGGCCGTTTATTTTTCTCGATATATCTCTTCCGCTTCGCGAAACCGCTCTTCCTCTCCCTCCCAAACAAAGCCAAATCCTTTTTTTGTGCTGACTTCGCTCCCCCCCAAGGCGTCCCCGACGGAAGCAACCGTTGCTGGCAAAGAGCGGAACTTCGTCTTTGTCGAAATCCTTCCTTATCAGAACCCGCTCGTAGCTTCGGAACGACTTGGTCAGTTTCTTGCTAGAATCGTAAACAAAAAACTCCTTCCTCTTGGCCCTTCCCTTTTCCACTCACAGGGTTAGGTCCCTCTTTCGGGCCTCGCCTTCAGTCTAAACCTGAACTTGAGTCGCCGCTCCGAATTTCAGCCCTTCCCCCCAGCTGGGCGACAAGATCTCCAGATTTTCCACCATGTCCTTTTTCCTGGGAGGCATTTCGAGAAAGGACCAAAGAAAAATTCTCTTTTGCAGAATACGACTTTTTCCCCTCATAAAGAATATGGTCAATTTGCGGCGGTTGCCGTCCCAAAGCGAGTCCAAACCCACCCCCCAAAACTTCGTCAAATCTTTCCACTTTGATATCAAGGTGCTACTCCGAAAATTTCCTTCAACCCCCCGGTCGAACGCTTTTTTCGGACAAGCCTCCTTCAACAGCGTTTTACCCTTTCCCGATACTCCGACAGCCTTTCCCCCCCCGTACAGTTTGCCTTCGCCGACGCTCCCAGAATCGCTCCTTTCCGCTCTTTTTTTTTTCCGAGCCAGCAGCCGCCCACCCCTGTTCGCCCGCGTACGGACTTTCCCTTCCCACAATCATTGGGATGCGGCCCTAAAAGGCTGGCTGTCTTCCTCTCGCTGTGGCTTTTCCCCTCTTGAGTGGGCCAGGCTCGCAGGTTTTTCCTTCCCTTTCTTCAACATGCTCCCCCTGAACAGATGACGAGTTCATGAAAGCTGTTCTTCTTTCCATGGGCCAAGTCTAGCTGGTTTTTTCGAAACTCTTCCTCCTTTTTTCTGCGCGCCGAGTACGCCCTGGCGTATCTCCTGCTTCCACTTTTTTCGGAATAAAGCCCCCCCCCCCCCGTGCTCGGGACGTGTTAGACTCCGGTGTTTTTTTCTCTTACTCTGGGCAAGGACCTCGCGTGCTGATCCCCAGTTCCTCCCGGTTCCCCCTTTCCAGGGCATTCGCGTCGCCCCCAGATCTGCGGGCGATGTCTTCCCTCAACGGAGCCCCTTTTTTTTTCCCGCATGAAACGCCACCCAACTGCAATCGGGACGGAGAATCCCCTCCGTAACCTCGTGGATTCGGTCTTCCTCCGAAAGATTTTCCCGAAGCTTCCTCCGGTGATTCTTCGAGTGAAATGGCGCCCCTTTTTCCCGCGAGCGGAAAAGCCCCCTTCGGACCTTTGGGCATAATCCTCGGCTGACCCCTGGTTGCCCCCCCCAGTGATTTTTTCTTTCCGTTAATGGGAGTGCATATTTGAACGAAGCGCTTTTTTCACTCCGTGTTCCTTCTTTACGAGTTGCAATTTTAATCATGCGAGCTCTTCAGGCGGTTCGACTATTCTTTGGCGCTCGAGCAAGTCCAAACCGTTGCTTTTTCTATCGCGCGTCTCGTTGCTTTTCCTTTCTTCTACTAATCTTTTTTCGAGAAATCAGT
>Ga0179593_1695784_pt1 | contig 12554 bp, 10 predicted proteins | sample CZODoug2_1_08_16_FD_185931 | JGI IMG/M metagenome (GOLD analysis project Ga0179593, IMG submission 185931) | Vadose zone soil fungal communities from Angelo Coast Range Reserve, California, USA - CZODoug2_1_08_16fungal (PacBio error correction) | ecosystem: Environmental > Terrestrial > Soil >... | reverse complement strand
TTTCCGAACATCCTTCCGAAGACGACTTCTTCTATCTCGCGAGCTATTGGGCGGTCATCAGTAGTTCCTCTTAACTGCTCGCTCCTTATGGTGGACTCGATCTTTCCCTTCCACTCGGCACGCCGACCACGCTTACTGACAAGCGTTTCCGGCAGCGACATCACCTTGGTGTTCTTTGATCGATGGTATGAGCGCGTTTTGGACCAGGCAAGCATGCTTACGGCCCTTCCCATTTGCGGCGCTATTTTTTGACGTCCTCCATTTTTGCAACTCCTTTTTCACAGTGCATCATTTTCATCTTCGGCCTCCCTTTTTTCAGGTTTTCCTCCTGTAAGGAAGACCTGCCTCTAGAGTCTTTCATCGCCACGCGCTGTTCACCGAATGAACTCGCTTTTTTTCCCCTTCATTCTTCGCACAACCTATCCCCGCGTCCTTCTCGTAGACTTTGCGCCAACGCAGTTCACCATCCGTTCCCGCCTTTTGTCAATCACACCCTGTGACCGGATCCGGTTCAGACCGTGAAATAGTTCGCAGACCCATTCACGCATCACCGGCGCGACGTCCCCCTTTTCCGAAATACACTTCGTCCCCTTTCCGCATCCGGCACCTGCTTTCTTTCGAGAAAAACCGTCAATCATTGAACTTCTCATGAGCTGCCAACTATGGTTGCTCCCCTTTTTTCCTCGCTTTTTGAGGTGATCTAGGCTTTTCAGGCATCGTCGGCCCCGTCCGCCCGAATTCTTTGAGACTGAAGTCCTGCTCCCCCGCCGTACTTTTCTCTCTCCGTAACGTGCCTGATGGATTCTCTTCCCCATCTAAACGCGAGTCAGTTCTTACTTGGCGTCTTGATGAAGAGGACCCAACCTTCATGCTCTTTGCCCCTTTCGGGTCAGCCACTCGTGGCACTCCCTTTTCACCCTCTTATTTGACACGACGCCAACCCAGCGATTCTAGTCGGAGATGCCTTTCTCGGCCTTTCCGGGTGCAATATCCGATCCCGCACCGGTACATCCTTTTTTCTCCCGCTGCTCTGAGGCCCTGACGACTCTCAACGTCTTTTCTGGGTCGGTAGACTTGTAATATGTCCGTTTTCTTTATGTACGCACGTGTCCCCCCTTTTGCGGCCGTCCTCGCGTTAGGTTAGTTTCTATTTTTTCCCCTCTGAAAGCCCCAGCTGATACGCATCGGCTGAGAATTTCTCCCCTTCTTTTGCTCCCGGATCGTGCTAGTGTTCTGCTATTTTTCTCGCCTCAGCGTCAGGTGCCCTGGTATCCGGCTTCGACCGCTGTTTTTTCACTGGCGCGTTTTTTCTTTTGTCTCACCGAGCATCCGGGCTTTGTCGGTATTGTCGATTGCGAAGTGCCTTCATCGCCGTTCCGTTGCCCATCTCTCTCCCAATTTGGTGCCGCATTAACTTTTTTTTTGGCCGATCCGGTGTATTCGAAATCCTCCCTGCTGTCGGCGTGTCGTTTTCTGGTTTCCTGGTTCGGTTCGGAAGTCACCGGCTTCGTTCCCTGCTGGATGTTGTTTGATTCCATTTTTTTTAGATGTTCGTGTATGCGGCTCGGACAACATCGAAACCTACGGGTGGCCGCGTTGGGATCGAATATCTTCCGAGCTCTCGATTGAGATGCCACTGTATATTTTTTTTTGAGTCATCGCGTGGCGCTTCCCTTTGGTTCTGTTTGACCCGGAATCCTGCACGCGCGCCAGCTCGCACTATTGTCTACCTATTTTTTTCAGATTCTGGTCAAGCGGGCCTTTTATTCTCCTTCCTGCCAGGCTTTGTCGGTTTGACGCCTATGTTTTCCTTTATGGCGATTCTCACATCGACCAAATGCAGTTTTGCTTTGCCGTCACCGTGTTTTTTCCGGTGATCGGTCTTGCTTCGGTGTCTTTCTGATGATCGTCCACAGATGTTCGTTTTTCAAGACAACGCCACCGGAGGTCCATGTCCTTATGCAGGACCTCCTTCCTTTGTTCGGCTCATTATGCTTATTCTTTTCTCCTGTGTCGTTGTGAGACTATGGCTGCCACCCTCCGGCAGACTGATTATTCCCCTTTTTCGAGGGACTCCGTGGCGTTTCCGTTCGCCTTTGGCTTCGCTTCGGGTGACGTTCCTATACACACGACCACGATCGGCTCCGATTGTCACTGTTAATTAAGTTTTTTCCCCCTCGGCGGCCGGCCGTTTTCTTTGTTATTTTTTTTCTTTACCCACGGTACTGCGTCAAACCGCTTGTTGCATCCCTTAAAAGCGTTATAATTCGGGGCAAACAATTTTCCACCGTACTTTTTCTTACCAGCATACAAATATTTCAGCTGTGGCGGCGATCGCTCGGTGTTCTCGGTCAGGAAAGAGATATTTCTCTATCTCCTCTTCCTTCCCCTTGTCTCCCCTTAACGACTCTGTTTTATCTCGAGAACCGATCTCTAATATCCAACGCGGCCAAACCCGCGTATCCTTTTTTCGAGTCCGTTACCCTCCCCCCCCCCATGTTGGTCAACCCCCTAAGTCACCCACGGCTTCTTTGACGTCGTCTCGACGCACCCAGGCCGCCCTTTTTCAACCAAGTACCGCCCGTGTACGTGCACCTGAGACTTTTCGAAATCCACCGTTCCCCTCCTTCCGTTTCTTCCCTTCGGCCCACCTTTTGAAGGTGTTTGGGCCTTCCTTTCTTCCCACGATGATGGAATAGAACTTCCTCTTCAATCCGTACCGACAAATTGCATCGCCTGATTCCGAGGTGATCCTCCTGCCACCTTTTACTAGTAGGCACGTCTACAGCGACCATTTCTTGCGGCCCCCTGGACGCTGATAGGCGGATACCTTCCCCCTTCTCCCCTAGAGCCACGAAGCGGCACTCATTCCTCTTTTACCCTTCGACTTCAACGCCGAGCGTATAAGTGGTTTGCTTAATGGGGGATCGATCTGACGTCACGCGCTGCTCCGCAGCACATTTCTCGTTGTTTTTTTCGGCCCTGGAACACCCGCTCTACAAAGTCCCCCGACCCAAGCGCAGTTAGAGTTCGTCTTAACCCTACTTACCGTGGCAAAAAGACACTCACGCCATTCGTTCATTTTTTTTTCCTTCCTTCTCCGAAGTGTTTTTCTTTTTTTTCGGGGTCGACTTTTAACCTTTCACCCGTGCGTGATGGGATGTAGTCAGCACCGCTTAGAAGGTTCTGGGGTGCGTTTCTTTTTTTCGGTCCTCAGAAGATGCCTCCTTACCCTTTACGCGTGAGCAGGTCGCGAGGTTTCGTCCCTCCTGCTCGTTGTGCTCGAGATGTTTTTGACAGGTTTCTCCTCCCCTCTCTTTAGGCCCGGCCATTTCCCGGGCCCTTTGTTATGGACGTGACGATGTTTCCGCCGTGGTGGCGCTCGCCGGCGCTTCTCTGGACCACATTTGTCTGCGTTTTTTACTTTATCTCTTCTCCCTCCTCAGTGTCCGGTGTTGACATCCATAGCCCACCCCGGACTTTGGTGCCGAAGGCCTGAACGGCCTCAGAGGTGTGTATTACGGAAAATTTCTTGACGGTGATGACGGTTCGGTTTTTTTTTTTTCGAAAGTGTTGGACTGGGTGGAATTTTCGTCCGGACTTGTTGTTCGGATTGTTGAAAATTTGAGCCGTTCCCTTCGGGTATTCGTTTTCTCCCCCCTGACTCGACCCATTTTTTTCCGTTTTTTTCATTTTTTGCGAAATAATGATCCCTTTTGTGCCTTTCACGAGATGATTGTTACGGTTCTGCTTGCGATGATCGTCATGCTATATTTTTTTTTTCCTCACACGAATTCTGACGACGATTTCTCCCCCCTCTTCTGTCGACTTTGAAGTCTTGTTTCATTTCCCCCTGTTTCTCACTGCGAGATGCTTATCACCATTGACTGTGTCGTTTGTACTTTGTCTTGTCTCCCCGCTGGCGTCATCCCTTCCACTGGGCCGCCTTTGATTTTTCTCAAGGGTCAGGGTGATCTTTGCGTGGTAAGTTGTTCTTTCGTAGTTCCAGCGTCGCTCTTTTTCCTGTCGTCGAACCTCTTTTTTTCCTCTTCCCAAAGCGTCCGACGACCGCGAATTTTCTTCTCCTTTCTCCATCTCTCTCTGTCCTCCCATACATCTGATGCTAGAGTATGGCCACCCTCTGCACGAATTCTTTCTTCCTGTCCTCGGGTTTTGGCGGTCCTCCGTGGCGTTTTATTCTTCTTCAGCACTTCATCTGGTGAGACCTCCTTTCGGCACCTCCGCCGCTTTTACGGAATACTTCACTCGGCCGTAAACCCTTTTCTCTTGCTGTCGATGTTGAGTCCCGCGCACCCTGCGGTCACACCGACCCGTCTTTTTTCAGCGTCGCTTCCTGTTTCCACAAAAATGAAAAACCACGTCCTTTTATTAAATCTTTTGAGCTGTGGGGCGCTGTTCGCATTCCTTTTGTTCGCGGTTTACGTGCTCGCATAGCGATCCCCCTTGCTTCCCCCCGGACCACGCCGATCCTCATCTTTGATCCCTTCCCTTAACGGGTCGATCATTATGAATACCCCCTTTCCGTAGGGGTCTCTCTTGGTGCTCCAGCGCCTGTGACAATGTCAGCCAATGTGCCCCCTTACAATCGGCCACGTACTTCCTGAAGTTCTCTTTTGATCCGCACCCAGGCCAAAAGCTTTCCGCCTACCCAATCCCCTAGCAGTTCTCCGTCCCTCCGCTTTTCCGAAACCCGGAGTTTCTTTCTCTTCGTGTCGACCAAGGAATGTTTTTTGGTTTTCCACCTTCCACTGCGATGGGGAATACGCTAGCAACTCTCCATGGATCCCCCCGACACCCTTGGTCTCCGATCTGATGCTCTCGTCGGACATGTTCTGAAGAACATTCGTTTCTTTCTCTTTCTGACAGTCCGACGGACAGGCCTGGTACTGGCCAAGACAACTTTTCTCTCGCCATTGATGGACGGCAACACTCTCTTCCGCTAGTTATCAGATGGGGTTTTATTCCTTTCTTACGTCTCCAACGCCAACCAATTGCTTCTCCTTTTCCCTCTCTCGAGTCGGTGGTCTCCTAATGCGTTCCACCGATTTTACAGTATTAAAGTAGACACGCACGACCCCTCCTTCCGATTCGTTCGATGCTTCAAGTCGTATGGAGGCCTGACCCTCGATCGCCCTTTCTATCTCATTTCTACTTGAGGTGACTTGTTTTCCTCCGTCGGCCGCGGGGGTCGCGTTTTCTCATACCTGCGTGAGGATTCCCTTTTGCCCTTTCTTGCCCCTAATTTTTAGGTTCTGTGTAGTCTTTTTTTGTCGTTCTTGGCGTCCTAATACACGCCCATGACAGCTACCCTGTTCCCTTGATGCCGTTCCTTCTTCCGTCCATCAGGCTCCTTCCCCCTGCGCATGGGTCGTTGAGTTTCCTCTCTTCAGGCAGCCTGGGCCTACAGGACGATGTTTCCCTCCTGTCGCGCCAGCGTGTCTAGTCCCAAAGCTGTTCCTTTCTGGCGAATGTGCTGCGCGTAATTCCCGTGTCCATCTTCCACCTCCCTCCCCTGCTTGGTGCCGATCTCAGTCCCTTCTCCCGGTGCCGCGGGGTGTATTCGAAACTTCTTAGACCCTTCCATGCTGCTCGGGCGTGTATGGCGTTCGGTTCGTCCTTGTAACGACCTTTTTCTCTTCCCCGCTTGGTAATTTTTCTTTGTTGACCCAACACATTGGCGCTCTTAGGTGTCTGGGCTTAGAAAACCTTTTAATTCTGGCAGCGTTGGATGTCTTTTTCCATTCTTCCCCGTGCCTGTTTGTGTAAAGTGCTGCTCCCTTCTGATCGTCTTTCCGTGTGAGTCCCGCGCGCTGGCTTGATCGCTATTATGATTCCTTTCTTAAAGGTCGCTCCGTGCACTGACTGCCCGCGATGACCACGTCCGTTCTTTGAATTTTTCATCCTTTTGCCCAAGAGATGACGTCCTTCGCTGCCGCAATGCAAGCGAAGTTTCTTTTTAGTGCTTTTTCCCAAGCCTTTAAAAATACCAGGCCGTTGCTCTGGCACCGGACTGTCAGGTGATACTCCCCCCGTTTCTTTGCGTCGATCGTCGTGCGTGTCCCAGCTTCATCGCGGTCCCCTGTAACGAATCCACGTCAGCCTGGTACTATGACGGAATCTTCTTTGGATTAATTTATCATTCTCTCCCTTCTCTAGATGGAGTAGCCGCGCACCCTCCCCGCTCCTGTATTCTTGCCGTCCCGCGATTTGGCCGTTCTTTTTTTTCTTTACAGAAAATGGAAGTGAGCCTATGGGTGGTACTTTCCACGACACGCTGGCCGATTGACGATCATCCCTTTGATGTCATTCGGCCGCCTCAAAAGGCGGTTTATTCCCTATGCAGTTCCCAAGCTCCCGTCTCCACCGAACGTTCTTTTTCTTTCCAAGCTTCTCGTTGCCGTCAATATGGTTTCTCAAAGACTTCTTGCGAAGAGAAATTTCGCAGTCTGGGACTGATCGGCCTGCCGGTGTGCTATCTTCCCTTCTTCCTGATCGCGATAGCGCTCATCCTCTTCTCTTTTTGACTCCCCCCGTAACGTCAAGCATCTCGTTTCTGGAGACCGTAGTCGATCCTCCTTCCCTATCCCAACGCGTGCCCCATTTTTCGGAGCTTGTCCGGCAGCCGTGAACAATATCGCCCGCCTTCCGAACCACCCACCCACGGTATCTTTTCCGTTCGTCTCGACGCACCAGGCCAACCCTCTTCTCCCCTCTACACTAGACAGGCCTTGTCCCAGTACTTTTTCCCTCCTTGCGCCGGGCACGACTTCCGTCCTTTCTTTCCTTCAGGTTGATGGTTCTTTCGATGGCAAACCCCCTTTACGATCACTTCGCCCGAGCCCCCACATATCAGTAAGCACTTTCTTTTTCCTTTTTCCCGATTTGATTACTCTCCCCCCGTGCTAACATCGTCGGCATATTTACGTCCCTGGGCGGCCTGATTTCCGTCACCCGAAACTTACCCATGCCGAGCACGACCGGCACCTCTTTCCTTTAATGGCCAAAAACATCGGCGCTTCCCCTCAGGTTCTCTCTGGTTCTTCGACTGCCGCTCCTCCTTTGCCAAAGATGCGGCGCCATCACCTCTTTTTGGGACTCACTGAGGACGCAGCATTCCCCCAGTATTAAGTCGACCGCACAAACATGACTGGCCGAGTGTTCCTCGCGATCGGCAACCTACAGTATTCTCTTCCTTTCCTCGCACTCCGCAAACCACGGTCTATGGTTTCCCCCGAATGAGGTGCCTCCGGACGTTTTGGTCGGGTCTGGCGTTCTCTTGTCACAGAGTGATGTCTTTTAGTCCAGCAGCAGTTCTCCCCTACTTATGCCTTCTGCGCCGAGGTTCGGCGGTGGCGTGAAATACGAAGTCCTCCCTTCTCTAACGCTGATCTCTCTGAGTTCAGATGGATTTTGCCATCCGGACTTCCTTTCTTTTCAAGAATGGTCGCTTCTGGCGTCTCTCGATCTGCGCACCTGCTTTTCTTGGTGACTGATCATTTACTACGAAGTTCGTGGCCCCTCGTCTGCCGTGCGGTTACCCCGGTGTCGGTTCGAGGTCCTTTCCTGATGAGGTAATTCCACATCGCCCTACTTCCCATCGAATATTTCCATCGCTTTGAAGAACAGAATGTCTTTCGCGGCCGTCTGTTTTTCGCTTTCCGTTTCTGACGTCTTTGTCGGGCTTTTATTTTCTTCACGTTGGTGCTGGGGCGGGAGATCTTTTGCGTCCTCCGTTGGCCGGATGCGGTTTTCCCTTGGCTGACGTCGTCTTTGTCCCTTCTTTTTCTTTATCGTCCCAAAGGGCCCTCTTGTGGCCGTGTGGATAGTGGCGAAATAATGTTGTTTTCTTGCGCTGACACAGGTGTGAAGTTTGTTGGGTCCATGCGCGTTTCATTTCTCACGTTCTGACTCACGGTGTTGACCGCGAACACCGGGAAACTGTTGCTTCTGTCTCCCGCCAAGCGTATATTTCTTTGTGAAAGACGTTTTTTTTTGTTGTGAGCATCGCCGCCCGCTTTTAGTTGTCAATGACATCGTTGTGACGCAGGTTCATGGTTCCCCTTTTCTGTATAAAATTCCAACCGGCCGGCCGCCAGTTTTGAGTGGATTCAGTTCAGTCTGCTCGCGGTAGTTTCCTTTTTTCGTGTCCCTTGCTCGTTATCACCCTCTTCCTCTCCTCGGTCGTCAACGAACAGCCCCGGCTTTGCGCATCTTTAGATTTTTCCTGTTGGCGGATAATTTCTTCCTCTCCCCTCTTTGTTTTGTTATGAGACTAGGACTCCCTTTCTCACCAGCCATTACTGCCCCTTTTTGTCAATTCTCCTCCGATTTGATGTCCCCGGCTTCGCCTCTTCTTTTTTGCACGGATGCGCTATTTCTCTCTTTTTGTCTCATGACACGCCTTGGCACTAGACGAAGACAGTCCTAAATTCGTGCCCTTCCCCCTTTTCCTCATAAATTTCTTTCTGTTGTCGAGGTCGCCAGCGTCTTTTTTGTTGCATCCGCTGTTACCCCCCCGGCTCATTTGCGGTCGTCCCCTGCTTTGGAACATAACTTGGCAAAACAATCTACTTGGCCTTTCTATTTGACAGCTTTTGGGGCCGACTTCGCGGCCTGCTTTCCCCTGGTTAGTACTGTGATGAGTCGCCTGCTTCTGCTCTCGACCACGCGTGGACCAATCCAAAATTAACGCACACGTCTATTCCTTCAAAGAACTTCCGTTGCTAGCAGGAGGGACGAAATCACCCTACCCGCGGCCCCCGCCCTTGCCAGGGCGGGAGTCCTTCCTTTTTGCCGATTACACATGTTTCTTTGAACTCCTCGTCACCCGCATGTTGACTTTTTTTTTTTCCACTACGAAAAAACCGTTCCTTTCCCCGGCGCGACGGAGTCATTTCCTTCACTCCCCTCCCACGGTTCGCAGGACCGAAAGAGGTTAGGCCGTAGAAAACCCCCTTGCATTCATCACCGAAACCATACCTGCTCCCTGCACTTCCCCTTTCTCTTCCCCCGAGCTTGGTTGAGGGGTATTATGCCAACTCAACTTCACGATGTGGTCCACCGCATGAGAGACACTCATGCTCTTGTCTTCATTTATGATCGACGGTCCATAGGCCCCCGACCAAACCTTATGTTTCACATCTCGTAGGCCATCGTACACATCGTTCCTTTGGGAGGCTTTTTCTAGCCTATTACCACAGGACGAAACTAGCCGATTGAACGTGCAACTTTGAAGCCCCCCACGATGGTACCTTATACGAGGCGATTTTTTTCTCCTGGGCGTCTCCTCTGGAGCTACAAGACCGGTAACCAATGGGACGGAACTTCGACCTGAGTCTGTTTTTCGTACGAAATACCGCATCCTCTTTCCCTTCCCCTTTAAGAAACGACCCCGCGAGTTTCGATAGGCCCATACCTTACAAGCTTTTGGCAGTCGTCCAAACACGGTTCCTTCTCCGCTGAGTTTAGGCAGATCGATGACTTCAACAGGTGGTTGGCGTTCCGCTTCGTTTGCGTGATGCGGATGTATCCTCAGTGTGGCTCTTCTAGTCTTCGGCACGCAGCCGGAACCCTCTTGAAGTTAGTTTTTTCTTTAAGATAGTTTTCATTCTCTGATACTCGGCGTTGATTAAGTCCCCCGTCTTGTCAATCTCTTTCGTGATAGTCGTGCTCGATCTAGTTTTCTCCTTTCGTTCTCGAAGCTCCTTGGCGCACGAAGTTAAACGGCTGGCGTCGACTGATGCGCGATGTTCTTTTGGTCTTCTTTTCCGGCGATAAAATTTTGACGGTTTTCCAAAGGTGGGTCAGTGACGGGTTTCACTTTTTTCGTCCTCCACTCTCTTTCCGGTGTTGCACTTGCCCGTTGTCGAAGGCACCGCGCGCTTTGTTTTTCGCCGAAACAGGTATCCTTTTTAGTTTCTTTGTTTGGTTGGTTCTCCTTTTTTTTTTTCGAGTGAACGGATCCGTCTCTCCTTTCTCCGAGTTTTTGGAGTGATTGACCCCAATTGGCTTTTCTCTGTCAAATTTTTTTTATGAGGATTCCTCAATTTTCCCGGACGTGGCCGCGTTCTCGGTTTTTTAGCGGTTTCCTGTTGCTAAACAAGTATTCTTTCCTTTTTTCTTTCGTATGCGCGTGGCGATGATCATCGCTCTTTTTGCCCCGTTTAGTTCAGGCTGCGATGCTGCCCTTTTCGCGCCTTCCTCAATATTGATTCTTGTCCGCAGTCCGTTTGTTTTCATTTTTTCCTGATGCGCGTCAAGCAGACGCTACTTCCAGGTTGCCGGTTTGACACTTTTATAGCTTTTCATAATCATCGGCCCTTCTTCCCTCGTTTTTTAGGCTGCCCTTTTACCTTCCTTTCAGGATATCGGTCGCGTCGTGCCTGTTTGTCCTCTCGTTCTAGTTAGCTGGCCTCAACGAACATCCTTTTTTCTTTCCGGTCCTCCCCGATCGAAGAATTCGTTCGGCTTATTCCCCATGCTCTGTTCCTCATCATAGAGTTGATTTTCCACCTCTTCGGAGAGAATCTCTCTTCATTCTTTGGTCCCCTCTGCTTTCTCTTTCCTTTCTTTCGTTTGTATTCAGGAACGGATATCCCGCTCCTTTGACCACGACCAAGACTTGCGACTCCATCAGCCACGTGTCTGTCTTTGCCTCCTTTGCGTGCCGTGATGTCCCTGTTATGCTCCTTTTTTCAGGCCCACTGCGGTCCAACCGACCTCCTTTTAAAATGCTCGCGGCTGACGTCATTCTTTGTCAAACAACTTTCTTTTATCTTATTTTTTTTTTCCTCCGTTATTCCCTTTTTCTTCCTGACTTCCGTTGATTGCAGGATTTCTTTGCCCCTGAGAATGCCAAGTTTTAGCCTCTCTTGGTATCTTCAAAAACGCTCGGTTCTTTTCCCCCTTTGCCCACTATCCAACGCGGCCACCCCTGGTTTTTCTTTTGTGCGACGCTGAATTATAGCACCGCATGTGTGTACCCCATCGGCTGTTACCGTGACTTCTTTCCCTTCTCCCCCCCTGCCCCCACGTTCGAATTTCCTGAGCAGCAGGGCAGTCCGAACGGCACCCTTTTCCCAGAATGTAGAAAAAAAGGAGTGCCTCCCCTTCCTTCTCTCCACCCGGGCCTTCTGTCTCACCGTCAGCGATTTTGACTTTTCCCCTCCGGACAATCACTGGACGTTTGGTCTTTCTGCAGATTCTCTAAGGACAGCATAACTTCGTCGCACGTTCTACGGACGCCGGTGTCTCCTTTCCTGGCTGTCTGCGATCTCCCGTCACCCCAATGCCTGAGCACGACAGAGACACGTCTCCACCCCCGTTCCGCTAATTTGAGATCTTTGCAGCGTATGGGCTTTCTTTTTCTTTTTCCTCCCGCGCAAAATGCTTCCCGCCCTTCTTTTTCGGCCATGGACTACTCCCCGCATTCCATGGTTCAGTATTACAAGTCGTACACTCGCGCGAGTCGGCGCTTGTTTTGTACGAAGGGCAGCAAGAACCTCTCTCCCAAAACCCTCTCTTATTTCGCGAGGGTGCCGATATTTTGACGGTTCCGGTTGGTGGGCGGCCCTGGACCAGTGTTATTGCGGCCTAGTGCGGCGCCCCAACGAGTTACGAGTGGTGTGGCATGTAGGTTCAGATCGCCGCCATGCTACCTTTTCGTCTTTTGAGCATGTCGCCGATTTTTGTCCCTTCCTGATCTTTTCGTTTCTAGAGAATGGGTAAGTTGCGGTCGCCAGATCCTTTCTGCCGAAATTCCGTGTGCTTTAGTTATTCTTTTCATTAAAGTTGGTATGGCGTTCTCTTCCCCACTGACGCTTTGTCGTCGGAAGGACCCAGGTCCTTTTCGCTCGAATCATTTGATTTGACGTTAATACACTCTGCTTTTCATCGAAAAGCCTCCCTCACGTGTTTTTTTCCTGCCCGAGCCGGTTTTCCTTTGGTTTTATTTCTGAAACAGGTCTTACGTTGTGCTGCGTGTAGGGTTGTTGAATCTTTTTCTCGTTCGAGACGGGAACGATCTTTCGTCGTTGGACGATTGTTGTTCGGATTGGGAACCCCCTTTGGTTGACTCGATTGTTCAACTCTCTGACCTTCGCACAAAGGGGATCGTTTTTTGGCCGTTTGCTAGTTGTCTCCTTCCCTTAGCGGTTCCGTTGAGATGACCAGACTAGTGGTATTACATGCGTTTTGGCGGTCAGAGTTATCACGTAGGCTTTCTTCCCTTTCTTCGAAGCATCGACGCCCCCTCTCAACTCTTTTTTTCTCCAGTTTGTACTTTTTCCCCAGATGATGACGTCCCCCTGCTCGCCATGCAGGTCCTTTGTCCGGTTTGACGTTATGCATGCTGCGTCTCAATCCCCTGCCCGCCATTTTGAGGCTTCTCGTGACGCATTCAGTGTACTCCTGTTTTTTTCGATCGTGGGGGTCATGCGATGAGCGATCGTTCTGGATAACGCCTCTTCTTACCTCGCACGTCGCGTCTCTGGTCGATCCTGCCCGTCTGGCCGGGGCTTTTACGTTATCATTTT
>Ga0179593_1400878_pt1 | contig 12554 bp, 16 predicted proteins | sample CZODoug2_1_08_16_FD_185931 | JGI IMG/M metagenome (GOLD analysis project Ga0179593, IMG submission 185931) | Vadose zone soil fungal communities from Angelo Coast Range Reserve, California, USA - CZODoug2_1_08_16fungal (PacBio error correction) | ecosystem: Environmental > Terrestrial > Soil >... | reverse complement strand
AAGTTTTTTTTCACGAGCCCCCTCCCCTGATCATTCGCCTGGTTCAACTAGCCGTCACGCCCAGTTTTCGTTTTCCCAGCTCTCTTTTCATTCCAGGCGCTGACTGGAGATGTGCGCAGTAGCTTCGTCAGTCCGCCCCCCGATAGAATTTCAAACGACATCGAGTTTTGCCCCCCCCGGCTTTGTTTTTTCAAGTCCAACCAGGGCAGTTCTATGACCAGCCCTTTCGCTCCTTCTTTTACGAGTTCCCTCAAAAGCATTCTTTGAATTCTCCCAGCTCCGACTGCAACACTCGCCTCCGGACCAGCCCCCACTGCTATGTGTGCATCTCGCGCGTTCCTGTGCTCCTCGATCCCCGACCCAATTTGGTATTTCTTATGTCGCTTATGCGCCATCGTTCCCCCGAGCGCAGCCAACATACAGACCCGCCTGCTCTTCCCCCCCCCCTCCCCAATTTGTGCGACGTTGAGGCACAGTTTTTTTTAGACCCCATGAAGGCATCACCGCGAAAACTTCCGGAACCCTTTATCCGGAATATGGTAGCAGTATCTTCCATGGCTCTCGTTTCTGCCTTCTCTGGCTGTCCTCAAACATCATTGAGTGTGGGTGTCAAGAGTAGGACCCCCATCCACTTTTGTTTCGATCTTTTTTCCCCTCTCGTTTAGACCTTCGAGTGCCCACCCCTGAAGCCCCAATTCCACCCCCAATTTCTCTCGTACATGTGTTCGATTCCCACAACCACTTAATCGCACACGTCACCCAATCCCTTATCCTTACTCACTTCATCTCAATAGGTCCCCAGGTGGATTTCTTCCTTTTTCACGTACGATTTTGGTTTTGGTTTTTGTTTTTTTGTTGGCGTGGTGTCTCGAAGGATGCAAACAATTCCCCCCTTGATGATCCTTTCGCTTGGTTTCTCTCCTCGTCTCAATTTCTAGCCGCTTTGTTGATCCCTGTCTTTCTCCCTGACTTGAGGAATTTCCGTTTTGAGCTCGCGGCAGTCCTTGCGCTGACAAAGGTCTATTGTGGCCCACGCCCTAGGATTATCTTCGTCGTTTTTTTTGGTGTGGGTGGTTTTTCCTCCCTGCTCTCTCCCCCCCGGCTCGTTTGAGTCAATTGTGATTAGGACCCTCGATGAGCAGACTTTTTTTCTCCTTGAGTTAAGTCCTTTTTGCTTTCCCCTTTTTTCTTCTTTTTTTGCGTTGCGCGTCGCCCCTCTTGCTTTGAGTTCTAGTGCAAAACTATGGGGGAGACTGTTTCTTCCGGGAGTCTTTTTAACCAGTGCGTGGCTTTTTTTTCTCCCCCTTCACTTTTGGTGGCGTGGGAGTCCCTCTACTCTCTTCCCCCCTTTCCTCCCCCGGTGGTTTATCGCTTTTCGTCCCCCCCGAATTAATTTCCTAGTCTTTCCCCGTTTTTTGAGCAGATGCTTCCTTCCCCCGCCTTTTCCGTCCCTCATGTCTGCATCCCTGTACATTCGACCCGCTCCCTCTGTTTTGCCGTACCACATTCTTCACGCCCCTCCTGCTCTGTCCCCACTTCCTTTCCCCCTTTTCCTTTCCCTCCGAACTCGCCCTTCCTGGTCCCCCGCCAAAGACTGTTTTCCCTTGGTGCTTGTCTTTTGTTCAAAGTCCTGGGAACCTGCACCCTACATTGCCCCTCCTCTAATCTAGGCTGCTTTCACCATCGTCTTCCCCTCCCCCTGATCGGGACGTGCGTCTGTTTTGGTAAACCTCCTTCCCATCTTCCTGCAGGCCCTCCCCTTCCGATCCCACCTTGGCTCTCGACAACTGTCGTCCCGTTGAATAAACCATTTCAGGATCTTTTTGTCTCCTTGCGGCGGCCTTGTCAGAATTCTGTTCAATATAGCATCAGTCTTGAGGGCATTTCCTTGGGGCCCAAAGCTTAGCGGCCCCACTTTTGGATTGCTTGACCATTCCCTTAGAAGAGAATGGTTAGCCCCTTTCTTTCTGATAGTGCACTATGCTGACCTTGAGGTTGCCATCCCTAGTGCTGTTCTACGTCGTTGCCTCAAACTCTACCCCCCCCTATTGCCCTTCCTTTTTTCCCAAGCACCCAGCCTCCTCTTTTAACGTACTTGAATGGTCCTCGATTCGTCCCCAGCAGCTGTACTCCAATTTTTCTACCCTCCGGTTTCCCACTCATCTTTTCGTTTTTTCTTTTCCGTTTTCCCTTTGTTACGCCCGCTTGTGACGTCCGTTCCTCCAAGCAGTTTGGTGTTTTCTGTTAGATTTTTTCCTCTCGTGTTCCGCTGCTCCTTTTGTCTCTAACACTTACCCCCCAAATCCTTTTTTTTCCTCTTCCCCGGTTTTGCTTCGGCGGAGCGGCAGAATGCGATCGTTTGCGCCCCCATCGCCGTTGCTGTTTTTTTTTTTCTGAGGAGGCGGTTTTCTTCATTCTAGCGACTTCTTCCCCCTTTGCGGTCTTTTCTTGATAAATCTTTGATGTGACTTGCTGTCCTTTTTTTCCTCTCCGCTTTTGGTTCCCATTTTCCTTTCTATAGTCTGTGGTCCTTTGAAGCAAGTCTTTTTCCCCATAAAGTCTGCGCGCAGTCTATAGCCTCTATGATCGCGCTGTGGCCTTTGGGATTGTTGACCGGTTCTTTTTTTCACCACTTCGAAATGATTTTTCATTTGGCTTCGTTTCGGTGGTTTTTGGTAACGACCTCCCGCTCCCTGATCTTCTCGCGTCTTCCTCCCTAGTCTCGGCGCGCTCGAGTATTAGGATTCATGACCGAGACTGTGCCGGTCGATTACAGACGTTTCCTTTCCCTTCTGCGCACCTTGGTCCCTCCCCGTTGTGCACCTGAGTTTTGCTCCAACCCTTGGTGTATTCCTTAAGCTTATACTCCCAATCCCATTGGGATTAGGGAACCTCCCTTCTTTCCCCAAGGACCCCAACTTCATGGGCCCCGCGCCGAAAGACTCAGAGAACCCCGCCCCTGATTGAACAGGACAACATAAATGCACCCCCCCATGAATTCGTGAGGTTGCCTTTCACGCGCTCGACCTTCATTTTCTGCCTTCCTCTTTTGTCAAATGGGGGTCCCCCTCTTCGTTGGTAGCCCCGACCCAACCAAGGAACCTCGTATAAGCTTTTTTTCTTCCCTGGACCTGGGGATGGTATTGTCTGCTTTGGTTGTGTCCTCAGGGTCTTCAGACCCCGTGGTTTTTGTTCAATTTATTTTGTATGTTAGCCCACCGTTCGTCACCCCTCCTCTCCTACCCCTGTCCTCCTGTGCCAACGGGATTCTCGCTGATTGATGGAATCCGCTTCCAAGTGGCATTTCGGTTCTGTTTTGCGCTCCCCGGTCCTTCCTAGTCCGATCTGCCCCTGGGGCTGCTCTTGCTTTCTGCGTCGCCCTTCTTTTTTCTCTATTCCTCATAGTCCACTTGACGTCCTGCTTCGATGGCGCCTTTTGCTCCCCGGAAATTTGATGTCTGATTTGCCGGTCACTGGCGGTTCTCCTGCGCTTCCCACCTTCTCGGTCAGGATGCCCGTGAGTCTTCTTTGCTCTGTGTTTTCTGCCGGTATATCATGCAACTGATTCAATTCCTCCCCAGCTCTTTTTAATATTTCGTGTTGTTTGTTTTTAGGCTAGATGCCGATTTTCATCTCATTTCTCACCCTTTACACTTTTGCTCCGCACGGCTCGTCTCTGTTTTCTGTCAGTCCCTCCAGCTCTTCAAGCAAAGGTGTGCGTTTCGTGACCTAGAATCCCTTGCCGCTTGTCCCAGCATCCTACCTGCGGCGCTTCCTCTTCTCTTTTACTCCAGTCGCCCTTTCGAACGATCGGACGTTTCTACCCTTCCCACTTGGCCTGTCCCATTCCAGACCTAATCATGCCTTTCTACGACTCAATTTAATTGAAATCTCGTCCCCTTTCCCCTTTCCTCTTCCCTTTCCCCTGCCAAACTTTTAATTCCCTTCTTTCAGCTACTTGCCCCCCCCCTCAGTGTTGCAAACATACACCCTTTAAGACCCGGATCCGACCACAGACAAGTCCTTCTTTAGAGTTTATTTTTTTCCCTTGACATCTTCCCTTTCTGTCTTTGTTACCGCCAGGAGAGCGTGCCCCCCCCGCATTCCTTCACCTCTGGACCTAATTCGCTGATCCGTCCAATGATGACATTCCTGGTTGGTGTTTCATGTCTTTCTGATCAGGTCCCTTTTGGTCTTCCTTTTGCGGCCCATTTTAATTTTTTCCTTGTTTTTTGAGAATGTGTGTTTCCTTCATTTTCACCCGATGTGCGCTTTCCCCCCCTCCTTATGAGGCCCCCTGTTCGTGCTCCTACCCCCCTGTCTCCCTTCTTTGAAAATTTCCGATTTGAGTCCACTCGGTGGGTTTCGGTTCTTTGAGTAGCAAAAATGAAGTTTTTTTTTGTTCTCGCCTCGGCCTCTTCGTCTTCTCCTCTCTTTGCGAGCGGACAGAATTATGAACACTCCGCACTTCCCCTTCATTTCTTCGTTCAAATCGCTTTGTCCCCGTCCCAGCTTGCCCCAGCGCGATATCCTACGCTTCTTTCTCTCTGCAGTCTCTCGCATTCATCCCCAGGAACCTGTTCCCGCAGTAAAACGGTGCCCTTTTCCCCATTTCCAGAATCTCTTTCTCCTCCCAGCCCCCGCGCCTTCCCTTTTATTTTCCCCTATGTTGAGATACCTATGGAAATGTATCTCCGAGCCCAGAAATAGACGTCCCTCCCTGCGATGTTGCCTTCTCGGTTTCTCGCAGTGTCGCGTTCCCCGCGATGGCAGGACTACAAGGCTTGATAGTACCCCCCCCTCCTTTTTCGTGTGTACAACGCCTCGATCTCTTTAACCAGAGAGAGCCCCATCCCGTCAAGCCCACGTGCCAAGCTCAAACCTTTTTGCGTATAAGTTGTTTCCGATGGGAGTGCCAAATCTGACAATCCCCCTCTAACCCGGTCCCCTTCTTTAAGTTCTCTTTGTCCTTTTTCGGCCCCCCCATTGGCTCTCGCGAGTTCATTAACTCACTTCCTTGAGTGTGGAAAAGCCTGATCTTTTCCCTTGATTTCTTCCTTCCCCTGGCTCTCGTTTTTCCTTCTGCTTAGCGCTAGGCACCTACTGCAATTATAACCCGCCAACTTTTCTTAGGGGAAACGTTTAGCTTCCCCCAAACGTTTGCTTCCCTCCACGTTTCCCCCAACGAACTTCAATGCCTTAGGTTTTGGCTTATAAAGTGCCACGAACCCCTTTAGTCTTTCCTCCTTCGAAAACCAATTTGAAACCTGATTACTGCCTTTCCCTCTTGGTTTTTTCCTACGGTACCATTCTATCTTCGGATCGAGATGTGCGCTGTCTCCGGCTTTCAGACTTCCTCCCCTCCCTCCCCGTCACCCCTTTCCACTTGATCTTTTGACACTGCCCTCCTCTTTTTCTCTAGGCTTTTTTTTCTTTCTTTTCCAAGGGTTTTCCCCTGTATTTTGAGCCGTAGTTTTTGATCCCGCTCACCCTCGTTAAAATATTCCTTTGCTTTCTTTCCTTCCATGTTTCCTTCACTTTTTTGCTGACGTTTTTTTTGGCGGTCCGTGTTCGGCCCATATCTGGTATCCCTTTTTTCCACTTGTGTACCGTGCTTACCCCTTTTTTGGTCGGGGAGGCCGGGGGAGTAAGAGTCGAAAACCACTTGCTCCGTCTCGTCCTGAACCTTTCGGATGGGCGTGGCCTCTTCATCCTCTCTTTTTCCCTTCCTTTTTTGGTTTTGAGCTCTCCGCCTCGCCCAAGAAAATTCTGGAATGCTTCCTCCCCTGCATGGGGAGATGCTTACCTCTTCCTCGCCCCTTTGTCCCCCGAGCCCCCCTCGTTTTTTTACCGTCCCGACAGTGTGAAAAATGTTGAACAGTCCCAGTTCTCTCTAGGCCAACGGCAACGCAGCGTATCAACCCAAAGTCCAGTTAACTGGCCTCCCTCCGATCTCGTCATTTGCCTCTCTGTCGAGTTTCTCCCTCCCCCCTCTGTTACTTTTACTTGGTTTGTGTAAAGCGGACCCCGCACCCCCACTTCCTACGTCTAATCTGGGTCCCTCTTGCCACCATTTTTCCCCCCTTCTTTGCCCGCCCTTATAGGTTTTCTCTCTTCTGGGCTTAATCATCTCCTATTTTCGATTCCGATCCACACTCCTTCTCTCCCTGCGAGTACCCCCTTTCTCCTACACCAGCCTTTCCTCAGTTTTCCAATTGTGGTATAATTGCGCCAGTATGATACGCACCGATTCCCGAAGTTAAGAAACTTTGTGTGACCATTCTTTTTTCTTCATTTGGCTCGAACACCCCCTTTCCACTTACCCGGAAGAGCCTTTTTCGTTCACCAGTGGTTAGAATTGTTTTTCTTTCATTCTGCTACCTTTTCGCCCGGACACGGGATTCCGTTTCTTCCTACTTTGGGCCCCCCCCAAAATTCTGCCCATGGTTTTGAAAGCACTCCCGGCCCCTTCCATTCTTTCCTCTTCTTTTTACTTGTGGCGTAGGTTCATAATACCAATTTGAAGCCCCATTAAGAGAATTTGGTTACTTTTTTTGTAGAGTTTGATTGTTTTGTTCTACTCCATCCTGTCGCACATTACCCTTTTCCACTTCCCTACAAACCTGTTATGGATTGGTGCTGGCTTTTTTTTTTTTCAATAGAGTACCAACACCACCGTTCTCACCCGTTTAGTAGTGCGGCGCGGATCTGACATCCGCTACCACTTCCTATTAATCCCTACATTTGCTGTTAAGGTATGATCGGGGTTCTTTTTTATCCCTAAAGCGGGGAGACCTTGTTCACTCTTGCCGTTTTTCGCTTTCTTTTCTTCCCTCTCCTTTCTGTTTAACTGTTCCTTGGTTTTCCTCTTTTTCTTTTTTTCACTTCCTCGTTCTTTGGCTTAATCCCTATAGTTCTTCTCCCCGTTCTTCTCCTTAAAAAGCACCTTTTCCTGGATGCTACAGCTGGGCGCCCTAATTATTATTCCCCCCCCTGCGACATGCTGTTTGGCTCGCGTTCACATTTGTTCTTTCCTCCGCTCCTCCCCCTAGCCGCTCTATTTCGTTGATTCGTTTTTTGCTGACCCAAGTTGTCATGGCCCCCATTTAGGTCTCTGAGTTCACTCGTGGAACCGCTCGGGACTTGTTTCTCCACACGACTCCTTTTCACCTGGTGCCGCAGACACCTGGTTACTATTCTGCCGGACCGCGCTTCCTTTCTTTCAGCACGATTTGGGATCTTTTCGCCGCTAGTGAAGTTCAGGCCCCCGCCCTTCCCAATTCTCCCTTTAACTCTTCGCCATCCTTCCTCCACACAAAATGTCCCTGTTCCCCTCCCTTCGGAATCTTTTTTTCTTTGCGGTTTCTCATGCCCCTCGGGGCCATGGGCGGCGGTTTAGCAAGCAACCCCCCAAAATGGTTTGCCACCTCCTCCCTAAAGATTCTTTTTCCCGCTTCCTTTTTTTTCTTATTTTTTTTGTATCCCTTGTCTTCTCTGGGTTTGATGTATGTTCTCTGCAGGAATTCCCCTGCGCCTTTCTGTCCGGGCGAAATTGGATTATCTTTTTGAAGGATTTCAAGTTTCTTCATAGTCTTTTTTTCCTTCTCTCATTTCCCCTTTTTTCCCTTTCCTTTGTGGCTTTTTTTCCCAGTCAATGAATAGTGAATTGCGTCCCGGTGGCGCGCGCCTTCGTCGACAATAAGCTGTTAGAAATTTTTCCGTGGGCAGTTCTTTTTTCGCCCCCTCTCCTCCGGGTTTGCGTCCCTCCTCTCCCTTTCTTTCTTCCTGCTATGCTGTCCTGGTTCTGATTTCCTTCCCCAATGGAGGCTGCTCGACAATAGTAGAGAGTTCAACGGTGCCCTTTCATGTCAACCGGTTTCTCAATCTTCAAACCCTTCCTCTTTTTCTTCATCCGTTGATGTGTGAGTCGCCCCGTGGTTTTCACAAGTGGAAAATGGATCACGGCGACTACTATCCTGTTGCTGATCGCCCACGCCCTCCTTCTTTGAATCCTGTCCCTACTTTTTTCTCCTCTGCATCGTGCCGCATTGCTCGCGAATCCCCTTTCGCTCGGTCTCGCACGCATCTCCGATAGGCGATGACTTGATGCTGCCCTCTTTGCGGAATTTCTCCCTGCGGTACGCCGCCGCAGTGGAAGCCGTCACCTTCTCCTTCCTTTTCCTGCAACTCTTGGACTGACCCCCTTCCCCTTTCTCTCCGCCCCTCCCCTTCTTCAGCATTGAACCATCCTCTATTTCGCCGTCCTAAATTTTTACCCTGGACGAAAGTGATAGGTATCCCCACACCCCCCTTTCCTTCACCTTTTTCTCAGACCCGGGTCCACACCTCCCCTCGTCCCCCTTTTCCGTTTGTACTCTGCTTTCCTTAAAGGATTGGCTCCCCCTGCCGTCTCCGTAAAAACCAGTCTTATTAGACTTATCGAATCGCTTGACGATGCCCCCGACCTTCTTCCGCCGGCGATGGACCCTTCTTTTGTTTCATGCGATGTCTCCCCTTTGAGGAAAGGTGTTTTTTTTTTGTAACCAGTTCCGGCTGCGGCTTGCACCTGTTTCTTTTTCCCCTTCTTTTTTTTCTTCACAGAGTTCCCGCGTCGCATTCATGCGTACTCCCCAATTTTTCTTCTTTCCTTTGTCGTCTTCTGTGCGATTTTTTTAGTCAGAGTGGCGTCCACCTTGTTTGCATCAAGAGTCTGCTTTCGGCCCCCCTTCCTTCTCGACGCTTCTCTTCCGCTGCGCGGTGCTGGCGCGTTTTCTTTAACACGCCCCCGTCGTTGCACACCCGATCCTTTTTCAAAGCCGGCCAGGGTGCCCCACAGAGTGCATATGCTGCCCTGCGCGCAGCTTCTTTTTCTGCGCCTATCTTTCGTCCCAAGCCCCTACGATACTGACAAACCGAGCTTACATGAGCAAGTTCAACGGCCACTTTGTCAGAAATCCCTCCGTTTCCCTTTGTGCTTCATGAAGGTTCCCCCCTCCTTCCACGCCTTTCTGTTCCGCTTCCCGTTCCTCGCACTTTCCACTTCAATCCATTCGGGGAATAAGGTTTTTTGCTCCCTCGACGGTCCTTGCTTCTTCCCGTCCTTGCCGTCTCCCCCCAACCGGTTTCTCTAACCCTGTCATTTTGTAGTGTTTATCAAACTATTTTTCATCGTAACCCGTCAGAGCTACCTACTCCCCCCTTGCCCACTCCTTTTCCCCCATATACCCCGTTGGTGTACCCTTTTTTTTTTCCCCGTCGCATGGGCTTTGACGACCTTTTTACCCCTGTCCCAAGTCTCACCCTCTCCCTCTCCGGTCAGCGGTAGCCCGTAGCTTCTTCCCCACTTTGTATCTCTCTATGCTATCCCCTTTTTTCCCTTTTTTTCAACAGAGTGCTTGTTCCACCAGTGTTTTCCCCATTCCTTTGGCCGTTGCGTTTCCATCACTTGGCTTCTCCATCTTGTGTCTCCTTTCCTCTGTCTGCAGACATCGTTTCCTTACAGCTGGCCGCTAACCCCCCCTGTAAGGCCCTTCCATCTTTTGTAAGCCCGTGTGAGTCTCAACCCTTTGCTTCGCCCGATACCACCGCCGCCCATTTCTTCACACTAGGTCCATTTGCCCCATTCTGATCTTTTTTCCCCCTTCTCCACAAGGACGATTTTTTTTCCTGTCCGATTTGGTTTTTATCGACGTTTCTTTGATTTCTCTCCTCGTTTTGGATCGTCTGAGCTTTTTCGGGGAGTTAGATTACTCCTTGCCCAGACACTTTCGGCTCCGTTAACGGTGACTATTGGTTTTGCCCCGCAGCCTAGGTCTTTCCTAGGCGGTTGTCATTTCTTGTTCCCGCCCCCCCCCCTCCCCAAGTGAAGGAGCAGTTTGAGGATGGTGTTCCCCTCTGAGCATGTCCCTCAAAGATCGATGGTTGGCTTGGAAGGCCCCCTTTTGCCCCTTCTTTGGTTCTGCGTTCTCGGAGATTGCCCCGGGGTTGCGTTTGCAAGTCATTTTTCCACCAAACTTTTGATTTGGGAGTCCTGGGGCGGCCGGTTCTGCGTCTCTTCCCATGCTTGGGCGATAGATTTCTTTTTTTTTGCTTGGGAGAGCCACGATCCCTCCTATACTCTGTGGTGTTTTTGTCCCTTATCAGCCTTCACTGTCCCCCGAAACAATTCTTCTGCGCCGTAGTCCCCAGTTTTAGCCCGGTCAGCTTTTCCGCACCTTCCCTCTAACCCCTCACTGCATTGCTCCACATCGACCTTCCCCCGTCCCCCTTTTTTGCCGCAATTCGCATCAGCAAGCCCAACACCTTGCATTTTCCCCCTCAGCTCCCTACTGCTCCTGCTTTCGTTCTGGGCCCCTCCCCCCTTTTTCTTCGAGTCTCCACGCTTCACTTGTTGCCAGTGTAAATCCGCACTCCTTCAATAGCCCTCCCAGTCTGCGCCACCCCCCCCCCCCCTTGTTTTTTCCTTTCCCGCTGTTTCCCTCCATGGTCGGTCCTTCCTTCTTTTTCCCCGGTAACATTCTGTCTGCTTTTTAAGGCCCCCACGCGGCTCGCAATTACAGTCTTTTTCTTCCCCCCCAACTCGCCTTCTCCCCGGTTTTCCATTTTTCTCCTTCCTTTCCCTTCGCCCTTTTGATTTCCGTTGATCTCGATTTCTGGATTAGTTCCCAGTTTTTTTTGAATTTTTTGCAATTTCCCTTTGGTTACAAGGTTTGGTTCCCCGTCCCCCGGTCCTTTTAGAGTTTCCAGTTGGCCCCTTACCTTGGTTATCCTTGATCTTCGATTTAGTTTTTTTCGCCTTTCGGCTTAGACATAGCAGAGAACCTCGGACAGTCCTTGTGGCTTTTGGGTGTTCCCTTACTGTTCAAACTCGCGATGCCCCCCGGCTTTGAAAGACCTATTCTATTTTTCACTTGGCCTTTCCTAGTGGAGGCTCGCCAAACTGCTCCCATACTTGAGACCCTTAAGTTTTTCGCGTTTGCATTCTACCCGAATCTTGAATCAAAGCCCCCTAACTCCCCTCCACTTTATATGGCCTGCCGTTTGGCCTCGTTGCTGTTTTTTATCTTTTGTTTTTCCCTCGAATAGATCAACCCTAACCCACCCACTTTTTTTCTCACCCTGTTTGGATTGTCTCCTGGCGCACGAATCAGTCCCCTCTCCCTTTCGTCGCGCCACCGAGTAATTCCAATTTTTTCTAGTTGCTGGTACCCCTTCGTATTGATCTGGTGGTGGTGTTGGGGGTGGGGTCTCGGTTATTTAGACCGTTTTTCTCTCGTCCTAGTGACATTCCTTTTCTCGTGTTCACTCACTTTTTTCCTTTGACGTGCTCTTTCTTCCGATGTCTTGCACATTTCTTTTACCTAGGTCGGGTCACCCTCGAGTTAGCTGGAGCGGCCCGGCCTAAGAGGGATCCTGATTTTGATTCGCCTTTTTGCGGACTCTTCCCCCACTTCAATGATCAGTGGAATGTGGCTCTCTTCACGGCTTTTTTTCCCCGACTTTTGTGCGAGAATTTTTCGGGCATTCGTGTGACGAAACCGCTGTATGCCCCTTTTCCGCGATCCCCTTTTACTACTTGCGGGTCCCTTTTCTTTCACCTTACCGCGGTCTCCGTCGACACGAAACGTAGGCAACATGATGATGTTTTCCCCCTCCTCCTTCCTCGTCTCAGCACGTGATGGGACGTCCCCCGGCAAGCCCTGTTCTCTGCCCCCAAGTCCCACCTTCCTGGTCCGCGACCTCGACCCCGTCCCCTCGCCCTCTGCCACCCATCGGCAGCCCAACCCCACAAACTGCCTTTATCGCCGGTGTCATAGTTGTCTATCGCACGCGCGACTCTTTCCCTTTTTTTCTGTTCCATCCGCTTTGCCGGGACTCTGCCTCCCCCCAGACCTTTCTCAAAAGGTACACGAATCTTTCTTGAGGGCAAGTGTCGGAGGTGGGTAGGCCCTTTCTTCATGACCTTGGGTTTTGAATTGGCTTTGTTCTACCATGGGCTTTAGTTTTTCCCATGCGCTGGGTTCCCGCCATTTTCGGGATTATAGGCGGACTGATTCAGGTTTTCTTTCTGTACGTTGTGGCCGTTTTTCTAATTCCAGTGTCATTCTCCTTCTCTTTTTCTTTTCGGCTCAGGCTCATAGTGCCGAGCGCATTCCTTTCTATTCTCGCCTTTTCGTTACACATTCTGCATTTTTCTGAAAGCGACGCCTGTTTTTTTTCCTCGATCGTAGGCTTTTTCTTGCTCGTTCCCTTTTATCCTCGGCAATGCTTCCTTCGTCACTTTAGCGACATGGTCGTTCCCCTTTTTTGTCTTTGCGGACCTTCCTGTCGTAGAGACGTCGGTTGAATTTTGTCCACTTTTTTCCTCCCCCCACTTGTTGCCATTTCTTTTTCCTTTCCTCGTGTTTGTTTTTTCTCGAGCTTTTTTTCTTTATTGTCTCCCAGTGACAAATTCTCACTCGTTTTGACGTCAGTCTTTTTGAGTCTATCTGACCAGGTTCGCGTTACCATCCGCATTGCTTCCTCAAATGTCCGCGGTCTGACTTCTCTCTTTT
>Ga0179593_1320393_pt1 | contig 12554 bp, 20 predicted proteins | sample CZODoug2_1_08_16_FD_185931 | JGI IMG/M metagenome (GOLD analysis project Ga0179593, IMG submission 185931) | Vadose zone soil fungal communities from Angelo Coast Range Reserve, California, USA - CZODoug2_1_08_16fungal (PacBio error correction) | ecosystem: Environmental > Terrestrial > Soil >... | reverse complement strand
CCCTTTTTTTCTGCCCTTTCTTTCTGGTCTTTTTTGTTCTTGAAAAGGCAATGCCCTTCGCTATCTCTCCTCCCCCCCCCTGAAGCGTTTTTCTCTGGGCCAGGCACCTAATTCCTTCCCCCTCAGCCTAGTTCAGCCACCTCCCCTCGAGCTCAAAGTTTCGTTTTTTCCAACGTCCCTTTTCTTTCCCCTCCCAACTCCTACCAGTCCTCTGTTTTGAGTTGAATCTGGGCTAACCCTCCCTGTTTTCGCGGTAACTGTACCAGCCGCATCCCCTTTCTCTCTTCCGTCCCATTTTTAAGACCAGGCTTTTTTTGGTTATCATCAACCTGGATCTTGGTTTTTTGCACGGCGTTCTCGAGAAGTTTTTCCGTTCCTTTTGCGGGCAAGGGTAGTGCTGACCCCCCTTTTTGGTGGGAGATTACCCTCGCCTTTTCCCTTTTGCCCTTTTTGTGATGCCTTTTTTGATTGGACTCGAAACCCAGACCGCCAACTTTCCTCGAAGACTCGATCCGATGCCTCTTTCCCCCATCCCCCACCCTCCTTGAAAATACTGATTTTGGTTCTCTCGTTTTTAAAGAACCAGCCTCCTGGTGACGTGGGTAAACCTGCAGCATTTCTTCGCCTTAGCGCTCAACCTTTTCTTCTCCCTCCCCCGATTTTAAACCAGGGTGGCAATTTTCTTTTCCCCGGTTTCTGTATACTTGCTGATGTGAAGGTTTTTGGTCTGCCCGAGTTCCCCGTGTGGTCTCTCCCATGTCGACCGTCTTTGGATGCTCTGTTCCTCTTCCCCCTCCGTCTTCATCCGGCCCAATCGTTTTGTCCCCGTTTTACACCCAAGTTTTTTCTATTTGCTTCGGACCTCCCTCCTCCTTCCTGCCCGGCACGTAATAGAACCAGTTTGTGGATCGTTTCCCCCCTGACAAACTTGTTCCTGACCCCCCTTTTCTTTTTTCACGATTTCCTTCTTGACACTCATGCGTCCTGGGTTGGCTGCTTCCGTGCTTTTTTTTCTTTCCCACTCGGCCCTCCTGGTGCTGGTTTTTTCCCCCTGGCCACCCATGTTCGAGGGCGTTGCTTGTTTTAAAGGTTCCCCCTTTTCGTCCTGCGGTTGGCCGAAGTCATCGGGCCTTCTCCAGACTTTATAATATCAAGGAGTTTTGCTCCCCCCCCCCCCCCCTTCTGGCTTTGCCATGGGGTTTTTCCCTCTGTTTGCCGATCTTTCCAGTTTTTTTTTTCACGCCGAAGATGCTCGGTTCCCTTTTTGAAAATTGGAAGCAGTTACGTCCCCGTTTGCCCTTTTTCTTCGGTTCCGTGCCTATGCTCCTTTTGTTTCTTTTCAGATTTTTTCTTTTGGCTTTAGTGAGGTTTTTACCGGCTCCAGGCTCCCATCTGTCGGGTCAGTTGTTTTTCCCCTTACGCATTCGAGAGATTTTTCTATCCCTCCCCCCTGCCGTCACTTAAGGCAACCAGCCGCCTTCCTTTCGCGTCAAAGCGGTTTTCTTTTTTCATTCACCGTTTTTCCTGATCCAGGACATTGGAGCGTAAAGTTTTGTGGGGACTTTTTTTCCCTTTGGGCTACAACGCACTCCCCGTCCTTTGCCTGGCCTTTTTGTCCCGAGGACTTTTCTTTTTTTTTTCACCCACCCGGCTTTTGGTTTAACGATGCGGGCTTTTTTTCGCCCCCTCCCATTTTTGGGAGTGTTTTTTTTCCCATTTTTCCCAAACGTTGTTCGGCTTTTAGGACTCCCCTTACCATCCTAGTTACCTGGTTTTTCGCTCAAGAAACATTTACTCGGTTTTTTTACCCCAACCTTTTCCTTTCACATTTTGTCATTCCCTTACCCAACTACACGTGATACGATTCTGATCCGCACTTTCTTTGTCGAAGTTGTTGCGCCTTTTCGCGGCTTTTTTTTTCCCCCGTTGACTTCCAAGTTTTCTGTTTCCCTTCTTCTTGTCTTTTTTATGAGAATTGCCCTTTATCTCGTGGAAGTTTTCTTTTTTTTGCGACCCCTCTCAAGGCCCCCACTTCTTTCTTCTGGCCCTGTTTTCAGCAGGCGCGTCTTTCCCCAATCTTGTTCTCCTCGGAGAGGCATTCCTCGTTTTCCCCTCGTACCACCCCCTTTTTTTTTAGTCAGATTTGCCCGGGCCTGCTTTTTTGGCATTCTTACCCCCTGCTCTCTTGTAGGGTGTTTTACTGTAACCTTGGCCGTCCCGTGAGGGAAGTGGAACCCCCCCTTTCTTTTTCCCTATCTGTACTTTTGGGAATCAGGAAACTGTCTTCACGCGTCTCTCTTACACATTTGAGCTTGTACAGTTCTATTTTTCCCCCCCTGTTCTTTCGTGTCTTACTGCTCCTTCCTCTGTTGTGACGGCTCTTTTTGCTCCCACCGTGATCCGGGAGTACCCCCACCTCCGCCTCCTGCCGTCTCTGTTATCAAATGTACTCGTCCTTGTGGTGTTTATCTTGGTTTCGTCTTTCTTTTTTTGGCCCCCCCTTTGTTTCATCCCTTTTTTTTGGATCCCTTTTCGATTTTTTGGTATTATCCTTTTTCCCCGTTTGAAATTGTTTTTCCAAGCATGGGCGCTTTTCCGTCCCTTCTTTCCCCAGGCCCTTTACTTTTTTTTCCTTTTCAATGAAAGCCTTTTCACGTTTCCTTTTCCCTCATTTTGCTTATTGGCTGTCTTCTGTCCTAGATATCTGTCTTTTTTGGTTTGTATGCGTAGTCCCTTTCCACCTCCCTGGTGTAGGGCCCCCCTCACAACTTCTCTTCGCGGTTTTTTTTTTGGGCGGACGTCCTCGTTTCCCTTTATTGGTCCCATTTCTAGAGGCCTGACTTCCTTTTTGCCTTTTTCTCTGCTTGACCTGCTCAATTTTTTTTCCCTTTTCCAACTTGCTGCCTTTTCATCTCCCATTTCCCCAATGGATTTTTCAGTAGAAGAACTTTCTGTGCCCCCGCCTGGTTTTTTTTGAGGTTCACCCGTTTTTTTTGCTCTCCCTATTTTGGTTGTTAAAACCGGCGCCCTGACCCCACGGACTTTTTTTAATGGGTTAGCTTTGATTACGAAGCGAAGCCCGCCTTTTGAAAGGGTGTCACAGGTTTCTTGAGTCAGATGTTGGTATGGGGACGTTTCCCTTCTTTCCTCCAAAAAACCCCAAGGTGAAGAAGGTCTTGGACGCTTTTCCGGCTGAGGTTTTATATTTTTTGCGAGAGCACTTTTTTGGGAAATGGCCCTTGACCCCTGGTAGACTTTTTTGCTTTTTGCCCGTGTTTTCCCTAGGAGACAGTCGAAGGCTATCCCCTTTTTTTTCACGCAGCGCCCCAATTTTTACGATATTTCTTCCTTCTTTTTTTCCCTGGGTTCCCAATTGCGCCCTTGCTTTCCACGGACCCCTCTTTTTGCGTACCCCCCCCTGCATTCCGTTTTGCAGTGAAGTTCCCTCCTCCGCAAGGTGTTTTTGTTTTTCCTTAGAGGTCCTGTATGTCAGTCGTTTAACTGTCTGGTCATTAAGATTGTATTTTGACCCCCCCTGACTACGTCAGTCCTTTTTTAGTAACAGTGTTCAGGACATCTTTTGCCATTTTTCCTCTTTCATTTTTTTTCGCTCTGAGGCCTTCCCCGCCGCCCACCCCCCCCTTTCCGCCTATTTCACCCTTCCCCCTTCCCCCCGTTGGAGGAGAGGTGTCTCCCAATCCTACTTCCCATTTTTTTTTTTTAGCACCCCCCCCCTTGCCGACCTACCCCTTTTACATGGTGCTAGCCTTGCTCTGCTTTTTATTTTTTTTTTTGTAGTCTGAAAGGCTTCCCCCCCCACCTTTCGGTGTGGAAGGACCAGAATTTTTTTCAATCTCTTTTTTCTTCCTCTCGATTCCTTTTTTGACATTTTATGTCCCCTTGTCGGTTGACCGTTTAAACCGAGCTCCAGGTGTTCTCTCCCTCTTCTGGGTTCGTCCTCATCCCCCTCTTATTTTCCCTTCCCCCTTTCTTTTTTTGATTGTCATTTCCCCCTTCTGTTTTTTCGCGCACGAAAGTCGCCTGCCCCCCTTGCCTGATTTTAAACCTCGCTGATTCCGTGTAAACCTTCTGAGCCCTTTCCTTTCCGGTCCGAGGTTGTAGTTTCTAGGCCCATCCTTGTTTTCTTCCGCCGTACCACAGGGTTTTTTCACCAGATCCCCCTGCCCTTTGCCCCCCTTTTTTCATAGTTTTCACCCGAGCCCCGAAAAAGGCTTAGTTTTCCCATGCGTCTGCTGTTGCGCGTCACTGCCCCCTTTGACTTTTCAGGCCTTGTTTGGTTGTTTCGCGGTCCCCATTCCCTTTTTGCCATTCACAAAAGTTCGGCAAGGATAGTTTTCTTTGCGCACTCGCCAGTTCCCTCCCCCTGTTTTTTTTTTCCCCCCATTCCCCCCCCCCCCCTTCCCCCCCCCTCCAGCGATCCGAACCCAAAACATTGCCACCCTTTGGGTCTTACAAGGTGCCACTTTTTTTCGTTGACCTTTTCTTATGACTCTTTTTAAGCTTTTTCCTTTTTTCTTCCCGACAGCTTTTTCTCCCACTCCGGCCTTCTGGTACTGGGTCTTTACTTTCTATTCTTGAACCTTTTTGATTCCGAGTTTTCTTTTCACCCGTTTTTTCCTTTTTGGGAACCCCCCCGGATCCCAGGAGCTGATTCGGATTTTTTCTCGGGCGGTTTTTTTCCGTTTCCCTTAAACACTTTTTCATCACCACTTCGCCCTTTTTTCCACCTTCCAAGAGGATGTTCCTTCTCAAGTTTCACCTTATCCTTTCCATTTTGATGGTTGTCTTCCCCTATGGGTTCACTTTTTGATTTTCCCGTACTTCTCCACTTTCCCTCGGCCGGTTTCCCCCCGCTTTTGGAGGCACTCAATTCTCCAGGTTTTCGGAACTTTTCGATCTTTTCCTTGAGTATTCGTAATTTCAGAACCTTTCGCAGGACCCCCTGCGTTGTTTGAAGTGTTCTTGATGGTCGGGTTAACACTCAAAACTTTTCTCTTTCGTACTTTTTTTCCTATGTTTTTTCTCCCTTTCTTTTCCTTTCAGATACAGTCAATTGAAGAGGTTGGGTTGCAGGGGTGCCTTTATGACCTTCCCCCCATTTCCGCACCGAGAGTTTTTTTTTTTTTTGCTTCCTTTTCGGTTCCTTGAAAGAAGTCCAGAAGTTTTTCTTTGTAGCTGAACCCTGTTTTTTTTCTTTTTTTTGGCTATTTTTTTTTTCCCTAGTCCCCTCTGGGTCCTTCTGTGTTCCCCCCCCCTTATTAGGTTTTTCTGTCCCCTCCCCCACCTTCCAGGACTTTTTTTTCAAGACATGTTAAGTCTTAGTAAGGCTTTTTTAGGCTATTTTGTTCCGTCTCTGGATGTTTTCACAGTTTTTTTTTTCTGATCCCGCTTTTTTGCTCCCCTTTTGCGATAAGGCCTTGGTGGATGTTGGTCTTTTTTTTTGTTTTTTTTCTTTCAAGCTTCTTTTCTCCCCCTTGCTCCTGGAGGGATGTGCCCAGGCAGCCGATTAGGCGGCGTTCCTTCCCCCCCGCCCCTTTTTTTTTTTTTTTTCCCCCCGCCTTTTTTTTTGCCCCTTCCCCCCCCTTTCTTGCTCGTTCAGTCATCGCAGTTTTTTTTATTTCGTAATTTCTCCCGCTTCTCGTTTGAAAACGTTTTTTTTGGCTTTTTTTTTTTTTTTGACAAAACCTGCCTCCTTTCCTTTCGCTCGAGTTTCCCACAGGACTTTTTTTTTTTCCCACTTGCAGGCCTGTTTCCGTTTCATTTGGTTACGTTCCTTTCTGCTTCTCCCCTAGATAGGAAGTGCGTCAGGCCCTCCCCCCCCGTACCTGCAAAAGTTTTTTTCCTTTCTTTTTTTCTTCTTTCTCCCTTTCCCACCAGGATGTCTTCGCAGTGTAATCAGTTGCACCATTTCTTTGTGAGCCGCCTGGACTTTCTTGGCGTTTTTTTTTTCCTTTTTTTCCCTTCCGGGTCCCCTCTGGAGTTGGTCCCCCCTTCCCCCCCTTTTTTTTCGTCGGTTTGGTTTTGTGGAAAGAACTCCCGTGATGTTTTTACGTCCCCTTGTTTGTTTTTTTCATGACTTGTCTGGCGTATCTCTTCACCCTTTTAGTGTCATCCCCCCTTTTCCCCTTTCCCGACTGCCTATGGGTTTTTTCCGAGGCTTTTTACTGTTATGTTTTCCCCCCGTGTTTTTTTTCCTAACTTCTTCCCCCATGTTTCATTTTTCTGAAGTTGATTTTCCGTTCTTTTCCATCGCGGTTTCCCCCATCCCCGGGGCACTTGCAAACTTGACGAATGACGACATGGCGCGTTCTTCCCTTCAGTGTTGGCAGGCGATCCCTTTCGCGGCTCTTTTCCGTTTGCCGAGGGTCACCATTGGGCGTTTTTTTTTTTTTCCGATTTTACATATTTCGCTGGTTGTCTGCTGTGCCGGCTGTTTCTTCCTGTGTTTTTCAGCGTCACAATTCAGTGGTCTTTTCACCGATTTTTTTTTTTCTTCTGTAGCTTTCCCCCCCCCCCCCCTCCGCCTAGTCATTCCCCTTTTTACGGGTAGTTTTTATATGCACCTTTTCTTTGCTTGGCACTTTTCCCTTTGAATTTGTCCTTCAGTTCCCCCCCCTCCCTTCCTCTTCACTTTTTTTTCCACTAGTTATCTTCCCTTTCGTCACCTCGTGCTGTTGACATGCCCTCGTTGCGCTGTCTTTTCTGTGATGTCGAAGTCGGTCCCCTGGTTTTTTAAACTATTTTCCCCCTCCTTTTTTTGTCTTCTTCTTAGAATTCCTCTTTGCTTTTGGTAGGGCTTCTTGGGAAGGAACCGTTCGTTTCGTTTAGTCTACCTTTTGAGTCGTTGCGAATGTTCCCTGTTTTTTTTTTCTTTGGCAGTGCCCTGGGGAACTTTTTTTCTCTGCGTCGCGCTGGTTTCTTGGGGCCACGTTCCCGCCTTGTTCTGCAAACACACGGATTATCTCTTTCTCCCTTCTGATACACATTCATTTTTCCTTGTCTTTTTTGGAGACGTTTTTTGTGTAGGAAACAGACCCTTCCTCCTCTCCCCTCCCTCTGACCTCAACCGAAGCCGTGTTCCGGCAGCTTGTATCTAAGCAGGGCAGCGTCCGAGGCGCCTCGCCCCGGCTCCCACCACTTTTATTAGGTGACCCCCTCCCTTTCCCCACGTGCCACCTTCTCCCCAAATGTAGGGGTCTTTCTTTTCCCTCTTTTTTTCGCTTCTTTTTTTCCTATGGTTTTCCAACCCTGCCACTTCCAGCCGGAATCTGCTTCGAGGCGCATGGTGTCGCACCTTTTTAGGTTCCTCCCCCGTCATTCCCCGAAGTTTGATGATCTCGAGTTCCTTTCCTCGGCGCTTGGCAGGCCGGCAAGTGAACCCAAGTGCAGTTGGCGCATCCACCCATTGCATTCTTCCCCCTTGGTTTTGATTTTTTCCTTTCTTCGTCAGAACCCCTCCCCCGAAACAACTCGTTTCCGACTTCGCGTCGGGCTTGCGCAGGCGCCGGCAACCCTCCAGGAAGGGACCTCACCCCAAGTGTGCCGACCGCGTTACGTGCCCCCCCTCCCCACGACCCTGTGGATGGTCATCCCCTTTTAAAGCTCGCAATTCTGCGACCTGGCTTTACACCTGAACTCTCTGTTTTTTTTTTTTATTCTGTCTTTTTTTGGTCCCCCTTTTTGTCCCCCTTTGAGTCCCTAGCTAGCCCTCCTCGCCGGGCAATCCCATATTAAACCCCCCCTGTTTGCAGGCTGGACCCTTCTTGAGGGCAACATGTCAACACACAACCCCTCTTCTTTTTTCTTCAAGTAGGCCGATTTTTCCTTTTTCCCTTCCTTCTCCCGCTTCATGCTGCCAAGGGCCCCGTGGGCGTTATTCATACGATCATCGTGTTCTGTCCCACCCCTTTCCTCCCAACTAAGTGTGTTTTACCCCGGTCGCTTTGTCGATTAAGTGACCCCCGCTGTGTTTTCGACGTTGGCCCGTTTGGGCTTCCGGTTGACTTCATTTCCCCTTACTGAGTTTTCTGGCGGGTCGCTCGGCACGATCCTCTTTTAACCCTGGTACGAGGGCTTTTCCTCAGTCCCTGAGGTATGCTTGTTGCCCCCTGTGCATTTACGCTTTGCATATTTTTTACATCCTTCCCTTCTTTGCCCAGTGGCTCACAAGGCGTGCGCTGAGCTTCGTCAGCGCCTGCCCCCCCCTCCTTTATCCCCTGTACGCGCTCCTTTTTTTTTTTGCGGAGTGTTTCGGGTCATGGCCGGAAAAGTCGCATCGTTTGCGCAAGGTCTGACGTGTGTTTTTCGCTACGCTTTTTTTTATTGGCACACTTTACGGTGCAGTCTTCTCGGGACGCCGTGGCGGTGTTCCGCTGTTTCCGTTTTGAGTGGTTGCCCCTCCCCATTTCCGCTGGGGTTTTCCCGGAGATGATTATCTCACCCGGCTCCCTGCCGCGCCACCGCCACGGCCCGGATAGGCCCTGGTAGTCGAAAGCGCCTCGCAGTGTCGTCCGCTGACCCCACTCGGGATCCGTAGGATCCGGCGACTCCGTTGTTCAATCCTCCTAAAAGGTTTCTTTCCCTTTTCTCCGTGACCTGAAAGAGGCCTGTCCTTAAAAACGGCGGGCCCGCTGCGGGCGTTTTCTGCCCAGTTGTGCGTTGCACCCCCGTTTTCATTGTTCGGCGCCAAGTCAGGCCCCTCTCACTTTTTCCGGCCGCCGCCGACACAAGAGAGGGCCAGACGTCAATTCGTTTTTTGGTTGACGCCGGCCTTCTCCTCCAGCTCTTTTGCTTCCCCACGGTTGCTCTTTCTTATTCTTTTCTCGCCGCGGTCAAGCAATTTCAATCCCGCTGTGCTTGGTATGCTGGTTAGGTCTGGCCCTATCGAGCGTGCACGAAATAGCGTTCCCGTGGGTGTGCTGGGCGCCGGCGCGGGCTTCCGATTGTCAGCGGGGATCACTGTATAGACGCCGTCCCCGGTTCGCCCATGTTCTCCGAGCCCCCTGCTTTGAAGTCAGTCCCGTGGGCACGTGAAAAGCGCGCTGTCGCATGTGTTTTAAACGGCCGCCCTGTTCCCCCTGATCCTCCCTCTGCTCCTTTTTCCCCTTTGGGGGCGCCTGACTTCCCCTCGCCCGAAGCGGTAGACCAGCGCGCAGTTTGTGTGGCGCCGTGGCGCGGGGCCAGCATGTTTCCTCCGATTAGGGGTCCATCTCCTACGAACGTTGGTGAGGTCATACGCCGAAGGTGGGTTCTTTTTTTAGTTGTCATGGTTTCCAGCCGGCGTATCATTCCGCACTTCCGTTATACCGGGCACGCTGCAATACAACGCTGGGCCCTGCCTGTCCGCATTTTCCGCCTCCCTTTGCCGTCCCCAGGGCGGCTGATGCCTTTTCTTTTCTCAACGGGCGTTTTTAGAACGAGCTATCTGTCGCCCCGGGGCGTATTTTTGACGAGGTTGAAGACAAGTGCCGTCCCTCCCACCACCCTCCCTGACATTGCGGGGCTGTGAGGGAAATTTCCCCTCCGTCGACGCTTTTCTGGCAAATTTGCTCTTTTTTTCCTTTCCCTACGCGCTTTGGGTTTCCGCTTTTTCGCTGCATCACCCCAGTGCCCGCCTACGACCTGGCGGCAACCATTCCCTGCATGCACATCTGGCTGGGCGCCTTTTCGACATGGGCGCTTGCTGGCCATTTGGTCCGGCACATCCTCGATTTTGGCGTATGATTCCCTCCCGGGCCGACCGTGGGCCTCCTTTGCTCTCTTTCCCCCCGCGTTGCCTTTCCGCCGGGCGTTGTACGCATCTTGCCTTTTCCCTTTCTTCTGGCCCCGGTTACTGTGATTATCTGCATGGTCGCCAGGGTCTCAAAGTCTGGTTGCGCTTTTCTCCTCCGCCGCGCACGGGGGAACATTTTCCCTTTTCCTTAGGCCAATGGGCGCGACTGCCTTTCAAGTGTGCCGTTTGGCGACTTTACCGAAGGTCCTGCCGCCGTTTTTCACCTTTTTTAGCTTTTGGTTCCGGTTTTTTTTTTTTTTTTTTTTTTGTTTTGGCAGTGGGCAAAGGGTGTGTCGGCACTGCACCTCCTGAGACGGCATACGGTGCAATGCCATCTCTGATTTTACTCACCCCGTTGGTTTGGATTTTCCTTCCATGCAATTTTTGAAGGATCCGTCGCGCGTATGGTTCATGTCCGCCCTGTTTTGATAAATTTTGGACTTGCCCGGCCCTCCTAGTACCCAAAGTTGCGGGGGCGGAAGTCGGCGTTTTCCCTTCGGTCTTGGCTTCTGTTGAAACGTTTAGCCAGTACTTTCATGCTTGATTGCCCCTCCCTGACCGTTTCCTGTCGACGAGGAGGCAGGTCTGAATAGCCCTTCTTCCATGGGATCATGTCCGAACCGTAAATTTTCCCCCCTATTTTAAGGGGCTTCGCCTTTGTCCGTTTAGGGCTTTCCGGAGGAAGGCTTTTTTCGCTGTTCGCCATGGGGCCCCAACTTTTAGGGATGGCGGGCGGCCTCTTTTTTCCCCCGTCCCAAGATCATCGTATATCGGAGAAAGGTCAATCTTCACTCCCCCCGGTTTTTGCCTTCTCTGTCTGGACGTCGCCACCCTCCCGTTGGTATGGGATCTTGTTGTTCGTGTGAATGCGTCTTGTTTTTCTTTTTTCCACTCCCTTTTTTTTTGTTATGCAGTGCGCCCCCCCCCCCCCCCCCCCCTCGTTGATCTCTCCACCGGTCGTCTTGAATGATCGCCTACTTTTATCCCGAGTCTGCTTTCTTCACTATCGAGTTATGGACTGTCCTGCTTGTTGTATTTTTCCTAGGGTCCAAGCCTTGTTTCCTTCTTCCCCCACGCTTAACTTTTTTTCGTTTCCTCCCCCCTCATAGCTATGCTGGCCATCCCCTCCTTTTTTGACTTCTCCACGAACCCTGGACGACTGCATTTTCCTTTTTGCCACGCCGCTGCCTTGGCTTTTGACTGCTTACCCACCCCTTTTTCCTGTCCGGACCTTTTGGAATTTCGCGCGTGCATCCATTTCTGGGACTGAATTCTTTCCCCCCTTTTTCCCCCTTTTCTTCAGTAGCAAGGCCTACGAGCTTTTTGCCCCCCTTTCCTGAAGCCGATGTTAAAAATCCCCGTCAGGCAATCCTTTTTCCCTTCCCGGCGTCCAGTGTACTTCTCCCTGTTAGTTTTTTGTTGGCCCTTTCGTTTTTCCCCTTGGTTCCCGCGGGGAGGGGGCCCAACTGATTTCCTCGTTTTTTTCGGGCCCTTTGCCTCCCTTCTTATTTCCCCCTTTCTGTAGTATTTTTCTGCGCTCGGCTGTTCTTTTACAGTTTCCGGCGTGTTCCTTGGCACGTTAGATTCCGGAGGGTTTTTTTGTTTTCTTTCCTTCTGCCTTTTCCAATTCCACAGAACTTCCCCCTCTCCTTCCGTGACAACCGTTTTGTTTTTGGTATTGCGTTGCCTTTTGCCTGCCATTTATTCGGGCTCACGTGTTTTTGGTTTTTCCCCTCCTCCCAACCGATTACTGTCCAGATACCTGTTTTTTTTTTCCCCCTTGCGAACCCACGATTCCTTCTGCCACTCCCGGGCTTTTTTCCCCAGGCTGCGGCTTATCGTCGTAACTTCTGACCTTCGCACATCTTTAGCCCCCCCGACCATTTTCGTGGCCCCCCCCCTTTTGGCCTTTGTTTTTTTGCCTTGTTCCTTGTCTCCCAGCTCGTTAAAACCAAGCGTGTACCGAACCGTGGGGTATCCGTTAGCTTCGGCCCGTCGATGAAGGCTTTACCAAAGGTCACAGTTTTCGGGCGAGCCCTTTTTCTTCTGCTGGCAGCGAACACCTATTGGGCCTGCCTTCAAGGTCCCTTTCCCACGCTTTGCCTCAGTTTTTGTCACTGTATGCCCACTTTTGGTCTGTCCGGCTTCCCCATCGCCGGAGGCGGGGGCGGCCGGCTTCCATGGGGACGCTGCCTCATTTGTTCAACGCCCCTGCCCCTTTTCCTGTGATTTGTCCGGGATTATGTTGTCCTGCGTCTTTTCGCGTTTTCTGCTAGGAGTCCTTTTCATCATGGCAGTTGGCTTCAGAGCTTTATCACGGGATTGTTATCGTCCGAGGAAGTGGGTGCGCTGTGGCGTTCGGCTCGGATTCCGGTTGGAGCGCTTTTTTATATCACAAGCGAGATCCTTTTCCAGGCAAATGCTCGGCGCGGTTTTCCGGGGCTCCGGGTACACGTCTGGCATTTTACCCCTTTGGGATAGGCTCGTACGCTGCCCCCCCCAGCGACAGCGCCCCGAACACTTCGGCAGTTCGTCCCCCTGTCCCCTTAGTTAGGCGTATTGCTATTTCGTACCAACGTTCTACCTTTGCGCTGCCTCTTTTCGATGCGCTTGACCGGCCGATTCACCCGTTGGTTAGCTGGTGGCACGATTTTTTTCCCTCTCTCTTAGTTCAACCCGTGTTAAGGGAACCCCTTTCGAACATTTCCCTTTTTTTTTTTTTCACTTCTTTTTCACCCCACTTGTCGGGAGAACCTGGCGA
>Ga0179593_1360625_pt1 | contig 12555 bp, 10 predicted proteins | sample CZODoug2_1_08_16_FD_185931 | JGI IMG/M metagenome (GOLD analysis project Ga0179593, IMG submission 185931) | Vadose zone soil fungal communities from Angelo Coast Range Reserve, California, USA - CZODoug2_1_08_16fungal (PacBio error correction) | ecosystem: Environmental > Terrestrial > Soil >... | reverse complement strand
TTTGGTTTTCTCGCCCGTTGTCCGTTTTTTCCCCTGCTACCCCAGGTGGCTGCGCACGCTTGCTAGAACATCGTAATTAGTTCCCCTGACCATTTTTTTACCTCTCCTCTATCAATGGGCGTTTGATGGCCCCCTCCTGAGAGTATCGACTTTTTTTCTTGTCCGACTTTTCTCCTCCAACGAGTCGTTAAGAACTTCGTTCGTTTCTCCCCCCCTCGCGGGCTTATTCTCACATTATAGCCGTCTACTGTCTCCCCCAATTTTCCCCCGTTTCTGTTCTCTGCATGTCAGGACCCCCTTTCTTGTCGTCTTTTTTTTTGAAGGTAAGTCGGCTTCTGCGCACTACGACCTCCCGGTGATTGCGCTCCCCTGACTTTCCTGTGATTTCTTAAAGGCCACTGCGTCACTCGATGTTTTTCTAGTAAATCGTTAGACTAACAGATTTGTGGGCCAAGATCAGCCCTTCTAGTCTCAAAAACGACCGAGCGTCTCCGAAAGAGGAGTGTGCTGGAATCTGAGAAGGTGACTTCCCTCTCTATTTTCTGGCCTTTTCTTCTCTCCGATATCAATGTGAATAGTTCATAAGATATCTGTGTTTTTTTCGCTTCTCGCTCGTTTCTAGCGTTAACCCCTTGTCCTGGTCCTGCAGGACTGCGAAGGGCGCGTTCCGAGCAAGGTTTCAGCTATCTACGACTGGAGAGTACTAAATTTTCTGTCTCCTCCCCCTCCCCTTTGCCGACCTATTTTTCTCCCCCCTTCATCTTGAGATTAGAGCTGAGAGTCCCCCAGCCGAGCCCCTTTTGTCTTATTTAGGAGAGAGTTTTTATGGCGGCCATTTCTTTTTTGGATGATCGGGGAGTTGGATTTGGAGGCTTCCGATTTGTCTTCGCTTTTTTCCCCCTGCCACTCCTATTATATGACCTCCAGGCGGTTTCGACATGCGGTCCACAGACTTTAGGGTCTCGCATTCGCCCGATGCGATCTGTAAGGAGGCAAAGGAGGAGAGAGATATTAAGCTCCGGATGAAGTCTCTTCTTCCTCTCTCCGCTTCAATAGTTCCCCCTGTACACCGATCTTGTTTCCTCCCCCCCCCCTTCAGCTATAGTCTGCCGCACTCTTATTTAGTGAAGAAGTCTGTTACTTGTCGCGCGCCCTCATCAATCACTCTTCCTGCGTTTCCTTCGTGCCCAGTACGTCCCCCCATTACCCTTTTATTTGAAGCGCCAGCCTCTCCCTTTGGTTTTGGCCCGCGTCGGTATGGATTCCGTCTTTCCCCTGCCTTACTTGATCTTCTACTTCCTCTTCCTTCCACCCCTCTTGTCGTTTATCTCATTTCTTCGCGTGACCGTTGGCTCCTTTTCCCCACGCGGCCTAGCCTTCCTTGTTCCTCTCGGTCTCAAGCGCCTTGTTGCCTGGCACCGCAGGTCCTCAGCAGCTTGAGACAACTGTTCTCTCCCTATTTGTATCCCCTCTTTTTCTCCGGCGTTCTCTCTGTACGAGACTCTCCCTCTTCTTGCAACTCAGTCCCCCAATCTGCAATATTTTCCTTGACATCACCAGCGTTCCACTGGTCGCCCTGACCTTGCGAGAAGGGAGCTATGTACTTCTGGCCTTTCCCTCCTTCTGCGTTGACACCTCTGGAGTCTCAGTTCCCCTGCTGTTCTTACCTTTCCCCCTTTTTAAGTTCCGAATAATTTTTCTCTATGTTTATTATATTACATCTTTCTCTTGTTCCTCCCCATCGTTTTGGTGTTGATCTATTCACAGACTCTCAAAACTTCTCCCTTTTCTCCTCCATCGTTTTTCCTCTGCCGGTTGGAAACGGTTGAAATTAATGAAAAGACTCCTTTCTTCTTCCGTCCATCCACCCAGAATGCCAAGAATCAACTGACCTTCTCCCGTCTCTTGCCAATTTGGAGGCATTGCGGACTATTACAGTTCGATTTCCAGCCTTCTGTTTTTTCTTCACCTGCCTGCCTGTCGAGTCCTCTCAGCGACCTGTTGCGCAACCCCATGCGAACATATTCAAGCGACGTGATTAACTTGTTCGGTGACGCCACAGGTTCTCTGTACCCTGACCCTCCGAGTGACCCCCTTTTTTGTTGACTCTGGACATGGATACGTTTTTGTCCCTCCATCTGAATAGTTCTCTCTACGAATTTATGGACCCGATACGTATGGATTCTTTTGTCCCTCTCTTCTCTCCATCCCTAAATTAGACTCCCTCTCCCCACATGGTTCACTGTCTTTAGAGTCGAGTCGATAGAGAGGTTTTTTTCGATTCGTCCTGAACTCTTTTCCCATCCCACCGGCTTTTTAGAATAGTGCCCCTTATTTTGAGGGGACCTGTCTCTTCTGTAAGGAGCTAGGTCCAGTTACTTCCAAAGACGTCTTGCGAAGCTGCCTGCCACAGTCCCCTATTTTATCGGGCTTCCCTTTGAAAATCAGATTTCATGGAATGCGGCTCCCTTTTTCCCTTCGCTTTTTTTTATCACCTTTAGAGCTCGCGCCTCTCCCTACGCGACGCCCAACCATATGGCGATGAGGAAGTCCGAGGTGGACCTTAGCAAGCTTCGTTTCCTACTCCTCGTCCTTCGGCTTCCCTTTTCTCCCCTGAAGCATCCCTTTTCCTCAGGAACGTTCGGCCTAGGGCTCTTTCTCGCCCTCGGACCTACATCAAGCTCGGCCTCCCGTGTCCCCCCCTTCGCCTTGAGAATCTGACGCTCTACTAAACCCGCCTTCTTTTCTCTCGGCAGACTCCCTGCCGATGTTGAAGGCTCCCTCGAATCCCTCGAGAGGCCTCCTTTTTGTGATGCCGACTTTTCTTCCTCTGCCATTTTTTGTAGAAAATGCGTTCCAGCCTTTCCTTTTCTTCTTCCTCCTTCCTCGCCCCGCCTTTCGTCCACCCTCCGGACCGTTTTTTCTTGGCTCCTAGCTTAGCTTCTCCGACAGCACAGCCTTTTTGTCGATATTTCACGTCTGAACCTTCTCCTCAGGATTATCGTCCGCTTCTTCTCGCTTTTCGTCACGTCCTCTCTTCCCCTCCCCCATCTCTTATTTTTTTCTTCGGTTTTTGGCTCCCTATTTTGGTTCTCAGCGCGGTGCCAAAAACCCTTTTTCGTATTTCCCATGCAAAGTAAAGGTACCTCTTTCGGCCATCTTCACCCCCCCCCCTTTCCTGGAAGACATTCGTGCGAATAACAGGATGCCGTTCAGCTCCCGATTTTTATTCGCAGACTCCACTCCTCCCTCCTCCCATTCTTCCCCCCCCCCTTTTAAATTTTGATCTATGTTCAACTATTGAAGCCGTTTCGGACCTCCGCGGAAAGAAGCCGCAAGGATCCTCCTTTAACCCGCTCTTTTTCTCGCTCTATTTCCTTCTCTGGCCTAGCCCCCTCGCGCCTCTGCACGACTTTTTATCAGGGTCTCTTAGAAAAAACTTTTTGTCTGTGTGAAATGTCTGGAGATAGTTTTCCCTTTTTTCTCTGGCCTTCTCCCTCCTCCTCGGTTGTGGTACCCCTGGATTTTTTCCCCGCGGCTTGACGCGTCGTCCAAGCGTCAGCAAAAGTAGCTTGCAGCGTTTCGCCCCCTCTCTTTTGGGAAGGCTTGCGTAAATTCCTCTCCTCGACCTTTTCTCCCCCGAAATGATATTGAATAGCGATTCTCGAATCCTCCTACCGATTCGGGCTTGGGTTTGGTGTTTCACTTTCTCTAGAACCCGCAATCTTCTGCCTGGGAATCCTCCAAATCCCGGTCTCTCTTCCTTCTCCGTTACTCCGGGATACCAATTTAGACCAGCCATGGTGTGCGGCGGCTTTTTCGAAGTCGATCGTTTTTAGGGAACGTCTCCTCGCCGAAGGTACTGACGTTAGGGAATTCGGAGGCTCTTTCTCCCTCCGTTGTTTTTTTGAAGATCTATTTCCAATTCCTTTTCCCTCTTCAGGACCCCCCCCTTCCTTTCTTTTTTCCACCCTCCCCCTCGGTAAATCGCCACCACCGATCAAGTCTTTGTCCCTTTTAGCCGCCTTCTTCTGTGGGCATTGATGTTTTTTCGCAGGCTTAGAAGCGAGGTGAGTTTCTCGGCCTTGCACGACCGCGCACTCTCTTCCTATCCTCTTTCTCCATTCTTCCCCTATTTCTGGGCCTGAGGTGGACTGTTCTCTGAGCGCCTTCCGCCAACGCCTTCTTCAAGTAGGTCGGGCGGCTATGCATCTTGAGGGTTCCTGTTATTACCGAATTCTTATTCCCCCCTTTTCTTTTTTTACTTCCTGTGACTACCCCCTGACTAGCGCGTCTTCGTCCAAACATTGAGTCTATCTGATCACGACTCAAGTGTGCTAACTCGAAACGATTATAAAGGGGAGGTGATAGCCTTGTTCCCCTCCTTCCTGCTCGTGGACGATCTTTCTTCCCCCCCTCTTTCCCTCTCCCCCATCTGAGCGATATCGCGGCTCCCCCTCCCTCTCTTAAGCGGCTTAGCAGTGTGACTTAATTGCGATCCGTCCCGTTCCGTGGTCCCCTCTTCTCTGGCCTGTTTCGGCCTTTCTTCCTCCTACAGTCTCAAAGGCTTTTTTTTCATACGGCAACTCCGAATGCCTTTGTCATGCGCGAAGTCTTGACGTTTTTATCGCAAGGAAGGTATTTTCCCCTTTTCCTCCTCCCTCGGTCTGTTACTGTGTTCTGGTGGAAGACAAATTTGGGTCCCCCTTGCTGAGCCTCCCGAATCGTCGCCCCCCGAAAGCACGGCCTGGACCGAGGACTCGCTAGTGTTTGGAATAAGAAGGTGTTCCCCCCCATTGTCTTTCTCGGTGGGTCTATTTTTCCTCTCGGTCTTTCCCCTCTACCATTCGAGGATTTTTTTGGCAGCTCTCCTCCTCTTAGCGCTCAGTTCCTCAGAGCGGCCCGGATGGGCAGTTCTGTAATTCTGCTAAGGGAGGATAGCTCAAGTTGCAGATTTTCTCCCTGACAACATTTTTGTTGCTCCTCCTTCCATTTCTCCTCGCTCACCCTTTTTTTTTCCCGAGATAAGATGCGCTCCTCTTCAACGCTTCGCGTTGGACAGAGGCTCCCCACCTACGCGTCGGCATTTTTCTTAGACGGCGACCTTTGTCCGTTCGGTGCTACGAGGCTTTGGCTTCTTTTCCTCTTTGGATCTTTTCTTTCCCTTTTTCCCTTTCTGTGAAGAGTGCTTCCCTTGTGGAAGAGACTCTTTTGTTTCGGACCTTTTCCCTTCTTTCGCGCTATGACGTTCCACAGCACTCTTTCCAATACGCATCGAAAGATTTTTCTAAGTGCTTTTCCTCTCTCCTTCTCGCGCTTTTTTCATTTCTGACGAGTCTTAATCTCTTTAAGAATTTACCGTAGGACCTTTGAGAAGAGACGATGACACGGCCGACTCGTGGGGGCACGGCGGTGGAGTCCCTCTCTTAAAGTGTCTTGGTAGTTTTTGGTTTTCCCCCCTCTCCCCCCTTATCGTCTCTTCCCTCAACCCCGACAGACCCTCTCGAGACGGCCTGGTTTTTTTGTCCGAACTCCTACCGTATCAACTCTTTAGAGCTTTTAAAGCTTTCTCAGACAGAGATTGTCTTGTCTCTCCCATCGCTTTCGTCTCCTCTCTTGACGTTCTTATTCTTTTCCAATCCGCTTTTTTCTTTGCTCATTTTTCGCGCTTCTCGATTGGGCACGTTACTGCATGAACTCTATTAACAGGTGGACTATCGGCCCCCGTTTTCCTTGCGTCGTTCCTCTTTTTCCTCTCTGCTTCCCAGGGAAACCGCTTTTTGATCCCCGTCTCTTTCAGCGCGCGTGTTTCAGATGCGGGCCCCATCCCGCGCCAAGATTTTCCCCTTTTTTTAACACCCTTCCGGCCACTCTTCTTGTTTATCCCCCACCAGCCCTTCGTGCCACAATTTAGGGGGGCAGGTGCGATGTTTTATTTTTGGGGGCAGCGAATTCCCCGTTCCCCCCCCCCCCTTTCTTTCGTTTCTTCCCCCCTTTTTCCGGGCAGGACTCCCTATGAGACCCAGCTGAAGTTTTTTACGTCCTCAGTTTTCTCTTGTTTTTTTGATCGTATTTTTCCTCTTTTTTTGAGAGGCGATGTTTGTAATAAGAACCCTCCTCAAAAAAGTTTCTTCCTTTCGCTCCCTTTTTCGCTCCTTATGATCAGGCTTTGACCTTCCCCCGAGCATCCCAATTTTGTCACGCCCGAATCCTTCCCCCGCCTCCCTCTGCTCTCTCGAAAGTCTAGGGACCTTGGTCCTTTGCTTTTTTCACCTATACATTTTGCGATGGTTTTCGTTCAACTTGCCCTCCCGGTCGCGGCATATCTCCCTCCATCCCTTCTTGTCTACCACAGAGAGCAAATCGGAGATGTTTCTTCTACGCGGGGATTTTACCCGTTTGCCCCCAGGGTTACACGCTTCGGGGACACCCGGGTTCTTCTTCAATTGTTTGAATCGCTCGTTCTGGCCGTTTTTTCTGGAAAATTCGATGGAAGTCGCTTATGATCCTGACCAGCGGACCTGGCCAGATCCGTCATTTTCGCTATCCCCCTCAATGGCTTACAGAGCCTCCATCCTCTTCCCTTCATACCTTTGATTCTCTCCTCTTGCCCCCGACGCTTTCGTTCCCGAGTTCCTATTTTTCCCAACCGGCCGAATCGTTCTTTTGCTTAGGTTTTGCCGTTAAGGCGCGGTCTGCCAGACTTCATGTGAAAGACTCTGCTCCCCTCTGCCCCTCCCCATTCCCGTTCCTTCTCTTCCCTTGAAGCTGCGTTCTTTGGTCCATGCTGCTTTTCCTGCTCGTTAGGTGCTTTCTTGCTTTTCGCCCGCCTCGGGTCCCCTCTGCCAGAATTCCATCTGTGCGATGGAGACGTCTCCCTCTTCTTTTCGCCTCCTTCCCCCTGGGTCACTTAGGTCCTCTCCTAGGCGCTTCTGCGTCACGCGAAGCAGTCTCTTCCCCCTTTTCCCCCGCGCCCGTTTCCCTTTCTTCCTCCTCGCTCCTCCCCGCCAGCTAGCTCCTTTCGTTGGACACCTTTCCCTCTGCGGCCTTTTCGGAAAATAGCGTGGTTGAGAGTCCGCGCGAGCTTTAGTCGAAGCTTCCTCCCACCTTTCTCATGACCTAGGGTGTCTTCTTTCTTCAGACATGCAAGGGTGTTTGTCGATCAAATCACCCCTGGCGCAGTGACTTGACCGGGATCTTCTCCCTTTCTTTTGGCCCGGGACCTTCCTCCCCTTTTGCACATGAGGCCCGCGGCTTCCGAGCGCCTTTTTTTTACGTTCTTACAAGCCTGCTTATGCGATATCGAGGTTAACTTGACCGATCTCCTCTCTCCTCCTCCTTGTGCGCTTTACGTAACTTGCGCCCCTTCAGTTTTTGGATCCTCTTCGGGGACCTAAGAATTGACGTTCGGGCGACGTTTGTTAGGCTAAGCGTGTCCACATTGTCTTACAAAGCACTTCCATTCCGATTTCTTCCTCTAATGTCAAGTATGTAATGGACGACCCTGAGTCTCCACCTTCATGGATTATTTTTTGCTAGACCCACCCCACCGTACACACCAGACCGCGCCAGCCGCACCCCTTCCGACACCCCCCGAACGCATCCCACTCCCGCCCCCCTGCACGCACCCACCCCCCTGACCCTGCTCCTTTTCGCCGAGCTTGGGGGAAGCTCACACGTTTCCGCCGTCGGAACTCAGCCGTTGATCCTGAGCAGGTGCTCATTCTTGACCTCCCCTTTTTCTCTCTTCGAATCTATGTCGAGGCATTCCTCTAGCGCGCATTCGAACGCCTTCTGTCACGCTTGTGATAGAGGTCTCAGGCAATGAGGTCGGGAAACGTTTTATCTCACGTCCTCCTTGTCCCTCTCCCCGCTCGGCGCGGTTTTTTGGTGGTCGTTGAGTTTTCCCTTTTTGGACACTTTCGATGACCTGCGCGAACTCCTTCTCCCTCCAGAAGGTCTTCCTTGAAGGCCGATCATCTTTCCTTCAAATTCCTTTGTCTCCCTTCCTCAGGTCGTTCCCTGTTAACTCCCCTTTACCGATATTCCTTAGAGCGTTTCGACTGACTTCCCTCCTTCTCTTTTTCTCCTTCCTTCTCGCGACATAATTCCACTCCTTCTCCCGGGCTTCTCCACTACAGGCAGCGTTCTTCTTTTTTTTCCCAAGCCCGAGGCTCACGTTCGGCCCGCCTCAATGGATACGTTTCTCTTCGTGCTTTTTTTCGATAGCCCTGGGAGGGTTTCACTTCCGAAGTTCTCTTTGTCTGGGCGCATCTTCTCTATCCTCCTATTGTGTTTTGATCGAGATGACCTTCCGTCTGACCTCTTTTTTACGCTCCTTTCCCTCTCTTCTCCCTCGCACGTCTCCTTTGGTCAGATATGCTCCCCCCCCCTTTTAAGAAGACAAGGATTTTTTTTTTTTCCTTTCGACGTGTCTCCCCTGATTAGAGTCAGTGGGCCTTGAGAGTCGGCCCTTAGAACCCGATGGACTGATTGACGTTCTGGCCCTGAGCCCACTCGGTCGGTCTTCTACTCTTCGACCTCTCCCGGATGTGTTTCCTTCACGCATCAGTTCTCTCGCGAATGACGCCAAGCCTCGGACTTCGAGGTCAAGCTGCCGTCTTGCCTGCTCTTTAGATTTGAGGGGGCTTCATTTGATTTGAACCTTTTTTTATGTAGGCGTTGCGGACCTCTTCCCCTTTTCTCCCACCCTTGGCCTTTCCCTTCCATCTAGCAACCCCCTGGCGATCTCCTACGGGATTTACCCTCCCTAAATTTTTCTTCCCTAGACATCAGATGCGTGATCTGTGGGAGACGTTGCGCGAGACGTCTCTCGCAGTTTCTTTTCGTATTCCCCCCTCTTTTTTTTTAAACTTATGCTCCTTCTTTTTTTTTCTGCGAGCGTTCCTCTTGCTATGAGTTTGAGATGCGCGCCTTTCTATACGGTCCACGGTTTTCACTTTTTCCCCTCTTTTTCCGCTCTGCTTTTTCGGTCGTTTTCTAGAAGCAAAGGCATTTTGCTTTTCGCTCCGGACACCGAAGCAATGCATTGATGCGCGCAGAGGGATCTTATCGTTCGGACTTGCGTCCCGGGGCTAGCCCTCCCGTGCCTGTACGTTATGTCGACATACCCCTTGTGGGGCACCCCGCTCAGAGCCGCACCTTTACCTAGTCGACACGCAGCAGCTGCTTCTTATGACCGAGCCTCCGAGAGTTTTTTTTCCTCTATTCTCTCCTTTTCCCTTCACTCTCTACTCCTTCTGTCTGTCATTCCCCTAGCTAGGTTTACCTCGTGCGTCCCGGAGGTGTTTAGTCTCTCTCGCTATCGATCTTAGCAGAGGGCCGGATTTGCTTGACGCTGCATTGTGATGCCCCGGGTCGAGATCCTGCTGTCCCTCCTTCTCTATTTTTCTCCGTTACATCCTGGAGCGAGCCCTGAGCAGCGATATTCTTGTTTTATTTTTCCTGCCTCCAGAGCGGAACGCTTCGTCGTTTTCCGTTTACTTTGTCTTTCTACTTAGGCGCGCCGCCGTTTTTTTTTCGGACGCTCTTATAATCTGGGGTTCTTTGGCTGGTATCTGTTTCTTCTTGAATGCCTGTTCTTTCCCGGAGATTTGGTGTCGCGTGGTCCGCCGACGCCGCTTTCTCGGACCAGGCGTTTCTCGGCCCCCCTGAGTGCATCCCTTTCGAAGTTCCTTCGCACCGATTTTGCCTTCTGTGTTCCGCGGCCCTGATGCTCTTCGCTCTCAGCGCCGTTGTCCACTCTTTCTCGCATTCCGCTCCAGGTTTGCCTGCGGACGATTAACAGTTGACTTGATTGCCTTTGTGGCGCGCGCCCTCTCCCCCCCCTTTTTTCAATTTTGCCGTTCTTTTCTGCTCATTCCGCCGCATTACTTTTCCTCCTTCCTGCTCACCAGCCGTCCTTCCTTTTTTCAGAGTTTCCTAGGGCCAGCTTCGTTCTGCCTTACACCGTCACCTGGTTCCCCTTCGCTCCTGGGAAGGCAGGCTTGTTTCTCTAAATTTTTTTTCCCCCCGTTCCTTTTTCCTGAAATATTAATGACTTTCCCCGCAGTGTGTTTCTTCGATAATTGCGGAATATTCTGGGTTTGACCACTCGATTCCCAAATCTTTTCCACTAAATCTATTTTTAACCCCTGGCCTGTGTCTCCCCTTGGCCGTGTCCTCGAGATTTTACTAAACAAAAAACCCACAAAAACCCAAAAACACCAAAAAACCAGCAACCACCCCCCCCCCCCAAACATACACAAAACAATCACTTTTCCTAGGCAACGCCGCGTACCTCCCCCCTCCTTCGAATCCCGTCATTGCACTTTTTTCCATTTCCTGGTCGTCCCATCTGCGACAGGCCAGGCTGATGCCGACCCAGCTGTCCAGATCCTCCCCCCCGGACATCGTCCTTGTATTTTCCCCCTTCACCTCCTATACTTTTTCTCCGAGAAGGGAGCCACTTTCGTGGGTTCTTTTTGCCTTAGTGACAATTTCCGTCTCAATTTTCCCCAACGGCCTGTGTTTCACTCTTCGAGTAACGATGCCTTTTTCTGTGCCTACTTTTTTCTCCTCTTTTTTTTTCTTCCCTTACCCCTTCTCTTTTCCTCCTCCCTCGTTGGTGCGATTCCTTCCCCTATAATCCTAACCCTCTGCAACTTTTCCTTCCGCTGGTCACGCGACGGCCTTATGTCCCAAAATTGGCCGAAAGTAACAAAGGTTAACATTTTTTTCACTCGACCTCCCCTAGGAACACCACCCGACACGCGCGTTTCTTTCGTCTTCCCGCGGAAAGTTGGATCTGCTGGTGTTTTGGCAATCCACCCCCGTCCAATTGCTTCGGTTTCGTGACACTCTTGGCCCTCTCTTTCCCCCTTCGGCTCTTGATGTTGCGAAAAGATAGTTCTTGGAACACGCCTCCTTGGATTCCAGAGGAGGACTTTCCTTTACCCTGCGGTTTCCCCAAGTTTCGTAAAGATGTCAATTTGTAAGGTCCTTGTTCTCCCCCCCTTTTTTAAGCTCGTTGCGCGTGGCCCGACTTGAAATCTAGAAAGTCTGCCTTGATTTTCTCCAGCGGTTGTGCTTGATTTCTTCAGTCGCGTTTCTTTCTTTCTCTAGGAGTAAAGAAATGCTCCCTGCTTTCCAGCTAGATGTCAGTCCTACCAGTTTAGATCCCTCCCTATGACTTTTTCGTCTTCCCGGCATTCCCGAGATTGAAATTACCCGTGCTTTTTTTTTCCTTTTATCTCGCGGTGCGCCTGAAGTGGAGAGCAAGCTCCCTTGAAAGAGTTCTTGCGCCCCCCCCACATCCCTCTTTCTTCGGCTTCTCTTTTTAAACTAAGGTCTTTTCAAGTACGGGCTTCTTTTTTTTTCTTTACTCCGAGACGGGTTGCTTGAGGTTTTCCAGCCCCTCCTCCTATTTTTTCGCCTCTTCCCCGTCTCCAAATGGATCGTTACTTTCGTTCTATTGTGCGCCGCATTGTCCCGTTGGCGAGCCTGGAGGATGCAATTCCTCATTCCTTACCCTCTATCGCAGCCCTTAGTAATCCTCTCCCAAGGGACCCCCCCGTGTTTTTTCCGCCAGCACTCAGCCTGGTGGGGCGACCTGCCTCCGAACAATTCCGGTAGACAGTCCTTTCTTACTCTCCCCGACCTTCCCCCCAGTCGGAGTTGGGGAGATCCTTAAAGCTCGCAATCTCCCACACCACGCGAAGGGGTTGTGGAAGACTTTTGAGAACTTTTGGTCGACTGCTTCACATTTGATTCTCCTCTTACATTTTTTCTTTATACCCCCTTCTCCTTATGCCTAGGATCGCTCTAGGCCTGCTCCTGCTTTTCTGGCACCCTTTCTTTCCGGCAGAGTTTCGCGATACCTCTTTGTAAAAAGACTTATGATATTGACTCGCAATGTCAGTGGCTGGCCGCCCCCCTCTGACGTTCTCGATTTCCTTTAAACTAGCAATCTTCCAGCCACCAGACCCGGCATTTCTTCGAAGAAAGATGATTTGTCGTATGTCGCGTGCGTCTCCTCCTATCTGTCCCACAAATATTGTGTCCTACAATCCTCCTGCGAGTTGAGAGTCAACCCTTATACGTGGTCCTGGCACTCCCACAAGTTAGTTTTAAATGGATTTCTGTCTCATCCCCTCCATTCCCTTTTCCTTCGCGCAGACCGCACTCAAGCGATTTAACATAGGCCCCTTGAACACATGCTTTTCCGAGCCTCCTTTGAAGCCGAAACTATGAGAGAAACGCTTTCTGCGCGGGATTGCTGGTGAACGCTCTTTTCTCGATTTTCCCCTCCGTATGAGTTTGATCGCGCCTTCTTTTTCTCCGGCGCTCCTCCATTTCTAGATGGTTCTCCCCCCTGTTCCGGTGTGAAACTTTTTTTAGAAGTCCTATTGGGTATTTTCAGCGCTGGCGCTCCTCCTTTGTTTTTCGTTCCCAGGGAGCGGTCTGCCGCACCATTTTTGCTTTCCCACGTTCGTCAAGGTTCTCTCAGCATATTGGCAGTTAGCTTCCCGTGAACATATCTCTTGTACCGTGACA
>Ga0179593_1632140_pt1 | contig 12556 bp, 20 predicted proteins | sample CZODoug2_1_08_16_FD_185931 | JGI IMG/M metagenome (GOLD analysis project Ga0179593, IMG submission 185931) | Vadose zone soil fungal communities from Angelo Coast Range Reserve, California, USA - CZODoug2_1_08_16fungal (PacBio error correction) | ecosystem: Environmental > Terrestrial > Soil >... | reverse complement strand
CAGTACTTTAACATTCGGAAGGTTACATTTTTTTTTTAAGTGAAATCGTCCCCCCCCCTTCCACGCGTAATTTCTTCCTCCCTTCCTCTCAGATGGAGCTTCTTTCATGGAGGGCCGAACAGCCCACCGGTTGTACTATATTGCCGCTCTCCCCACCCCCTAGCCTGGGTCGATCCCCCCCTTCTTCACTTTTCCCCCCTTTAAATGTTGGGACATTTGGTCTTTCTCGACAGTTGATCTCTCTATTGGCCCTCCCTTCCTTGTCTGCGATAAATCGCTTCGCAGCGCTTTTCCCCTGTCGCCAGAAATTTTCTTCCCCCCCTGGGAAAAGGAAAAGGGTGACCTCATGTCCCGCTTCGCGTGTGTTTTTTGCCCTCTCTCCAAGAGAGTCCCCGGCGTTTATTCTGTACTGCCCTCCTCCGCCGATTTAGCTCCATCGGATCTTCCTCCGGTAGTTTTACCTTGTGGAAAGTTGTCCCTTTCCCCCATGACCTCTTTCTCCTTTCCGGGTACTTTTTTCTTTTCCTTGCAAGCCCCCTTCCATGGAACAGGGTCGCGGCTTTCTTTTTTTCCTTTTGAAAACACCTGCCCCACCTTTTCCCTTCTCCGCTTCGTGCCAAAATAAATGGTTGTTTCCCGTACCATTTTTCTTTAGAGTCTTTTTCCCCCCCCCCCCCGTACGCCGGTAACTTATGCGTGGGCAAAGAGCATGCTTTTTTTTACGAGACCGGGTTCTTTCCCCCCCTCTCTTTGATCCGTCCCCCTCCCATCTTTGGCGTGAATGAGTTGGGAACAGCGCCCGAATTTAGCACGTAATATTTACGGCGTTCCCCTGACATGGTCTTTTTCCACCCCCTTCTTCTCCCTCCTTCCCAAAGTGGCTGTTTCCCTTTTTTCCTCCGCCGTACCCGTCGCGAATTTCATGCGGGCAGGTGGAGCCCCTAGGCGCTTTGGTTTTTGCGCAGACTGCTCACAAAATGAGGAACTATGCCCTCCCCCCGCTTTTTCTTTGCCAGAAAACCTTTCCTTCCTTCCGATTCGATGCAGATGGAAGCAGGCTTCAGACCAGAGATCCGATAATCTCGCCAACAAATAAAGGGAAATTGCCGGCTACCCCCCTCTTTTTTTTTTTCCACTTGAAGGTTCCGGCGAAGCTCCCTGCTGGAAATGTTAGAGCTAAGAAAGGTTCCCAGGTTCTTTGATAAGACGTCCTTCTCTCCTCGAAGAGCTTTCCCCCCCCCCTCTTTTTTCCCTCACACACGACGGTAAAGGAAAGGAACCTTGTCCTACGGAAAAACAAGGAGAGTCCACTGATAGAACTCCCTTTTCTCCCCGGAGTTCTTCCGGCTTCATGAGTTATGGCTGAGGTTTACAAACAAGAAGATAAATAGTGCAGGAACTTTCTAAACCTAAGTCCTCCTTTTCCCTCCTTCCTGTAACGTTTTCGAACCCCTTTGGTGGAACTCCTTCCCCGACATTGATGAACTAAGAGGGAAGGTTTCTCATAAGAAGGAGATCTGAACTCACCCCCTTTTTTTCCCCCGCCCCAACTCATTTTCCTTTTTCCCTGCCGAATGATTTTTCTTTCCATGATCGGATTGGTGTAGGAAGACTGGATTTCGTAAAGTATTTAGTCTCACCCTTCCTCTGCGCAAGTCGCTCCTTTTCCCCCGCGCTCCAAGTAAAGAGACCTTCGCGGGTGGCCCCTTCATGAACGGTCCACACCATGAACGAGATTATTTTTTTTTCCCCCTTGTTCTTGCTCGTCACTCTTTCTCCCCCCTTTCCCTGGCATCAGCACTTCCTCATCCCCCATGCTCCCCCCCTTTTTTCTTTTCCCGGGTTGCCGACTTTCCTTCATTGCCGGCGGAAAGGAAGGTCGTTTTAGAGTCACTTTTTTCCCCACGACTGTTGGATCTGGGTTGGTGCCCTCTCTTTTCCTCTCTCTTTTCCCTTTGATTTCGTGAGGCGGAGAGTGCCTCGCCCGTCATTTCCCCCGGCGGTTTTCGGGCGAGCGAAAGACTGCGCGTTCTCCCCTCGAAAGCTCCCGTTGGTCTCCCTACCCCTTCTTCTAAAGGGCGTCCTCTCCCCTTTCCCCCCATGAATTTCAAAGAAGGAAACACTCTGTAAGAAAGTTCTAGTATCCTCTGCAGTGAAGAGAAGGCATACACAAAACTCCTCAATACACGCAAGACAGACAGTGGCTCCCCCCTCTTCTTCCCCCTCCCTGCGCAAAGGCCCCGCCCCTTTCTTTTCACCTCCCTCGACAGTAAAAAGTTGAGCCTACCAAATCCCCTCAGCGGATTTGTGGCGAAAACGCAACCTTTCTCCCCCCTCTCCGGCAACCTCCCTTTTTCCATCTTTTTCCTTTTTTTTCCCAGTTTTCGGAGTGCAGTCTCCCTCTTGTTCTTTCGGCCAGCAGTTGCAATCGTTACTTTCGGATAGACCGGTTCATTTCAGTTTAACGTATCGGCAGAGACGCAGACGCCATCCTTTTCCGAACCCCGTGTTACTTTTTCTCTTTTTTCTGTCCATGATTGCCGACTTAACCTTCCTTTGGGCAAACGAAACTCGCGATTCCTTACCTACCGGGTCACGGTTGTAGTCTTGTTCACCGAAGGTCTTCGTTTAATTTGCCGAACGGAGAAACCTATCCCCCTCTGTCCCAAAGGGACGAGGTGATTCTTTTCCTCCTTCCTTTTCAAGACAGACGATTTCCTCTTTTTTTCTCTTCCCCCAACTGTGCCGCGGAATATCAGTGTTCCAGACCGCGGAAATCTTTCTTATCTTCAGACTTGATAGCGATGCGAGTAGCGAGACATCTTTTCCCCCCGCGAACACATCTAATCTCTTTCTTTTCTCTCTCCTTTCCCCTCCATAAATAGCCTTTTTTCCCTTTTTCTCCCTTCCCCTGAAGTAACGAAGACCTGAAGGTGCCCCATGCGGATCCGCTCCCGATTTTACTCTTCCTCTAGTTTCGTTGACAAAATACCGGCTTCCCGTTCCTTCGATTCCACGAGGGTTCGGAAACCCCCGGTGCTCCTTCCCTTTTCGGTTCGCGTCTGCTTCCTTGCCCTCCTCCGAGCCGGACTTTTCCGGAGAAGGGCCTACCGGGGATACCCGGTTTTCTCTGTGGACACAGGCGAAAACTCGTTTCCCCTTCCTTTTATAGCAACAGGATCCCCCCCTTTCGACAATAGTGCCCCCCTTCTTTCCAAACGTCGCCATGGGTAAAAATGAATACCCCCTTTTCTTTTTAGTTGGAGCGATAAGTGTGGCAGTAGCCTCCCTCCCTCTCTTTTTGTTCAGAGGCTCGGCTTTCTGCATTTCCCCTTTGCGGATTTTCCCTCCTTCTTTTTTTTTTTTTTTGATGCCTTGAGTGTATCTAGTCTAGTAATTCTTGCCCCTTTTTTTCAGGCGCGCTTCTCACAGGTTTTTCCTCCTTCCTAGAGGTCCTTGTTTCGCCTCCGGGAGTGAGGAAACCGAAGTCCTTTTTTCCTTTTCCTCATTCTGTGCATCTCCCGTCCCCTTTTTTCTTCCGCCGGCGATTCCATCCCCTTCTTTCTCCCGCCTCAAGAAATCCCCTTTTCGCGGGTACGACGCTGTTGTCATACCACGTAGTTGGCGCAGATGGCGTTTCTTTTCTCCCCCCGACTTCCGCCGGCACTCTCACTATTTTCCCCCCGTTCCGGCAAATTTTCTCTTCCTTTTCTGCGCTTTGACCTGACAGAAAAGCCTGAGGACGAGCTCACCCGTGTTTCTTAATGGTGGTGGCCGTTTCCTTCCTCCCGAGCGAAGTTCTGTTCTCCTCCTTCTTTGGAACCATTTCTCTGAATTTGAGAGGGGTTCGGACTGAAGACCTTACGACCTGTCGCATGCGGGCGGGCCGTCCCCCCCTTTTTCCTTCGCGCTGACCGACCTTCCTCTTTTCTTCTCCTTAGTTCTTACCCCGAACTCGCGAGTTCAGATATGTCCGCGTATGCGCCTAGAAGTTCGTAGTTAAACAATGTAGTTTTCATTTTTTATTTCACCAAGTCCGACCTTGTTTTCCCCCCTTTAACCCCTTCCTTCTCCGGCTGACGTCGTCGATGTAGTATTGTCTCCCACTATCTGGAGCAGTTTCGTCCTCCCTAACGCATTGTCAGCTCATTTTTTCCCTCCCTTTTCTCGCTCCGATCTTCTACATTTTAGCTCTTAAGGATGGTTCTCTGAGGTTCCCTGAATGTCTGGACGTGACCTTTCCTTCCCCCGATTGGACATCCTTCTTTTTCCTTTTTTGCCCCTTTTTAGAAGGCTTTCGCCCCCCCTTAACCTTTACCCCCCTTGAGGCGTGGAAATTTTTTTTTTGGGGGTTTTTTCCCCCCCCCTTCCTCTTAACGCACTTAATTGTACAACCTTACCCCTTTTTCTCCTTCCCTCCCGGGTATTTGCGGTCCCTCCTTTTTCCCCTTTTCTCGGGCTCCGCTATCGTGATCGGAGCGCCGTACTATTTTTCGAGAGACGTTGTCGGTTTTTTTTTCTTGCTAGTTCCCCTTTTTTTTCTTCGTCAGCCGCAAAGCTTTTCCCCTTTCTCCACCTGCCATCAGAAATTCCCGCGACGGTCGTATGACCCTCCGGCAAACATTGAACTCCCCCTTTTTTTCCTCTTATGGCGAGCGTCGATTTTTCGCCCCTTTCGTGGAAATACTTTCCCTCCCTTACGGCGTAAGGGCTTGACAATGGGATGCCTTTGGATCGCATTGACCACCGCTCTTTGTGCGTTCCGGATCATATTTTTTCTCTTCCCTGTCTGGACACCCCTCTCCTTTTCTATTTTTGCCAATCAGAATATGTCGCATGATTCGTCCGTTAACGATTCTTACGGTCTGTCCCCATGATATTTCCCCTGCCTTGTTTCCTTTTTCTTGAAAAAGGTTGTTGCCTTTTTTCCCCCTGAATTCCAAACAATGGCAGACCAGTTCCCCCGTTGTTGAAAGTGCCATGGTTCCGACCCGTTCCATTCTTTAAATATTTCAGTTTGAAAGAACTGTCCCCTTGAAAAGAGAATCGTTCTTCCGCCAGCTTCCCTCTGAGCTGCTCTTTCCTGGCGGCAGACTCTCCCCCGGCGTCGGCCTGTATATATTTGCATCACAACGGAAAGAGAGCGGTTTCCCCCCCCCTTCGTCACCTTTTTTTTCCCCCGCTCTCCCATTTAGTCCTTTTGATACGACCAGCGCTTAGACGATTGATATTTTTCCTTCGTGAGATTTCAAATCGTCTTTCTCTCACCTGATACAGTCACTTCCTCTCTTCAAAGGTTCTTCCTTTTTTCTGCCCCGCTAGCGGTTAGTGTTTTCCAACAAGTCTGTATGAGAAGATATTGTTTATGCTGTCGGCCCTTTCCTCTCCGTAAATATGGACGGTGCTCCCCTTTTCTTCCTATTAGACGTTTCCTTTTTCCACCCTTGAACGCGTTTTTTTCTTTCAAAAACTGACCTCTCTGGGGGACTTTCTTTTCGGATTTTTCCTTCTCACTTGCAATCCCCTGGTCCCCCGGGGTATACAATGGATGGTACCTTTTCTTACATTTTTGAACCATTACGGTCTCTCTCCGCTTTCTCCCCCTCTCAATGGTTGTTCTCCTTTCCTAAAGAAGATTAACGGTTCCACATTCCTCCTTTTCGAAAATATTCGGCTTTTCCCCCCACAAAGCTTCTCTTTCCCTTCCCTGGAGTGCCCTCCAATTCTCTTCGGCGGAAAAGCCACAACCTTTTGTTCCTTTGGGAAAGGCTCAACCTCCCTTTCCAAGCCGTACTTCCTTTCTGGTTTTTTTTTTTTTAGTATCCCCTCCCTTGTCCCGACGCTCGCCGAAAGATTCCAAAGTGTTGCTGCATTTTCTTTGAGAAAACATGATTCTTTCCGCCGAATTTCTTTTCTTGGTCTTTTGTCTTCCGCCTCTTTTTTTTTTTTTCTCCGATGGCGGCTGCTCCTCCTCTTCCCTCACCTCTGCAAGCCAACACTTACCCCGATCTGTTCTGTGTAATTTCATCTCGGATCGATGCAGATGGAAGCCTTTTCTTTCTTTTTTTTTTCTCTCTCCCCCCTCCTCTAAAGCAAAACCCCCCCCTTCCCTCCCCTGTTCTATTACGGTTTCAAGAAGGATTTGAAGGAGTTTGATTTTTCCCTGCACGGTAAGGTGAATCCACACCCTAGTCGAAAAGCCCACCCCTTTCTCTCCCCGAGATTGTCCACTCCCCGAACCCGCGGTCACGGCAAGTACATGGGCTCATCCATGACATCGGAAAAAAATTCTACCCCTTCACTCTGTCCCCCCTCTCTCTCGCGTAATTCTGGGCCCGTAGGCTTAAATGAGTTTATGGTTCCGGGGGGCCCCAGAAGCTAAAGATATGCCCATTGTTTCCACACATACTCCCCTCCTCCCTCTCCTTCTTCTCCCATCCGGTGACAAGTTCCACACCGTGGTGCCCTCCTTCCTTCACGCTTTCCCCTCCTGGGAAAGGTACTCAGAGGCTCACGAATAAGAAGTCTGAACCTGTCCTCAGGCGAGCATCGCCGCCGTCTTCCCCATGCGCTCCTTTCTTTTTTTTTGGCCGACCTTCAGTGCGAGTCTTGAGGATTTCCAAGTTTTTTCTTCTGTCCCAATTATGGTCTTCCGTCTTCTTGCCAAATAGCGATCCCTGCGAACCGTTCGATTCGGGGATTTAGGATTAAAGACCGAAGAGAAAGGATACTTTTTTTTTTTCCCCCTTGTCGTTCTCTTCGGTTGCGGAGGTCAACTTCCCCTCGCAGCCAGGCGATCCAATTTGATGTCCGGTTGTTCGAGTTGCGGCGGAAGTAGTTGTCCGTTTCCCCGCCATCTGCGCCCCCTATTCTCTTCCGTTTTTTTCTGGCAACTTTCCTTCCTTTTTTTTTCCCGCATGGATTATACCTTCGGGGATGAGGTGCTCGACGTCATTCCTTTTCCGCGGTGGACGGGGCCGATCTCATCCCTCTTTTCCTCTTCTTTTTCCCCGAGAAAGCTTGCCTTTTCTTCAAGTCGTGAAAGGCGCTCCCCAGCTATCTTTTCATTTCAAAAGAATGAAAACTCTGTGACGACAAGGCCTCCCCCCCCCCTGATTTCAAGACTTTTCCTGTCTCCCTTCCCATGGCAGTCCCCCCCCCTCCCTCCACGCACAGAAGGGCGAAAAGCCGGAGGACACGAACCAGGAAGCGCTCGAAAAGGCCCCTCCCCCTTTCCTTTCATCGTCCCTTCCCCAACTTCTTTCTCCCTTTTTGCTAGATCTGCCCCTTCTTCCTCCACATTGAGCACGGGGAACATGGAGAGTTTCTGAACGTTTTCAGTTCGATCCAGGTCGGCGTGCCGGATTGTTCAAGAGGCCTCTGCCAATCCTTTTCTTCTTCCCGTATGCCTTTTCCTTCCCTTTTTTGTGACCGTCTCGGCCGAGAAGCCGACGCGGCACCTCCTAAGCCCCTTCTGGTAGATCTCCCTCCCCCGGATTTTTGTCACCCTGCCCCTCTTCCCCCCTCCCGGTCAATCGCTTTCTTCTCTGAGGTCTTCGTTTACTTTCAGAAAAACAAAACGAGCCCTTGTTCGCAATGTGATTGGATCGGGACGTGCAGATCGTCGACGGCGTGTCTACCTCTCTTTTTTGGTCGGGTTCCACCACTTTTTCCCTTCTCCAGATGGTCAAGCCATCCTTCCCCCTCTCCTCTTCCTCCGTTGTTAGTTTTTTTGCAGATCATCCTTTTTTTTTTCCTTCGAGCAAAAGTTGTTACCCGCGTCCCTTCCCTTTTCCTTCCTTCGACGACTGCACTTTCCTCTTTCCCCTTCCCTTTTGTTTCGCTCGTTTTGACATACCCCCCCCTCTTCTTTTCCTCCCCCTGTTTTGCCCCCTGCTTCTCCGCGCACCAGCGATTTCCCAGGGAGGGGGGAGGCCCTGATTAGCCCTTCAAATATTACGACCAGAAGAGATCCACGGTTTTCCTTTAGGTGCGAGTCTCTTCCGGGTCCGCGATTATTCCTTTTTCCCGTAGAAGGCATCCCTTTCGTCTCCTATTGCCTGTGGCCTTGTGGACCAGGCGAAAACCCTTCTGCCCCTTTCGGATAAGTTCGAAATCGTGACAACTTCTCCACTTTTCCCCCTGCTCCAATGTTGCTTTTCTTTCCCCCCCCCTTCCCTCCCCTTCCTGGAGCTATACTTTTTTCCACCCTTTTCCGGGCGATGCGTTAGAGGGAATAGGCCTAGAGATTTCCCCTCTGCCCTTTTATGGGCGACCTTTTCTTTTTTTTCTTCTTTCTTCTCAGTTGTGTATGCCTTTTTTCCCCTCTCCCCTCGGCGCGAGACTCCTTCCTTCTTAAAGGTTTTTTCATTCTTTCAACATTTCTCGACTGTTCGACGATTACTTTTCTCTTTCGAGTGCTGAGCCCTGTTGCACTTTTTCTTTCTGTTCGCCACCGTCCCCCCCCTCTCCTTTCTCCTCCTGATCAAATGACGGAGATAAAATATCCCCCTAAGACGCTTCCTACGAGAATGAATTGACAGGACTTTTTCGCAGATTGAGTTTCGACAGTTCCGCTGTACCCCCCCCTCCCTTCCTCGACGTGCTTCGTCTTCCCCTCCCCATCCCTTTTATCTGCCGGTGAGGACTTATGATGATCCATCCTACCTCCTCAAGACAAGGAGGAGGCTAAGATTTCTTTTTGGCAGTTCATTTCTTTTCTCTCCTTTCAATCCCGGTTAGAGTGCTTTTCTTCTGTCTGAAATATAGGACCTTGAGATCAGTCTGTGCGGACTGCCACCTCTCCAGCACGCGCATTTCTTTCCCCCTCCCCCCTCCACATCAGATTCCATCCCCGACATCCTGCGGCGCGATGCTCGCATTCTTCGTACAATTCTTGCTTACACGATCAGACTTTGCTTTCTTCCTCCTTTCAGTACGTCCCTCTTCTTTTCCTTTCTTTCTGTGAGCTTTTCTATTTCTCTCGAAAGGCTTGTTTCGAAGTCAAAGAGCTCATCGCGGCGATTCTTTCCTTTGTCGCCACGTTCCGTCCTCTTTCTTTTTTTCCCCCGCAGCCAGACCTCCTTTTCCTTGCCGCACGCCCTGTGAAAGCGCTAGATAGTGGATCGTTTGTACCCCTTTTTTTTTTTTTTTTTTTTTTTTTTTTTTTCTCCCCCTTTGGCGACAAGGTATGGCTTTTCCCTTCTTTTTTTTTGTGGCCCCATCTCTTTCGCGTCGGGCCTGGTGAAGTACCCCCCTTCCCGCGCTCGAAATGTCCATCCCTCCCTCCTTGAAACAGTACTGTACCCCTCTTTTTTTTCCTTTAGTTTGGGCTATATCTTCTCCTTTCCCTCCTTTCTCCTTCCTCTCGGGTGCGCGTGCTTCCATCTGTGTCCTCGAGAGAGATACAAGAAAGAACAGATCGGTACTTTTCCCTCTTGAGCAGTCTTCGTGCTTTCCTTTGCCCTCCCAAGCGCGAGACTCTCCCCCTCCATTCGCGACTGGTCGATCATGTTTATAAGAATCTATTCCACACAATGTCGCTTCCGGGCAGCGTCTGTCTTTTTTTTGTAAATAATACAACCGACCCCTCCCCGTAGACCTTTTTCCCAATGTGGATTTTCTTCCCTTTTTTTCCTCTTCCCGCAAGAAGTTTGTTTGTTTCACCGGATAAAAGTTTTCTTGTCGCCAGAGGCATAATGATCGTTGCCCCCCCCCCCTAAGAATCTTTTCCCTCTCCCTCTCTTAATTTTGTTCGCCGTTAAGCTATTCGAGTCTGAACCCTACTCGCTACCGTAGGGAACCTGGTTTTCTTCCCCAGGAATTCCAAACATATGGTTCCTCCCTTGAAAATTTTCCCTTCCCCAAGTGTTGGGGGTGCCAAGTTGAGCACGTTAAAAGGCCGCGTAAATCCCCTTTTCTAAAGAACTCTTCCCTTTCCCTCTCCTTTCCCCCCCTTGTTCCAGGCAGGAATCCCCTCTTTATCTCTTGCCTTGTTCCGACAGAATAAAAAAAGAGCGTCTTCTTTTTTAGCTTTAAAGTGGGCCTTTTTTTCCGATCAAAACCTTCTTCTTCCTTCCCTATCGTCAATGTGACCACCTTTTCTTCTTTTTTCTCCGACACGCGTCACCCTGACGATTGATCTCATCCTTTTTTTTTTGAAGAGAGAGCAAATAGTATCCTCTCACCTGCGCCTTTCTTCTTTCTCCCCCCCTTTCGTCTAGCGGAACCTGTGTTCCTCCCAGACCCCCGATAGAGGTCTTTTTTACCATCGAGTACAAGGCGACGCTTTTTGTTTATGCTGTCTGCCGCCCTTCCCCCTCCCCTATCCGCTCCCCCTTTGGAAAGCTGCGGCCTTCCCCTTCCCCTCTGCAGTGTTGCGTGTCAATGAACGTTTCTTTCACCCCTCGGCAGGGGACGTGATCGGATTTCCTTCCTCCCCCCCCCCTTCCTGGAACAGGGTGTCCTTTCCCTTCTTTTTTCTTTCCTTTGAAAACTTCCCCCCCCCCCGGTATCTATACGATCCGGAAATATCCAAATGGTTGTAAGCCCCCCATTCACCGGAGAACAACTTCCTACGCAGTATTTCCCCTTTCCTTTTTTTGTTGCACAAGGAGCCTTATTCTTTTTCCCCTTATGACCGGGATGGCTCAAGCCTTTTACGCACCAACCTTCTGGCGTGCAGCGTTGGGACAGCCTCACCCTGACCTCGTAACTTATACGGCGGGTCCTTTTCCCTGTTTATTCACCTACCCGGCTCCCTCTCTTCCCCGGTTGCTGATTTAAATTTGGTTCCTATCCTTTTAACATGATTCGACGTCCGAGAATTTCTGATTTTTGATGCGCCGATGCGCTGCGCGCATCCCTATTCACTATGCAAGCCAACAACCTCTTTTCCCTGCCAACGATCGACCTGTTCCTCTCGATTTGTCCAGATGAAGCACGGCGCATAAGCACTCCGCTTGAGAGGTCTCTTCTCTCACAAAACAAGGAAATTTGCGGCCTTTTCCCAAATGGTACGCAGCTACTTTGTAAAGGAAGGCTTCCCGATCGCCCCAGCAAACCGGTTGACCTCCCACATGTTGTTGTTCTCCCCTCCCCCAGGCCCTCTCCCTCCTTTTTTCCCACCGCAGTTTTTTGTGAGCCGAACAAGCACTCCTTTCTTTGCGACACCGTCTCCATGGCTCTTCCAAGTTCCTTCCATCTAAGTCGACCCAAACTTATGTCACAGGAGTGCGTCCCTTTTTTTCGTTTCCCCTTTTCCAGATATTGCAAGCGAAATTGGCTACTCTAGTCAGCCGCGATCCCCCTTTTTGTGAACGTTCGAAACCCACGGCCTCCTTTTGACCTACACGTCCAACTTCACGAATTGTCAAAGACGAGGGACGGTAATTCCAGGTCTAGAGACCTCCTCTCGTTCGAAGTTTTGTACGCTATTCTCATTTATGCGGTCAGAGCTGATGATCGGACTTTTTTCTCCCTCCGCTTGAGGATCGTCCAAGTTATGACGAGTATCTTTCATGCGAAAGGTCGACCCCTTCTCCAGAAGGAACGTTCGCTAGTTATTCCCCTCCCCCTCCCTTCCCCCCTCTAAGCCGGTCATCTCGTACCTGCAAACTTGTCTTTTCGTCCGTAATGCACGGCAGGCAAAGCGCCCCTTCCCCTTCTTTAAGATCAATTGTTGTTCATGGTTTTCCTCCCCCTTTCGGGCTTCGTTCTTCCGTGAAGTTAGTTGTCAGGCTTGGAAATGTCCCCAACTCACTTTTTTGATCCTGGTGTCTGGCAAATTCTTTTTTCTTCGAAGGGATTTCGTGAAGTGTGTTTTTTCTTCCTCCCTTCTGTCTCAGGAGGACTTCCAGTTTCCCCCTCTTTTTTGCGATCGCCACCAGAATGAGCTTGAAGTGATAAGACTCGCCCCTCCTCACGGCGTTTTTTCCTTCTCCACTCCTCCCTATGGAGAATTAAAAGCTTTTTCCCCCTTTCCTTTTTCTCTCGCCGAACGATTTAAAGAAGTACAGAGACGTCCACCAGCTTCCTCCACGCAAGCACAGAAGGGCGCCCCTCCTCCGCAAAGGCCGCGCTCCTACCATCTTTCTGACCCCTCATCGCCCGGTCCAAAAATTGAGCGACAGACAAACTGTCCGTTTTGAAACCCACTTCCTTTTCCTGGAGTCTTTCCTGCGCGTTTTCAATCATTGTCGACTGATAAGGGGGAGGACGTCTCCTCTGTTCGCCTGGTCAACAAGAGGCCTCTTTTTTCTTTGCTCGCAAAGGTATGCCCTTCCGACTCTTTCCTCCGTCCGAGCCCCTCCCTCGTCCTTTGTAAGGATCACCGTTACAAACAACCTAGTGGAATTTTAGATGTTTACGAATCGAGATGTCCTCACCCTCTCTTTTGCGCGATCCCGCATTGTCCCCTTTTTTTTTTTTCACTCCCCCTTTCGTCCACGGGTGTATTTCCCCACTCTTTTCGTGTGATGGAGAGGGACGTTCTCTCGTCGACAGGGAAAGACCTGGCTGGTCCCCCTTTTCTCATTCCCCTTGGGGTCAGCGTCGC
>Ga0179593_1495855_pt1 | contig 12556 bp, 13 predicted proteins | sample CZODoug2_1_08_16_FD_185931 | JGI IMG/M metagenome (GOLD analysis project Ga0179593, IMG submission 185931) | Vadose zone soil fungal communities from Angelo Coast Range Reserve, California, USA - CZODoug2_1_08_16fungal (PacBio error correction) | ecosystem: Environmental > Terrestrial > Soil >... | reverse complement strand
ACTTCTTCTTTGGCTGGTTCCTTCCTTTTCCGGCAGAAAAACCCTGAAGGACGCTGGGAGTAAGAACAAAATCTCCTGTTGTTCTTCCCTTTTTTTTTCTGGATTTTTCCCCTTTTTTTTTCCCCCCCCCCCCCACCCCCCCCCCCCTTCACCACCCCCCCCCCCCCTCCCCCCCCCCTCCCCCCACAACCAAACCCCCCCACCCCCCACCCCCCACCTTTTTGGATGATTCTCCTCCTGTACCTTTTTTTCTATCTTTTTCTTCCCCTTTGTTTCGCTGTTTTCCTGAGAAAGTACCCATATTCCATCTTTTTAAGGGATCCCCAGACTTGCCACTCCCTTCCCTTTATCCTTTTTTTTATGATCCCCTCTTTGTTGATTTTAGCCTCCTGACCTTTCTCCCTGGGATCCCTCTTGGGAGAGAGGTTTTTTCTTTTGGTGACTATCGATTTTTCCCTCCAGCCCTTTTCCTGCTTCGTCCTCTCCGTTTTAAGTCAGGGCGGCTGCCCATTATTTTCCCCTTTTTGGATGCTGAAGGGGTTTGCTGACCCCAACATGTTCCGGTTGCTGCCCCCCCCCCCCCCCTTCCCCCTCTTTTGTTTTTCCTTGTGGTCCCCCTTCCCAGTCCCGTGATTTTATGTACTACCCCAAACAAAGGATTAACCTTTTTCAATTCCAAACCTTTTCCTTTCACACGGTCCCCCCTGCCCGGTTCATGTGCGCTTCCCCCCCTCGGTCGGTAAGAATGGCTCGGGTTTCCCCTCGCCTTGTTGGTCGGATCTTTTTTTTTGCCCCACCCCCCCTCCCCCCCGAGGGACGTGGCTTCCTTCCCAAAACCCGGATCGTTTCTGTTTCCTTGTGGTTCCACCTTTCCTTTTTGCCCCCAGGGCTTCCCTTTTTCGTGAAGTTTGGACTTGCCTGTTTTTTACCCAAAGGTCAATGGGGTTCCCCCCCTTCCTGTCCAGATCCCGAACTTTTCTGCTTGCAGTCTGGGGACCATTTTCCTGAGACTTCCCCTACGTCCCCGCGAGGGTACAAAAGTTACTTGAAAAGGGTCACATTCCCTCCTCTTGACCCAGGAGGGTTTGCACTCAGCCCCCTTTTAAATTGACCAAATTTATCGTTGCATGTAACGGCAAAGCAGCCCCCCCCCTCCCTGTGAATTTTCTTTTTTTTTCCCTCCCTTTTGCAGTATTCTACCTGCATTGCCCTCAACCCGGTTGTCTAACGCCCTTCCCCCCCCTTTTTTTTCCCCTTTGGCAGCCGGATGAGCCCTTCGATTATCCAGGACTCGACGTGATACTCCCCCCCTTTTTTTAGTAAAGAACCAGAAAAAGTCTTGCCTATTAACTTCTTATTCTTTATGGCTGGAAGCCTTCCCCTTTTTTTCCCCCCCCCCCCCCCCTTTTTTGTGCCATCCCGGCACTTCGGCCGAAATGCACTTTTTTTCCTCTCCTCCTCTTAACCAGTTTCGACGATCCTCCTCACTTGAGTTGTCCACGTTTTTTCCCCCCCTGCCGTTTTCGTATGGTTCCCCCGTTTAATTTCCCCTTTGCCCTTTTCTCCCCTCTCCCCCATTTCCCCAACTAGTTCCTTTTCTGTCGTGGTTTTAACCCCTCCTCTTTATTTTTCGTCGGACTTTTTTCCCCTTTATTTCTTTCTTTGATTTTGTGTCCTTGTTTGAATTCCAGTTGGTCCTCCTTTATAATACGTGTCCCCCGTTTTTCCCCCCCCCCCTTCCAAAAGACCGTTTCGGCATCTGTCACCCAGTGCGGGGTATTTTTCCCCTTCCCCCCTAGATTTTACTTTTTGATTGTTCTTTTTAACGTGTACGTTTTTTTTTGGATGGTTTTTTTTTCCCCCTTTTTTCGTTTTGTCTTTTTTTTTTTTTAAGTGGCTTTTCCTTTTTTTTTCCTCTTAGAGCAAAGCCTCTCCATTGGGACTTAAAGTTTTTTGCGAGTATAACCTTCTAGAAGAAGTTTGTTTGTCCTAAACCCCCGGATTTTTCCCCGCTCTTTGCGTGAAGTGTTTTTCATTTTTTTCTAAGGACATTCCCCCCCCCTTCCCAGATTGGCCGGGATGTCTTTCCAGTTCGTGTTTTTCGTTTCCTTTTAATTCTTTTTTTTTTCTCCTCAGTGGCCCCTTTTTTTCATGATTTTCCCCCCCCCCCCCCCCCCCTCGTTTGGGTGTACCAAGGTCTGAACTCTCTTTCTTCCTCTACAACCAACCTTTCACTGTCTCGGGCCCGGGTTCTGTGTCCCCCCCCCTTTTTTCACAGACGGAAAGAAATTGGGAAACCGATTTGAACGGGAACCCCTCGACCCGATTTGCTGAAAATTTTTGTTTTCTCCCCCCCAATGTACCCCCTCCCTGTATCAGTTCATTGAATGGAAAGCTCTAACTGTGGTATATCTATTCCTTCCCCCTTTCCTTCCTTTTTTTGTTGCCTGCACTTTGACGATTATACGAAGCGCTCCTTAAACCCTCACAGTTTTGATACCTTTTTCCCCCGTTTTATCCAGATGACCTGCATTCTAGTTTCCAAGAGTGTTGACTTTTTCCGTGTATAAGGATTCCTCTGTAAAGGGACGGCTGGCCTTTTTTTACACACCCCTTCACTAAGCTTCTCACCCTCAGTGGTGGATCAGTTCCGTTTTGTGTTTTCTTTTTCTTGCTAATGTCCTGTCTCCCTTGGCTACACACTCTTCTGTGACACCCCTTACAAATGGATTAGTTCTTCGTTAACCCCAACCCCAACCAGCTTTTTTTGACTCCCTCCTCCCTTCCCCCCCCTTTTCCCTTAGAGGTTTCTCTTCTTTTTTCTCAAGGTACTTTAATATTCCCCCAGGTGACGAAAAGCTGATTGCTGTGCAAGACCCCAACCCTGACTTTTCACACCCCAAACCTTCCTGATATTTACTTGAAACTTTGACTATTTGCACCCCTAATTCCTTTTTAGGACGGAACCTCAAAGGAACGATTGTTACCTGGGCCCCCCACTCCCCCCCTTCCCCCAGAAGTTTTTTTTTTTTGGCAAACCCCCAACCTTTGCAAACCTCTCCTTTCCCCAAGGGACGGTTCCCCCCACACCCTTAATTCGTTGAAGGACCCTCCCACACCAGCTTCTATTTTTTGGCCCCCCCTCTTTTTTCCAAAGCAGCTTTTTTCCCCTTTTTCCAACCCGTAAGTCGGCCGACCTTTGAGTTCTGTGGGGTCGGAAATTGTTATTACTTTTTTCCCATTCTAAAATCCGGACAATACTTCTGTCCCCCTTTGCCTTTTCCCGCCGCACCTAGGCCTACACCCCCGTCCAAAAATGAATTTTTTTTCCCTTTCTGAGTGTCCCTATTACTCCCTTGTTACCCCCCCCCCGACGTGACTTTATTTCGTTTCTGTATCGGTCCTCGGATTTCCTACAATTAAAAAGAAAGGCAGTTCTTGCTCACAGCCCAACCCCCCCCCCTTTCCGTTTTTCGTGTCCCTTTTTTCCCAACTCATCCCAGGAGTTAAGGTCTACCCCCTTCCTCCCCCTAGGATTCTTGTGGCTTCTCCCTTCTTCCTTTTGGTTTCGCGTGCAGACGTCCCCTTTCCTACGAGCTTTCCTTCTTAATATTTGATTCTTGCGTAGTTCCCATTGTACGTTTTTTGAGGGTCTATGAGTTTCTATGAATTATCTTTCCTTCTACAGTCAGGGAGGGCTGCACCCCCCCTTGCCCGCTTGAGTGGAAGGGGTCGTTTTCAGGTTTTCCGATGTGGATCGATGTTCCTCCTCCACGGACCAAAATTAAGGACAATAATGCCCGACCCCCCCACACCGATGTCCCGCCCTTTTTTGTTTGAGCCTGTGGTTTGTAGTGGCACACCACGTTTATCACCCCCCCCCAACACTGCTTTCTTTTTTTTGGTATCCTTACTGTTGTGGAAGGCACGGAAATTCCCCTCTTTTTCCCACAGTTTTTTTACTGTCTTTTTTTAAGCGTTTTAACGTCATTGGGGTCCGGACGTGCCAATTGTTTTCGTCTATTTCCATTCCCTTTTCCCACAAGCTTTTTCCCGCCGGTACGAACGCTGCGGCCCTTGAACGTCATTTCTTGGTCCCTGTCCCATTCCCTCTCCTCACTTTTTCTCCACTAGTTGAAGGTTTAAAGTTGACATCACCTATAAGGGTTTTTTCTCCCCCTAAGCCCTCAAAGTTTCACTCCTCCCTTTTTTGTTGATTGATGTGTCCTCCCCTTTTTCCCCCCAACCCCGTTTAGATCTTCCCTTCTGGTCTTCGCTCCCCCCCAGTTTCCGGTCATTGCCCTTTTCCCCTGATTTCCCCTTTTCCCCCCCCTTATTAAGTCTTTGAGTTGCCGCACTTTTCCTTTATCTCCCCCTTTTTTGTGTAGGTCCTGTTTTTCGTCGGAACTTACCACCCCCTTTTTTTCCCGGTGACAGACCCCTTTTTCTGTCCTGTTTGGTCCCCACTCCCCCTTTTCCCTCTTTTTGTTTTTACGCACAAGGAGCCTTGCAGAATTTGACTTACTGTTCATCCCTCACCTTCTTCTTTTTCCTTTAAGAGGGACGATGATGCCCCTTTTCCCCCTCCCCACGACCTCGCGCTAATGACCCCCCCACCGGTTTTATCACGTCCTTGCCCCCCTTCCTTCACTGTCGGTCCCGTCGCCCCCGCCAACCCCACAACCCACCGCCCCTTTTTGGCCCAATTGCGCTTTCTCTCTTTTCCCTGCGGTTCCTCTCCTCCCTCCCGAATGCTCCCCCCTATATTGTTCCCCCCCTTCCCCTTTCCCCCAGGCCGCCTTCGACCGGCACCCTGCCTTTGCTGCTTTTTCACGGATTTGGTTTCCCCCTCCCTCCCAAATCTGTATCCATCCCCCCCCTTGCAGCCCCTTTTTGTTTCCCCAAACTCTCTTTCCCCGGTGTTCTAGTATCAGACAATGGAACTTCTTCACCTGGGTTTGCCTCGACCCCCCTGCCATCTTATTTTCCTCCTTCCTACTTCCTTGTTTGTTTTTTCGTCAGACTAGGGCTTTTGGATTTCCTTCCCCCATGCAAGAGGTGGATGTAGTAGACGGTAAAACTTCCTTCCCTGACGGGGTGCTGTCCCCCTGAGTCCCCCTTTTATTTGCCTCTTCCCCGTTTGCTGGTTGTTCTCCCGATGAAGTCGCCTGGTTCCATGTTCTAGTCGATTCTTGGTTTGTCTTTGTTCCCCTCCCTTCCTAGGGAAAGGACCAAGATAAAGTCTGCTGTGACGAGATTTGCGTTTTTTTTCCCCCCTGCCCCTACATGTTACCCCCTCCCCCTTTTCTTTCTCGGGGCTTTTTCCTTTGTGTCTCGGTCGATTGGATTTGTCTCTCAGTTCTGTCCCTTTTCCCTTCTGTTAGTCTTCGAAGGTGTTTGTGTTTTTCAGGATCTTAGTAGCTTCAGAGTTTTCTCCTTTTTTCCCCCCCCCCCCCTCCCTGATTCCCTTCGATGGTCCCCCCTGATCTGTAGGTTTTTGTCTTAATGTCTTTTCCTCCCCCCCACATCTTGTCACGGGGCTCCCCCACGGCAGGTTCGTGAACTTTGTTGTCCCGGGTTTCTTTTGGTGTTTTTTTTTTTTTTTTGTTTTCCCCTTTCCTCTTTTTCAGTTCTGAACTAACCAACGGATTAACTGGGCCACTTGGCTCCACCCCTCGAAGTTTTCATGTTGGCACGGAAGCGGTTTTATGATGTCAAGGCTTCCCCTAGTGGTTGATCGCTTGCGCGGTTCTGCCCGTTTTGGTCCTCTTTTTAAACGGACTCTTTCCCACCGGATTCCGGTCCAATTTCGAGTTTCTTTTTTCTAAAAAGTCTTTGATGCCGGTTTTTGCCCTTAACAATTTAGACCCCCCCCATTCGCCGGGCCCCTTTGTAGTTCCGGGGCCTGCCTTTAAACAACTTCTTTGCCGGTTTTTCTTTTTCCCTTGAACGCCATGGTATTTACTTTTTTTCCTCTCGTTTTTCTGTGTCCTTTGCGTGGAATAATAAGGTTTCCTTGTGGAACAAACACTGTACCGTGTGACCTTTAGGCCCTCTCTTGATAAGGCGTGGCCATCTTCACCAACCCCTTTTCACCCTTTGTTGATCTCCTTTAATTTTTCCCCTACGCCCACACTTCCCTTTGACGGTTTGTCTCAAATTTGCGTAGGAGAATCCTGTTTTCTCCCCCCTTGGTTTGTAACAGAACGGTGCTTTCCGCGTACGTTTTATTAGTTATCTATCTGTCTTCCTACAGTTCCTGACCTGCCTCCCCCCTTGTTTGCCGCCCCTGTGTCTTTTTCTTCCCCCCCTCCCTGAATGTAGATTTTTTGTCAAATGTTCCCACTCCCAAAATGTTTTTTTCTTTGACGTTCCCTCCGGCCGCCCCCCCTTTTTTTTTCCCCCCCTTTTTTGCGTCGTCTTTCCCCTCCTTGCTGATACGATAATTTTTTTGTCCCGTTTGATAGAAGATATTTGGGTCGTTTTTACCTCCTTACGTCTTACTCTTTTTTCTTTTTTTCCTCCGTCCGGACTTCCCCTTCATTCCCGTTTCCTTACCACCCTCTACGGGTTGCCTTCTTTTTGTAAAAGTGGAAGGTCTAGGTCTGACTTTCATTCACGTTTGTCTTTAAGCCGGCTTGGTTTGTTTCTTTCCTTTCTTTTAGGTTTTCTTTTTTCAGACTTTATGTTTACCTTTCTGGCCCCCTTCCCAAAAGCGCAGTGTGCTTTTTAAAGAAAGCTTTTTCTTTTTTCCCCCCCCCCCCCCCCCCCCACCCCCCATATCCCCTCCGGTTTTTTTTTTCTGTGGTTCAGGTTTTTCTTTTTTCGTTTTCAAGAGTTGTTGCCCGTGTAATGGCTTGCAACCTTCGTTTCTGCGGGTGTCCCTTTTTTCCCCTTCCCTGAGACACTAAAGAAATTTTCCCCCGTATTCCATCCCCTCCTCCCATCCAACCCGCCCCCCACTCCCCATCCTCCTTCCTCATCTTGCTCTCCCCCCCCCACCTCTCTCCTCTCCTCTCCACTCCCTTTATTCTCTCTTCTCCCCTCCCCCCCCCCGCGCCCCCCTTTCTCCTCCATCCCTCCCCCCTCCCCCTCCTTCTCCCTTCCCCCTCACTCTTGACAGAACACCCTCTTACCGGTGTTTCGCGTTTGTCCCTTTTTTCCTTCTTTTCTCCCCCTTATACTTGGGGGAAGACCAAACCTCTTGTCGTTTTTGCACACCATGCGTTTTTTTTTCTTCCCCCCTTGGGCAGTGCTCATTCATATCCCCCTTCCGACCATACCGTTCGTTTTTTCTTCCTTCGAAGGGTTTACTCGGAGTTTCTCCGCTGTTCCCCAGGCTTTTCGGTCCCGATTGGGTTGATGCTCTTTTGCCGTTCACTCCAATTTCCAATTTCCTTCTTTTTTCGGGGCGTTTTCCCATTTTGATGTGTTTTGCAATTCAGTCCGGCCCCAATTCTGCGAACCCGCTGAGCCAGGCGGACAACTTTTCCCCCCCCCCCCTCTTGGACCCTATTTAAATTTGGGGTCTTTGCGACCCATTTTTACCGGGGACCTTTTTACCCACCTTCCCTTCCCTTCCCTCGATAATTTCTCGTCACTTATCAAATACTTTTTTTTCCGATGGGATAGAGGGAGAGTAGCCTTTGGGCCCCTCTAAGTTCTATTTTCACTGTTTCCCGGTTTTTCCTGGGCCCTCTTTTCAAGGACCGCTTTCCCTCTCTTTTCACCAAAGTAGCGAGTTTTTCCCCGCCGCCTTGTTTCTGTTTTTTGTTTCACCTGTTGGTCCTTGTCCCAACCCCCCCCTGCACCCGGCCCCCTCCCTTCTTGGGTGAACCTCAGTCGTTTTTTTTCAAATCTTTTTCCCTTCCCATTGGCACCCCCCCCCCCACCCTAGGGATCACGTTAGGGGGCTTACGCGTAGCACAATCCTTTCTGAGATTTTCCGACACTTTTAACCCTTGCCCATCCTCGTCATTGATTGCCTTTTCCGTCCCCACACCCCCCTTTTTCCTCCAGGAAGTTGTTTTTTGTGTTTTGCAATTTTTTAAATCCGTTTTTTGCCCTTTCCCAACTTTCGATTTTACCTTTTTTACCAGGTTTTTCCCCACCCAAAAGGTCACGGGCCCGGGAGGGTCTGTTTAAGCCTCCCTATGAGGCCCCGCCCCCTTCTGACCGGGAGATCCCGCCCTTTTTTACCACCCCCTTCCCTTGAAGTGCCCGGCCCTTGTTTTTTCCACCCCTTTTTTGCAACACAACAAACTTCTTTTCCCCTTATTGGTTTGCAAACAGCTTTTTCCCCCCCTCCCCCCTAGACATTTTGATTTTTTTTGGCAGGGTCCCAATTGGTTTGCTTCCTCTTTTCCTAAAAAACGTCCCCGTTGTAATTGTCATGACCGTACTTCACCCCCTCGGTCCCCCCCCCCCCTCCAACATGACTTGTCCATTTCTTGACATATCGTCCAGTTGGTCACAAACAACCCGCGGCGGTTTATTGTTCGTCGGGCTCGTTTTTCTGCCCCCTTCTCCCCCTGTTGTTTGATGACCTTCTCCCTTAGGTCCGGGTTGTTTCTAACCACACCACCCACCCCAAGGTTCTGCTTCCACGTTGTCCCCCCCCCCCTTTGAACCAGGGACTCTTCCCACGATCCACCTTCTTCTATTTGGCGCTCCTTTCTTGCCCTAATCCAAAGAAAAGTTTTTGGAGCTTTGAACCACCTGTTGTCTTCAGCTCCCTTGATTCTCGGTTAAATCCTTCCCCTCGGTATTTTGCTTCCCATTTTTTGTTTTTTTCTCGTTCCCTGAAGTCTGCGTCGATCTGTTTTTTCCTTCCCCATTGTCCTCCTTCTTCGGACCCCTCATACTTTCCGCATGAGGGTACACCCCTTTCTTCTAGCCGTTCCCCCCCCCTTACGGAACCCTTTTCGTTTTTCACACACACCCTTTTTTTTTTTGACTTGCCAAGGTTATTTTTTTTTTTCCTTTTGAGGAACCCCCAAGTCTATACCTTTTCCTTTTTCAGAGGATGGGCTTAAAACCCCGCCCACACTTAGAGTGTTCCCTTTTTTTTTCCCCCCCAGTCTCCCACGGTGGGGAACTATGAAGATCCAGTTTTTGATTTTTTTTTTCCAGCCCCCCCCCCCCTTTTTCTCTTACCCATTTCACCTCCCCCTGGGTTACTTTCTCCGTCTGTCATGCCTTTCCCAAGACCTTGACCCGGCTCTTTCCTTTTCCCGCCCGTAGGTATCCTTTGTCTTTTTTACTTTGACCGGTTACCCTTTTCACCCCTCTCCTGTTTTCAGGACCCGCCATTTTCAGGGGATCATGTGTGGGCCCCTTTTTTTTTTGTTTTTGGGCAGCTTCCCGGAGACAAAACCCTGTAGTCTTTTGATGGTAGGTGCCCAGTTCTTTTTTCTTTGTCCCCCTTTTTTTTCTTTTAAGAATGAAACTGCGGTCGTTTTGGTTTGGTTCCTGATCCTTTCCGTCTTTTTTTAGGACTCCCCCACGGTGTGTCCACCCATTTACCCCCCCCGGTTTTAGTATCCTTGCTCCGACCGGGCTGGGACCCCCCCCATGGTTTCTTCCCTTTCCCCTTTACTACCCCAAGGAACAAGATTTTGTTCTGCAAAGAGAAACGTTTCCCTTTCCTTTTCTATCCTGGGTTACCACTTTTTTTTCCTGCGTCTGGCTGACGCACTTGACTTATTTCAGTCTTTACCACCTTTCGACTTCCCCAAAGTACCCACCCCGTGACAGGAAAGTGTAATCGCCAGATTTCAACTTCCGTTCCAACCCCCCCCCACACACCCCAAACCCAACCCCCCACCCCTCTGACACCCCCTCCGTGCCCCCCCACGTAAACCACGTTTTTTCCTTTTTCGTGAATCCTCCAATCACCGTGATTGTTTTGCTCATCCTTTGTCCGACACTTCCCCTACGGCTTTTCCTACGTCCTTTCCTTTTTCATTGGACCAACATGGATCCGGAGATTTCCCATTCTTTTCCCTCGTGTACTCCTTCCCCCCCCCCCCAGCTGCTCCCCCATCCTGGTCAGCTGTACAAATCCCCCATCCCCTTTTACCGGGTCCTTTCTTCTTTAAGAGACGCCCCCCGTTTGTTTTGGCGTCATACTTTGCACCCGCTCTATCTCCTTTTTTCTTTCTTTTTTTTTTTTGTTTTTTTTTCCTTTTTTCGACGTGTATCTCTTGAGACAGATTTCCATTGCGGAGTTGCTCTTCTTTTCCTTTCCTCGTTGACCCCTCCAGATATTTTTTTTGTGGCTGGTTGAATCTGGTTTTCCCCCCCTATTTGATGTTGGAATAGAGGAAGTGTTCCAGTCATCTCAGATCCTTTAGCCCTTTCTGACGTGTAGTTTTTTCTCCTTTTTTTCCCCCCCCAGCCTAACTTGAGCAGTGAATAGTTCTTCCCCCGTACTCTTTTTTGACCTCATTGTTCTTTTTTTTTCCTTTCAGCTTTTTTTGCCTCGATGCTGGCGTGCGTTTTTCGCTACGACGTGCGTTCCGTTTGTCTATTCGTTTTCCGGAAGGTGTGGGTAGGGTCTTCTCGGCTGGGTTTATCTAATCGTTTCTCTTCCAGGAAGCGGAAGAAGCTGTTGCTGGCTGGCACACCAGTTTTCCTCTTTAGTCCTGTTTTTTCCAGGCCCTTCTTTTCTCCCCCCCGCTTGAACCCCCCCCCTTGCCCATATTACTGGGATCTTGGTTGTTTGTCCTTTTCCCCGTTTGCACCCAGAGAAATCCACACCTGGGTCCACCTTTTTACGCCCCCCCCCTCACACTTCTTCTTTTTTTTTTTCCCGGCTTTTATGCTTGACTAGTACCGTGTTCCTTCACCCCGCTTGACCATCTGGGCGCACTTTTGTTTGCGACGTAGCTTTTTCCAAAACAAATAAAGATGCCTTTGACCCTCCAGTGTTCTCTCCCCAACCTGACGGTTGATTTGCATTGTTTGTACCGTCACGTCTTTTTTTTTTTGAGTTTATTGCGACAGGCCTGTGGTTCTTTTTTTGCTTTATGCCCTTTTTCATTTCTTTTGGTCTGATCTATTTCCCCGCGTCATCCCCTTGTTTTTTTTCTTATGCCCTCCCTTACCAGTTTTTTTTAGTCCCTTTAACTATTGAAGAGTCTGCCTTTTTTCAATTTGTTTCACAACTGTGGTCAGTTTTTTCCCCCCCTAATGTCGTTTTTTCCGAGAAGTCAGACCCCCCTTGGTTTTAGATTTAAGAACCCCTCGTCCAACCCGTCCTTTCTTTCCGTTTGTAGAACCTTGTTCCGTAGGCGACCCCCCTCGTTTCAACACCTTTTTTTTTTTTTTCCTTTGATGGTGCAATCCCCCCCCCCGGTTGTTTGCCTTTTTCGCGCTTTTCCTTTCCGTTCTGAGCGATAGACCTGTCAGTCAAATGTTGCTCGGAAGCCCCGATGTTTTCCCCCCCCTTTCTCTTGATTTTTTCCTTGAAGCCTTTCCCCATTCAAAACCCAACCCAACCTGGTCTTCTTGACTCCTTTTTCATTTGCGTTTGTCAGGTCGAATTGCCATCCTCTGACGACTTCAAGTTTTACTTTCCTTTCTTCCCTTTTTTTGGTCGGGTGTTTCCCACTTGTCACGCCATTTGCTGTTTCCCCACTACCCTTGGGCCCTTTCCGTCGTTTGTCTTTACAGAGTCACACACGACTTGGGGGTTCCCATCTTTTTTTGGTTTTCACCCAGTTTTTGCTTATTAAGGAATGAATTCCACGTTGTTTTCCGTTGTCTGTTTTTTTTGTTTGTTTTGGTTTTGACAGTAAATGGTGACCCTCGTTTGGCTTTGTCGAGCTGTTTTTCCTTGTGTCCGACACCGCACTTGTATTTTTGATTTTCTTTTTTCTTGACCCATTACATTTGTGACCCTTCTCCCCCCCCCCTTTTAGTTGATGTGTTTACCCGTTCCCGTTTTTTTTCCCAGGTTTCCATTTTCTTTGGTTTAAAGTGTTAATTTCCGACTAACTGTAGACCTTTTCTTGTTACCACAATAATTTCCTCCCTCCCCCCCCCGTGTTTTTTTTCCGTACCGGTTTTTTTTTCCTTTTCCCAGTGGACTTCGAACATTATCAGTTGGGTGTTACCCTTCCTGCGTTTTGCCACAAACAGATGGGCTTTTTTGCTTGCCCCTTTTAACCAGGCCTACCCCCCCCCCTCATTTCCCCCCATTGTAGGTGTTTCCCCCCCCCCCTGTTCGTCCGTCCCTTTTCTCGTATTTTTGACCGCTTTTACTTTGCAAATTACCCGATTTGTGGTTGCAGTTTGAACGGTGCTCTAGAGACCCCAACCCCTTATTCAACCCCTAACTTGAATGGCTTTTTGTACGGAGTTTTGCCCGGGTGAACCTGATTCATTCCCGCCCAATTAGTTGAAATTGTGATTAGTCACTGGCCCTTTTTTCCCCCAAATTTACTATTTTTCGGGCCCCCTGATCCCTCGGTTTCCTTGGCTTAAAACCTTTTTTTTCCCTTGGCCTTTTTCCCACGTGACTTTTACTACTCCTTGACTGCAATTCCTTGGC